>Ga0068871_100002141_pt1 | contig 13393 bp, 6 predicted proteins | sample KBSMisM72_FD_72750 | JGI IMG/M metagenome (GOLD analysis project Ga0068871, IMG submission 72750) | Miscanthus rhizosphere microbial communities from Kellogg Biological Station, Michigan, USA - KBS Miscanthus M7-2 | ecosystem: Host-associated > Plants > Roots > Rhizosphere > Soil ... | reverse complement strand
TATTCCTCTGGTTGTACAGATTGGTAAAATAGGGATCGCCACTTGCCAGTACAGCCTGGTTATTTCTTATCCAGGCATGCAGTTTGGCTTTGTCTGGAACACGGCTGGTAATGCCCTGCAATGCAGGCCCTGTACCATCTTTTATCGGATTGTGACAGGAGGAGCAATTATTGGAAAACAATGTTTTTCCGGCGGCAATATCTGTCTGGGCCGATACGCTGAAACCTGAAATTAAAAGAAGTAAAAAAAATGCATTGAAGAGTATATTTTTTGCGATTGGTCTATGATAAATCATAAGCTCTTGGTATCAGGTAATTATGTGGAAAAACTTGCCTTACTGGCTGCAAAAATAAGTCAGGATTTTAACAAAATGTCAACATCTGAAAAATTTTTTTTTCCGCTACTGGCGCGGGTTTCAGCCGATTTTAATGATCATCATTTGATCACTGTCATAAATTTGTCAGTGATTTTATTAGACCTTAACATGTGTTAGTAACCTTGCTGGTTGAGGAGTTGATCAGTTGATTGGTTGACTTGCTCAGAAGTTAAATCGGCGATCTGTCAACAGACCGATCCTTTGCTCATTAAAGTCTACCAGCCAATGACCAATGAACCGATCAACCAATTAACCAAATTCCCCTAGTTTTGAAACATGATTCGAATTGCGGTTTTTGCATCCGGTACCGGTTCCAATGCTCAACAAATTATTCAACATTTTAGGGCTAGCACCCATGCAGCCATTTCACTTATCGTTTGTAATAAACCCGGAGCCGGCGTAATTGATATAGCAGCAGCGGCAAATATCCCCGTACTGATGATTGAGAAAGAAAAATTCTTCCAGGGCAATGCTTATACAGACGAATTAAAGACCAGGGGTATTGATTTTATAGTGCTGGCAGGTTTCTTATGGAAACTGCCGTCTAAACTGGTGGCGGCTTATACCGGCAGAATCATCAATATACATCCGGCCCTGTTGCCCAAATTTGGCGGCAAGGGCATGTATGGCAATTATGTACATGAAGCGGTGATTAAAGCGGGCGAAAAAGAAAGTGGTATTACCATTCATTATGTAGATGAGTGGTATGATCATGGCAATATCATCTTCCAGGCAAGCTGCCCGGTTGATGAAAATGAAACCCCCGCATCACTGGCACGGAAAATCAATATGCTGGAACATGCCAACTATGCAGCCATTATTGAAAAAACGGTACAAACTGCAAAATCATAGTTAAAAGGGGTTTTAAACCATTATTGTTGATGAAGTTATCTTAATATCACGTCCAAAAAAATGATTTGAGTTTTATAAAGGCATATATACTTTTCCTCTTTTCGTTGTTTGTTTTATCATTACTGTGTCCCGCGGTAAGCGCCCAGGTAATTATAAAAGGAAAAGTATTTGATATAAGCAGAACGCAGCCTCTTTCGGCTGTAAGCGTGCTAAGTACATCTGGCACCGGCACCACTACCGATTCTACAGGCACCTATACCATACTTGTAAACGAAACCGATTCCATCTGGTTTTCCTACCTCAATAAACCAACGCCCAAATTTGCCGTTTCTGCCATTAATAGTTTCAATGGCTTCGATATTGCGTTGCATGTACCTGTAACGGAACTAAAAGAAGTAAAAATAAAACCCAGGGATTATAAGCGCGATTCGATACAGAACCGGCTGGACTACGCAAAAGCTTTTGAATTTCAAAAGCCTGGTATTTCATTGTCCAACCCCAACTCAGGTGCATTTGGCGTAGGACTTGACCTTGATGCATTCATCAATATGTTCAATTTCCGCAGAAACCGGCGCATGGCACATTTCCGCGACCGCCTGGTGCAGGAAGAAAAGGACAAGTTTATTGATCACCGGTTTACAAAAGCGCTTGTAAAGAAAATTACACAACTAAGCGGTGCAGAGCAGGAAGATTTTATGAAAAAATATCGCCCTTCGCTTGAATTTACCAGCACCTCCACCGATTATGAGTTTGCCGAATACATTAAGCTGGCCTGGCAGGAATACGAGCGGAGAAAGGGATTTTAGGGCTAAGAGAAAAAAGGAGAAAAAGAGATTTTTGCCGCAGATTTGACATTTTTCTTACTTCCACATTCTCCCCTCTCTCTTTTCCTTGAGCTCCTGGCACCTGTTTTTTCTTCAGGTCTTAGCGCCTCTTTTTTCTTTGAGCTCGTAGTACCCCTTTTTCTCTTTCAGCTCTTCGCCTCATTTTTCCTTGAGCTCCTAGTGCCTCTTTTTCTCTTTCAGCTCTTAGTACTAACTTCCATTTCCCTTTCACCAGCACAATCTGTTACAATGAAAAAATTATTGATTGTTCTTTTCCTTTCTCTGCGTTTTTTAACAGCGTTGCTGGCACAGAATGCTGAACCCGCAGCGGCTGGCATGTCGGCCGAAAAACTAAACCGTATTGACCAGACGGTACAGGATTATGTAAATAAAAAATGGCTGAACGGCGCTGTAATCATTGTATACCGAAATAACAAACTTGCTTACTACAAGGCCCTTGGGTACGACGATGCGGAAAAGAAAACGCCGATGAAAAAAGATGAAATTTTTCGCATCGCCTCACAAACAAAGGCCATTACCAGTGTCGCCGTAATGATGCTGTATGAAGAAGGAAAATTTTTGCTGGATGATGCCGTGAGCAATTACATCCCCGAATTTAAAAAGCAGCAGGTGCTGGACAAATTCAACGAGACAGACAGCACTTATACCACCGTGCCTGCAAAAAGGGAAATAACGATACGTGACCTGCTGTCTCATACTTCCGGTATTGGCTATGCGCAGATTGGCACCAAACCCATGAATGCCATTTATGCAAAGGCCGGCGTAGTGGGCGGCCTTGGGGTAGGTAGGATTCTGCTGGCAGATAAAATGAAAATATTGGGTTCGTTGCCACTATTTCATCAGCCGGGAGAAAAGTTCACCTATGGTCTCAATACAGATTTACTGGGTTACCTGGTAGAAGTAATATCCGGTATGTCACTGGATAAATTTTTTCGCACCCGTATTTTTGAACCACTGGGCATGAAGGACACTTATTTTTATCTGCCCAAAGAAAAATACAACCGCCTGGCTACCTTATACACATCAGACTCAACGGAACATGCCGTTAAAATGGCGGACCATATGGATATTAATGGCAATTTCAACGCGGATTACCCCAATACAGAAGGCACTTATTTCTCCGGCGGAGGCGGTCTTTCTTCTACCGCTTACGATTACGCGCTGTTTATGCGCATGCTGCTGAATGGGGGAGAATTAAACGGGAAAAAAATACTCAGCCGCAGTGCAGTTCGCATGATGACGAGCAACCAGATTGGTGCATTAAGCCTTGGGAACGGAGATAAATTTGGACTGGGTTTTGAGCTGGTAACAGAAGAAGGAAGTGCTTTCACGCCGGCATCTGCAGGTACATTCAGTTGGGGTGGCATGTTTAGTTCCAATTACTGGATGGACCCAAAAGAAAAAATAGTGGCACAGATTTTCCTGAATATCTACCCCAACCCGCACGGCGATATTCACAATAAAGTGAAAGCACTGGTGTACCAGGCAATAAATAATTAATCAGAAACAGACGGTAGCTGATCTTGCGACAGGTTCGCAAACAAAACTCAAAAAAATAAATTTAATATTTAATAGCGCGTTTTATGGAAGAACAACAGTTAACATTAGGCATTGGCACCCGGTTACAGCATACCCAATTTGGCCCTGGCGTAATTGTGGGCGTTAAATATGCCGTTTATTTGATTTCATTTATTAATCATGGCATCAAAGAGATTGACAAAACAGACCCAAAGCTGGATGAAATTATACCCGAGAACGTAAGCACAGAAGTAGAAACCACGTCTGCCGTGGAAAAATCTTTACTGAAAATTTTGCGGCAATGGAGTGATGTTTCAGAACTTGTTCCACTGGGAGATCGCTGGCTCAATGGCACAATGCTGCTGCAACCAGCCGATAAAACACAGAAGGCAAAAGAAGTGCCCATAGATGTATTCTTTCATAAAATTGTTATGCTGCGCGACAGGCTGCGTGTATTGGAGCAGCAGATAAATGTTCATAAAATATTAAGCGATGAAGACAAAGTAAACCTGCAGCAATACATTACCCGTATTTATGGATCGCTTACTACTTTTAATGTGTTGTTTAAAAATAAAGAACATTGGTTTGTAGGTGATAAAGGAAGCAAAGACGATTGATTGAGTTTTAATGTAATTTTAGATTGTTTCGGCGCTAATGAATCTATCTGTTGAATAAGTTATCACAGCGCCCCGCAATGACGAAGAATTGGTGAGTGAATATTGCATAATAAAGAATCCCCCCGTTGCAAGCAACAGAGGGATTTTTCTATCATCAATTACTCTCCTATTGTTTGATGAACCTTGACTGTGTAACCTGTGTACCACTTGTAATGCTGATGTAATAAACACCTGGCGCCCATTGCTGCACGGGTATGGTATGCTGGGTAGCTACCGGTTTTGCATCATACATCATTTGTCCGCCACTGTTGAATACCTGTACCCTCATCATTGCCTGGCCACTTTGTACATTTACTGTTGATGCAGCAGGATTTGGATATACTATCAATCCGCCTGTCTCAGTAACGTTTACCAGTACTGTTTTACTGTAAGTGTATTTGCCGTCCTTATCAGTCTGCAGGATGCGGTAATAATTGGTTCCTTTCAGTGGTAAGCGATCCACAGCACCATATTGTTTTTGCGGTAAAACAGTTTCCGTGGCATTTACAGTGGCTATATTGCTGAATGAAAGTCCATCTGTTGAACGCTGTACAACGTAGTTGGCCACGTTGATTTCATTGGATACAGTCCACGATACCTGCACTTCTTTTCCTATCAGTTTTGCGCCCACCGCCAGCCATGTTACCGGCAATGAATTAATGAGCGATCCTTGTTGTGTTTTAAAGCTTATTTCATCAATGGCAAAATCATTACCATTTGTAACGGTTGACTTATTTATAAAAGCCAGGGTTGCAGAAGTGGCAGACCCTGAGTTCCAGACATAGGTGTATTTTTTCCAGCTGGCATTACCCGTACCTGTAGCCTGTATCGATCCGGACACAAGCAACGAAACACCGTTTATCGTAGGCACCAGTTGTGCGAGGCTGGTACTATTTTGATTACCCAGATAAAAGCTGAATTCATAATTTGTACTGGGTATAACGGTAATCGGATTGGGTGTACCCCATACCATATCATTGTTTGTATAGGTACAGCTGGTGCCGCTATTTGTAAAGTCGATTAAAAAACGGCTTCCCTGTACGCCGGATGCATCCTGTGTAAATAAATCGGTACTGGAGGTGATAACCCCATTCTGACATCCAAAATTGCCATTGCCATAAGTAGCTGTGGAGCTATAAGGGTTGTCGCTGTTAAAATGTTCTGCAAATAAAGTATCTGAAGTACATCCTTTGGTGCTGATAACAACAGGACTTGGACTCCAGCTGGACCAGGATCCGCCGGCAATTCGCATAAACCTCACCCTGTACTGTCCGGCCACTGTGGCGGTATATTCATTACTGGTAGCGCCGGCAATAGTAGATCCATTTAGTTGCCATTCATAAGAATAGTATCCTGCAGATATGCCCATGCGTGCGGAGATAGCGCCGCCGGTACAAAATTGCTGGTTTTGAAAATACACCAGTGGTTGTGCCTTGTGAGCAGCATTCCAGTAAACATCGGTAATATAATTTCCTGCAACATTTTTCAGGTTCCACATATCCGTCCAGGTAGTATGGCCATCTTTTACAAAATAGGACTGGTAAATATTGCCGCCTGCATTCCTGAAACCTGTGTAAAACTCCTTTGCATTATTTGGGGCAGGCTTGGTATCAGTACCACCATCGGCAAACCAAACCGGCACATGCACCCAGTCTGTAACATTGCTGATAAGTGTTTCAGCCTCGGGTGGCGATGCCGGCAAAGCAGCAGCTGTACGTCCAGGGTAAAGGCTGGCATAGTAAACAGCACCAAAACCTCCGGCCGATAAACCCATGGTAATTACCCTATCCGGGTCTGAATTGTTATACTTCTGCAATGTGTCTAATACGCTGTTTACACGACTGAACTGATAATCATTCCAGCCAATGGATGGTTCCTGCGGGAAAATCAAAAAACCATTCCATTCATTATTATTAATGCGTTGTTCAAAAAGTTGTGCTGCCCACAGCAACTGGTCTTCATTATCGTAAATACCGCCTATTTCTCCGCCTCCATGATAAAAAATAATAACTGGATATTTAGTTGCATTGGCGGGGTTATAATTATTGGGGAAACGCATGCGGAAATTCATGCCATTCCATATATAACATTTAAAGTTTGAAGTGGTCCATCCAAGGTTCCTGTTAGTTCTAACCCATTTGGACATTACATAATAGGGAGGCATGGTTGGGTTGGTGGCGCTACCGGAGGGTGCCGAACTGTTGTACGTTACAATCGGGTCGCTGGGACTAAAAACGTTTTGGGCATTGACGATGTTGCAGACTAATAACGTCGCAAAAATGTACAGATTTTTGAACATTTCAATTTGGGTTAAGGATTACGAAAAAAGTGGAGGAGATTGGCTGGATGGTATTTTACGAGGATATGAAACCGGATAGCCTTAAATTATAGTAAGGCAGATATATAGTAACTATAAAATATAGCAGGTAAAAACAGGAATTGAATAAGTACGGTATTTCTGTGAGGATAGAATTTATGCTGACATTGGTATTTACGAAGAGATGAAGTACCTGATCAACATATTTTTGGTAAGGATTTACGCCCGCCAAAACTAAGAGTGTGGAATATTTTTCCCTGCTCCTTGTACAAAATTAATACAATATCCCAGATTTCATAATCTGCAAAGGTTCAAAAACAAAGAATGTAACCGATTTCAAATGGTTAATAAACTGGTTTGACGGATAAGTTATTTGTAATAATTTAATCCTGAACTCATTATATAACGGATAGATGCCAACGCGCAATTAAAAGATATCTTACAAGTTTTTTGTTAATGCATTTTTTAGTCTTGTTATTTCATATTTGGCAAGTGCGTGGCATTATCATTATTGCCAATACTGTTAAGCGATTTCGACAATGCATTTTCCCAATTCGGGAAATGATTGCAGATAAGGTTCTTTTATTTGCCATAATAGCAGCCGTTCTATTGTTTCACAAATCTTGTTTGAATAACCTGTTTGCTGCCTGTTATTTTAATATTATAAATACCTGCGGCCCACTGCTGCACGGGTATACTGCACTGGCTGGCGGAAGGTTTTACATCATACATCAGTTGCCCATTACTGTTATAGCATTGCAGGCGCAACATGGTTTGCCTGTTTTGTATATTTACCATTGTTGTTGCGGGGTTGGGCCATAAAATAAAGTCAGCTGTTTCACTAATATTTGCCTGCATGATGCTGCTGTAACTGGTACGGCCATCTGTAGCTGTTTGCCTGATACGGTAATAATTTATTCCTTTTTCAGGCAACCTGTCCATGGCTTCGTATTTCTTTTCTGCTGCAATAACAGTACTGGCATTTATCTGTACAATATCACTGAATGTAATACCGTCTCCAGAACGCTCCACTACATAATTGCTGATACTGGCCTCATTTCCTATTGTCCAGGTTAACTGCACCTGCTTTCCAAGAGGGGTTGCATCTGCCTGCAGCCATCTTATAGCAAAAGCATTGCTGCCGTTTATTGCATTGGCAAGTACAAAATCACCAAAGCTGGTAAAATCTATTGAGGATGTAATACTGCCAACAGGAGTGCCAGTACCGCCTCCGCCTATGTTCAGCCAACCTGATACGCCGTCATCTTTGGCGATGCGCAGCGATGGAGCATCGGTTACCAAATCAATTGTATCATAACTTAAGGTAACAACCGCTTTGCCTAATGGCTGAGAACCCATATTCAGCATCCTGGTGTATCTCTTGTCGCTTACCGCATTGATGGTACCAGGCAAACTGCGGTTAGCCGGCGCCGTATTAAATGCTTCGGCGCGGTACGCAGACAAACCTGCCGACAGATGCGTAACCGCCAGCGAAACTGGTCTGTAAACATCTTTACCAACGGGGAAGAATAAAGTGCTCACTCCGGCAGTATTGGTATTGCATTGCACAGGGCCTTCTACAAAACTATTGGCATTGGCACCAATTACCGCAGACCCAACGGCAAGATTTAAAACAGCACTATTACTCATTACCAACCGGCCATTTTGCAGGCTTGCTCTTTTATTTACTGAAAACAAAGTAGTGGTACCGCCGGCGGCAATCGTTACCGCGCCGCTTCCATTATTCATTACAAGAGAATCTGCCGCCATATTATTGGCCATATTAATTGTCACCGAAGGATTGCTAATATACAGACCGGCAAAACTTCCTCCTGCTGCAATGGTTTGTGCGGCAGATCCGTTGATGGCAGTCTGTACAAATATGTTGCTGTTTACAGAGGCACTGTTATCCAGGTTGCCGGTTGCTGAAAGTGTACCATTGCCACTGATACTCCCCGCCGGGCCTACTATCAGTGTTCCGTCTGATTGTAAATCGGTACCAGCACCGTCATTAAGTGTAAAAGGCGCATTGATATTTAAAACGCCCCCGGCCTTTACCCATAGCTGATCCAATTGTTTGGCCGTACTAATGGTAACGGTGTGGCCTGGTTGTATAAAAATGCTGTCATCATAAACATGTGGTATAGAAGAGGCGTTCACAAAAGCGGCGCCTGTTTTTATCTCCCATGTACTGACACTATCTGCATTTCCGGAAATCCGGCTGCGATAAACGGCAGGCTGGTAACAAACAATAGATCCTGCCCAGCCAATATCGTTTACGAAAGCATTGCTTACAAAACGGATAGTGAGTGCACCCGAAGCACCTGTATAAGTAACCGGTACAGTTGGGGTTCCGCTTATCGATGCCAGTACAGGCGATGTTGTATCGGGTCCGTCGAAAACAGTTAGTACATCACTCGCTGCTTCCGTGCTGAACGAACTGAACGTGAGCTGCGGCAGGCTGCCGGGTGTTGAAGCAGTAATGGTTTTTGTAAATGATTCACCATCTGCATAATTACCCATTGCGCCTCCGCTGTCATAGAAGTAAGTAGCGCACAGCGATGCAGGCAGGTTGTTGTTGAGCCTCAGTTGGCAGGTTTTTACAATGAAGGGAGCTGATATACTGTCGCAGGTGCCGTTTAGCACATGAACGGTATAAGCACCGCCTGCATTTGCCATATAAAAACTATCGGTGGCAGCGCTGATGGCCGTTCCGTTAAGGTACCACTGGTAAGTATAGCCGCTATTATGCACGGTGGCCAGTCTTACTGTCTCTCCCACACAAATACTGTCTGCCGGCGCAGAGATAACAGCTGCTGGTATGGCATTTACATGTACGGTAACCTGGCTACTGGCGGTATTACCGCACATATCTGTTACGTTCAGTGTATAGGTAGTAGTGGTTAAAGGTGTTGCCACCGGCACAGATACAGTAGTATCATTAAGACCGGCCGCAGGCCACCAGTTGTATTGGTATCCCGGTCCTGCAATACCTGTGGCATCTATTTCTGACAGGCCACCCAGCGCTCCAATTACCGAAGACACTCCTGTGCCGGTATTAAGTGTTCTGAGATCACTTACAAAATTTTGGTATTGAATAATAGTGGTGAGGTACAATTTATCGGTAAGCGGATCAAAATCTGCATCCTGCTGGTAAATAACGTCTGCTCCAACAGGACCGGGCAATGGTGTGGCTGCGCCGGTTATCTTATTGATGCTGTATACATAGTTATTATCAGACATCGCATACATATACCCGTTATTACTTACTGCTACCCATTCTGTTAAGCCTACCGGCACAAGCGCCACCAGGGTTACTTTTGCTGTAAATGGATCAATTAAACAGAGACTGCTGCCGGACGCTGCCGAAGCAAGTCCGTATAAATTTTTGGTTGAAGGGTCCCATGCCATACCCGACCATTGATAACCGGGCGGGGGCACCGCTATACCAATCAGGTGCGGTGTGCCCGTTGCGGTATCCATCTTAATGAGTTCGTTACTGATTTGTGTAACGGCATAATAACCGTAGGGGGTGAAATCTCCACCGGTAAAAAACTCGTCCGATGTATAATCTGCATCACTTACCACATTTTGTGCTATGGTGTCAAACAGCAATGGGTTGGTTAAACTGAACTTTACAAAGCTGTTGCTCTGCCAGTCCATCCCGTATGCTCTTTTATCAGAGAGCCATGGCGCACCATTCGCCGCTACGGGGTTACCGCCCAGTTTAACAGATTGGCCGGCACAGATAAAAGTGTCAATTCCTGCGCTGGCTGTCAGTGCAGGTGTATTAACAGCCTCCGTTACAATAATTGGTGCAGATGCCGCCACGCATCCACTCATTGCGGTGGCTATTACATCATAACTGCCGGTAGTATTGGTAGAAATGGACACCCCTGTATTAAAGTTGATACCATCTTTACGCCATTGGTAACTGGTGCCCGCCACAGGGTTTACAACAGAAAGACTCGTGCTGCCACCCGGACAAAACCTTGTAGCGCTGTTTGCCTGTATCTGCACATTACAAAATACACCTGAAACTGCTTCCTGTACTGCATTGAAAGCATCTACCAGCCCATGCCCGGTCTCTGCATTCCAGGTACCGTTGGGTTGCCCGTCTGTCATAGCATAGCTGTAAGCAGGTAATTTATCACAGGAGCCTTCCAGTATAGTGCGTACCTGGCTTACCGTTAGATTATTATTGGCTGCCAGTATCAATGCCACCACTCCTGCGGCGGCAGGTGTGGCAGAAGAAGTGCCATTAAATTTCATAAAGTAATCGCCTGCAGCGCCTGCATTTGTATTGTAACCGCCAGACCCGCTGATGTCGGTGGTGGCTATTTTTACGCAGGGCGCCACAACATCCAATCCTGTACCATAGCTGGCGCCCCAGTTTTCTCCATCGCAGCCAACAGAAGCCGGCGATTTACGCATACCACACATATTTACTCCGCCTACACTAATTACATTTGAAAGCACTGCAGGATAACTAAGCGCCGCATTGTTATTACCGCTGGCAAATAATACAACCGATCCTTTTCCACCACGGCCTAGTGTAACCGCCCTGGTAATAGCATCTTCTATAATACTGCTCGGGCTGCCCCCGCCCCATGAATCGCTAATCACATCTGCGCCGTGCTGCCAGGCATAATCAAAACCGGCAGCGATACTTGAATAGGAAGTAAATGAGCCGTTGGCCGCTGCCAGGTTAATGGGAATTATTTTACTATCCGGAGCCACGCCTGCTACGCCAATATTATTATTGGCTATAGCAGCCATAATGCCCGTACAATTGGTTCCGTGTGCACGTGCAGGTCCAAGCGGTCTTCCATCGCCGGGGTTTGCGGTGCCTGAAAGACAATCAAAACCCTGTAAAAGATTGGCTTTTAAATCGGCATGACCGGTATCAACGCCTTCATCAAGAATGGCTATTTTAATACCTGCACCGGTACTGATGCCCCAGGCCTGTTGTATCTTCATGTCAATACCCGGTGTCCCATTGTATTGGATGGCCGAGCCTGTATTGGAATGTTCCCACTGGTAACCATACAATGGATCATTGGGTGCGGTAAAAAGCCCGTCTATCAGCGTCATATCGGGTTCGGCATATACAAACAAACCAGTTTCAAAAAAAAGGGCAGACACGGCCATGGCATCATAACCATTGGCAGCACCCGCACTAACTATATAGGTGTCATTGCCAAAAGGATAGTTTTTTACCCTGCTGCAATGCTGCTGTTTTAGCAAATTATCAAACATGACCATACTGGTGGTGCTTTTTAATCTTACCACCAGTTCATCGCCATACCCCATATCTTTTCCATAGGCGCTTTTAAAACATGGATGCACAAAATCAACCAGACCCTGGCTGCTTAATTGAGCCACCGAAGCTTTTATATTCCCTGGTTTAAGAGAGGCGGAGAGATTTACAGATACCAGTTGTTGGTTAGAAAGAATCCTGATTGCCGTGTCCGGCACATGCAGCATGGCGGACAACTGTCCCCGCCGTTTTTCAGTGGTTTCACCGGCGCGAAGCCGCATCACCGCCCTGGCATTATTGATAGGAAAAGATAATTTTTTGCCCTGGTAATAATAAACAATTTTCTCTCCTGTTTGCGCTTGTAATGAAAGTGAATATGAGGCAACCAGCAAAAGAAGAGAAAGCAATCTTTTCATAGATGATTATTGGATTTATGGCATAAAACAGCCAGGCTGGTCATGCGTGGCTATTTAACGGCAATAAGTGCATTTAGTGTATGCGGAAGCCGATAAAACTAGCCTGAAGAACAACAAATTTTATTGCCTCCTGTAAACAAAAACCCCTATTGCACCAACCAGATATGTATAAAATGCCCTACATTGACAAACAAGACACCAAAATCAACAACATGTATTACCGCCTTTGCATTTTTGTTATGCTGATTGTACCCTTCTGCACGTTTGCCCAATCTTACAAAAAGATACACCGCAAGGCCATAGTAGCAGATACACACAACGATGTCATCTCCTCGGTTACCATGCACGGAATGAATATTGAAACAGATTTAACCGGTAAAACGCATTCTGATATTGCGCGGTTTAAAAAAGGCGGAATAGATATACAGGTATTCTCCATTTTTTGCAATGAAACATTTCATAAAGACACTGCCTTTAAATATGCCAATGCAGAAATTGATTCCTTGTATGCAATCGTAAAGCGCAACCCTGATAAGATGATGATTGTTACCAATCCAACAGCGCTGGATGAAGCTATTAAAGAAAAGAAGCTTGCCTGTATGATGGGCGTAGAGGGCGGTCATATGATAGAAGACAGGATCGATTACCTGGATACACTGTTTAAAAAAGGCGCCAGGTATATGACGCTTACCTGGAACAATTCAACCTCATGGGCTACTTCTGCCGCAGATGAAAGCAAAAACAACCTGCCTTTTGGTACAAAGGGATTAACCTCTTTTGGAAAAGACATTGTAAAACACATGAATGAAGTTGGTATGATGGTAGACTTATCTCACGTGGGCGAACAGACGTTTTGGGACGCCATTGCTACCACTACCAAACCGGTAATTGTTTCTCACAGTTGTGCCTGGAGCCTGTGCCCGGTGCCACGCAACCTGAAAGACGATCAGATAAAAGCCGTTGGCAAAAATGGCGGCGTGATAGACGTTAATTTTTATTCCGGCTTTTTAGACAGTAATTATATGAAGCGCAAAGAAGCTTTTTTAAATAGCCATAGGGCGGAAAAGGATTCATTGCTGCAATTAAAAATGGCCAGTTATGAGGTGGAAGAATGGTTATCGAAAAAATATAAAGCCGAAGCTGATGAGTTACG
>Ga0068871_100002138_pt1 | contig 13398 bp, 7 predicted proteins | sample KBSMisM72_FD_72750 | JGI IMG/M metagenome (GOLD analysis project Ga0068871, IMG submission 72750) | Miscanthus rhizosphere microbial communities from Kellogg Biological Station, Michigan, USA - KBS Miscanthus M7-2 | ecosystem: Host-associated > Plants > Roots > Rhizosphere > Soil ... | reverse complement strand
CCCTAATGAAAGTCCGGCGCATTCACCTAGAAACCGATTATGAAACCATTAAGGAATGGTGGACGGATCGTGGTGGCGAACCACCGCCCTTGAATATGCTTCCCGATATTGGAGTGATTGTTGAGGAATCTGGAATTCCCATTTCCTGCGCGTTTCTCTACAGAATTTCAAACGCCTCGATTGCCATTGTCGAATGGGAGGCCACAAACCCTCGTTTTACCTCTGCCTTAAAGAAAGTTCGCGCCCTGCACATGGCTTTTGATTTCTTTGAGGAGTGGGCCAAAAAAGAAGAGACCCAATTTCTGCTTTCGTGGGTTCTGCCCGGTCGGGGGGATGGGCGTTTGTTGGGGCAAAGAGGATGGGTTAAACCGCAAGGGGAACCCCACGAAATGATGGCGTTTGTGACCATGCAAAAGGAGGCTGTATGCCTCTAGCTCTCATTGGCCTTGCCGCCGCCACCACTGTTTACGGGGCTATTCAGTCCAATAAATCGGCACGCAATGCGGCCAAGGTGGACACGGCTACCGCCGAATATAACGCCCGCTATGATGAAGCCCTGTCCAAGCAACTGGATTTGGATACGCAGAAGAATATCGAAACGGAGCGGAAGGAAAACGCGATCTACCTTTCCAAGCAGGAAGCGAGCTATGCCTCCGCTGGCGTCCTCTCCAATACGGGTTCGGCATTGGATGCCCAACTGACCAATGTAGGCATCATGCAGCAAAGGATTCAACAGGAGCAAGTGGACCTTGGACAAAAACAGCAGCAATACGCATCCTCAGCCACCGTGGGACGATTGGAGGGTGCGGCGCGGGCCTCGTCAGACCGGGCGATGGGTAACATTGCATTGATTAACGGCGCTGGGAAACTGGCCAGTCTGGGTTACAACGCTTACAGCTCTGGCGTGTTCGCCGGCGCAGGTAGCAAGACCGTTTCAGGATTTTCCGACCCTTATTCCGCAGACTAACCCCATGCCTCAACTTCCCATCGTTTCCGGTTCGGTCGTAAACACTCCCGCATCAGGAGTTAAAATTGACGGATCATCCTTCCGTCAGGCCGCACTTGCGCCCGGACAGGTCGGGCAAGCCATTGACCAAAGTATCGGAGGAGCAGCGGAAGGAATTGGGACCAAGCTTCAGCAAAACCTTAATTATTCCCGCATGGCGGATGCGGATTTGCAGCTCCGCAAGACAAAGGAAGACTTTACCGCCAAACTTGCGACGATGCCCGATCCGGGCACATGGCTTCCCGCGTGGAAACAGCAATTGGATGGGTTGCGCGAACAGGTCATCGACAATCCACGGAATGGCCCGCAGGTAAAACGATTGTTGACCGCACAATTTAACACTTGGGAGCAGCAATCAACCTCGGAAATCAACATTCAGGCCCTACGCAAACAAGTGGCAGACTCGAAAGAGGTGGCCTTGGCGGATTCGACCTACGCGGCCCACCAAGGTGACGAGGAAGGGGCTATTCGCTCCCTGCAATTAGCAGTAGATCACCACGCCTTGAGTGCGGCAGACTTCAAACGCTACTCAGCTCGCATTCCAACCATCGCCGCACAAGCCCGAGCGGATACGATGATTTCCACGGACCCAATAAACGCCCCGGATGCAATCAAATCCCTCGAAAGCAAGATGGAGCCGCGCATGTTTGTGGCGATTCAAGCTAAGGCGCGAGCAGCCAAGAGTGCAGAGCAGACCAACAACCTAAACGACTACGCCCAACAGTTGGACTTGTCCCCGGACGGCACGATTGACCCGAAGGTTCTGGAGCAAGCCGTGGAATCAAAGCAAATCACCCAGCGCGGAGCCGACGCCCTGAACCTGCGCATGAAGGGGACGGCCAAGCAGCACACCTTGGAGGATTTCAACGCAGCAATGGCGAACGTGCAGGACTACAATTTTGCCGACGACAAGAATCCCGCGCAAACAATCCAGCAAATGAAGGAAGACGGGGCGCATTTGCCAACTGCCTACCGTATCCGCTACAACAACTTTGTTGATAAGCAGGCCAAGGCCGCGCAGACGCAGGCCGACAAGCTGGAAAAGCCAGTTGAACAGCAGATTTTCTCCCAGATGCGCGAGGATCGCATGGAAAACGGCATGACCGTTCCATTGACCAATGAGAGGGTGCAAGCCAAGTGGCATATGTTTAGTGCAAATGAACCAGAGAAAACGGTTCACAATGCGGTCACGGGTGGCCTTAATGCCATTCAGAATCCGAACAAGCTTTCCGATTCCGACATTGAGGCTTTGTACGGCAAAGGTGTGAAGCGGGAGGACGTGATTCGCGCCGAACAAGCTCACTACGCCAGCATCCAAAATAAAATGCGGGACTGGTTTCGTGATCCGGCGAACAAAGATGCGACCTATGAACAGGCGAACGCCTACCGGATTGAACTGGAGAAACCGTTTGTCATGGGGAAGGTCGCGCAAGCGATGAAGCCCAGCGCACCCCAATTTAAAGTGGGCGGAAGATACAAACAAAACGGCATCACCTATGAGTGGAACGGGACAAGCATGGTCCCCGTAAAATAATGGGATTCGACGCCAATCAACCTTTTGAAGCGGTGGCAGAGCCAGCCGACGCGCCCGCGTTTGATCCCAATCAACCGCATGAGCGCATAGACCAGCCCGCAGACTGGAAATCGGCTTTTGCCGGATTGGATGCGTTCAATGAACAGACTCCCCGCCATCAGATAGCCATCGACTATCTCAACAAGCGCATTGGGCCGGACAAAGAGAACCGGGCGCAAGCAGCAAACATGAGTTATGTGCAGACCCAACTTCCGGGCTGGTCGATGTCTGCCTTGCATAAGAATTGGCCTTCCATCCGCCAAGCTTACGCCAAGGAAAGCGGATTCACTGGAGGTGAGGAAATCACCGACTCCACCCTTTACGGCCACATCGGGAAAATGCTCGATGAACAGCAGCGTATTTTGGAAGTCGGGCGGGATTTGGCCGAGAAAACCCAGTTAGCTGAATTTGGCCAGGTGATGCAGCAGCATCCCGAGGTATTCCGCCCCAAAATCCCACCACAAGAGGTTTCGCATGAAGATTGGGGTGAGATTAAGGCAGTCGGCTCTTTCGATGCCGCCAAGGCTAAGTTCGCCAACAGTGAAGTAGCCCAAAAAGGGTCCATGTTCTGGGCCTCGATCAACAAGCCTTTCAAGGAAATACCCTTTGCCCCGAAAATGCCGGATGTGCCATCGCTCGGCCCGACCAACCCCGCTTTGGTTGCAGGGGCGTGGAATGGCATTTTAAAGCCCATTATAGAGGGCGTGGAGACTCCGGTGGGCGCGGCTACCTTTGGCATCGGCGGCGCGGCTAAAGCGGGCGTTCCGCTCGCCAAACAAGCCTTGCTTGGCATTAGTGGGCTATTCACAGCGTTGATGGCAAAAAGTGTAGCGAAAAACGCCCCCGAAGCCTATCGCACCGTTCAAGACCCGACCAAAACCACGCAGGAAAAGATTGAAGCGGTCGGGCCAGTCTTGACCGAATCCACTCTAGGTCTTTTGGGGGCAATGCACATTGTCACCGAGGTGTATCCCAACGCGCCTAAAGTAGTCGCGGAAATGGATGGGAAAACCCCGGCTCAATCCGCTGAGTTGCTGCGCAAGGAAGCCAACACCACCGCAGACCCCAAGGCGGTTGATGCACTCAATCACGCGGCGGATAAACTGGAGGAATTGCCCAAGCCCCCTGCTGAGGAAGTGAAGGAGGCTAAAAAGCAACAAGCGCAAGAGGAGAAGGCAGCAGCACAGGAAAGCAAACCTGAGCCAAAACCGATTGCTCCCGCCGAATTGAACAGCGCCGCCACCGAAGAAGGCTTCCCCGAAACGTGGAATTTGACCGAGGACATTCCCGGTCACGGCAAGGGAAGCACCGTCTCCCGCGAAACTTTAGAGAAAGCTGGGTTTGAAGTGCCTCAGCCAAATTCCGACCCCAAACCAGCGGAAGCCCCAGCCGTATCTCCTGCGGAGGTGCAAAAAGCCTTTGGGATAAAAAACAAAGCGGTTAATTCCACTCTAAAAGAGATGGGCGAGGAACCAGCCACCAAGGGGGAAAAGAGCGCTTGGGAGCACGCAGTCAAAGACGCTCAGGAAAAACTCTCTGTTGATCCTGAAGCGGGCATGAAGCTAGTGGACGAGTTGATGGCCAAGCCACGTCCCGTCACCGGCAATGAGGATGCGTTGCTGGCGCACGAAGTCACCCGCCTATCTTTGGAACGTGAAGCCGCCGCAAGACAGCTCAAGGAGGCTGAAGCCTTGGGCGACGAAAATGCCATTGCGCAAGCGCAGGAGCGCGTTCGTTCAATCAAAGAGGATTACCAGAATAGTGCCGACGTTTTTGCGCAGGTAGGAACGGCCAATTCTCACGGGCTTAGTTTTCGGGCCATGATGCTGAAGGAGGATTATTCTCTGGCGAAAATTGAACGGGATTTTCAGGAAGCGACCGGGCGAAAGGAAACTACCCCAGCCGAATCCGCCAAGATTGCCGAACTCACCCAAAAGGTGAAAGAGGCCGAGGAGAAGTACGCCGCTTACCGCAAGCGAGCGTCCGAACTTTTAATGAATCCTGATTTTCCCGGATTCAAACCCAAGGCGCAACGCTGGATCGTTAAAACCATCGGGGAACAGGCTGCAGCCGCCCGTGAACGCATCGCTTTGCGTTTAGAAAAGGGCTATGGATTGGGTGTGACCGAGGGAGAAAGTAAAGGCGGTGTTCTCAGTCTTGAGAATCTGACCGACCTTTCCATTGTGGGCGCAGATCACATCATTCGTGGGTTGGATACCTTCGCGGATTGGGCGGGAGCGATGATAAAGGAGTACGGCGATATTATCAAACCGCACCTAAGCGAGATTTGGGAGGAGGCCAAACAGATCAAGGAATCCAAGGAACAGGAGAAGTTCATCAATCGGCAAAAATCGGCCTTGGAAAAGCGAATCAAAGAACTCGAAGCAAAAATCAAGACCGGCAACATTTCCCCGGAAGGAAAGCCGGTCAACCGACCTGCTTTGCCGGAATTGGAAAGCCTCAAGCAGTCCCTCGATTCGTTGAATGAAAAAGTCGAGGAACTGAAGAAGGAAAAGGCGAAAGAAGCCGCCCCCGAGGAGCCCAAAAAACAACCTCTGACAGAAGAAGAGAAACGCCTGAATGCAAAAAAGGGTAGATTGACCCGGACCCGCGACGAACTGCAACGCCGCATCGCCGAGAACGATATCACGCCCAAGGGTCGAAAAGACGCCCTCCGTTTGGACGAGGAAGGGGCCGAGCTGGAGGCTGAGGTCAACAAGGCCAAGGAAGAGGTGCAAAAGATGATTTACCGCGCCAAGGAAGCGAACAAGACAACTTTGGAGAAAGTGCCCGATGTGGTCACAAAATGGCGGCGTGGATTCTTGCTCTCAAGCCCGGTCACTCTGGCAAAACTAACCTCCGCAGCAGTGCAACGTTTGGCGTTCACTCCATTGGAGGAAGCGGTCGGGGCTGGCCTTGGGAAACTCCCCGGTATTTCCACGATAGCCGAGAACGCTCCGCGAGAAGGTGGTTTCAGCGGCAGCGCAGAAGCCCGCTCCTTGGTGGACGCATTTACGAAAGGCTTTAACGACGCTGGCCAAGTCTTGAAAACAGGCAAAGGGGTGCTTGAACAGTCAGCGGGGCACAAACCCGGACAGGTGAAACTATCCGATTTGGCTCCCCGCTCCGTTATCGACTTTTTTGGCAACATTCACGGCGCATTGAAAGCTCCTGTGAAGCGGGCTGAATTTACGCGATCCTTCGCCAAGCGGGTACAGTTCGCAGAAGAGCATGGCGTGGATATTTCTGATCCATTAGTGCAGACTCGTCTCGCAACCGAGGCTTACAAGGACGCAAACCGGTCCATTTTCATGCAGGATAACATGATTACCGACGCCTACAAGCGGGCGTTGTCGCGCTTTGAGGAAGTGAACAAGGAAACCGGCAAACCCACACTAGCTGGACAGGCTGCCGCCACAGCCATGCGGGTTCTTTTCCCCATCGTGAAGGTTCCGACCAATGTTGTGGGAGAAACGTTCACTTACGCCACCGGCTCCCTGACTGGCACGGCGAAAACAATTCATGCCTCTTTAACCAAAGGGCTCGAAAACCTCACCCCCAATGAATCGGATATGATCTTAAGGCAGCTCAAAAAAGGCTCGGTAGGCGCTGCGGCGTTACTCTACGGATACTTTAATCCCCAGATGTTTGGCGGGTATTACCAAGCGGGGGAAAAAAGAAAGGACAATGAAGCGCAAGCGGGCGGTGCCCGGATTGAGGATACCAATATCCCACGAGTTTTACTTCACAACCCACTGATGGAACAATTTCAGATTGGGGCTACTATTCGCCGCGTTGCTGATTCCAAACTCCACAAACACGACCAACAGGCGCAGGGGGAATTAAACGGCGCAATAGCGGCGGGTCTTGGGCTCGTGGAGGAAGTACCGTTTGCCCGCGAATCAGTGGAATTGGGTAAGCTCTTCGATCCGCACGAGCGCGATTACGCAGGGGGCGAACTGTTAAAATCAATCTTTGTGCCTGCGGTCTTGGACTGGACGGCGAAGATGATGGATAGGGACGAAGAGGGAAATCCAATCAAAAGAAAACCGCACACGGTCATGCAGCATGTGGAATCCGGGATTCCGCTGATGCGGGAAAACGTCCCCACCAAGAGTTCAGGGCTTACCTCGCCACGTTGATTCTTTACCTTTCCCAAAAATATCCATAACCCTATTTCAGCCGGGGACGCCACCCTCGGTCACTCCCCATGAGTCTAAGCAGCCAGACCGCTCGTAGTGGCCCCTTCGTAATTACCGGTTCACCCCAAGTGATCCCGGTTGTATTCCCATTTCAACAGGCCAGTGATTTGCTGGTTTTGAACTACGGCCCTGCCTTGGGCAGCAACGACCCGGCAACGGAGTTGGTTTTTAACTCAGACTACACAGTTTCGGGGGGAGGATATAACGCGGCTAATGAGATGCTGCCTGGTTCAATTACGGTCGTGTCCACGGGTGTTAATTCCGTCGCGACGGGAGACAACATTGTTATCATCAGAAACGCGCCACTTAACCAAACCGATTCATTTTTAGCCACGGGGCCGCTGACGGTATCTTTGCTGGAACAGGCTTTGGACAAGATGGCGACCTTGAGCCAGCAAGTGAACGATCTGGCTAATCGCTCACTTCACTTTGAGAATTTCGAGAATCTTAATGGCCTGCTGAGTCTGAACGCCCGGGCTGGTTTCTTGTTGGGTTTCGATGACCAAGGAAACATCTCCTTCACGGATGAAACTGGAGGCGGTGGTGGGACGGTTTACACCGCAGGACCCGGTCTGCTTCTTTCTTCCAATCAGTTCTCGGTTAATCCTGATCTTTCGCTCAACAGCTTGGTGGTCACCAACGCCATTGTGGGAGCGATCACGGGGAATGCGAACAGCGCCACCCAACTCCTGAATGCCCGGACCATTAACGGGGTTTCTTTTGACGGTACGCAGAATATTACGGTTACAGCCGCAGCCCTGACGCTCACGGGAACGACGCTCAATCCGCTGATTACCACCGCAGCAGGATTGTCCACAGTGGCGGTTGGTACGTTGGGAACGATGGCGATTCAGAACGCCAACTTGGTGGCGATCACGGGTGGCACAATTACGGGGATGCCATCCCCAACCAACGGATCGGATGTCGCCACGAAAACCTATGTAGACAATCTTTCTACGGGTATTGTGCAGCGGGCAGGTGTCCAAGTCGCAACCACGGCCAATATCAGCCTGAGTGGTGAGCAAACGATTGATGGAGTCCTAACCTCTTCCAGCCGAATTCTTGTCAAGAATCAGTCGGCCCCTGCCCAAAACGGCATTTACGTAACAGCAGCAGGCGCATGGTCCCGCGCTACCGATTCCGACACCGCCGCAGAACTTAAGGTCGGCTATTACTACTTTGTTTCCTTGGGGACGACTCAGGGAGCAACCGGATGGACCATCCAAACCGCTCCCACGATCCTCAACACCGATCCGGTGGTATTTGGGCAATTTAGCGCTAGCACAACCTACACCGCAGGCACGGGAATTTCACTAGTTGGCAATGTATTTTCCAATTCGGGTGTGCTTTCTGTCGCTGGCACCTCCAACGAAATCACGGCTTCAGCCTCTACGGGGGCACTTACGCTGGCACTCGCCACACTGTTAACATTCACCGGTAAAACCATTACAGGGGGAACCTTTAATGCCACGAGCCTGAATGGACCTTTGGGTGGCGGAACTCCCAATACGATAGCCGCTACTACTGCTAGCGTTACAGTGCTTACGGCTACTCCGGGTGCTGTGGCATACGGAATACTTGAGAACATTAACAGCGCCACAACCTCTGCCCAAAGAGTGGTGGATTCAAACACAGGTGGCCGCACTTGGTATCATGGTCCTGGTATTTCAGGGGCTCCTGTTACTGATTGGTGTATTTTTGATTCTACGGTTCCGGCTTTTGCCCTGAGAGTCAATTCGACCGGCATTAACTCAACCCCGATAGGCGCAAGCACACCAAGTACGGTAAAAGGCACTATCTTTGATACCAGCAGCAACGCCAACCGGATTGCTTCCAAGGGAAATTTCAACTTAACCCAGATTGATATTCGAGACTACGGCGCAACGACCGCTTCCAGCGATAACACCACCGCCATCAATGCCGCTATCACCGCCGCAACGACTGGTCAGGCCATTTTGATTCCCGAGGGCACTTGGCAATACCAAGGAACCTTAGCTGTTACGGGTAAAACCGGTCTTACGATTCAAGGAACCGGGATGGGGTCGATCCTCAGCAAGACGGCCAACTTTAGCAACACGGGGCTGAATGTGGGTAGCGGGACAACCAATTTCACGCTGTTTAACGTGTCCATGAACACGACCACGAGTTCACGTCTCGGCGGTCATTTGGTGGTGCTTAACGGCGACGGAAACCGCCTCCTTGCATGTCGCTTTGCGAATGCCTCGGAGTTCACCGTCTTCGCTGGAAATTCCGCCTCAGATATTTCCACCAATGTCGTGATTGATAACTGCCAAGTTTTGGGTGGAAAAGCAGACGGCTTCCACTTTGGGGCAGTCCGAAACGGGATTATCTCGAATTGCTTGGTTCGGGATACAGGGGATGACGCGATTGCGGTGGGTGGAGACGTGAACAGCAACGCCAGTTATTATTCTGACGGAGTGCTGATTTCCAACTGCAAGGTGCTCACGAGTGCTTCACGCGGGATTCTTCTAGAGGACTGCAAAAACGTGACGGTCGTTGGTTGCGACATCAACGACACGGTGAGCGCGGGCATCTGGTCGAGTACCTACCAATCCACGACGTGGTTTAATACCGGAATCACGATCAAGGGTTGCAGGCTCTACAACGTCACCAATTCAAGCGGGACGGGGCGGGCGGGCATTCTGGCCGCTTATACGACCGGTCTGACGATTTCCGATACCTACATATACAACACCACCGGATCAACGCTCTCAAGCGTGTTTCTGTGCGACTGTTCACAGGTCTCGGTGAATGGGAATCAATTCTGGAATACGGGCGTTCATGGTGTGGTTGGCTACAATTCAACTACGACCGGACCGAGCGACTTTGGACCCGCAGGCCGCACTTTCTCGGCCAACTGGAATGACTGGAATGTGTCGGACAATGATTTCAACGGCACCCAGAACGCGGGAGGTATTGCGGTATATCTTCTCGCTCCTAGCACTGCCACAGTTCAGCGCCCTCTTGCCATCAACAACAAGGCCGCCAACTGGCAGGGCGGGTCGTACATCGCCTACGCCCGATGCACCACGGGCAAGATTTTGCTCAACACTTCGCTTGAGGGTAAGTCGGTTACGGATGCCGGTGGTAATACATCTGTCACTGCAACGCCTAATTACTAATTTTATGAACATCAAAAAACGTCTCCGTTCCTTATTCGTTCTGGTCTTAGGGCTGGGACTTTTGCCCCTCGCTTTCGCCCTGACCAAACAAGTCACGACAGTAAGCGGGACGGCCTCCACCATCTTCACCCCCGGCTACCAAGTGCAGTGGGTCACGATAGCGAACACCGGTTCGGGTGCGGTCATGCTTTCCTTCGATGGCACCAACCCAACCGCCACGGTCGGCTATCCATTGGCCGCAGGAGACAAGATTTGCGTAGTCTATGGTGGCAGCAATCAGAAGAACGTAATCAAGGCGATTTTGCAGACGGGAACCACCACGACCCTCAACATCAACACGCCTGAATCGAACTCCCAATGAAACGGTTTTTAATCTTTCTCTTCATTTGTGCCTCTGGGTACGCGCAGGCGATTCTGCCCGTCCCCGGAGTGTTCAGTCTATCCACGTCTTCGGGAGGCGGTGGCGGTTCGGGCACAGTCACGAGCGTCAGCTTCACGGGTGGTTTGATCTCTGTTGCCAACCCAACTACCACCCCAGCCTTTACGGTGGCAGGAACCTCAGGCGGCATTCCTTACTTCTCCAGTTCGTCCACTTGGGCCAGCTCTGGGGCTTTAACCGCCAATGCCTTAATCAAGGGTGGCGGTGCGGGTGCAGCGCCTACCTCTTCCCTCTTCTCGGACAATGGCACCACGGCAACCTACACAGGCACGGGCGGCATCAACGTAACGGGATCGGTTACAGGGAAATACACCGCTACTGGATTAACCTCGGGTTCAGCCATCTTCACGGGCGTGGACGCGATGGGGCAGAACATCACGGTGAGTGTGGCCGCTCAGACTACGGGAGCTGCGACCGCCACGATTGTGGATATGGCAGGTTCTAACCAGACGATTGCCTTTAGTGAACTTCGCCAGAACTCCCAATCCACGGCCTACCAGTTCGTTTTGTCGGATGCCTACAGTAAGCACATCCTTCATCCCTCATCGGACAACAACGCGAGAACGTTCACGATCCCGGCCAATGCGTCTGTGGCCTTCCCAGTAGGAGCCACGATCACCGTAGTTAATTCGATCAACACCCTGACCATTGCCATAACTTCGGATACCCTGACGTGGTATGCGGGCAGTGGTACGGCCTCAACCGGTTCACGGACGATTGCGGCAGGCAGCGTCATCACCCTTTTGAAGATCAGCTCCACGAGTTGGATCATTACGGGTAACGGGATTAGTTAATATGAAGCGGAAAGCCATTATCTTCCTTTTGTTGGAGCTGGTTTGTTTCGGGAATCCGAATCAGCAAATCCTTATTGCTCCAACCCCAGTTTCTGGGGGAACCACGACTGCCATTGATACGTTTGTCCGAGCCAACGCCAATCCTATCAGCAACCCCATGTCTGATGGGGTATCAACGTGGACTACAGCATCATTGGATGGGGGAACAACTGGCGTGCTGCAAATCTTCGCCAACCAATGCACGGGAGGGACGAGCTCCAAGGATTGTTATGCCGCGGTCGCGACCCCTTCGATTGGCACAAAGCAATACTCCGAGATTACAGTTGTTTCTCAGGGGGGAGCTGATTTTGACGGCGGCCTGCTCTACATGCAGCAAGGAGGCACTAGTAATGGCTATCGCTGGTATTTCAATGGATCAGCTACGCAGATTCTTTTGGATAAACTGGTTTCGGGGACCCCTACCACACTAAAGACGTGGACTGTGAGCGCGGTGGCGACCAACGACATTATCCGCGTGAGAGTCACTGGTGGAACTTTCACCCTTTCTATCAATGGATCGGACACAGGGACCGCATTGACCGGGGAAACTACCTACACGAGCGGCCAACCGGGAGCGTATGTATTTTCGACTGCAACCAAGATCAGTAATTTCAAAGCTGGCACTTGGTAGCATGAAAAGAATCCTTTTTTTGTTTCTGGTGTTTGTGGGTATCAGTCAAGCCGCCACGACGTATTTTCTAACCCAAACCGGAACTACGCCGTTTAATGGTTCGTCCGGGGCTCCTTTTCGTCCATCGGATTTCAACAACTCCTCAAACTGGAGTAGCACCCCCGGAACATCGGGAAAGATTTCACCGGGGGATACGGTTAAACTGCAAGGGACGATCTCTTCACCTCTGACCTGCCAAGGGAGTGGTTCCGCAGGCAACGTCATCACGATCCTTTTTGATACGGGCGCATTAATGTCCGCGCCATACTGGACTACGGGGGAGGCGATTCAGGTTTCCAATTGTAATTATATCACGGTTGACGGAGCCGCGACTGGAACTATTGGCGGGGTGAATGGAAACCCTGCGGGGGTGAATGGAATCATCGAATCCACTGCCAACGGAACTGGGTTGGCTAATCAGCAACCCAATGGCGGCGTGCGCGGGGACAACTCCAGCCACATCACGGTTAAAAACCTCCAGATTCGCAAAATCTATCAACGCTCCCAAGGTGACGCCAAGAGCGCCAATGAAACGGATACTGGGTGTATCGGAAACTATACTCCCGGCAGTTCATATACGGACTATGTTGTCGATAACTGCATTCTGTCGGATGCTTATATTGGGATTGATGCTCAGTATTCAGGATCGGGTGCGAGCAACTTTTCATTCACCAATGTCTCGCTGACCAAATGCAACTGGGAGATTCACATCGGTGGCGCTAACAACACTGCGCAGGTGGACGGAATCACGGTGGCAAACTGCACGTTCGGGAATTACAAGGTGTGGGATGATCCTGCGGGGGACTATCACCACAACGGTCTTTTCATCGCGCCTCAGGATTCGGCTACGACCGGCTATCAGCACAATGTCCGAGTGCACCATAACATTTTCAATGATGGATACGGGCTGCACTCCACCGCAGGGGTATTCATGAATGCCTTTGGCTCCGATTGGGATGTCGTGATCTACGACAACCTTTTCTTTTGTCCTACGGATGTTCCAACCAACGATTTGGTGACACTGGCGATGCACACAGGCACAATGACCGTGACCAATAATTCCGTCTATGCTGCATCGGGGTCTGGATCAGGATTTGTGACGGTGAGCGGAGCGCAAGGTGTAAGCAGTTCCAAGACCTTCAATGTCTATAATAACGCCAGCTATAATATGCTGCTCATGTATTATCATGACGCCAATGGATTCACAACGCTCAACGAAGATAACAATATAGTTTCGGGAACGACGTTTGGCAGCGCCTATTATCAACTTGAGGGCACGACCTACAGCACGGTAGCGGCGTGGCGCGCCCTTGGATTTGGTTGGGAAGCGTCCGGCTCAAACGCCAACCCTCTTTTCGTCAGCAGCAGCAATCTTCATTTACAGGGTGGATCACCTTGCATTGGCGCGGGCGTTTCCCAATCCAGCAACTACACGACGGACTTTGATGGTCTCACTTGGTCCACTGGTACAGGCTGGGGGATTGGTGCGTACAAATACAACTCTGCCACTCCGATGGTTTCTTCGATGGCGA
>Ga0068871_100002136_pt1 | contig 13402 bp, 12 predicted proteins | sample KBSMisM72_FD_72750 | JGI IMG/M metagenome (GOLD analysis project Ga0068871, IMG submission 72750) | Miscanthus rhizosphere microbial communities from Kellogg Biological Station, Michigan, USA - KBS Miscanthus M7-2 | ecosystem: Host-associated > Plants > Roots > Rhizosphere > Soil ... | reverse complement strand
CTCTGAGACCGCGTCTCTGAGACCGCATCTCTGAGACCGCGTCTCTGAGACCGCGTCTCTGAGACCGCGTCTCTGAGACCGGGTCTCTGAGACGAGAGCGCCGGGCGATAATAGCACCGGGGAGGGCGGACACATGGCCCATCGCGCGTTGACGTCGTACAGCCTGATCGCGATGGCCGTCGCCACCGCATCGCTGGGGATCCACGCGCAGCGGACCGCCCCCGGCGACCTCGAAGGCATCTGGAACTACGCGACGATGACGCCGCTCGAGCGCCCGCGGGACCTGGCCGGCAAGCCGTCCCTGACTCCGGCCGAGGCCGCCGACTACGAGCGGCAGACCCTCGAGCGGCAGACCGCGACCAACAACACCGCCGGCCCGGACTGGTGGGACCCCGGCACCCGCTTCCTGACCAACGGCCGCACCTCGCTGATCGTCGACCCCTCCGATGGCCGCATCCCGGCCCTGACCCCTGAGGCGCAGCAGCGCGCCGCGGCCCGCACCGAGGCCGGGCGTGCGCGAGGACCCGCAGACGGCCCCGAGGATCGCGCGCTCAACGAACGCTGCCTGAACTGGTCGGTCGCCGGCCCGCCGATGCTGCCGGGCGTGTACAACAACAACGTCCAGATCGTGCAGACCCGCGACTACGTCGCGATCGCGTCCGAGATGATCCACGACGCGCGGATCGTGCCGATGGACGGCCGCGCGCACGACACGGTCCCGCGCTGGATGGGCGATTCACGCGGTCGCTGGGAGGGATCCACCCTGGTCGTCGACACCACCGGCTTCACCGAGAAGACCGCGTTCCGCGGATCGACCGGGCACCTGCATCTCGTCGAACGGTTCACCCGCGTCGACGCCGACACGGTCGAGTACCGCTTCACCGCAGAGGATCCGTCAACCTGGAGCCGCGCGTTCACCGGCATGTTCCCGATGAAAAAGACGGCGGGGCCGATCTACGAGTACGCCTGCCACGAAGGGAACGAACGCAGCATGGTCGGGATGCTCAGGGGCGCGCGTGCCCAGGAGCCGCCGAACCAGCCGTAGAGCGTTTGTTGAGATCGCGCGCGAGGATCAGCTTGAACGTCAGGCGATCGGTCGCGTCGGTGAGCCCGACGCCGACTCCGCCTTCGATGTCCCACCCTTTCCAGGACCGATCGACCACGGCGAACAACTGGTGCGCCTGCTCGTGCGGCGGCGCGAAGTCACTGAGCTTCCCGTAATCCGCGTACTCTTCCGCCGCCAGCGTCCAGCCCGACGAAAAGTTGTAGGCGACGCGGGTCGCCGGGACGAACTCGAGGTTCGCCAAACCGTCGTACGCCGTGTCGACAATCGGGTTGACGATGATGTCGACCGGGTGCAGATGCCAACCGATGATCGGCCGGATTTCCGACGTGAAGCGCGTCGTGTCCCACCGGTGCGCGTTGATGCTGAACTCGAAGTTCGCACCGTAGAAGAACCGCCGATCGTCGGCGTTGGGCACGGCGAACAGCGCACGCAGCTTGAAGCCGTCGAGGCCGAAGCCGCTGTCCTGGTCGTGGCTGTACAGCGGAAGGTAGAGGCCGGCTTCGAACCACGGCGTCACGCCGAGCGCCCACTCGGGCACGCCGTTCCACGACTTGTCCGCCACCACCGCCCCGGGAAACGCCGGCGTGGTGATCCCCTTCGGCGTGAAGTTGTTGTGCAGCGTGAGGTTGAACGTCCCGACCGGCGCGAGGCCGCCGTCGTAGACCTGAATCTCGTCCGTCTGCGCAAACGCCGCCGCCGGGACAGCGAGCAGCGCGACGATTATGATCGCGTGGAATGGGCGCATCTCAACACGCATTCTACGACACGGGGCTTAGGTGACAATCGTGGATGTCTCATTTCCTGACTGGGTCGAGCCGATGGCCGCGACGCTCACCCAGGAGCGGTTCGCCGGGCCCGAGTGGATCTTCGAGCAGAAGATCGACGGCATCCGGCTGCTCGCGTTCAAGAACGGCGCGGACGTCCGGCTGCTGTCGCGCAATCGGCTGCCGCAGCAACTGCCCTCGATCGCCGCCGCGGTCGCCGCGCTGCCGCCGCACGACCTCATCCTCGATGGCGAGGTGACCTGGAACGGCCTCGCCTATCACGTCTTCGACATCATGTGGCTCGACGGCCGCGATGTCACCGCCCTCCCGCTCGAAACCCGCCAGGCGCTGCTGCTCGCGCTGCCGCTTCAACCGCCGCTGCAGCGCGTGGCGCCGCTCGACGAGGCGCAGCCGTGGGAGCGCGCCGGCCGGGAGGGCTGGGAGGGTGTCGTCGCCAAGCGGCGCGGCTCGATCTACGAGCATCGCCGCTCGCCGCACTGGCTCAAGATGAAATGCGAAGCGACGCAGGAACTCGTCGTGGGCGGATTTACCGACCCGCAAGGGACGCGGGTCGGACTCGGCGCGCTCCTCGTCGGCTACTTCGAGAACGACGACTTCGTCTTTGCCGGCAAGGTCGGCACCGGCCTCGACACCAAACTTCTCCTGAACCTTCGCGAACGGCTGGACACGCTCGAGCTTCCAGCGTCACCGTTCACGAAAGCGATCGGCCTGCCCCGCCTGCGGGCGCATTGGGTGCGCCCGGAGATCGTCGTGCAGGTCGCGTTTCTCGAATGGACCGCGCACGGCAAGCTTCGCCATCCACGGCTGCTCGGCGTGCGCGTCGACAAGGCCGCGCGCGAGGTCACGCGGGACGCCGTGCCGAGGGCCAGGGCCTGATGGCCAGGGCAACGCCGGCCGCCGCGGTACTGACCCACCCGGACAAGGTGCTGTTCCCAGAAGATGGGATCACCAAGGGCGAACTGGCCGCGTACTACGAAGCGATCGCGCCGTTCATGCTGCCGCATCTCCGCGCGCGCCCGGTGACGATGGAGCGGTATCCGTCCGGGATTGGAAAGAAGGGCTTCTGGCAGAAGGACGTGTCGAAAGGCTTTCCTGACTGGCTGACGCGCGTCGAAGTGCCGAAGAAAGACGGCACGGTTCACCACCCATTGATCAACGACACGCGATCGCTCCTCTGGATGACGAACCAGAACACGATCACGCCGCACGTGTGGGTGTCGCGCGTGCCGGCGCTGCACGCGCCCGACGTCTGCGTCTTCGATCTGGATCCCCCGAACGAGGAAGCACCGGACGTGCTCCGCGCCGTCGCACTCGCGCTCCGCGACCTCCTGAGCGAGCTCGGCGTTCCCAGCTGGGTGAAGACCTCAGGCTCCAAAGGCTTCCACATCATCGTCTCGCTCGACGGCAGCGCGAAGACCGGTGAGGTGGCGCGCTTTGCCCACTCCGTCGGCGCGCTCCTCGTGGCGCGCGATCCCGATCGCCTCACCCAGGAATTCAGCAAGGCGGATCGCGGCGGCCGGATCCTCGTCGACACCGGCCGGAACGGCTACAGCGCGACGTTCGCCGCGGCGTACGCCGTGCGGGCGAAACCCGGCGCACCCGTGTCGGCGCCGTGCACGTGGGAAGAGATCGAGCGAGGCACCGTCGGTCCTCAGACATTCACGCTGAGAACGATGGGCGCGCGCATCGCTGAGGCGGGTGACTTGTGGCTGACGATGAGCCGGCAGCGACAGCCGCTCGAGGCGGCAAAGGAGAAGCTGAGCCGGATAAAGCTGAAGCAGTAGGCACTGAACACATCAGCCAGCTGGCTCATCCGAAGGGTGTCATTATTACGCGAACGTCGGTCCCTTATGCAGAACTCAGCTTCGCTGCGTAGGGGGGAGGCGAGATCGGTTATTGCGACTCTGTGGATAGCTCGTGAAACGCACGAGTGATCAACGGAGGAGCATGAAGATCCAAACAGACATAGATTGTGCTATCGCCTCAGAGGAAAATGTGCTCATCAGCGGAGGCAACTCTGCCGCGCGGACGGCGTTGGCTCGACTGATTCACGAGCGAAGCTCGAGACGGGATCGGTCGTGGGTCGTCCTCGGCAGCACGCAACCGATTCCGCGTCCGCGCGGAGGTGACGGAACCCCGTTCGTGCCGGATGCGGCCGGTCGTACCTTGTTTATCGAAGAGCTCGCCGCGTTGGACCAACCGGCGCAGGACGATCTGAAGCGCCTGCTCGAGAGCAGCGCGGCTCCGCTCATCGAGGACGTGCGGGAGACGCGCATCATCTCCAGCACGGCGCACAATCCGGTTGAGCGGCTCGAGTCGCGACTGCTCGACGCCGATCTGTTCTATCGCTTGAACACCATTCACATCGCGCTCGACGAAGAGCGCCGACCCGCACCGCCCTACACCATTCACTGAAGACGCTCAGCGCGCGCCGACTGACCGATCAGCCCACGTGTCCATACAGCGCCTTGCCGGTTGCCTCGAGCAACCAGTTGGGCACGTGGGAGAGCACCACCTTCGCCGCGTGCGCGCCGCGGGATGCACCTCCGCTCACGGCGCGAGCCGGATAGCGAACGTAGGTCAGCGTCGATCGGGTTGCACCGAGCCGATCCTTGAACGTGATCAGCCCGGCCTGGTCGGGATCCGACCGGCCCAGATCGAGATGCGCCATCCCCGAGTGCTTCGCATCCTCGATCGCGCGCCAGAACAGGAACGGCATCGCGCCCAGGTTGTGGACGCTGGCGTCGGACACGCCGTACTTGTAGACGAGCGTGTCGCGATGGCGAAGCGTCAGCATCGCCGCCACCGCACGCGTGTCCTTCGACGCAATCCAGATGTTGACCCGGTCGCCAAGGCAGTCGATCAGGTTCCTGAACCAGGCGATCGGCTGCGGCGGCAGTCCGTGCCGGCGCCGGGTGAGCAGCAGCAAATCGAAGAACGTCGAGAGACACGCGGCGGACGTACCGACCTCGAGTCGAAGCGCCTCGCGTTCGGCGCGCCGGATCTTCCGTTGAATCGAGTCTTTGTGAAAGGCGTGGAAGATCGCATCGAGCGGCGGACTCAGGTCGAGGCTGTGGAAACAGAACGTACCAGGGCCCGCGGGATCCTCCGGGGCCTGGAGCCTGGGCGTCAGCGGCCGGATTTCCAGATACTTCCAGCGGCCGTGCTGCACGTCCTGTTGCAGCGCGCGCATCACCGCCTCTTGCTCGCCTTCGTCGCTGAACAGCGGGTCACAGTGATCCGCGAACGGAATCGAGACGAGGCGGCGCCCGGTCAACCAGCTCCGGATCTGGCACAGCACCAGGCCGTTGTCCACGCGGCTCTCCGGAGGCGATGTCGTATACACCACCGGTGTGTACCCGTACGTCCGCCGAAGCGCGTCGAGCCATCCGGCCGTGTGGAACACCGATGCCTGCGGCGAGCGGGCGACGAAATCCTGCCACCTTGGGTCGTCGATCGGATCGACCCGGTAGACGTTCACTTCGTCCGTCCGGGCCCGGTCTCGCCGGCATCGGCCGGCGCCGACATGGCACCGGGAAGCGGCAGGTGCTGGCGGATGTGCTGTGCGATGTCGCGCGGCAGCGCGAACCACGCCGTGTCACGATACTGCTGGTTGACGTACTCCAGGAATTCCTCGTAGAGGGCCGCCCGATACTCGGACGCCCGCGGCGCGTCGAACGCCATGTAGTCGGGGTGGACGATCACGAACGCCATGCCGCCGCGCGCCGCCACCCAATCGAGCTTCCGCTTCCACACGTCGTTCCCTTTTTCGCGCAGGATCAGAAAGACCGTCGAATCCTGCGCCAGGGTGTAAGGCAGTTCCACGTAGGCGCTGCCGTCCTGGCGGCGCACCCAGAATGGGAAGATCGTGTGCATCCCATCCGGCTGCGGCTCGAACGGATCGTAGTCGAAGGTCGACGCGTCGTAGGCGACGTCGAGATCGCCCAGCCACTGCAGGTCGTGGCGCATGAACCCGGATCGAAATCCGACCGCCTTCCACGCTTTGAGATAGTGATTGATTCTCGCCGCAGCATGCTTGAACCCGCGATGCGAGCGGTACAGCGTGCCGTCGTGGTGCAGATCGTGAACGCCCACTTCGAAGCCGTTGGTGTCGAGAAAGTGCCGCAGCTCGTCGGGCGTCGCGTATTCACCCTCGGGGATGAAGTAGAAGGCGGATCGGAACCCGTGGCGCGTTTCGAGCTCGGCCAGCGCACGGCATCGCGCAAGGCCTTTGACGCCCTCGACGTCGTGTGAGAGCGCGACGGCGAAGCGCTTGCCCTGCGGCCAGCCGGGCCAGCCGGATGGCGCGTCGCCCGACGAAGGGTCGATTGGCCATGAAGACGCGAACAGCCATTTCAGCGGCGTCGAGTAACAGTGCCGCAGCGTGAAACGTGCACTCTGCGGGATGGCCGGCTTGACGAAGTAGTAGGCATACAACAGGAGTTGAATGCCGAGGTGCAGATGCCGATGAACGATATGCAACAACAAGATGCGCCTCGCGATGAATGGGTCGATCCGCTAAGAGAAATGGCGTAATGAAACCGTAAAATACGGCTGGGCCGGAGTGTGCCACAGTCGAGCCGCCCGTGGCCACGGCGAACTTGCTCCGCGGGCGAAAATCTTCGGGGGTCCGGAACGGCAGAACGCGAAAGTCCGCGTAGGAGAAGGCAAAAGTCGCGTACGGATACCGAAAGTCGCCCTCCAGGCACACATCTTCGACAGTCCCACCTTGAGGCGGATCGGGCCGTCCACGGGGTCGTGTGGCGCGATCAGCGATTGGCGAGATACGCGCGCACCGGGGGCGACAGCGGGAGCGTCATCGCCTCTGCCGGCATCCACCACCCGGCTGACACTACCTCGCGGCCATCCACGTCAATCCGCGGCTGCGCGTCGAGAACGATTTCCCAAATCGTCGTGGTGTCGTGGCGATGTTCGAAGATCGTCGACCCGTGCCATCGAAGCGTCAGCGCGTCTGCTGGAAGCACGAGGTGCAGTTCCTCCGCGACCTCGCGCACGGCGGCGTCGAGTGCGGTCTCTCGAGGTTTGATGAAGCCGCCGGGCAGATTGTATTGAGGCCGATAACTCGTGCGCACCAGCAGCAGCCGGCCATCGCACCAGACCGCGACGACCGAGCCGAACGTGCGCGGACGCCGGATGAACCACCACGCCCTCGCCATCAGATAGGCGCCTCGGTAACCGCGTTGCGCGATGGCATTCAGGCGCGACTCGAACGAGGACGGCAGCCGTTGGCGCAGCGGCGCGAAGTCGGGCTCGCTCAGCATGCGCAGCATCCCGATGCTCCACGGCACGGCTGCGGCCGCGAGCACGGCGAGTGTGATTGAAACGCTGGCCGCCTGGCGCGACTCCATGGCGAACCGGACGATCAGCGCGACGCTGCACGTGACCGCTGCGGTCACCAGCGCGCCGACCTGAACCTGCAGATAGAGTCGCCAGGGCGTGCCGGTGGCGCTCAGCGCCAGCTGACCGGTGGCAAGAAACATGTACAGGATGGCAACGCTCACCCCGATGGCGACGCCAGGAAGGCCGAACCGGGATCCGACCAGCGCTCCGCCGATGACGAGCACCGCGTAGACCGTCTGGTTCCTCAGCTCGCCGTACACCCGCCCGACGCTCTGCGCCACGACGCCGCCGAGATGATAGAGCGCGCGGAAGTAGCCCGCCACGCACAAAATCTGCAGCGGGATGACCGCGCCGCTCCACTGCGGTCCGTAGAGCGCGCGCACGAAATGTGGGGCGACAATCGCCATCGTCCCCATTGCGGAGGCCGCGACCATCGCCGTCAGCCGCGTGAGCAGCAGGTAGGCGCGCCGCACGCGCGGCGGTTCACCCTGCACCTGCGCAAAGGCCGGGAACAGCACGCTCGACATGACCGCCGAGGCGTAGGTGAAGGGAAGGTTCATGAGGGTGTAGGCCCGGTTGTACAGACCCAGGCTCGCCGCTCCGATCCATCGCCCGACCACGAAGTTGTCGCTGTTGAGCGCGACATAGTTGACGCTCGCACTCACCGCCGATCCGAAGCCGAAATGCAGCAGCTCGGCGAGCTCCTTGCGGGCCAGCAACGGACGCACGGCATGCCGGACGACCGCCAGTTGCGCGACCGACGCCACGAGTGTTTGCACGAGGCCGCCCCACACCAGGCTCCACACGCCGAACCCGAGCAGCGCCAGGCTGACCGCCACACCGGCATAGCCGAGGAGATAGCTGCTCGACTCGATGAAGAACTGACGCCGGAAATCGAGCCGGCGCCGCAACAGCGCTCCGGCGACGACCGCTCCGCCGCCCAGCGCGAATTGCCACGACAGCACGCGCACGACCGGGGTGACGCTCGGATTGCGCATCGCCGCCGCGGCCAACGGCGCGGCGAGCGCCACGACGATCGCGACGACGATGCCCAGCAGGACTGAAAACGTGAAGGCGACGCGCACGTGGCGGTCGCTCAGTTCCTGGCGTTGAACGATCGCGTTGCCGATGCCGAGATCGCCGATGGGGCGCGCGAGACCGAGCACGACCAGCGCGAGCGCTACGACGCCGAAATCGGCGGGCGTGAGCAGCCGGGCGAGAACAACGCTGACGCCGAACTGCGACACCGCGCCGACGCCCGAGCCGACGAGCCGCCATTGAGCGGCGCGGGCCGTCCGATCCGTCAGGCTTTCGGCGGCTTGGGTCAAGTCAGGGTCATTCTATGCAGGTCGGGGCGCCGGCGGCGTCATCGGGTGTTTCGAACGGACCGCCCTATCCTGGCCAGGCCGGCGTCGGCGGTCGCACGAATCGCGTTGGCCACGACGCTGACCGCGTTCCGCCGGCTCTTCGCCAGAGAAACCAGATCGACGGCGGTCTTCCAGTCGAGGAAACGCATCGACCGGCGAAGCCAATAGGTGATGCGCTCGTCGAGGGCCTCGGACAGATCGGCCTCGAGCGTCAGCGACACCGGACGTCCGTAGCGCTGCTCGATGTAGGTGAGAAAGGCGGACCGAAGCTCGGTGAGGGTCTCGCCGATATTCTGCACGCTCTCTGAGAGCCGCCGATCGCCGCCGAACGTCCAGAAGCGCGATGTGGCTCCAGTCAGATCCAGCGATCGTAGCGATCGCAGGTACTGCGATTGATACTCCTGTCGGATCTGCAACACGCACTCGGCCTGCTGGGTCTTCTGCAGGCTGGAGATCGACTGGTCATGCTGGCGGTAGCGATAGACGATCTCGGCCGGACACTCCACCCGGCCCGATCGGCAGAGACGGCACCAGAGGCCGTAATCCTCCGCATACCGGCGCGTCGCCGGAAAGAGCACGGGACTCCCGCCGACGATGCGCGGAAAGACCACGTGGGCGCCGGCGCCGACGGCGTTGTTGAAGAGCAGCTCCCATTCCAGCCGCGGTTGCCATGCCGGCGAGCGGGCGAGGCCGTTCGCCTTCGCGGCGTTCGCTCCGAATACCTCGACGGTGCCGGTGACCAGAGCCACGTCGGGAAACGCGGCGAGCGCGTCCAGCTGGATGGCAAAGCGCTCCGGCGGCGAAATGTCATCGGCATCGTGCCGCGCGATGACATCCGAGCGCGCGCTCAACAGCGCGCGATTCGCGCTGGGATACGGACCGAGCTGACGCTCGTTGCGCCAGACCTGGACCCGCGAGTCGCGGCGCCGATACTCAGACAGGATGGCGGCGGTGTCGTCGGTGGACGCGTCGTCGACGATCAGGAATTCGAAGTCAGAGACCGACTGCGCGAGGACGCTCTCGATCGCGTCGCGGACGTACGGTTCCCCATTTCGAACCGCCATCACCACACTCAGCTTCATGGCGGCTCGCAGGACGCTGGGTCACGCACGAACGCTCGCGAGGCGTTGCGGCTCCAGCCGCTCTGCGTCGATGAAACGCGCCGCCCAGTCCTCGCCGCTCGCGGTGGCCCACTGACAACGCAGCGAGAAGGCGCCGTTTTTGAGGCCGTGCAGGAACAGCCGGACATAGCGGAACCGATCGATACGGCGCGGCTGAATGCCCTCGAGCTTGTACCGCAGGATGCTGTGCGAGAAGCTGTGATCGTGAATGAGCCTGACCAGGTAGGACTGCTCCACTCGATCCGCGACAATCAGGTGGGTCACCCGGAGCTGGGGAAAAATGCCGAAGCCTGAGCCTGCGGCGACCGCGACCCAGGCGAAGAGGTCGTCGTCGCCGGAGAAGAGGCGCCGACGGCCCTGGCGGCAGAGCACCTCAATCAGGTCGAGGCGTTCGAGCAGCTGCCGGTAGGCGTTTGCCACGCTGCGGCTGACGCAGAGCCCGGCCCCCCAGGGTCTCGAATCGCTGTCACGCGGGTTGTTGCTCCAACGGGCCGAAGGGACCGTCCGCAGGGCCAGCATGGGCAGGAGGTGTCGAATCTGGGGTGACGGCTCGCGCTCGAACTCGGGCGCCAGACTGCCGGCGCCAAACGCTCCGAGAGACGGGTACTGCTCGTGGACGGCAGACGCCTCTTCCAGGAAGTCGGAGGCCAGGACGTTGTCGTCGTCGACGAAGACCATCAGATCGCCGCAGCTCTCGGCCATGGCGCGCAATCGCGCGAATCCCAATCCGAGGGTCTCTTCGCGAACATGGCGGGCGCGCGGGTGCCATGAGAGGTCGTAGCTATCCGAGAGGATTTCGTCGCTCGCGTTGTCAACGAGCAGCAATTCCCATTTGTCTTTGGTGAGCGTCTGCTGTCTGAGCGCGGCCAGCACGCGGGTCAAATGGTCGCGGCGGGGATTATGCGTGCAAATCGTGACCGAAACGTCTGCCATTGAATGGTCGCCCAGTGGCGGCTGCTTGCGAGCGCCGCGTCCCGGCGCGCCGTCACCCAGTATCGCATCTTCGCTCGTAAGGAGTCTGCGGTGGCGTCATAGAAACAGTGCAAACTCGGGTGCCGAGGACCTCTTAAGTATTCTTGATGCCTTTATAGCTCGTGCGTATCCCGTCTCAGCTCGTGCGTAAAGGGATCTTTACGGTGTGACGTCGGTCAGCGTTCGAAGAATCATGGCGCTCACGTGTTTCCGGTAGCGGGCGGGGCTCCAGCGGCGCAGCAGCACCAGATCCTCCCAGACGCGGAGGGAGGTCAGTGTCCACAGCAAGTCGGCGGCGACCGCTTGATCGATCCCCACCTTCAGCACGCCCTCCGCGGCAAGGCGGGCGACGATCGCCTGGCACCCGGCCAGACGGTGAGCCAGCCGATCCTGCCACGACTGCTCCGCCGCTTCGTCCTCGCGCCTGACCGCGTCCAACGCGCGCGCGATCGGCCAGATGCCGGGATTCAGGCGCGACTGCCCGGCCACCATCTCGCGTAGCGCGGCGACCGCATCGGGGGCGTTTCGGATCCGCTGAATCGCTTCCGGAATCCCTCGGTGCTCGTCGAGATGCCGCACGGCCGCGACGAACAGCGCGGCGCGATCGGCGAAGTGCAGGTAGACCGCCTGGCGCGAGACGCGGGCCGCGGCGGCGATCTGGGCCATGGTGACGTCGGCGCCGCCGCGGCGCGTCACCAGGTTCAGCGCCGCGTCCAGGATCCGCCGGCGGGTCTCGGGGTCGCCGGGTGAACTTGACACCGTGTCAACTCGTCTCCTACTATCACTTGACATGATGTCAAGTGTACCACATGGAGGAGGAGACAGATGACCGCTGCAAACCACGAGGCCGAGCTGTCCGGGTTGATCGAGACCTTCGTCGCGGGCTGGAACGCCGGGAGCGGCGAGCGCCTCGCCAGCGCGTTCGCCGCCGACGCCGATTTCACCAACGTCATGGGGCTGCACGCCCGCGGCCGGGACCTGATCGCCCGCGGCCACGACGAGATTCTCGCGACGGTGTTCCGCGGCACACGGCTGGAGGCGACGATCAATCAGATCCGCTACCTGCGCCCCGATGTCGCCGCGATGGACGTCACGCTGACCCTGCGGGGTGCCGACGGTCAGCCGTTCGCGATGTTGCCCGGCGGGTCCTCGGCTGGTGTTGTCGCGACCAGGGATTCGGCGACCTGGGCGATCGCCGTTTTCCGTAACATGATCCCGTTCGTGCGCCCGGCCGCCGGGCCCGTCGAGCGGTCGCTAGCGATGAGTTAGCTCCGCGTCTCTGAGACGGGACCTCTGAGACGGCGTCTCTGAGACGGCGTCTCTGAGACCGCACCTCTGAGACCGCGTCTCTGAGACCGCACCTCTGAGACCGCGTCTCTGAGACGGCACCTCTGAGACCGCGTCTCTGAGACGGCACCTCTGAGACCGGGTCTCTGAGACCGCGTCTCTGAGACCTGGCTTCGTCAGACCTGCCAGCCGCCGCCGAGGGCGCGGTAGATCTCGACGAGGGCGGTCAGTTCGCTCAGCTCGGCCTGCGCCAGACCGAGTTCCGCGTCGAACAGGCGGGTGTCCGCATCGAGGACCTCGAGATAGCTCGTGACTCCGCCCTCGTAGCGGACCTGCGCGAGTCTGCGCGCGTCCTGGGCCGCGGTGAACAGCAGCGCCTGCTGCTCCCGGAACTCGCGGAGCTTGCGGTAGCCGACCAGCGCGTCGGAGACTTCGCGGAACGCCTGGCGAATCGTCTGCTGATACCCGACCACCGCTTCCTCGCGGCGCGCCTCGGCGACGGCGACCTGCGAACGCGTGCGGCCGGCGGTGAAGATCGGCTGGGTGACCGCGGCTGCCGCGGTCCAGATCACGTTGGTCCCGGTCAACAGCGCCGCGAGCGCCGTGCTCTCGAAGCCGCCCGATCCGGTCAGCGCGATCTGGGGAAAGAACGCCGCGCGCGCGACCCCAATCTGCGCATTGGCCGCGACCAGCGTCTGCTCGGCCCGCTGGATGTCGGGCCGGCGCTCGATCAACGCCGACGGCAGCCCCGCCGGCACGTCGGCCTGATGCGGCTGGTCGGTCAGCGCCCGTCCGCGCGCCACCGCCGCGGGGTTGCCGCCCAACAGCACGCTGATGAAATTCTCCTGCTGCGCGATCTGCCGCTCGAGCGTCGCGATCTCGCCGGTCGCGCCGTAGACCAGCTGCTCGGCCTGACGCACGTCCAGCAGCGACGTCGCCCCGCCCTGTTCCCTGACCTGCGCGAGCTGCAGCGACTCCCGCCGCGACGCGAGCGTCCGCCGCGAGATGTCCAGCTCGAGATCCAGCGCGCGCAGACCGAAGTAACTGCTGGCCACCTGGCTCACCAGCGTGGTCATCACCGCGCGGCGTCCCCACTCCGCGGCCAGTAGCTGCGCCCGCGCCGATTCGGTCGCGCGGCGGAACTTGCCCCAGAAATCGAGTTCCCACGCTGCCGATCCCTGGATCTCCACTGCGCCGATGTTCCGCGCCGGGAATCCGAGGGCGACGGACGGTCGCTCCCCCAGCACGCTCACACCGGCGGTGACGGTCGGGAACTGATCGGCGCGCGTGACGCCGAGCTGCGCCTGCGCTTCGAGAATTCTCGCCGCGGCGGTGCGGACGTCGTCGTTGTGCTCCAGCGCGGTGCGAATCAATTGCTGAAGCACCTCGTCCTGGAACACCGCAGACCAGCGCTCGTCAGCCAGCGACGTCGCACTCGCGGCC
>Ga0068871_100002135_pt1 | contig 13407 bp, 13 predicted proteins | sample KBSMisM72_FD_72750 | JGI IMG/M metagenome (GOLD analysis project Ga0068871, IMG submission 72750) | Miscanthus rhizosphere microbial communities from Kellogg Biological Station, Michigan, USA - KBS Miscanthus M7-2 | ecosystem: Host-associated > Plants > Roots > Rhizosphere > Soil ... | reverse complement strand
CACGAGTACCCGGGCCAGAAGAACCTCCCAATGCACAAGGCGCAGCCGAAGCATCAGGAAATCCACCACCACAACAAAGCGAAGCAGCGGGTAAAGTACCTGTAGACCCCGAGAGTGGATTGCCCATCTATTCCGAAGCTGATTTAGCCAAGGTTAAGGATATTCGAGAGCGAATGCGCAATGCCAAGAACCTTGGCGAAAAGGTGCGCATTTCCGCCGAACTCAATGCCATCAAAACCAAGTATGGTGGCGAGAGTGCCGCGCAGGAATATGTTCCATTGACGGGCGATGAACGCGCAGCCGAACAAGCGTTGCTGGACGAGCAACAAGGGCAAGAGCCTACTCCCTTGCGCTCCGAAGCCGAGATTGACGCGGAGATAGATAAGTTGGTGCCGCCTGAATCACCTGCCACGAAAATAAAACAGGTTCCTGAGCCAACCAGTTTCAATTCAGTGGAGGACGTGCTGAAATTCCGCGAGACACGGTTGCAAGAGGAGCGCGATCTTTACAAGGAACAAATCGGATTGACCGACGATCAGGCTGAAAGATTGCAACGGTTACTCAATTCAGACCGAGAAACAACCAAGTTTGAAAAAGACCTGACACCGGAACAATTGAAGAAATTCAATGCGTTCTTTGATGGCCCCTTCAACCAACGCAATGGACCATGGAAATCCATCGAAACCGATCCGCGCCTTAACCCGCAAGAGATAGCCGAAGATACCGATTCGCATACGCTTTCTGCCGCATTAGTTGCGGCGGTGGAGCGTGGCATTGAGCCGAATGTCAACAGCGACCGATTTATTAGTGCGGTCATTGCCGCCCGACGATTGAAAGAATTGGGACATACCAAATCCGATCTAGCCCGCTACATTGACGACTACACCACTCGCAACTCTGGCTCACAGGGAGACAAGTATGAATTTTTCAAGAGCATTGGCGGTAAGGTAAATGAGTTTCTAAAAAGCCAAGTAATTGATTTGCCTGAGGGAGAATTGGGAAAGAAACAAGAACCCACAAAACCACAAGAAATTGCATCTCCCCAATCCGACTACGACCGCTACCAAGAGCTAGTCAAATCCATCAAAGGCAAGTCGCTGGATGAAGCGCAATCCATCGCCAAGGAACTTGAGCAAATCAAGAATCGAAATGGCGGGATGCCGCCGAAGGCTCCTGAGACGGTTGTGCCCAAAAGCCCTACCGTTTCGCGTGCTCCATCGGAAGGCAAGTTTTCAGTCTATGAAAAGGATGGCAGATGGCTAATGCAGGTTGGCGATAAACGAGGATTTGGTGATGAGATTTTGGATTCCAAGGAACAAGCCTATGGGCGTTCTGAGCAAGCACAAAGACTCGCCAAAGCGAATGACGAATTTTACACCAAGCAAGCGGCGATCCTGAAAGAACAATCACGCATCCAATCTGAAAAGGATGCTCCGGTAAAATCCTATCTGGATACGATTGACCTTGATCCAATGGATGCCGCCAGAGCCAAGAAGGTATTGGATAAGCAAGTTGCCAAACAAAACAAGGACAAGACCTACACCGGAGACGGGGCAACTGTAGTGCGCGACATGCTCAAGGATGGGTATGTTCCAACCACTGAGGAAGTGCCTGCGGTAGCTGAACCTTCTCGCGTGCGAATGAATCGCATGGACGCAAGGGAGCAGGAAGCATTTCTCAAACGTCAAAAGGAAGCAGGCAACAAAACTGAATATCGTTTGGAACGTCCCGATGGTAGTTTTTTCACGGTCCTGAAAACCGAGTATGATTACGCCAAATGGTTGAAGGACAAGGAAGCCAAGCCCGAACCGCCCATCGAAGAACGCGGTGCCGCCGGGGGCAACATCGGCATGGCGGCAATCTTCGACCCCGCCAATTACAAACCGCAGATTGAATTTGCCAAGCGCGTATTCGAGAAGGCCAAAGACTTCGCTTCGTGGTCCGGCCAGATGATCAAGCAATTTGGCGAGACGGTGAACGAGCATCTGCGGGATATTTGGGATCATGTTCGCGGCATCACCGAAGCGGATCGCGTGGCCAAAATGTCCGTGGAGGAATTCAATAAATTTGCACCCACCGGAGCCACGAACAAAGGCTATGAGTTAGCCAAGAGAATCGGACCTAATGGCGACCGCGCCAAGCTCGCGGCCTATGAGAATCAGGTGGTCGAAGAACTCAAGGCGTCCATGCAAAAGATTGCTGCCGCCAAGACTCCCGAGGAGCAAGCGGAGGCATTCAAGGATGCCCAAATCCTCAATGCCAAGAAGCAATATTTCAACGAAGCGCAGCGGATGATGACGGCGTTGGATGACGTTAATAAGGGCATGACCATAGCCGACTCCGCTCGCAAGAATGGCATCATCGACAAGGATTTGGAGCGGTATGCGGCCAATCCCGGCACGGCGGGACTAGCCAAGAATGTCCGCAATATTTCCGAACTGGCCAATCAAGGAGGGTTCCTGGGAGTCGATTTGCGCAAGCTCTCCCGCCTGCGCCAAGCCATGGTCACGCGCCTTAAAGCCAAGCCTTCGCGTCACGTCATGGACCAGACTTTGGATGCCGCCGATAACGAAGCCAACATTGTCGGGCGACAGATGGGCAATCGCGTTAAGACTGGACTCAGTGAAGTTCAGGACCGCGCCGCGTCGGTGTTAGTGGCCGCACAATTTGACCGATCCAATCTTGCTCGATTGCTCGCTCAATCCATCGCGGGGCACCATCCCGAAGCGGAAGCGGCGGTGCGATATGCTATGGCGAATTGGAACACTGTGGAACCCGCAGCCCGACGCGGCAAAGCGATTCTCGATAATCAAGTGGTTCGGGAGAATGGCAATGGCATCAATACACAGTATGCCGAGGGGTATTTGCCCGGTATCTACGACATGGATTTGCTGATGGGTGCAGGCCGACCATTCGTCATCGGTGGCAAGGGCGGTGGCGTAGGCACGTCATTCAAAAAAGGCAAGACCTACGCCAATCCTTTTGAAGCGATTGCCGATGGCTACAAACCGCAATCCTTGCAACTCTCGGATCTCGTTGAGCACCGCGTCAAGGCGGGTGAACGCTTGGTCAATCGCGTCAACTGGGGTGACTCGCTGCGTTCCGTAACTGACCCGACAGATAGCAAGCCCGTCGTGCAGAGTTTGGTGAAGCACGCTCGCGGTCCAGGACAACCCGGATGGGAAGCGCCACCACTGGGATACGAACGACGCACGATTATTCCCGGCATGGACGTGGCGGTGCATGAAGGCTACTCCAAATTGTTCGATGCTTTGACTGGGCATAGCGCGATTACTGAGTTTGAACCGGGTGGAATTCCTGTAGGCAAAGCAGCGATGGAATTGGCGGGTGGTGTGAAGCACGGCATGTTGCTGTTCGACACTTTCCACGCCTCTCGCATTGCTCAGAAACAAATGTTCCTGAACAAACAATTCACGCCATCCTACAAAAAAGGATTGTCGCTATTGGAATACACCGATGCTGACTTGAATCGCGCAGTAACAGCGGGCGACATTACGCCTGACATGGCGGCGTATGCTCGCGCCAATCGACCCAAAGCGAATCTGTTGCTCAAATCGGGCCTGAATGTTGGACGGATTCAGGAAGCTCTTTATACTTCGCTGGCCCGCAAAATCCCCATCGTTGGCACGTTCAATAAATGGGTGTTCGAGAAGATGACTCGCGGTGCCATGATGGAAAGCGGATTGATTGAATTTGACCGGGTGAAGAAGAACAACCCGACTTGGAGCGATGAACAGGTAGCGCAGAAAGTAGCACGGGATCTCAATGTCTATTTCGGCAACCTTGGGCGACAGGGCGTGTTCAAAAGTGCCACGTTTCAGGATGCGGCGAGATTGTTCGCCCTGGCTCCACAGTGGGTTGAATCCATGGCCCGCAGTGAATTGGGCGGTGCCAAGCAACTCACCATTGACCCGATTCGTAATCGCCAATTAGCGACCGGCACCTTGGGCGCAGGATTGGCTCAGGGATTGGTGGCTTACTTCGTGGGGACACAATTATTGAACCTTGTCACGCGCCATCAATTGACTTTCCAGAACCCAGAGAAAGGCCACAAGTTGGATGCGTGGATACCTGATGCGACCGGCAATACAGGTGGATATTTCCTAAGTCCTTTGGCAGTGGTTGCCGAACTCACTCACGATGCCTTGCGATTGGGTAAGAAAGACCCAGATAGTCTCGAAACCGCAGGACACATTCTCGCCAATAAATCTTCCCCATTCTGGCGTGCGGGAAAAATCCTGCTATCGGGGCGCGATTACAACGACCAGAAGATTGTGGGTCTGGGTAACAAAATCAAATCCGCAGCGGTGGCCATGCTGCCAACTCCCATCGCGGCATCGACTCTAATCAAAGGCGGTCAACCTGGTTCGACGCAACGCCAGTTGATGGCGAGCGGTGGATTCAAGACCGAACCCGCCGACACAGCCCGCGCTCAAGTCGCCAATGAGGTGCGGCAATGGATGAGCAAGTCCACGGTGCCCAAGATTCAGGAAGCGTATCAGGCGATGCAGAAGGAAGAATTTGGACCTAGCAAATACAAGACTCTGCAAACCGCCCTGCAAGTAGGCGACAAAGAGAAAGCCTTGGCCGAAGTGCATTCCATTATCGACAAGGAATTGACTGGCGAAGATAAAGGCAAGCGCCAGAAACTTATCCTCAAAGCTTTTGACCCGTTCTCTCATCCGACCGGCCAAACCTCAGTCGAAATCAAACCCTTTGCCACGCACAGCAAAGAGATGGAGAAACTGTTTCGCTCGCAACTTGATGCACAGGGAAAGGCCGCCTATCGCCAGTCGATTCAGGATCAGGTGAACCTCTATCGCAAACTCACCGAGGCGATGTACGGCAAAGCCAAATACCCCGAAGGCACGCCCGAGGCGTATCAGCGGTAATTTACTAATTGACTTTTCCCCATCCGCGCTCATACTGTGGGCAAATGTCGCGTGATGATTGGAAATCCGTAATCCAGAAGCTCCCCCGAGGCTTGAGCTATCAAGCTGCCGCCCGTAAACTGGGACAACCCTACGCTTCCTCACGCAAATGGCTCATGCGCTTTGGCTATGCCTACAAGGATGGACGCGGCAATGCCGAACGGCGCAGGGCTACACTGATGCGCGAATACGCTGGCGTGGACTGGCGCAAGAGCAACATTGGCTTGGCCCTGGAACTGGGCAAGACGCGGGAATGGATACGGCAGGTGCGCGAAATCTTAGGGTATCCGCATATCGAAGCGAGGGGGCGAAAGAAATCGTTGACAAGTGCGAGGCGTTGATCCATACTCCATCGTAATGACCCTTGGCGGGCCATAATGAAATGACTTACAAAACCTTAACTTCGACCTCGAACCTGAAAAGTGGCTTTGACGTGGCTTCTGTCGCGTATTTCGCCGCCCGCCAGCAGCGTTCGGGGTCGTATTTAGGGCTTTGTAATGTCCCTTTCTAAGAAATACTCAGATTCCCCAGAGGACGCCTTTCGGCGTATCACCCGTGGACTTATCGCATGGCGCGAAAGCACGACCGTAGCCATGGCCTTAATCTACGAAGCCATCGAACGCGAGATATGGAAACTCAAGTACGATTCCAAGAAGGAATATTTCGAGTTGGAGTGCAAAATTACGGAGCAATGGGGGCATGAATTGTATGCCGCTTCCAAGGCCATTGAAGGACTAAAGTCACTTGAGTCCAAAAGTGGCAAATCATTGGGGTTTTTGGATGATTTAACCCCATCAAACCTAGGTCCGGTGAAGCACGAAAAACCCGAAAAAGTTGCCGCAATTATCACAAATGCGAAAAATAATCAGGGCGCTAAACCCATCACCAAAAAGGCAGTTCAGAAAGCCAAGGACGAATACGAAATGCAGGAACCAAAGGAGATGCAGGAACCTGCCGAGCCTGAGGTTGTAAGGGATGAATTGGGGTGGCCAATCCCCAAAGAGAACTTGGATCTCTGGCATCGCCGTTCAATTTTGGAGGACATGATGGCTGACCTGAGCCGCATCAAATGCACCATCGAAAAGGGACAAGCTGCCGAGGACCATCTTTTCACAGCCATGAGCAATGGCGTTATCTCCGAATTACAGGGCGTGCGATGGGCGCTCAAGAATGCTCGTCCCTGGATTGTATGCACCCAATGCGAAGGCAGGCCGCGACTCAACGGAGCTTGCACTCTCTGCCATAGCACGGGGTTCTTGCATGAGCGGGACACTGAGACATTGCCGACTGTGCGGGATGCACTGGCATTGCGAACGAAAGTTTTGGCTTCAAAGAAATGAAGCGCGAACTTCGAGATTACCAGCAGGAGTGCTGTGCTCGCATCATGGAGAAATTCCAGACGCATCAAAGCACTATGGCGGTCCTGTTTACATCGGGAGGCAAGACCGTAATTTTTGCCAACATCATCGAGAAATTTCTACCCGGCAGAACGCTGGTCATTGCGGGTCAAGATTCACTTATCTGGCAGGCCAAGCGCACGATTGAAAGTTGGACGGGCATAAAGTGCGGTGTGGAGATGAACACGCATCGGGCACATAACGGAGAGAAACCAGATCCGGTGGTGATTGCGACATGGCAGACGCTTATCTATGGCGGCAAGCCCCCCAAAGAAGGTGCGCTATTCAAAACTGAATCATCGAAGCGAATGCACCGATTCAAGCCGAATGACTTTGACCTAATCGTAATAGATGAATTTCATCACGCGGCCAGTATTTCGATTCGCAAGGTTCTCGAATATTTCCAACAAAATCCCAAGATAAAAATTCTTGGAGTGACTGCTACCCCCAAGCGAGGCGATGGAGTTGCGCTTGGAGAAATCTGCCAATCAGTGGCCTTCGAGTACAACATTTTGCAGGGGAGAGAGAATGGGTGGCTGGTCGATATTGTGCAGCACACTTGCCACGTAAAGAATCTGGATTACTCGCATCTCAAGAAAAAGAATGGCGACTTGGACAGCACAGAGTTGAAGCACATTTTGGAGAAGCAAGAGAACGTGGCAGGCATGGTCCATCCCTTAATTGAAGTCATGTTCGGACTGGACGAAGGCGCACTAAACAATATCGACGTTTCGGAGTGGGGAAAATTTCTGATTGGTCTTGGAGTGAAGCCTAAGAAAACCATTCTGTTTACGGCATCTGTTTTGCAAGCGGAGATGGCGTGCGAAATGATTAACCGCGTAATCCCAGGATTGGCGGAATGGGTGTGCGGAAAAACCAACAAAGAGGAACGCAAAGAAATCTTTGACCGATTCGAGAATGGACCTGCGGCAGTGCTGGCTAATGTTGCAATCGCAACCGAGGGCTACGATTACCCGCCGACCGAAATCATTGCCATGGGCAGGCCCACGCTTTCTCTCACCACGTTCATCCAAATGCTTGGGCGCGGAACACGCGTGTTGCCTAAGGTGGTGGACGGACTTTACACCAAAGAGGAACGTCTTTCTGCAATTGCTGCCAGCGAGAAGCCATTGGTTCGCGTCATCGACTTCAAAGGCAATTCAGGCAGGCATAATTTGATGACTGCATTTGATGTGCTTGGCGGAAAATCCAGTCAGGTAGTGCAACGAGCCAAGAAGATTGCGGCCAAAGCCAATGGCGCAAATATCGTGCTGAAAATCCTGAGCGAAGTCGAAGCTCAAGTGGAGAAGGAAAAGAAGGACGAACTGGAACGCAAACAGAAACTCGAAGCTGCTCGCAAAACCCCGGCTGTTCCCAAGGTGAATTTCAAGCTACAGGAAATGTCACCGTTCAAGGATCATGGCGGCAACAGGCCCATGCCCAAGTGCTCCAAGGACCAACGCCCATTTAGTGGTCCACAGCAGTTTCGATTGAAACAACTCGGGGTGCCCATGGACAAGGTTTCCTATAAGCAAGCGTCTGGAATTATAGGTCGTGCTGCGGCGAATGGATGGCGATTAACACCCGGAGATAAATTGTGGGTGGATTCTTTGAACCGTCCCAAACCTCAACCTGCATCGGTGCAACTTTCGTTGTCCGATTACGACCAAGCCAAATACGACTACGAGCAATACCGAAAACAACTAACCACACCATGATTGAAATTCTTATTCAGATGAAGCAGGACGGCGACGAAGCCATGAACCACCTAACCAATGTGACTGGACCCAATGACGATCCGGCTACCAAGTGGGAATTGGCTATGGCCGAAAGAATCCTTAATGCCGTGCAGAAAATAATGGAGGAAACGCATGAGGTTGCCACGGCTACCAAAATAGTTTACGACAATCCCAATTCACGTCCCATACTTCCCGAAAGCCTATGATCCAAATCATCACCACCATTACGCAGCACGGAAGGCACATCGAGCATGTCACCGATATTACCGGACCCGCATTTGCGCCTGCCACGCCCAATGAACGCAAGTTGGCTAGTGCGGTCATGCACGCGGCATTCAAGGCGCTCACGTATCATTCGGAGGCTGAGAGCAGCAAGGCCACCATAGTTGAATTCGATAAACCACAAAGGGTTGTGCGATGAAACCGTATTACGAGCATGGCGGCATTACGATTTATCATGGCGATTGCAGGGAGATTCTGCCGACACTGCCCAAGGTGGATTTAGTTCTTACTGACCCGCCGTATGGGATCAATCTGAACACGGACAACAGCCGATTCTCTGGCGGAAATGTGGCGAGCGTTTCGCGGCGCGGTAATGGTGTTGGACCGGCCAACGGAAAACCCGTAGTGAACGACGACAAGCCTTTTGACCCCGCTCACATTCTGGCTCTGGACTCTGACAAAATCATTTGGGGCTGGAATCACTTCGCGGACAAACTTCCCCGAGGTGCTTGTCTTGTTTGGATCAAACGATATGACGAGTCATTCGGCACATTCCTGAGTGATGCAGAATTGGCATGGATGAGCAAGGGGCGCGGGGTCTATTGCACTCGCGACTTATCGAATGCCGCTATCGCGAACGAGCGGGTTCATCCAACTCAAAAACCACTTTCGTTGATGACGTGGTGCCTCGGGTTCTTTCCGAACTCAAATCTGATACTTGATCCGTATTGTGGCAGCGGAACGACACTCAGGGCCGCCAAAGACTTGCAGAAAAAGGCCATCGGCATTGAGATTGAAGAACGCTATTGCGAAATCGCTGCCGCTCGCTTGAGTCAGGAGGTATTCGCGCTATGAGCCTTAACCTTGACCGTCTCGAAAAGCTCAAAGAACTTGGTGGCGGTTCCAAACAAGCTCGCTGCCCCGCGTGCGCATCCGAGGGTCTGGATAAATCCGGCAATCATTTGCGCATCTGGCCCGATGGCAAGTTTGGCTGCGCGATGTATCAGGGCGATCATGCTCACCGTCAACGCATCTGGGAATTGTGCGGAGTTAATGAACCCACGCCCGCCCGCTTCAATGTCCCCGTACGCATCGAACCGCCATCAATCAATTGCACCGAACTCATTCGCAAATGGAACGAGCTAACCCTGTATTCATCCATCCGCGATCAGGCTGATAAACTTGGCGTCTCGCCATTGGCTCTGCGTTGCCTTGGTTGGGTATGGAGCGGGGAACACTGGGCAGTGCCGATGCGATCAGAGTGGGGCGATGTGTGCGGCATCCAGTTTCGATACGCTAATGGATTCAAGCAAACCCTACGCGGATCGCGGGTGGGTTACTTCATCCCCGAATGCCGAACGCAATCGACCGTTTACATCAGCGAAGGAGCATCAGACTGCGCGGCATTGTTGTCTCTGGGGTTGTATTCGGTTGGGCGATACAACTGCGCTCAGAGCGGCGTGAAACTCGGCCAATATCTTCGGCGCAATGGCGTGCGTGATGCGGTGATTATCGCTGACAATGATGTTCCTGGAATTACTGGCGCAGAGAAGCTTTCCCACGAACTGAGTATGCACTGCTGCATTTACACCCCGCCAACCAAGGATGCCAGGGAGTTTTTGAATATGGGCGGCACGCGCCAACTCATCGAATCGACAGTCAGCAATTTAATTTGGAGGCAGCCATGAACGCACCCTATGTAATGATAAATGGCGTGCCGTATAGCCCTAATCATCCTAAGGTGTTGGAGATGCAAAACCCCGGAATGAACGCACTGACTCCATGCCTTACTAATTATGCGCCAGTGAATACAGCCAATCGCATTCGCCAATCCCAGAAACCAAAGCTCAACAAACTCGAATTGGAATACCAAGTGGTTTTGGTAAACACGGCAGGAGTGGAAACCGAAACTATCGTGGCTCAGGGAATGCGATTCGAGTTGGGAACAGGCATTTGGTACAAGCCGGATTTCACCTGCATAATTGACGGTCGATTCACCTGTATCGAAGTGAAGGGGCCGCACGCTTTTCGTGGTGGATTCGAGAATCTGAAAGTGGCTGCGAGATCGTACCACTGGATGCAATGGATATTGGTTTGGAAGAAGGATGGCCAATGGCAGACTCAAACAATCCTGCCATGACCCCCATCGCCAAATTCCTGCTCATCCATCCCCAGTTACCCGCCATGGACCTGCTCCAAGGCGAAGGAATAGTGAGCGACCTGTGCATCTCCATTAGCGACATTTCCAAAGCAGACCAACCTCGGGCATTGGCGTGGCTGGTGGATTATGTGCGGCATCAAAAGGAGTGGGAGTTTTGAACTATGAGCTACCAGTTTATAATGGAGGATTGCGAGAGTTGCACCTGTTCGCGGGATGCGGAGGGGGCATATTGGGCGGCATCCTTCTCGGACATACCTGCGTGTGTGCTGTCGAACTCAACGCCTATCGTCGCCAAGTGCTGCTGCAAAGACAGCGAGACGGAATCCTGCCAAGGTTCCCCATTTGGGATGACGTTAGAACATTCAATGGCAGGCCATGGAAAGGCATCGCGGATATTGTCTGCGCGGGGTTCCCGTGTCCGAGATTTTCAACAATCGGAAATGTGCATGGTAGCCGACATTTCAATGGCTGGCCGGACACCGCCAGAATCATTGAGCAAGTCGTCCCCTCATATGCCTGGCTTGAAAACGTCAAACCAATCGTCAAACGCTACCTGCCGGAAATTATTCGAGACCTTGACGCCTTGGGGTATGATGCGAGATGGGGTTGTTTTTCCTGTCAGGACGCCAGCGCAACCGCTCCGCAAAAAGGCGAGCGGTTCTTTCTGTTGGCGACGGCCCGCCGCGTCCGATTGGAAACGAAGAAATCTAGATTGGCCATCTGTCAGGAAACCTGGGAACCCACTTTGCCTTCCACAGCAGTTAGCACAACTTGGCCATCATGGATACCTGAACCCACAATTCCCAACTTGGTTGATGGGTTGGCCGGATACGTGGGCGAAGTTAGCGCCGTTGGAGATGGTCAGGTTCCAAGCATGGTTAGACTCGCATGGGAAACCCTGATCGGCGCTACCTCTTTTGAGTAAGCGCCCAAAAATCGGCGCGGGCCTGACCCTGCGTTTCCACAATTCTATCGTAAAACGGTTTCAAATGTGGGGGTATGTTCGCCTGCACCGGCTCCCTCAATCTGCGCCAGTTATCCGCCGCCTCTTTCCCATCGCGCTTGAGGATGATCTGATACATGCGGTCAATGGCGGGGATGGCCTTGGGGGGCGTGTCCATTTTTGACGCCTCATTCGTGGTCGAAGAAATGGACATGGGCAATGGCGATTCTTGCAGATATTCTGTTAGGGACTTGTTACTTGGCAATGGCTCTGGACCCTCTGATTCCGCAATGTAATGTTCAGGAGCATATTGCAGTCGCCCTCTGCCATCGGTTCCGCTCACATTTACTCCATTCGGAAATACCTTGAGAAATCTATCCTCTACTTCCGTGGGTGGTGATGCGGGAGTTGCCGTATCACTCGCGGGTGCCGGGGGTGGTGGTGTGGGGACGGGTTCGGGAATTTCAATGGGACTCCCTGGCACTTCTGCTCCCAGGAGATCCTTGAGCTTGGGATTCAGTCCCATCTCGCGCAGCAGGATTTCCCGCGCCCAGGTGCCCAGGGGTCGCTTGAGCCGGTCCACCAGGGCTTGGAAGGCGCGGTGTTCTTCATTGGTAACGCGGAAGTTGATGTATTTTTTGATGGCGGCCATATCAGTATCCAATAAGTCGAAGGTTGCTCAAGTGATCGGTTCCTGGAATTGCAATAGACGTGGTTTCAGGTTGGCTATGTTCGCGAGTGCGCTGCTCGCAAAAGTTGGCAATCTCGCGTAGGCAGACCTGCTCGTAGAGCGATCCATGCTCAGGAAAGAAGCAATACTTTCGCCATGGTCCATACCATTGAACTATTCCAAGATGGTCGATTCCTTCCTTTGGATAAACGAACCATGTTAATGTTTTGGGTTTAGGTGGTCCGGGATTGAAGGTGATATATGTTCCGTTCATCCCGCCATCATAGAGACGGGCACGAAATTGTCAAGCGAAAGGTTTACAATGAAGACAAAGGGGACAATCTACGAAAGTGGCACTATCACCGTACTTGCCATAAGCATGTACCCAAGGTAGGGTAGGGGCATCCTTAAATGGATGGCTAATGACCCGGAGCGAGTGCTCCGGGTTTTTTATGGGCGCGTAACAGAAAGCCCTTGACGTAATTCGGAGGTTGTAATATAAGTTTCAGGATGTCTGGAACCGTCGATAATCTGATGCGCCCATGGTGGGCGGGGGAGAGCCTGCCTCTTCCGTTCCAGCCGCTCACCATAGGCGCATTTGCTTTATGAGCTTAGATCGCCTCACCCTGCCACTCAGTTTCAAGCTCCCCAAGGGATACTCCCGCAAGTTCATCTGGCAGGATGGCAAGTCGCGCATCGTCCTGTCCTACTCTAAAAACCGCGTGCGATACCGCGCTTTCGGGGTGTGCAGCAACGGACCTAACTTATCCCGATCGCTCGATTGGATGCAGGAAGTGGACGCCATTGTGCGCCACGAAGCGGAGGCGTCGACATGAAATTTGTGCATATCAGCCTTGGCAACGGTGTTACTTGGTGCCCCGACACCCCTGAGAACCAGGCGCATTTCCAACGCCTCAAGGATGCGCTGATAAATCAGGTTTCCATCAAAGCCAAGCATCCGTATTGTCCCAAGTCCATGAACGCTCAGTTAGCCCGAGAAAATAAGTTGCTGCGATCCTATCGCACCTTTATTCCCGGCTACGAACCCGACCGATGAATTTTCAAAATTTTAGCCCAACCCCGCCTTCGGGCGAATTGGGTTAAGCGGTTCTTTGGCATGTGAATTAGGTTGCAGATTGCATGGTTGACTCCACCAGTCGCATGACGGCAATAACTCCGGGCAGTATGTCCCTGCCCCCGCCACGCACTCCCTGATGACCGAAAACCATTGTCCCCATGGCTCCCCCACGGTGTCCAAGGCAATGCTGGACCCACGGTATTCCGGTAACAAGTCCTCGGCTCCATCAGGCATTAACTGTTCGC
>Ga0068871_100002133_pt1 | contig 13408 bp, 13 predicted proteins | sample KBSMisM72_FD_72750 | JGI IMG/M metagenome (GOLD analysis project Ga0068871, IMG submission 72750) | Miscanthus rhizosphere microbial communities from Kellogg Biological Station, Michigan, USA - KBS Miscanthus M7-2 | ecosystem: Host-associated > Plants > Roots > Rhizosphere > Soil ... | reverse complement strand
ATATTATTGTGTTGCCCTCTCTCTCAACGTCGCACCTGGCAACGAGTGCGCCGAATCAATCGACCCACAAAGGAGGCTCGCTATGGATATTTGGTTTACGCGTAGAGGAGGCTAAGTTTGATTCCCGATTTCGACTCTCGTGGGCTACTCCCGCGAGGAATGTTTCGTGCTACCTGGAAAGAAATTGAGAAACGTTTTGGAGGTAATCGCCGAAGAAACCAACTGCTACGAGGACTAAGAGAGGCATTGGACTTGTTGCAAGGAGCCGGTTGTCGTCGCGTCTACATCGATGGGAGTTTCGTCACAGCAAAGAAGTCGCCGAATGACATTGACGTCTGTTGGGACATTGATGGTGTCGATCCAATAGCGCTTGACTCAGTATTTTTTGATTTCAGCAACGGTCGCGCAGCGCAAAGAGCAAGATTTGGCGCGGAGTTCTTTCCGGCACAAGCGCCGCAGCGACTCAAGACATTTTTGGATTTTTTCCAGATCGACAAAGTAACCGGAAGGCCTAAAGGGATTATTGAACTCCGGTTAGAGGGGCAAGAAAATGATAAAGAATGAACGACAATATCGCATCGCGAAAGCGCAGGCAGCCAAATTTGAGGCGGCTTTAAATGCCTTCGGATCGAAGTCGCGCAAAGATCGCGCAACGCACCCCAAGCTGGTGAAGGCACAGAAGGATGCCATTCAGAGCCAGTTGGATTCGCTTAATGGTGAACTGCATGAATACGACGAATTACAGAGTGGGAGAGTCCCCGGTCCAGACCTGGGGTACATTGCAGTCGTTCCCCGAGATCTCATTCGCGCGCGCATCGCAGCCGGCCTAACTCAGAAGGACTTGGCCAAACGACTCGGAATGGCCGAGCAACAAATTCAGCAATACGAGGCGAAGGACTATGAGTCTGTGAGCCTCGCCCGCATCGCCGAGATTGCAAGCGCCCTACAGTCTTCAAGCTCATCAAACCGCAAAGACACGAGATGAGTTCATTAATCGCGGAAACCGTGAGGATGCGTAAATCAATCATGGAAAACAGTGAGGGCCGGAATCCGGTTGAGTATGTTCACGCAACCACGCCAAAAATTTCCGCAGCTTGTGGGCGGCCGGTCCTGTTAGTTTTGCCAGTAGCGTTCAACTAGTTACAGGATAAAATTCCTGCGAGAAAGTCTCACGTGGTGAATGAAGGGAGGGAATAGTTGGTCAAAGCTAAGAGTAAGAACGATTTGACCTGGCCCCGTCATTCGCAGGCTGTGAAAGAACTGCGGCCCTGTTTGATAGCCGATCGCAAACAAGAAAAGCATAAACAATGAGTTCTTTAATGGTTCAGATATAGGAATTGCAAGCTGGCCCACGACAATTCCAGCGATGAGAACTCCAAGTACGGGACCGAGTTTAAATTTACCGATACGGAGGTTGCCCAGACCATAGCCTAGTGCGAGAACCAGGAAAAAGGGAACCTCAGGATTCTCGCGAAGAGATCGTACGAGCCAGCTCATTTAAGGTCTCATACCTGTGGAACTCAATCTTCCAACACCAGTAACGCCGTTTGCCCGCCACCCGCCGTAACGTTTAGCAGCGGCCCGGCTGACAAGCGGATTAACGCGCCCTCGACTTTGTTCTCAAAGAGGAACGGATTCAAATCCACATACATTTGATCCAGAAAGACTCGATCTGAATAGGCTGGTATCCTGGTTCTGAGGCCCTTCACTCTTTCCTGGACCACGTAAGGTTTTTCGAGTGCGTTCCGGAGCGCACCTTTCCAGTCTTCAGCACTCGTTTCCCAACCCAGCAGCACACCATGACCGCCGTAGTCATCATTCGGCTTCAGCACAAACTCTTCTTTATGTGTGTAAATCAACGACAAAAGTTCCCACTCCACGCCGCGAAAAGTAGTAATCGTTGGCGTGACCAAACGAGTCCAGGGTATGTGCTTGCGAATCAGCTCGAGCTCGCCCGGTTCAAACAGGTAGTGATAAGACGGGTCGCTCAGGATAGCAAATCCGGCTTTCTTATGGACCAGCTTGGTGCGAAATGAATTTGCCATGCAAACGTTTCCATCTTTATAAGCGCGGATCAGCGGATGACTCCTATCGAACCTGGTTAGAAATTCATGAATGACGACTCGCTTGTAAAGAATGTCTATTCGGAATCCGTCTGCTGAAAGCCATTTACCGTCGTACATCAGATCGGTTGGATCGGCAATCGTTGCGCTATGGCCGCGAGACACGAAATAGTCTTTCAACACCCGAAATTCACTGCTGGTAGGAACGTCGGGCCAATCGACAATTGCAATGTTGGGTTTTTCTACTTCCCCGCCCCATTCGCGGTACACCTTCAAGAGCGAATTGAGGAGCGCGTCCTGAGGTTGTGGCAGCCAGTGGCGATGCTTAGTCAAAAAAGCTTGCATGGGCGGCAAAGCAAAGAGCAGTTTTTCAAGCTGCATCTGGTCTCCTACGCCGGCCGGAGTTTCTGCGTTGTATTCCATGAAGCAGAAACCATCCGCGGTAACGTAAGAATCAAGCCGGCTGGTTACGCAGAGCCGTTTATAGCCAGGATCAATCCGCGCCATCTCCTCTTCGAGGGGTGTCGGACAAAGCAGATCCATGAGTTGCGGATCCGTGAGTGCGGCGTTCGCAACTTTCTCGAAAGCATGGGCTATCGTTTCAGCGGCGTATTTGATCTCATCGTATAGCCGTCGGTGCAGAATATGCGGACGCAGAAAAGGGCAGGTGGGACGATCACCGTGAAGTAACCCGAGCTGTCGTTGAGCTTCGCGCAGTTGATCAAAGACCTCTGGGCCAAGACTTACATCTTCCAGTAGTGATTGATCGAATTCATCTATTCTCGCGTCCACTGAATTCCTTTTCACTTTGTTCCGCTAACGGGCGGCAGGTTTGAAAACTCATTGACTCACCGGTATCGCGTTCCAACCCACCAGAAGTTGTTCCCTGAACAAAGCCGGCGAGTGTGAATTCCATTTCGATACCGCGCTCTTTCCAACGTGCACGCGTCTCACCCCAGTCGCCGGTAATTGTTTCACGGCGCCAGAAATCGACTTCCGGGGACGGCACGGGGACTGCGGATGATTCTTGTTCAGCCGGTGGACCACGCTTCGAAGAAGGTGTTGGTGTTGTTTCCTGCCCCTTGACGGCCCAGGTAAGAGTGAGAATTACACAAACAACTGTTGGGATAAAAGGCGCCGGAAACCTGACGAACATGTGAAGCAGAATAGAAGTGGGAATGCATGGTTCATCCTGTCAAAACTGACAGTGGAATGACGAGCTTCCTCAGTTCGATCGCAGGCGTCTGTTTCACGCTTCTTTTGCAGCCGCACCTGCGAGACTGATCTTCGTGTTCTTACTTTCCAGATGGCGGCGGATCGCGGCGATCACTGCGCTCTCGGAGTCTGAGACGCGGTCCAGCTTGAACAGTTGCTCTATCCAGTCGGCAGCTTGCGCCACGTCTGCGCACGCCTTGATCATGGTCGCGATTCGTTGTTCCGCTTCGTCGGGCGGAAGGACGGAGAGGCCGATTCGGATCGCTTCCAACGCCGTCCGGAAAACTTCGTCGGACGGGCGATGGGCTAGCCAATCGAGAAGCTGATGATAATCGGCAGACCCCGGTTCCACGCCGCGTTGCTGCGCGATGTGCAGAATCGTGTCGCGCTCTGCATGGCTGACGTCGCCATCGACCCAGGCGACTTCGACCAGCGGCGCGAGGATGAAGGCCGAACCCGTGTTGAGCGTCACGCCGAGTTGCCGGATGCGCTCGAGAAGCTCCGGTTCGTCCGTGTGAAGTTTCTCCGCCAGCGCGTGAGCAATCTCGCTCAACTGGGCCTTCTGACGTAGCTTCGCGATCAGCTTGGCATCCTGCTGATGGAAATAGGCGTCCTCCTCGCCACGCTCACGTTCACGGAATATGTCTCTTGTCATACTACCTCCAATCGATGCCTCCTGGTCCATCGTTCTGGACAGCCGCAAACGCCCACAGCCACATATCCCAGTACGCCTTTAATTTGCAAAACACAGTCCTGCAAATTGAATACCTCTCAAGACGTATTCAAAGCATAGCGGAATGCTTTGAAATTTCAGAAACTGATGCGAGCTTCTACGCACTTTCATGCGGATCTTCACACAGAGTTGCTCCTCTCTCAGTCACTAGAAGTTGATTCTCTTTGGCCGGTTCCTGTCTGATCGTTTTGAGATAAAAGATACGTTTGGCTACTTCAGAGACTGCAACGTATAGAACAGTAATTAAACCAAGAAGCATTAGCGACGGAAGTGGTATAGGTTTGAAACCGAGGATCTCACTTAATGGGCTATAAGGCAGAGCAACCGTAATGATCAGCACAAGGACCATCGAGATTAGTAATGGCCGGCTCACCCTGCTTCTGTAGAATGGTTGCCACGTGCGCATTACCACGATTATGAGTACTTCGGTCATTACTGATTCGACAAACCATCCGGTTCGGAACTCTTCAGGTCCAGCCTTAAGTACGAACATCAATACAGCAAACGTCAGAAAATCGAAGAACGAGCTGACGATCCCGAAGATGATCATGAAGTTGCGAATGAATTTGATATCCCAGAGCTGCGGTTTCCTTAGTTGATCCGGATCGATACTGTCCGTCGCAATCGCCATTGCCGGAAAATCTGTCAAAAAATTGTTCAGCAGAATCTGCTTTGGCAATAAGGGCAGAAACGGAAGAAACAATGCGGCCCCGGCCATGCTGAACATGTTCCCAAAGTTGGCGCTCGTGGTCATGTAGATGTACTTGAGTGTGTTTGCAAATGTTCTGCGACCCTCGCGAACGCCTGCAGACAGCACGCCTAAATCCTTCTCGAGCAGCACGACCGATGCTGCCTCCTTCGCAACATCCACCGCGCTATTGACCGATATACCGACGTCAGAAGCGTGCAGTGCCGGAGCATCGTTTATGCCGTCGCCAAGGAACCCAACTGCATTTCCTGATTGCCTTAGTGCCGTAATGATTCGTTCTTTTTGGCTGGGCTCGATTTCGGCGAAAACGTCAATCATGTTTGCGCGTGAGCGAAGCGCATCATTGCTCATCGAGTGCAATTCTTTGCCAGTTAAAATCGTTGGCACATAGCCGAGGACTGTTCGAGCAACAGTACCAGCAACAGCGCTGTTGTCACCTGTAATCACCTTGACCGTTATGCCGAGTGTGTTGAGATCATGAATTACCTGCGTAACGCCGTCCTTCGGCGGATCGAAGAACACGAGGAGAGCAAGAAACGTCATCTGCGTTTCATCTGCCTTTGTGATGTGTGAATCGCTATTGACGCACTTGTAAGCCAGTCCCAACGTTCGAAAACCATCAGCGCCCATTGATGCAAACTGTTGCTCTATCATTTGCCGCACGCCTGCGATATCGAGAGTTTCACCCGACAACTCCGCGGAGGAGCAAGCGTCAAGCACATTACTAACAGCGCCTTTAGTAATCATGACGTGCTCACCGTTTTTGGCAACGAGAATGCTTAATCGCTTCCGCACAAAGTCGTAAGGAACCTCGTCGAGCTTGTCCCACTGGCTCAGATCAAACTGCTGACTGGCGCGAATGGCATCATCAATCGGGTTGGTGAAGCCTGTTTGGTAGGACGAATTCAGGTAGGCATACAAGAGCGCCTTCTCATTGGCATTTCCCTGTGCATCACGCGTACCCCTGAATCGCATCGTTCCTTCGGTGAGAGTTCCGGTCTTATCGACACAAAGAATGTTCATGCTGCCCAGGTTCTCGATCGACGCGAGTTGCTTGACGATTACTTTCATTCGCGCCATGTGTACTGCGCCGACCGCCAGATTGATGCTGATAATTGCCGGCAGGAGCTCAGGGATAATGCCAACAGCTATTGCCAGGGCGAAGAGAAACGAATCGATTACCGGTCGATTTAGAAAAACCGTTATTCCAAAGATCACAATAACTAGTATCAAAGTGACTTTCGTCAGTAGATAACCAAAGCGTCGCACACCATGTTCAAAGTCAGTTTCTGGTGGCGCCAGGCTTAGCCCCTCTGACACCTTTCCAAATTCAGTCGAGGTACCAGTGCGAACGACGAGAGCCCGCGCATGTCCACTGATAACATGCGTGCCCATGAACAAGCTGTTCGTCCGCCTCATGAGCGCGGTTTCTTTAGCGATAATTCCGGATGCTTTCTCTGCCGGATAACTCTCGCCAGTTAACGCAGCCTCATCCACGAACAGATCTTTGGAGTCGAGAATCGCAGCATCACCGGGAATGATGTCTCCTGCGTGAAGCAGGCAGATGTCTCCGGGGACAATTTCGTCAACCGGCACGTTTGTCTCCACGCCGTCGCGAAAGACCGTGGCATCCATTTTCACGATGGACAACAGAGCCTTGACTGCGTCGGCGGCGCGTTTTTCCTGCCAGAATCCGAGCACACTGCTCAACAGCACAATGGCGATAATGATCGAAGCATCAATCGATTCGTTGAAAAAGAACGATAGACCAACCGCTACTAACAGAATAAGAATCAAGGGACTTTTGAACTGCGCGATCAGCAACGTCAACGCATCTGTTCGTTTGGAGGGCCTTAGGCGATTTGGTCCATAGACTCGTAACCTGCGCCTCGCTTCGGCGGTGCTTAATCCGCCTGGATCTGACTGCACACACTCAAAAAGCTCCCCTGGCAGTACACTCCAGAACACCTCAGTCTTTCCACGGTTCTCCATTGTCAATGCTTGATACGCCGGGTGTGTAAGCCGAGAGCTACGCCGAGCGTCACTGGGACTGACGAGCATCTCGCGAGCCTGCAATCAGAACGGGACAGGGGGCCTCGCGAAGAACCCGATCGACATTCGAGCCAAGCAGCTTACCCAGAGTTGAATCCGCCCCACTAACCCCCATACAGATCAAATCAATCTCATGCTCTTTGGCGTAAGTCAGAATCTCTTCATAAACCTTGCCGCAGCGGACGACGTTGACGAATTTGCACCACAAGTGAACTTCTTTGGGCACTGCGCGTTGCAGTTTCTGCGCAGTGAACGTATAGGCTGAACTCTTGCCGGACCACGACCAGACGAGTTCCGGCTCCTCATTGCCGGCAGTTCCCAGTACGTGCAACAAATGCACTTCCGCTTGATATTCTTGCGCAAAAGCGAGGCCGTAGTTCATCGCAGTTTCTGAATCATGTGAGAAGTCATGAGCGATAAGAATACGATTGAGATCGATCTCACCGCTCGACATGCCTACCCACTCTTGTTCACGCGGATGTGTGACCAGTACCGGACAAGGAGCGTTGCGGCAAACAGTCTCAGCGGTCGAACCAAGCAACACCGCCGCGTGAGGTCTTCGACGTGAGCGCATCACGATTAAATCGGCATGCTGGACCATAGCTTCTCGAACAATCGTCCTGCCGATGTGATCAACGTTCCTCACCAGTCCGTACCAATCCAACTCATTCATAGTGGAAATACCGAGATGAGGAGCTAGTGACGCAGTAAACAGGCGATTTATTTGTGACTCTGATTGTGGGCTGACATTAGGCTGGCCGAGAGATTCCTCTTCACTGCAATGGAGCAGGAAGAGTCGAGCCCCGTAGGCACGTGCTAGCGCCACCGCGTAGCGCAGCGCTTCATCGGAGTCAGTTGATAGGTCCGTAGGACAGAGAATCCGATCTAACTTAATCATCCAGTCCACCCCGGAAGGTTCATAAGAGCAAAGCTCGTGCCTGTCGGAAAGTGGCGGTTTGGAGCCGGTGTTTCCGCGATTTTCCACCCACCCGTGCGAAAGTTTTCCCACGAACCTGGATCTCGCGGAAATGAATTCGCGCGACGTTCCGGCCTTGTTGTCCGGCATGTTCGTTGCTCTTTGTAAGCTACGGTGCGCAAGAGGTGGCGCTGAGTGTCAATTATGAATCTCATTAATTGGCGAAAGAGCTTTCACCTGAATCGTTCGCGGCAAATTGCTCGTGCGCTTCTTTCTCATGGTTGGGATTTTCTGAGAAACAACGAAGAAGATGCTGGCTCAAATTCGGTTGCTCCTAATAGTCGTCCCTTACATCTTCGATTGGCTTTGGAAGAGCTCGGCACCACGTTCATCAAGTTGGGGCAAATTCTTTCCACTCGCGCAGATCTCCTGCCACCCGAATATCTCGTCGAATTAAGAAAGCTATAGGACTCGGCACCACCCGTTGCTTTTGAAGAAATCGAGCAAGCCGTAGTGACAGAATTGGGCCAACCCATTGAAAATCTTTTTGCAGAATTTGACTCTTCACCATTGGCGGCGGCGTCGATTGGGCAAGCGCACGCGGCCACTCTACGGGACGGAACCGAAGTCGTTGTGAAGGTCCGCAGGCCCGGAGTGGTCGAACAGGTGAACGAGGACCTCGAGATTCTGAAGGAACTCGCAGTTACAGCGAGCCGGCATTGGGGTTTTGCAGATCGTTACGATCTAATTGGGTTGGTTGAAGAGTTCTCGCAAACTTTGCGATCGGAGCTCGACTACATTCGTGAGGGCCACAGTGCTGAACGCTTTGCTACTAACTTCGCTGCCGATCCCCATATTCACATTCCGCGTGTTTTCTGGGAAGCAACAACCTCACGAGTGCTCACGCTCGAAAGAATCCGTGGCATAAAAATCAATGACCTTGAGGCGCTCGACCGGCAAGGTACGGATCGTCCATGGCTTGCCCACTACGCGACGAACATCGTTCTGAAAATGGTCTGTGAGGACGGCTTTTTCCACGCCGATCCACATCCCGGCAATTTCTTTATTGAGCCGGATGGGACGATTGGGCTGATCGACTTCGGCATGGTTGGTATCCTTGATCAGCGCACGCAGGAATTACTGGCAGAGCTGTTGATCGTTATCAATCGTGAAGATGCCGATCGCCTCGTAGACGTATTTCTCGATCTTGGAGTCACTCGAAAGCGAATAGATCGTGCATTAGTGCGCCGCGATATTGAACACTTACTCTCAACCTACTGGGGCTTGCCACTCGGAGAGCTGAAGGTTACAGCGCTACTCAATGACGTCTATTCGGTGAGGCGCCAGCACCATCTACATTTGCCGCCAAACCTGGCGTTACTGCTCAAAACCGTGATCATGATTGAGGGACTTGGCGTTAATCTTGATCCGCACTTTCAGTTCCCGAACTCGCTTACACCTTATACTGAAAGTCTCGTGCTCCGGCAGTATTCTCCATTGAAGTGGGCTCGCGGGTTTGGACGCGCCAGTTTGGATCTGGCAAAACTAGCCGCCGAGCTGCCACAACATCTCCGCCGGATCGTCACCGAGGCTGAAAATGGAAACCTGCAAATAGGTATGCGGCCGGAAGGTTTCGATTCAGTTATTAACCGGCTCGAGAAGATCGCAAATAGAATTGTCCTCGGTGTGATGGCCGCGGCGTTTATCAATGGGCTGGCAGTGCTTGTATCGGTGTACAGGCCTCCGGGTTGGGAACGCTGGGGTTGGATCGTGTTCGCGTTCGGTTTTCTTTGCGCCCTATTGTTGGGAATCTATCTGGCCTGGAGCATTCTCAGACCGCCGTCTATGCGAAGAATTGATTAGAGTGTTGTCGGCTTCGTAAGCCACACATGTCCCAACATCGGCATGCGTTATCAGAGAATGGCTTCGGCGGGCCGCCGCCGCTTGTCCCAGGGATCTGCGAAGTAGGGATCATTTGTGTGATTGTGCTGATCGAGCGCCAATAATTCGCGAATTGCCGGCAGATCGCTTTTCGCGAATTCCGTTAATGGTCCATCAAATACAATTTTGCCACTTTCCAGCACGAGTATCCTCGTTTTTGGCAACTTCGTTGGCGGAGCTTCCGTAGTTTTCACTTCGGTTCCGGAAACTACTTCAGCCCGGAAGTTAGTCAAGTACTGGATCTCATGAATTCTCTTGGTGACGTACAACGAGGAGATTTGATTTATATCGCGTGCACGAATGACTAGATCCAACACTTTAACCGCCGCGAGCGGATCCAAACTCATTGTTGGTTCATCAAACAACATGATTCGTGGCCAGCCGATTAAGGCGCGAGCGATCTCCAGTCGTCGCTTCATTCCGCCTGAGAGTTCTTCAGGAAATTTGTTTTCTTCGCCTTCGAGGCCGACGAACCGCAACACCTCCGCAACGGCGCTACGGATCTCTTCTTCTGACCAGCCGTGCTCTTCCAGGCGAAACGCCGCGTTCTCATAGACCGGGAGTCCGGTGAAGAGAGACTCCTCTTGAAATACCATTCCCATTAAGCCGCCGCGCAAATCGATTAGCTGTTCCTCGCTCAATCTCTCGATTTCTCTGCCTTCGATAAAAATCTGGCCCGAGTCGGGCTTCAATAGACCAATCGCCAACCGTAACAGAACCGATTTCCCTGAACCGGACACTCCCGTCAAAAGAATCATTTCGCCCCGTTCGAGCTTGAAGCTGATGTCATTGAGCACCAGATGACTGTCGAAGCTCAGAAAGACATTGCGAAACTCGATTGCGGGCGTTTGGGTGTCAGCGTTTGTGTTCATGAACATGTTCAGTGCAACGACTATGCCGCCAACTGGCTTTGCACTAGAAGTGCAGTTTAGCCTGCGAAGCACGCGCAAGCATAAAGCCTGGGCGCAAGCCCCAGGATCAAAGCACAACAGATTTCTCAAGCCCGCGAATGCGGGTGATAGCCGATCGAGACAAAAGCCTAATGATTTTGGCGGCGAGCTGTCGCCCATTTCATGGACTCGCAATTCGATTTAATTCTGATCCTGGGGCTTGCGCCCCAGGCTTTATGCTCGCGCCTGCTTCGCAGGCTACGACTGCACTTTTAGTGCAAAGCGCCGCCAACTTGCATTCTGTAATAGCGAACAGGAGCACCCCTTACCTCCCGTGTTTGCGGGAATTTCAACTGACCAGTGCGAAATACCGCGCACTTCTCGCATATCTCTGCTCAGAATGGCGCCGGCCAAACAGGAACGTCACCAACCACTTTGGATTGCTTGCTCACGAGTCGATAACTCTTGCGATAAGAGAGCGAAAAATGCTTTCTGTTTGTCGCATCGATCAGCAGTTTCAATTTATGCGACTTCGAAGTGATCCTGCCGGGATAGAAGCCCAGCGTGTATTGCCCGCGAAGCTCGGTCGCGATTTGCGTGCAGATCGCCGTTAGCTCCGGCTCACTTTCGCTTTCTACTGAATATGAGATTGCGCCGCTCACGCGCGACATCTCTGCCAGCACCGCGCGCCCGATTTCAGCCTCCGAGTTGTTCAGGAACGAACGGCGGCCTGTTTGTCTGGTGAGATCTTCGAACACCCAGCGTCGATAACCGGCAAACTGATCGACTCCTGGCACGGCGATGTGGATCGTATAAATCTGTGCGTCAAACTCGCGTAGACGATTTTGGAGATCGCCGTAACGGTGCTGGCCGGACGTGCCGGCGCCATCTGAGATCACTAGCAAACTTCTTTTGACGTTTGGGGACGCGTGGAGTCTGTCTGCCGCCGCATACAACACGTCATAAAGATTAGCTGGACCACCTGGACCACTACCCGAAAAATGTTTCAGCAAGTCATTGGTTGCGGGAATAAAGTCAGCAGTTACACTGCCCTTCGTCGTGTATGCAGTGAAGAAGACCGTGTCGCCGAGGCGGAGAACTGAGACAAACTGGTTCAACGCTGATAAGACTGCCGAACTGCGTGCAGGTGCAGTTGGATCAAACTCGTAAACGATCCCGAGGGACACTGGTGTTGGCCCGACCGAAAAGTGTGCGATCTGCTGTTTGACGTTGTCGTCATAGAGCAAAAACTGCTCGGCTTTTAATCCCCTCACGTAGCGACCTTCGCGGTCGGTGACGATCACATTTACTGTGACCAGGTTACTGCTGACGACGATGGTTTCAGGCTGTTGTTGTTCCAAAGGAATTTGGGCCTGACCAACGGCCGTAATCGTCGCCAGCAGGCTGATGGCCCAGGTCATTCGCTTAATCCATCGCATGTTATGAGTTCTCCAAAAAAGACATTCAGACAGCCCTCAATACGTGCAACAGTTATGCCTGCCATTACAACAGCCAGTGCAAATTGGCGATCACTTAACCAGAAAATTCACGCAAATCGATGCGTAAGTTTGCGCAGTCGAGTGCTCGAATACAGCCCAATCTGCACTTGATTCACGGGTATATCTCTTGCTGGAAGAGAGAGTGTGTAAAGCTGCTTTTGGGCGCGCTTATGGTCCAATCTGAGACCAGGTTCGCTACAAGGAGGCGTCTATGCTTACCGAACGGATTAATTTGGGTTTGCCGCTGGCAGTGATTGAGTTGTTGGCGAGAATTGGCAGCATCGCCAGTATCACGCTGTTGATTTTGCTTTTCATAGGTGAAGCATTCCGTCCATCGGAGATCTCACCAAATGAGTGGGTAGGACTAACTTTCTTTCCAACCGGAGTGGTGATTGGAATGGTCATCGCCTGGTGGAAGGAAGGAGTGGGATCGGTAGTGATGGTCACAAGCCTGGTTGGATTCTATCTTGTGTACGGATATCTGTTCCGAAACCACATTGGGGGCTGGGCATTCATTACGTTCGCCTCCCCTGGTTTCCTGTTTCTGCTGCATTGGGTTTTGAGTAGCGCTGAAAAGAGATACGCTATGAGTTAGGAAATTCGAAATACGCCGTCCGTGAGGACCGAAGAAAGTTCTAATGGTTATTTGTCATGCCATGCCAATGAGAAGCGCATATACTTTTCGCCGATGACATCCGCGACCTGGAAACTCTGCGACACGCACCGCGAAGAATCTGACCAACCACACGTCGCTGGTTGAGAAAAATTCAACGCTTCCTTTGTGAATTTGACGACTCGCAGGGAGAATTCGTCGTTGAGAGAGATTTCAGGATTGACAGGCCATCGGGTAATCCTGCCAATCCTACTAATCCGGTGACACTGCGCACTACCAACGCGGCTCAGAACGACGACCATAGTCGCCGCCGCCACCACGATTACCGCCGAAGTTACGTCCACCGCCACCGCCGCTACGATTTTCACGCGGCCGGGCTTCGTTGACCTTCAACATTCGACCAGCAACTTCCTTGCCGTTGAACTGTTGGATTGCCGACGCCGCTTCTTCCTCAGTAGACATTTCGACGAAAGCGAAACCTTTCGATCGCCCAGTGTCGCGATCTTCAATTATGCTCGCTGATTCAACCGTGCCCGCCTGAGCAAACAGTGCCTGGAGATCCTGAGTGGTAGTTTGGAAAGCAAGGTTTCCAACATAGAGTTTATTTGACATAGAGATATACCTTTCCTCATTTGGGAAACGAAAAGAAGCTGCGAATCAGATTTGGCTTCGGTGAACGGTAGCGTTCGAAGGGATCAGGTTCGGATGCTCTTAATCAAGAGCGGCTTCGAAGTGTAAAACAAGCCTGCTCTCGAACTATCCAAACGTCCGGCGCTG
>Ga0068871_100002131_pt1 | contig 13409 bp, 9 predicted proteins | sample KBSMisM72_FD_72750 | JGI IMG/M metagenome (GOLD analysis project Ga0068871, IMG submission 72750) | Miscanthus rhizosphere microbial communities from Kellogg Biological Station, Michigan, USA - KBS Miscanthus M7-2 | ecosystem: Host-associated > Plants > Roots > Rhizosphere > Soil ... | reverse complement strand
TCTCTGCTGAGCTGAATGTCCAAGTTCTCGAAATTCTCGACGCGGCGCGCCAGTCATTGCAGTCCGGACGAGCTGAGGAAATCAAGCACCATGTTGAATGATCGGATAGCTCAGAAAGGTAATAAATACTCCGGTCCTCGACGGTGTCGATTCTTGAGGGCGTTCCATTGGCGGCCCAGGTTGTGTTGATGATGCGAAGAGGATTTCCTGAGTCCAGGTAACGGCATGGCCGCCTGACAGTCCTAAAGAGGCACAAGTTGCCACGGCGCCTATGCAGTTTTTTGCTCCGCATTTCAAAGGAGGGAATCCGCGAAGACTTTGCACCTGCCCATTCGCTGTCTGGCTTTCTCTTTCGGGTTCTCAGATCTCACGTAGTTCACCGAAGGGTGATGTTCGATGTGAACATCAAGTTCAAGCTATACTCTCGAAGTCTCTGGCAAGCCTAGGAGAGCACGCAGGCTTTCACGCCGTTCCGGATCGATCTAGGTCTGCGGGATGATAGCGATTTTTTCGTGGTTTGGCCCTTACTGCGTTACGTCTTCGTGTCGGACAGACTAGCGAAATTCATTGAGGACCAAAAAGCTCCGAGAGGCGGCCTTACGCCTGCTGGCGATTTTTATCTTTAAGTATTAGTTCGGCGGATAACTTTTACACTTCGGGTTGATTGTCCGATTGCATACCCGGACCAAGGGCCCGAGAGCTCGGAGAACCACTCGGAATCTATTGAACTTGCCGGAGAAAATATTTTTCGATGACTCGCACCGTGCGAACCCCTAGAACTTCCAACCTGCTACACAGTCGAAACGCCACCAAACCCACTGCGCGCGATTCGGGGTCAATCGATATACGACAATCACCAAATGATGAGCTGACGGAAGCGATTGAACCGCTGCCTAACAGGCATTTCCATTTTCAATATATCCCGGAACTCGATGGATTCCGCGGCCTGGCAATTACACTCGTTGTCATTGGCCGATACTGGGAGTTCCACGGTTCGAATAGTTACGCGAGAATCCTGGCGCAGCGGATCGCGCATCTCGGTGTTCTTCTATTCTTCGTTTTGAGCGGATTCTTGATTACCGGCCTTCTCTACCGGGAGCGTAGCCTCAGCGGTTCGATCAGCTTCAAGCGCTTCTACACCCGCCGAGCACTTAGGCTTCTGCCCGCATTTTTCCTTTTTCTTTCGATTGTAGCTGTCCTGATGAGGCTGGGTCTGGTTACCGACGTCCGAAGGATTGAATTTCTGGAATGCCTTTTGTATCTCAGAAACATTTTCGGCCAAAGCCTCTCGCTGGGTCATATCTGGTCCCTCTCACTTGAGGAGCAGTTCTATATCCTATGGCCGATCACATTCTTCTTATTGCCTCGAAAACGAGCCTCGACGATTCTGGTTTGGGTTTGTATTGCCTTCATGGTGTGGCGCGGGGCGGCAATTGCCCTTCGGCTATTTTCATACGATCGTGGCATTTTCTATGTGCGGCCATATTTCCGGTTTGACTCGCTTCTGATCGGATGTCTGATCGCGCTTTGGCTAAGCTCGTCTCCAAGTACATTCGCTCGCTTGAAAAAATTCGCCGAGGGCTACTGGCCTCCGGTGCTCTGGGTTGCTCTTTTTCTCTGGGCCACGCTCGGGGAAACAATTTCACACGCACTCCACATTACAATTTCTGAAATCCTCGTCGCTCTCGTGCTCAGCCATGTGGTGCTTGATTCTCGCAGTTTCATGGCTAGAGTCTGCCGCAACCACTGGCTACGTTACATGGGCACGATTTCCTATTCGCTCTATCTGTGGCAGGACCTGTTTATCTCCACCGATCCTCCGTCTTGGGGCATGTTCCGCGAATTACCGCTTGCCTTCGTGGTACCTATGACGATCGCGATTGCCTCATATCACCTTCTGGAGCGTCCGATCCTCCAGCTTAAAAACCAGCTGGCTCCTGAAGTGCCCGCTGCGCAATTGAGCAGCTGAGTCACAGGTGATGCGTTTGTCGGCGGAATTAGCTGGTCAACCCAGGCGAATAATGAAGGCTTACGTTCAGTCGCCCGTTGTTTGGACCGCCGTCTGATCGGACAAGCCCGGACTCTCCAGGACGGACCTTTGCGCTGCAGAACGCTGCGTTGCGAGGGCGAGGCTAGGCAGGCGATAGAGAATTCCAATCAAAATCCAGAAATAAGCATTCACAAGAAAATCCTGGTAGAAAGTAAGGCCGGTGTACCCCATCGGAAAGAAAAGTAAGAAAGAAAACCAGAAGACTACGAAGCCAATGGGGAACCACGGGGAACCCCGGAGCTGTTTAACGACCTTCCATGCTGAAATCGAAACGGACGCGCCTAGCACGATCCACAGCAGCAAACCGATAATTCCGAACTCAATCACCAATTGTCCATAGCCGTTTTCGACGCCCACGCCGGTGAGAGGCGCATGCAAGAAGCGCGCGACGTACTGAATTCCAAGAGAGGAAGTACCCGTTCCGTAACCATAAAGCCAGCGAGGCGAGTCGAATGCCTGCAGAAAATTTCGCAGTGGATAGTCCCGCGTTCGCGTGACCAGCTCGCTTGCCGTGCTATAAGGGCTTAGTGTTTCCGAATAGATGGCAAAGCGCGAGCCTACCTCTTCGGGGAATATGACGGCGAGAACGACAATCATCAACCCGCCCAACAACGCGACTCGCTGGATGGATCGAAAAACCCTAGTTACTTCCTTTTGCTTCCACGGCGCGCCCCACAGAAACGCCGCCACAATGACCAGCGTGCTGCCTGCGCACCACATGATCACGCCCCGCGAGGTACTCATCAATGCGGCACCCGTGAGGACTCCTACGGTTAGATAAGTGAGCGAACGGCCCTTCTTGCTGCGCAAAAGAAGATAGCCACCGAAACCAATGACAATGATCCAGCTGGCGATGATGAGATTCTGAAAGCGGCCGGTGCTGACGAAGACCGAGGTCGGCCGGTAGGCCATCTGGCCCGTGATCGGCGAGACGCGGTACAGAGTGCTAAGTTCGCGAATGTCCTCTTGAATAGTACCTGGGTTTAGAAATGTGGGGCCAAGAATAGCTTGTGCGATTCCCAATCCGCCGACGATGAGAAGGAGCGCCGAATTGAAAAGAAAAAAACGCCGAAGGGCGGCCTCCGAGTCAATCAACGCATAGCCCACATACATCAACGGGATGTATAAGAAATATAGTTTCAGGCCCAGAAAGCCAAAAAACACGCTGGTCGAACCGGGATTAAAAACCTGACCGGTGGCGAACCAAACCAAAATCAGGAGGGGCATGATGAAAGGCGGCCGGAAAGTCGCAGTCTCTCTCTGGTTGCGCCGAGCCATGTAAAAGGAGATGTACACCAGGACGACCAGAAAATCCTTGGCGAAATAGACGAGCATGTTGTTGCCAAGATATTTGCGAGCAAAGTCTTCAAAGAAGAGCCAGGTAAAGAAAATGTAGAGCCCCTGGCGCCAGTTGTTCAAAATCTTGATCGCAAACACCACCACGGCCAACCCAATGACAACCAATACAAAACTCTTCCAATCATCAGCCAAAATTAATTGGGAGGCTACGTATGCTGCGATCAAAGCAACAACAAGGATCGCGATGGTCGCTAGGGATTTATTCGTTGCATGGGACCGGAGGATTGCAGGCACGTTTTTGAACCGTCTCTCCGAGACTGTGTATGGCAAACATCCGTAACAGTCTAACCTAGCTCGGCCATAAGATCAGTCCGGCGCGGGGAGCACCCACGTGTTGCCACTGCAGAGCCGGCTCACATTGTTTTTCGCAAGGTCAAGACGAGTCCCTTCACGTTGATGCGGGACTTTGCAGTGTCCATCGCGCGCGTGATCCTGCCGTTGAGCCAACTGCCGGCAGAACAGGCTGCGGTACCAGACTTCGTGATACTCGAGACGGATGTGGACCACGAGGCGTGAGCTGGGGCCGCAAGTACAACGGTAGAGAAGGCCGAGGAAGTGTTAAAGGCCGGATCGTCAGCCGTAGCACCGCTTCCATCTACGCAAGCTAGTGCGATGTTAAAAATTGCCGTGCCCGACGTGTCTGGGGAATTGAAATATAGCAAACCGTCGATGCTCCCGGCCCAGTCAGCTGTGAGCGGAACGCTGAAGGTCAACGCATCACCGTCAGCTGCCTGCCATACACCGATTTTTGTGTTGGTGCCAAAACAGGCCACGGCGGAAGCGGCCAGTGTGTCTCCCCCTAAAGTGGCGGAGCCGTTGTTGCATGCTGCGAAACGAACAAAGAGCTTGGTAGGGGGCACGAGCGTACTGAAGAGACTGCGAAACGTAGTATCCAGCAGGACCGTCCCGGTGGCGTCGGGAAGAAGGATGGTTCGGTCTTCCGTGAGAGTGGTAGGAATTACCGCGGATGTATATCCGTTCGCAAGTTGTAGTCGCGGGGCACTTATTCCCCCCCGCGTCAGTGCCGTCGGGCCGGAACCCGAAAAGGTCGGAGCGCTCTGATTGCAAGGGGCTTGACTGGTCCAATTGAACGATGTGGACGCTCCTCCAACCACGAAAGGAGCTGAGCATTGGAAACTGAAGAAGGAATTCGCTGATTCGTTTTTCGCGTAATACAAATCATAGCCAGTAGCGCCCGCTACAGTTGTCCACAAAATCGTGATGGTCTGATTGCCGCTCGTTGTGGTGCAACTGGTTGACGCCGGCGACATGACGCCTTCTCCGCGCGTGGCGAAGACCGGAGCGACTTTGAAGGTGTATGTGCCGAGCGCCAGTTTGCCGCTGGCCGAGACCGCACACCTAGGCGCGGCCTGCGGAAGGTTGTCGACAAAAGTTTGATAGGTGGCTCCCAGCCCCAAGATGGTGTTTTGAGTCTTTTTCGGAAAGCCTGGCGAAACCGAGGTCGAAAAGATTCCATCAATAGCATACCCAGACTGCGGCCCGATTTCGGTTCCGATGTTTTGCCCAGGATTGTCGGCCGCGCTTCCTGTGGATTCGATCTTCACGGTGACCCCGTTAAGGTTTCCCGTAATGATTGGCTGCCCCGCAAGACCGTTGGACTGACTGATTTTGATGCTGCCCGTGGCACCCTTGTAGGCCACGATTGCCGATGTTGTGGTGTCCTCGATTGAGTTTCTGATTTCAATTGAGGATCCGGAGCGGCCAGTGACGCTATCAACGAAAATCTTCGGAGCCTGCGCGGCCTGTTCGTAAATCCAGTCAACCGTTGCTTGTACTTGTGCGCCAAAATAGAGGCCGCGACGATTGAGCATGATGTGGTCGAAGGTGTAGGGCCCGGAGTCTTCGGTGTTCAGAAGTAATGGGGAATTGGTAGGGCTGGCGTTGCTGGGAATCATTGAGATGTAACTGAAGAAGAATCCGCCATCACCGTAGATGTTGTTACGGAAAACCACATGGTGGCTGGTGTAGTCGTGAGCGCCATTCGTGGAGAAATTGAGATGGTCAAAGGAACTGGAAGGGATATGGGCATTACCGTCCTGTAGGAAGATGAGACCGTTTTGCGCACCCGCAAAGTTGAGATCAGAGAGATGAACAGGTTGAAACTTAGCGTAAATCAAAGGGTAGGCACCGGGGCCGTTAACATTGACATAAGCGTTTAGCCCGAATGCGGGACTGCCCTGTGGAACCTTAGGAGAGCCTGTCCAGGAAAGCGGACTGTTGCCAGTGAGTGTGTCTCCCAAAGTAATCTGTCCGGCTTGCATGATGGACAGCACCGAAGGAAAGAAATTGAACTGAACGACGGAGTTGGTGACATAGGAACTCGTGCCTGCCGCGGCCGGAAAGTACAAAACTCCCTGTGTCGCACTGGACGTGGCAATCCTGGCTGCGGCCACGATATTCGGAGCATTGTCGAACTTGGTAGTCGCGGCGGCCACTGAGTTGCTCGCGCTAGTGGCGAGGGTAAGCTTCGTCGTTCCGGCACCCGAGACAATCGTGGTTACAAGATCATCGTTCTTTGCGGAGGCAGGCGGAGTGAGCGGCACCCAATCCGGCACGTCCGGCAAGGCGATATTCGGCGTCATGGTGCTTCCAAAGTCGTCGAACATATTGTAAAGAGGTCCGGCCACGATGTTGGGATTGGTGTTGTCCGGCAAGCTTATGCCGATGAGCGCCATTCCTTCCGACGTGCGACCGTAAATGTAGTACGCCCAAGCGTCTGCAACGTGCGACCAGGTGATGTGATTGCATAAAAAGTACGTCGCGGTTGCCCTGGAAGTGCCCGAAGCCAATGCGCCGTTGCGTGTATCTAGAGAGCCCTGAACGTTGAACTGCCTGCTGTTTACGACCGTGACGTTGAACGTTCCGGCGATGTTCGTGTCGCCGGTGATTACGACTTGAGCCCCGGTGACCAGGTTGTGAGCAGCAGATGTGTGCATGGTCACGACGTTGTTCGAACGCGTCCACGTGGTGATGGTGTTGGTGTTTGCGCCGAGACTAGCGGGGCCGTTGGCGATTGATGTCACCGGGCTCGCAGCCGTGTAGCCGCCGCCAATGGTGCGCGCCACGACTCGATACTGGTAGATGCCCTTGCCGAAGGTATTGGGGACCGTCTGCCCTGTGCCCACGAGGCTACTGGTATTCCCTGCGACGACCATCGGCGCGGATGGGGTGCTAAGCGTGATCGTCGCACCCGCTCCGCGCACGACAATGCCATCACCGTTGGTACCCGCCCAGGCCGCACTCAGCGAAAGCAATTTTGAACCAGAGTGAATGGTCCCTGTCGTCGTCTGGGCGGCAGTGACCGCCCTTACACCCAGCGTCGTTACGTCAATGTAGGAATTCGGCCTGCGCGGCTTACCTTCAGCCGTCAAGTTCGAACTGCCTGAACTGCCCAAAGTACCGTCGGTAGCCTTCTGAAGTGTGCTGCTACCATCCGCGGGTGTGCAATCAAGTTTCCACTTAGGCGCGAAAAGAACGAAAAATAAACATGCTGATAAACTGACGCTTTTCATGTCTGTTTTTCCCGTGAATTACTCAACCAGGGATTCGCAAGACGACGCCCCGGTCCTAAATTACTTTAGAGGTGAGTGGGTGGTTCTGCAATCGCGCCCTTTCAATAGTCCAGTCAACCGTCGAAGAGGGTAGAAAAGAGGCCAAACCACGCTACGCAACAGACCGGCGGCTCGAGTCCAACAATTCGAAGACGATGTTCGATCGCAGTGGACAGAATCATGGGCCGGGCTCTCACGTAGCGAGTGAAACGCTACAGATGGAATGATTTTCCCAGCTGGGCTTACGGAGAAGTCGACGCTGTGCTCTGATGGATATTTGGTTCTTTCTCCCGTCGCCCTAGGTCATTTAAAATCGGAAACGACATCAGGATGCAAACCAATGGATCGATCAGCGGAACCCTTAAACGCGTATTCATCGCAAACAACAAATGCAGGCACGTCGCGATTGAAAAATAGATCGCAAACGTCACTGCCAAAGAAGGGTCGCTGCGGAACAGCTTACGTAGTCCAATGGCTCCCATAGCCAACGAAAACCAGTAAAAAACGACCCCCGACATACGTAAGAGCCTAACGCGGTTCGAGAAATTCTCAATGCTGATTACTTGATCAGTGCTAAGCCAAAAATAGCCGAGTTTTTTGAGGATGACCCGGCCGTTATTTGACCACGATTGTCGCCAGAGCCTGATTCCAGCCTGGAGTGCCTGCCGGTTAAGGGACGGCTCTGATCCATATAAGAGTCTCCTTGAATCTTCCCGCTCGAGACCCTGCATAACCCAGCCGGCTTCTCGAATAATTTGCTGTTGTTGATTCGCATCTCCTCGTCCTTCTGGCTCGATGATTCCTTCGACAAGATCCATACCGGTGTGAGTCGAATACAGAACTTCTCCGTGGAACACCACGAGATTTCGAACAATCCAGGGCAGTATGAACAGCGCCGGAACAAGCGTCACGATCAACAGCCGTTGCAGGCGCCCAGCAACTCTAGGTAGCGTCGCAATCCTCCATGCGGCGACCACCGGGAGGAACACCATATTAAATCTCAGTAGTGCTGCGACTCCGGCGACCACGCCCATACCCAGATAGCTCGCAATCCGGTCGTGTCCTGAGCGGACGAGAAAATAGAAAAAAGCGGCAGTCAGTAAACTTGCCATGGTTTCGGTCAGGATTTCTCCAGTGAAGTACACAAGCGTAGGGAAAATCAAAACCAGCGCGAAGCATTTGGCCTTGGATGCGGGCCCCCACAGCTCATTCGCGACCAGAGCACTCAACCAGGCGGTGCCGATTCCAGCGAAGAGCTGGATGATTCTCATTACCAAAAGGTATTTGTGGCCGATCGCGAAATGCATCGCCGCCAGCAATAGAGGATACAGGGGAGGGCGGAATGCCGACGGCTGCCCAACGTAACTGAAACCTTTTCCCGCAAGAAGGCTGTCTGCCAAGCGTACGTACGCGGGTGCGTCGCCCCCACCGCTCAAATGTCCAATCAGCTGATTTCCAGCAGAAATCGCGATTAGCAAACGAAGTAGAATTCCAACCACAGATATAGCGATAAACACCTTAAGGGTGTTACTGGGGTTCATTTTCATAAGTTCGTTAGGATTTTCAGTTTAAAGCTCAGCTAGGAAGTTCACAATAATTATGCGGCGGCCATCCTCGTCCCGGCGCCTATCATAGCAGCAAGGGTTTGGCTTCCCACCTGACGCGCGTCGCTGGCGCGCAGAGAAGTGAGTGGTTTTGTACGGACACCGAGCATAGGTTGAAGAGCAGAAGGTTCATCTGGCGTGGCGGTATGGGAAGTGGTCTGGTTCGCCAGACCATTGCTTCGCGGGTGCTAGGCAGAGCAATGTCCCCATCATGATTTAGATATCCATACCTTTTCGGCCGCCGCCGAGCCCAAACGAATTTGGCGTTTGTCCACAGTCAAGGAAATCGTTCCGTCGTAGTTTCGGGTTTCGATGCCAATTCGAACTCCTGGACGAATCCCTTCCTGGTCGAGGAACTCCAGGAGCTTACGGTCGCGCTCGTAGACGCTTCGGATCGTGTATTTCAAACCCGCTTGCCCTTCCCCGAGCAGACACATTCCCCTCTTGCGTCGCTCCGCTGCGCTACGTAGAACCAAGCCGTTTCCATGAGGGCAGACATCTTGGTGGCCCAGTTTTGCAACCAGCTTCTTCTCAAACGCTGGAGACACGGCGTGTTCCAATCGCTCTGCTTCCTCGTGGATCTCATACCATGCCATGCCGAAAACCTCGGACAACATACGCTCGATCAGGTGGTGTCGAAAGATGGTCCGCTCCGCGATTTGGCGTCCCTGCGAGGTCAGCCGGATTTGCCCGTTGCGCTCGACAGAAACAAGCCCATCTTTACCAAGGCGTTTGAGTGCGAACGTCACTGCTGCCCTGGTCACCGAGAGCCAATGCGAAAGCGTGGCGCCGATTACAGTTCGGCCCTCGGCTTCCGCTTCCGCGATTGCTTTCAGATAATCTTCCTTGGAAATGGTAATCATGGATCTGAGTTTGTGTCGCAGTTCCAACCACTGTCAGCTTTGGGAATCGTGATCCACCGTGTTGCGAATAATACGCTGGCAAGGTTCCTTCTGTCGCAGAAATAGCCCGCGGGCCAGGATACCGCGCTCGAGCTAACCCAGCCAAGCCGAAAGAGATAAACCTCGCTTCAACCAGAGTGTTAGTCTAAATTGACTTCTGTTTGTTTATCATAGTAAGCTAAATCAATCAAAGGTCCACGGCGAGCCCAACACATGGCCGCGAAATCATCCCGAGGAAAACAGCAGCCGATTTCCCGCCGAAATCTTCTGAAAGCCGGCCTAGGTGGCGCCGGTCTGGCCGGCGCAGCCGCCATAGGCCTTAGGGTGGACCCTGCACGTACGGCAAACTCGCACGAGTCCCACTCGCCACACGGCCACGCCCCTCACCTCATGCCCACGGTGGTCGGCGAGGTAGATCACGTCCGGAACGGTTTCAACCCAACGGAGATGCTGAACGATTTTGATATGGGCCAGGTCAGCAAGCTGCCAAGCGGCCAGCCCCTTCGCGAATACAGCATCATCGCAGAGAACAAGGTGATTGAGATTGTCCCCGGATTGCAATACGCCGCCTGGACCTACAACGGGCGCATTCCCGGGCCAACCATTCGTGTGCGGCAGGGAGACCGAGTACGGATCAAGTTCTTGAACGCCGGCGATCATGAGCACAGCATTCATTTCCACGGAATTCATCCCGCCAACATGGATGGAGTGTTCGACGCAGGTTCGGGTGTGGTTCAGCCCGGCGAAAAGTACGCTTATGAGTTCGATGCCGAACCATTCGGGGTTCACCTCTACCACTGCCACACAACTCCGTTGGCCAAACACATTTCAAAAGGACTTTACGGCGCGTTCATCATCGACCCCCATGAGGCTCGGGCGAAAGCCGACCGCGAAATTGTCATGGTGATGAGCGGATACGACGTGGATTTTGACGGGAAGAATGATTTCTACGTGGTGAACGGTATTCCATTTCATTACAACCACGACAAACACCCGATCCAGCTCAAAGTGAACGAGCTGGTGCGCATCTATTTGGTGAACGTTCTGGAGTTCGATCCCATAAATTCGTTTCACCTGCACGCAAATTTCTTTCATTACTATCCGACCGGCACCAGTCTGACGCCGAGCGAGTTCACCGACACGATTTCCTTGATGCAGGGCCAGCGTGGCATCTTGGAATTCCGCTACAAACATCCGGGTAGGTACATGTTCCACGCACACAAGACTGAATTCGCGGAGCTGGGATGGACCGGTGTGTTTGAGGTGGAGGCGTAGGCTATGACCACCACTGCCACGCCGCTTCCGTCCAACAAGCCTAGTCGGAGCACGCTAGTGCTCTTGCTCGTTCCGGTCTTGCTGCTGGCAGGCGTGATTGCGTTGTTCGTGTTCAGCAAAGGCGCGGGATTAAATGTCGCACCTGCGGCGCCGATCGAGACCGTACAGTTTGAACGGACAATCCTGCGACCCGGACAAATCGAACTTCGTCTGCGAAATACCAGTCCCCAACCAATCAACATCGCCCAGGTGAACATTAACGATGCCACCTGGCCGTATACCATCTCACCGGGTTCGGCTTTTCCCCGTCTGGGCAGTGCGGTCATCCTTCTCAACTATCCCTGGGTCGAAGCCGAAGCCTACGAAATAACGCTGTTCTCCGGTAATTCCATCCCGTTCAAAACCTCCATCCCGGTGGCCACCACGACCGCCACCGCATCACCAGGCCAACTCTGGAGCTTCACACTGATCGGCATCTATGTCGGAATCATTCCCGTAGCTTTAGGGATGTTTTGGCTGCCGGCGCTCAAGAGCCTCAGGCCGCCCGCCATGATGTTCTTGATGTCCGCTACCGTGGGCCTGCTGGTCTATTTGGGTATTGACGCGACTGCGGAAGCTCTGGATCTCGGAGAGAAACTGGGCGGCGCGTTCCAGGGGACCGGAATTGTGGGTATGGGGATCATCGGGACATTTCTATTGCTAGATTTCGTCCGCCGCCGGCATATGGGCATCGGGCGAAGCGAAGCCGGTGAGCGGATGACCTTGGCCATGATGATTGCCGTTGGCATTGGACTCCACAATTTGGGCGAAGGACTGGCGATCGGTGCGGCCTATGCGGTGGGGGCCGCGGCGCTGGGCACCTTCCTGGTTGTCGGCTTCACCATCCAAAACATTACCGAGGGGCTCGGGATCATCGTTCCGATCCTAAAGGACCAGCCGTCGATTCGCTCGCTTGCGGTGTTGGGTGTGATTGGCGGCGGTCCGGCGATCATAGGCGCCTGGATCGGCGGCCTTGTGTATTCCCAGCCGCTATCCGTCTTGTTCCTGTCGATCGGTGCGGGCGCCGTCTTCCAAGTCGCATATGAAATTGGCAGGCAGATGATTTGGAAAGGAATGGCGAATCGTCAGATACCGGTAACGGTGTTTGCGGGCGTCGTCGCGGGGATGCTGACACTATACATCACGGGACTAGCACTCAAATAGGAACAGACCTTCTGAAAAGTAGTGACTCGTCGGATGACCAGAGCAGACGGAGACTAAGTGCCCATTCCCAACCGGAATTCGAGCCGAGGCGATGCCATAAAATCTTTCGTGCTGATATTGATGCTTCAGCTCCCCGCATTGGCGATGGTTTCTGCCGCTGGCGCACAGACGCCGACACCGGCAGCCAGCACGGGCGGCAAACCAGGCAAAGTCGATTCCCGCCAGCGGCCCGCACATGACGTAAGTAATCTGAGCACAGCCGTCCTAAGGCCAAACGCGGAAGATGCTCCGGCAATTCAGGACAACAGCTTCCTTGTAGAAGAGGCGTACAACCAGGAGTTCGGAGTAGTACAACACGTTCAAACTTTTCAGCGGCTCTGGAACAGCAAGGATTGGGCCTATACCTTTACACAAGAATGGCCCGTGGACCCACGCCCCAGGCACCAGCTGAGCTACACGCTTGCGCGGCTTCATTTGGGTGGGCACCCAGATACCGGCGCCGGGTTCGGAGATATCATGCTGAACTACCGGTATCAATTGCTGGGGAGCAGCGAAGCCAAGCTGGCATTCTCGCCTAGATTCAGCGTGCTGTTTCCTACGGGTTCTACCCGGCAGGGCCGGGGGGCTGGTAGTGCGGCATTTCAAACCATGTTGCCGGTGAGCTTGGTCGTGAACAAGAAGTTGGTCACGCACTTTAATCTCGGCGCGACAATAATTCCAGCGGCTCGCAATGAATCCGGGGCCACAGCCGCGAGTTTCGGTTACAACTTTGGCCACAGCGTCGTGTGGTTAGCAAGCCCGCGCTTGAATCTACTATTGGAGACTGTGGTCAGCCGGTTTCAGACCGTGACGGCGCCGAACACGACGGAGTGGAACACCGTTTTCATCGTCAACCCCGGAATTCGTTGGGCGTACAACCTTAAAGGTGGACTTCAGATCGTCCCGGGAGTCGGCGTACCCATTGGGATAGGCTCCAGTCTTGGCGAAAGAGGGCTTTTCCTCTATTTGAGCCTTGAACATCCCTATCGAAAGCTTTCCAAAGGGAATCAGCGTGACTGATTTACGAGTCGAACGGGCACAAGTCACCCGCGCGCGCGGCCTTCATTTCATTGTTGGCAGCACTCGCACTTAGATTCTGGTTCGGGATTCCGTGCGGTTCCCTCTGCGAAGAGGACGAGGACGGCACTTCAGACCAGCTCCTTGGCGTCAATGGGCCTAGGAACATTTCCAATTTTCGCCAAAAAGAAAACCATTTTGTTCGCCAGTAGTCGTTTCCGTTTGCCGGGCCAGTCGCAGGACATTGTCACAACCGTTCATCGGCTCCTCAACTCGCATTCGGATTTTCTGGGGATATCGCTCGAGCCATTGTTGTTCCACTTTGCCGCTATGGGAGATCACCTCCTGCAAGGACTTATCCGCACGGTCGATTGCTTTCACCGACCTT
>Ga0068871_100002129_pt1 | contig 13417 bp, 12 predicted proteins | sample KBSMisM72_FD_72750 | JGI IMG/M metagenome (GOLD analysis project Ga0068871, IMG submission 72750) | Miscanthus rhizosphere microbial communities from Kellogg Biological Station, Michigan, USA - KBS Miscanthus M7-2 | ecosystem: Host-associated > Plants > Roots > Rhizosphere > Soil ... | reverse complement strand
GGCCGGATCGTCAGCGCCCGCCGCGCCCTCCGTGCGGCGCATGGCGCGCGAGCTGGGCGTCAACATCGACGAGGTCGCCGGCACGGGCGACGATGGCCGGATCTCGGTTGACGATGTGAAGGCGCACGCCAAGCGTCTCATCACGACGGCCGCATCCGGCGGCGCCGCAGCCCGCCCGGCCGGTGAACCGCTGCCGGATTTCAGCCGCTGGGGCGCGATCGAGCGTCAGCCGATGCGCGGCATCCGGAAGAAGACGGCCGAGCACTTGGGCGCATCGTGGGCGACGATTCCGCTGGTGACCCAGTACGATTCGGCCGATATCACCGGCTTCGAGGAAATAAGAAAGCGGCATGCGGCGCAGGCGGAGAAGACAGCGCCGGCGCTTACGGTGACGACGCTGGCGGTGAAGATCGTCGCGGCCGCGCTGAGGCAGTTTCCGCAATTCAACGTGTCGATCGACATGGCCGCCGGCGAGATCATCGTGAAGAAGTACGTCCACGTGGGTGTGGCCGTTGACACCGATCGCGGGCTCCTGGTGCCGGTTGTGCGCGACGCCGACACGAAGAGCCTGATGCAGGTGTCAGAAGAAGTCGCGGCACTCGCGGAGAAGGCGCGCAGCCGGAAGCTGTCGATCGAGGAAATGCAGGGCGGCACGTTCAGCATCTCCAATCTCGGCGGCATCGGCGGGACGTCGTTCACGCCGCTCGTGAATGCGCCGGAAGTCGCGATCCTCGGCATTTCCCGTGCCCGGATGGAGCCCGTGTTCAAGGACGGGCAGTTCACCCCCCGGCTGATGCTTCCGCTGTCGCTGTCGTACGATCACCGCGCGATCGACGGCGCTGACGGCGCCCGGTTCCTGCGCTGGGTCGCCGGCGTCTTCGAGCAACCCTTCCTGCTCTCGCTCCAGGGATGATTTCCGCGCAGGTCGTCGTAGTGGGCGGCGGTCCCGGCGGCTATGCCGCCGCGTTTCTGGCCGCCGATCTCGGTCTCAAGACGGCGCTCGTCGATCCCGAGGTCAACCCGGGTGGCGTCTGCGTCTACAGAGGCTGCATTCCGTCGAAGGCGCTGCTGCACGTGGCCAAGCTCGTGGCCGAGGCCAGGCACGCCGAAGCGTGGGGCATCACGTTTGCCGAGCCGTCGATCGATCTCAACAAGCTGCGGGCGTTCAAGGACCAGGTGGTGGCCCGGCTCACGAACGGGACCGGGCTGCTCGCGAAGAGCCGGAAGGTGCAGTACTTGCGGGGATTCGCGTCGATCGAGGACGCGCACTCGCTCCGCGTGAAGCTCGTGGCCGGTGGCGAGGAAACCGTGCAGTTCGAGCACGCGATCATCGCGACTGGATCGGTCCCGGCGGTGCCCGCCTCGCTCCGCCTGGACGACCCCAGGGTGATGGATTCGACATCGGCGCTGGACCTCCCCGACATTCCGAAATCGCTGCTGGTTGTCGGCGGCGGCTACATCGGTCTCGAGCTCGGGTCCGTTTACGCGACGCTCGGAAGCGCGGTGACCGTCGTCGAGATGACGCCCGGCCTGCTTCCCGGCGCGGATCGCGATCTCGTGGACGTGCTGGCGAAGCGCATCGGCCAGACCATGAAGGCCGTACTGTTGAACACGCGCGTGGTGCAGATGAAAGCCGAGGCGGGCGGGATCCGCGTCACGTTCGACGCCGGCGCCGGAACGCGCGACGAAGTATTCGACCGTGTCCTCGTCGCTGTCGGCCGCCGTCCCAACGCAAGTGTTCCCGGCCTCGACAAGACCCGCGTCCGCCTCGACGAGCGTGGCTTCATCGTCGTGGACGAGCAGATGCGGACCGCGGAGCCCTCAATCTTCGCGATCGGCGACGTCGTCGGCGAGCCGATGCTCGCCCACAAGGCGTCGCACGAAGGCCGCGTCGCCGTGGAAGTGATCGCCGGCTCGAAGGCCACGTTCGCGCCGTTGGCGATTCCGGCCGTCGTCTTCACCGATCCCGAGCTGGCCTGGGCCGGCCTGACCGAGGCGCAGGCGCAGGCCGGCGGCCGGACGGTGACCGTCGCGAAATTCCCCTGGGCGGCGTCAGGCCGCGCGATCACGCTCGACCGCGTGGACGGCCTGACCAAGCTGTTGATCGATCCGGCGACCGAACGCATTCTGGGCGTCGGTCTGGTTGGCAGCGGCGCCGGCGAACTCATCGCCGAGGGAGTCGTGGCGATCGAGATGGGCGCGTCTGCGTCAGACTTGAAGCTGTCAATCCACCCGCACCCGACGCTCACCGAGACGCTGATGGAAGCCGCCGAAGTGTTCTTCGGCCAGGCGACACACGTCTACAAGCCGAAGAGAACCTAGCAACACGTAGAACGTTCCTACGCTGCTCCCGTTCGGAGTTCCTGCTCCGCGAACGACCGCGCCGCAAGGATCCAGGCGTTGCTCACCCTGAGTCCGTAGGCGGTCGGGCGGTACCAGCGTCTCGGCAGGCCGATCGCGCCCGGCGGGAGCGGCTCGGTCCGCGACTCGACGTAGCCCTTGTCCTGCATGCGGCCGAGCGTGACGTACACCGTGCCACGTTTCAGCGCGCCCTCCGATCGATCGACGAGCTGCAAGCCGAACAGCTCGCCCTGGCGGAGCAGATCGAGAATCAGACGTTCAGTGGCCGAGAGGCGTGGTACCGGTCGAGACATGTCCGTGATCATTGTTCCCTCGCTTTGTGGTGGAGTCCTGTGCCAGGTGGCGGGTAGAGTCTTCCGGGTGAAACAGCTCGTGATGGATGCGCTCGCCCGCCGCGACCGCATCGGCCGTTTCGAACGACCGTCGGGGTTCGCCGTTCGACTTTGAAAACCAATCTCGTTGAACAGCAGCGCCAGCGATTCGCCGTCCACCACGCGTGGCGCAACTCGTGACCGATGGTGCAGAGTGCCGGCCCCGACATCACGGAGCAACCCACTTCGACGAGCAGATAGCGGATGCCGGGCTGCACCGCCAGCAGGACCGTTCGTCCGGCCAGCCTCGAGCCGCATGCGGGTGGCCTGCGCGCGTGCCGGGACCGCGGCGAGGCGAGTGGTGCAGGAAAATCAGAATGCTGAATGTGCGTGCCTTCCAGGGCGTCCACATGTCGACAGAGGAGCAAGACTGACACCAATCGAAGCAGCCGGGCCCGGAGGCCAGAATCGGTGATTTCAGGCCTGTTTTCGCGATTTGTGCGGGCGGCCGGGCCGTTCGGCCGATCGCGCCGGCCTGACAAGAACGTTGAACGGCCTGCGGGAGGGGACATTCGTGTTGCCCTGGGCACCGGGGCGCCCGCGATGTGACGGCGCCGGCCCGCCAGACGCGCTCGCTCTGCGGGTCTGAGGCGACAAGAATGTTGCAGTTGTCTTTTGAGATGACGCTTATGTCTGGATCGAGAAACGGCACGCGACGGCCCTCGGTCGCCGCGGAGGCTGGGATCTCAGCCTTATTTGCCGGGCGCCCGGCACATTCTCCGAAATTCGCTTGTCGCTGCCGTGATGGTGGTGATCAGTTCGAGTAAATCCCGCGCTCGGTCTGGCGCTACGAACCCGCGGCCGCTTGCCACGCGTCCGCCGTTTCGTGGGCGTGGTACGAGCTTCTGACCAGCGGGCCGGACTCGACGTGCACGAATCCCAGTTCCAGCGCGATCTGTTTCAGGTCGCGGAATTCGTCGGGGTGGTAGTAGCGGGTCATCGGGGCGTGCTCGCTCGAGGGACGAAGGTACTGGCCGATGGTGAGGATCTGGCAGCCCACGTCGCGCAGGTCCTTGAATGTCGCCACCAGTTCGTCGTGCTCCTCGCCGAGTCCCACCATCAGCCCGGTCTTGGTCGGGATATCGGGCGAATAGCGGCGCGACCGATCCAGCAGTTCCAGCGTCCGCGCGTAGCGCCCACCCGACCGCGCCATGCGATACAGACGGGGAACGGTTTCCGTGTTGTGGTTCATCACATCCGGGCGCGCGTCGAGCACGGTCCGGAGCGCCGCCTCGTTCCCCTGAAAATCGGGAATCAGGACTTCCAACCGGCAGGCCGGATGCAGCGCCCGCGTCCGACGGAGGGTGTCGGCGAAAATCGAGGCGCCGCCGTCCTTGAGATCGTCCCGATCAACGGACGTGATGACGACGTAGCTGAGGTCGAGCGTGTGGATGGCGTGAGCGACGCGCGCGGCTTCGTCCGGGTCGGCGGCCGCTGGCCGCCCGTGCGAGACCGCGCAGTACGCGCACGCGCGGGTGCACACCTCGCCGAGGATCATGAACGTGGCCGTGCCGTGATGCCAGCACTCGCCGATGTTCGGGCACTGGGCCTCCTCGCAGACGGTGTGCAGCTTGAGCTCGCGCATGAGGCTCTTGAGCCGCGCGTAGTTCGGCGACCCTGGCGCGCGGACCTTCAGCCACTCCGGCTTCGGCGGCCGCGGGGCCGGCACCAGGGGAATGAGGTGACCCATGATTCAGTGAAGAATGAACAATGAAGAATGAACAATACGGAGTGAAAGGGGCCCGTGTCGTTCATTCGCCGCTCTGCGTTCGACGTTCTTCATTCTACATTCTACATTCCGCCGGCCTGGATTCCGCCCGGCGGCCGGAGGCCGGCAATGAGGTAATCGGCAAACCGCGTGGCGATTTGCTCCGAACTGGCCGGGCCGCCCGGATTGAACCAGCGCGCGATCCAGTTCAAGGCCCCAAGCATGGCAAACGCCAGGAGCTTGGGATCGCCGGGAGCAAACAGGCCGGTCGCAATGCCTTCCTCGAGAATCATGCGCATGCCGCGGTCGAATCGATCGCGCCGCACGATGATGGATTTCAGGTGGGCCGGGGACAGCGCTTCGAGGTCCAGCAGCAGCGCGGTGCCGTGCAGTTCGTCGAGGATGACGTGCACCGCCGAGATGATGAGGCGTCTGAGTTTCGCGTCGGGCGGCGCCGTGCTTCGGACGACCTGGTCGAGCAGCTCCTGCAGGCGATCGTGGGAGTATTCGTGGCAGGCGAAGAGGATCTCTTCCTTGTTTCTGAAGTAGTAGTAGAGGTTGCCCTTCTTCATTCGCAGCGCGGCGGCGATCTGTTCGACCGTCGCGCCGTGATAACCGAGCTTGCGGAACGCGGCGGCCGCGCTCTTCAGGATCTCGACCCGGGTGGCCGCGCTGACCTCGCTGCGACGCCCGCGCGGCACGCGGCGCCGCGAACGCCGGCGCTTCACGCCGGCGGCTGAACCGGAATCGCCCATTTCCACGACAGTTTTAGATTACCCGATTACAGCCGCGAACCCAACGAACTCGGTCGTCCGGCGACGCGGATTACTCAGTTCTTCCTATCGATGCGTGACCATCATGAGCAGGGTCAGCACCACCATCACGACCACGGTCGTCCAGGCAATGATGTTGAAGCGGCGTGAGTTCGTGTAGCGGCCCATCAGCTCGCGGTCGTTCGTCAGCAGCAGCATGAACACGAGCACCAGAGGCAGGACGACGCCGTTGGCCACCTGCGACAGCACCGACACATAAACGAGCGGCAGGCGCGGCACGAGGAGCACCGCGGCCCCCAGCACGATGAGCACGGTGTAGAGCCAGTAGAACACCGGGGCCTCGCGGAATTTCTTGTCGAGACCGGATTCGAACCCGAGGCCCTCGCAGACCGCATACGCCGTCGAGATCGGAAGAATCGACGCGGCAAACAGTGACGCGTTGAACAGGCCGGCGGCGAACAGCAAATACGCGTACTCGCCGGCCAGGGGCCGCAGGGCCTGCGCCGCGTCCGCCCCGCTGCCGATGTCGTGATGGCCGTTGGCGTAGAGCGTGGCGGCGCACGCCACGATGATGAACCACGCCACGACGTCGGTGAAGATGCATCCAATAATGACGTCCCAGCGCGACGCGGCGTACTGCCGCGCCGTGATGCCTTTTTCGACGATCGACGCCTGCAGGTAGAACTGCATCCAGGGCGCGATCGTCGTGCCCACGAGGCCGATCACCATGTAGATATAACCGTAGTTTCGAATGCCCGCCGCCTCGGGCCGGGTGACCGTCGCAAACGCGGCCGCCTTCCAGTCCGGATGCGCCAGGAATCCGGCGATGATGTACGTGACGTAGAAGGCGGACGCCGTCAGGAAGATCTTCTCGATGCTGTCATAGGTGCCGCGCACGACGAGCAGCCACACGACGAACGCGGCCGCGGGCACGACGATATATTTCGATAACCCGAACAGCTCGAGGCTGCTGGCGATGCCCGCGAACTCGGCGACGACGTTGCCAAAGTTGGTGACGACGAGCGTCACCATCATGATGAACGTCAGGCGGAAGCCGAACTCTTCGCGGATGAGGTCGCTCAGCCCCTTGCCGGTGACGGCCCCGAGGCGCGAGGCCATCTCCTGCACGACGATCAGCGCGATCGTGATCGGGATCATCGTCCAGAGCAGCGAGTAGCCGAACTGCGCTCCGGCCTGCGAGTAGGTGAAGATGCCGCCGGCGTCGTTGTCCACGTTGGCGGTGATGAAGCCGGGGCCGATGACAGCCAGCAACAGCACGAGCCGGCCCTTCCAGTGTCTCAGTGCGGACTTCATCGAAGTGTTCCGGCTAGCGTCGGTGGCGCAGCATGGTGATCACGTCGTCCGCCGTGATGATGCCGGCCAGGCGGTCGTGTTCGTCGAGGACGGCAAGCGTGACGAGGTTGTACTTGTCGAAGAGCGCCGCCACATCGTCGTCCGGCGTGTCCGCCGTGCACGTGACGGGCGCTTCGGCGAGCTCCGACAGGAAGGTCGAGGGCGGCGAAACGGCGATCTTCACGAGCGGCACGGCCCCGACCACCTTGTAAGCCACATTGTAGAGGTACACGGTCGCCACCGCCTCACGGCTGCCTTCGAACCGGCGCAGGGCTTCGATGGCATCGTCCACCCGTCCGTAGTCTCCAACCGAGACGTACTCGGTCGTCATCCGGCCGGCGGCCGTGTGTTCGCCAAACTCGAGGAGCTGGGTGACTTCCTGGCGTTCCTCGGGCTGCATCTCCTTGAGAATTTCCCCCGACCGACCCTCTGTCAGGCCGCCGAGGAGGTCGGCGGCTGCGTCCGGGTCCATCTCTTCGACGATGTCGGCCGCGCGATCCGAGTCCAGCGACTCGACGATCGACACCTGCACCTTCGGATCGATTTCTTCGAGCGCTTCGGCGGCGACTTCTTCGTCGAGTGTTTCGAAAACCGCCTCGCGCTCGGCGTGGGGCAGGTCCTCGACGATGCTCGCGATGTCGGCCGGGTGGAGCTTCGACAGCCCTTCGTAGACGATCTTCAGCTTGACGCGACGGGCGGGATCGGTCTCGAGCAGATCGACGTACGCCCACGGGATGACACGCGGCGGAATCCGTCCGAGCAACGTCCGCAACGTGAATGCCGGGACGATGCCCTTCGTCAGGCGCCGAATCGCTCCACGTGCACCCACGTCCACCGCGACGACGCTCAGGGCGACGTGGCTGTTCACGGGGACGGAATCGATCTCGACGTCGTTGACGCGGACGACCTTTCGCCCGTGGACGTCGATGATCTGCTGATCGAGCAGATCGCGCTTGAGAAGCAGGACTCCGTCAGATGGCGTATATGTTTCCCACGACGATCCATCGTCGGCGGTGCGGACCGTCGCTCCGCACGATCTGAGCACGGCGGACGGCACGACACGTTCGCCGTCGGCGGTCTTGACGATGAGATAGGCGATTCGGGTGGGGTGGTCCTGCGGCGCTATCGCAACTTCGCGCACACGTCCCAGGACGGCGCCGGTGGCACCGCGCACGGGAGCGCCGAGCAGTTCGGAAAGCGCGACGAGCGACATTGATGAAAATCCCGCATGCGTTGACTGTCCAAGAGTATCAGCATTTCAGTGCTGGTGAGTCATCGAATCGTGCGCGCGGGGACGATATCGGACGAAGACGTGAAACGAATGGGGAGACGTGCCGTAGTAGGGGACCATGTTTTCCGGCACGTGATAGAACGTCGCGTCCCCGCCGAGGCCGAGGCGGCCCCACGGCCGGTCGAGGAACTCGTGCAGGTATCCACCCGTGACCGCCGCGACGCGTGAAATGCGGTGAAAGGACACGAAGCCCGGAGGATCCGGAAAGCCCAGGTCGAGCAGATCCTTGGCGCTGGCTTCCGCGCGTCCGTAGAGGTGCCCGTGTGAGGTGACGCCGGCGTCCCACTCGAAGAGGTAGCCGTCGAGGATGCCGTGGATTTCGCGGTTCTCGCCCCAGGCGAGCGTCGCCGCGAAGGGGCGCGATCGTAGTTTTCCCGTAAATTCGATCGACGCCGTGATCCGAGGGATGTCGTACGGCTCGAACCATTCCGGTTCGTGAAGGATGCCGCCGGACACCTGAGCCTGCCACGGACCATGACGCCATTTTCCCTGCACGGACCAGGAATCAAGCCACGGCCGCCCGATGTTCCAGCGGTTCTCGTCGGGCTCCTCTCCCCGAAACCACGATCCGAGAAACGTCAGGCTGCCCACTTCGACTCCGCCGGTCAGGACGCCTGGCGTGATGTGGGTGGAATCGAGCTGGTGATGGGTGAGCGGCGCCTGCGGGTTACTGCGCGCGGACTCGCGGTGCATGAACGGCGTTGGCCCCAGCGCCGCCGGGCCGACGAGGTAGGCCGATCCGATAAGGGCCATTCGTCCGTAGCGCCGGCGGTACGTGCCGCCCAGTTCCATCAGGAAGTCGTGCGGATGCTGCCGATCGATGAGCGGTCCCATCTGATACGACTCGCCGGTCTGGAAGAGTTGCGGCGAGCCGATCGGCTGCATCGTCAGCGGTTCGAGCGAGAGCATGCCCTCGATTTGCAGCTCTCCGCGGCCCACCGGCTTCGTGCCGTGGAGCATGAACCAGTTCTGGGACTCGAAGGCGGACTGGTCCGTGAACTCCCGCTGCTGGTAGTTGTAGCCGACGAACACGTTGGCGTCCGGCATCCATGACCATCCCCGCGACTGTGCCGGCGTGGAATCGTGCACGTGCACATGATCGGCGGGGGGCGGAGGGGTGGGATCTTGTGCTGTGGAATCCTGAGCAGCAGCTCCCGACGCAGTAACCAGGAAGATTGTGACCAGGACGGGAACGGGCGAGACGCGCATCAGGGACGGACCGGTTCTTGCCACGCAAGGCGAGTGCCGCAGGGCTCCGGCACGAATCGAGAGGCTGGTGGGCGGGCGGCCGGCGACCAGCTTACGCGTTCAGTAAGGCGTGGCGGATCGGGTAAGCAGAGTGGGCGAGGCAATGTCAGTGTTAGGGGTTAGGGGTTAGAGGTTAGTTGAAAACCGGGTGCGCTGGAGGTTTGTGGCATACATGGTCTTGGCGAGATTGGCTCCTGTCGTCCTGCTCGTAGTGGTCGTTGCCTGTAGTGACGCGGGGCAGACGCCGCAGGTCCCCGCCGCGCCCACGCCCGCTCCGCCTGCCGTACCCGCCGGTCCACCGAAGCCGCTCGAGGGCGCCACGATCACGATCACATCGACCGGATTCCGACTGGATGCCGCGTCGGCGGCGCTCTTCGACATCAACGCGCTGCAGGTGTATCAAGGGGCGCGTCTCACGTTCATCAACAGCGACAACGATCCGCACGACGTGTTGTCCAGCCCGTTCGGACTGCACAACGATTGTCCCGAAATCAACATCGCGGGGTACCTCGTCCCCGGCCAGTCGCGGGCGACCGATCCGATTACCCACCTGACGCCCTGCGGGTTTCACGATCACAACCACGAAGGCAATCCGGCCTATGGCGGCACGGTGACCGCCGTCGCCCGGTAGCGGCACACTTTCCGGCTTGACCCACCAGAATAGTCGGGAACAGCTAGAGTGAAAATGAGACTCAATATCGTTTAATATCAGTCTGACCGGCGAATCCGCCGGATTGTGGGTTGGCGGTTGTGGCGCCGGATGGCGGGCCCGAGTCGAGTCGGAGCCCCGTCACCGGTCGATCCCCTGCCCGAATGAGAGGCGCGTCTCGCGCCGAAACGGCTCGAGGAGGATGAGATGAAAGGCAACGACGCGGTCATCGCAAAGTTGAACGAGGCGCTCCGGGAGGAGCTGACCGCGATCAATCAGTATTTCGTGCACGCCGAGATGTGCCACAACTGGGGCTATCACCGGCTCGGCAACTACATCAAAAAACAGTCGATTGGCGAGATGAAGCACGCCGAGGAAATCCTCGAGCGCATTCTCTTTCTCGATGGCATTCCGTCCATGCAGCCGCTGCCGCTGACGATCGGTTCGGACGTGAAGGGCCAGCTGGAAAGCGATCTGAAGCTCGAGCTGAAGGCGACGGTGATGTACAACGAGTCCGTCAAGGCGGCCCGCGACGCCGGCGACAACGGATCGGCCGACCTGTTCGAGCGGCTGCTCAAGGATGAAGAAGAGCACGTCGACTTCCTCGAGGCGCAGATGCACCAGATCGCGCAGCTCGGTTACGAGCGGTATCTCGGGCAGCAGCTCGAGGGCAGCGAATCCAAGTAAACGACCGCGGATCGGCGCGGACTATTGGACGGTGATGGTGCCCTGAAGCCCCGTCACCTCGAACAGGGCATGGTCATGAAAGCCGCAGACCCTGGCGACGGTGAGGTTCCCGCTCGTGCGGCTCTGGCCGGGATTCAGAAACCCGACCTGGCTGAGCGCCGGACAGTCCGTGTGCTCGGGGTGCGGGTTGGACTCCATATCGTGCGACCGGTTGTCGTTGTTGACGAACGTCACCTGGCTACCCAGGGGCACGGTGACGTTCTTCGGCGTCACCGTGTTGTTCGCGATCGTGATCGTCGCCGCGGATGTGGCTGGCGGCGTCGGGGCGGCGTCGCTGCCGCCGCATGCCGCAAGCAGACACGCCAGCCCGCACGCCGCGAAGAACGCGCCTGCCATGCGTGATCCCATCGTCATCTCCCCTTAGACAGCGGTCGCGCCGGATCGTGACATTGACCTCTAGTAGAACTTCCTCGAGATGTTGAACCCGAGGTACCAGTCCGTCCCGTCGGGTCCGTTTGCCCTCGGGCTGCGAGTGCCCCCGCGCGCAAGCTGCCCGTAAGTGGTCGCGAACGAATCCGTGAAGTTCAGCTGAAACACGTGTCCGCCGGCGCGCTTCTCGATGGCAAATCCGCCGTGGTTCGCACCAGGAGCATAGCCGGCGCGGGGCGCGTACTCGCCTACGATGTAGACGGTCTCAAGGATGCGGACGCGAGCGCCGAGTCCCACCATGAACGTATCGTCGCTCGTCGTGGAGGTGTCGAACAGGTTCGTATTGTGGACCCAGATCGGCTCTGCGTAGATTGCCGCCTTCTCGCCCAGGCGTCTCGACACGATCAGGCCCAGCGTCGGCTGACTCTGGCTGTCGACGCCTTGCTGGCCGACACTGCTGAACTCTATGGCGAGCAACGCGGACAAGTCGACCGGCGATTTCGAGCCCTGCCGCACAAAGCCGTACTGGCCGAACAGTTCGATGGTCTTGTCGCTCGCGCGGTGCACGCCGATTTCGGTGTTCGGCAGGATCCCGTATCGGTATTCGAGGCCGATCCGCGCGCCGAAGTCGAGGCCGAATGCGTCCGCCGCCAGGCTGTTCGGACACAGGTCGCAGTTGAGAGGGCGCGTGAATCGATGGGTCACGCGAAACGCGCTCCCATGTTCGGGCAGCCTGAGCGAGGTCGGGAGGCTGATGAGCGTGAAGTCCGGCTCTGCCAGTTTCAGCACCTTGTCATCGTCGTCCTGTGCGTGGGCGGCAGTGGCGGCGAGACAGCAGAGAACCAGCGAACAGAGAATGCGCATTTTAGTCATGGTTTGAAAGAAGGAGGCGCGTCGGCAGGCGCGCCTCAATAGTCGGGCGGCGTCGGTGGTCCGCCGGCCGCCCCGTTGATGCTGCCGAACATCATGGTTGGGTGAATCGTGCAGTGATAGCTGCCGCTGGATCCCACGCGCATCACCGGGCTCGAGGCGCCCGGCGCGATGTTGCCGCTGTCGAACGAGCCATCGTTCATGACGATGCGATGCGTGGCGGCGTCGGTATTGCGCCACACGACGAGCGCGCCCTGCGCGAACGGCGCCGGATTGGGTTCGAACGACGACATGCCTTTCTGTCCGACAATTGTAACAACCGACATGTTGGCGGAGGACGGAGCCGTCATGCCCATCATGCCGGATGGGTACCCGTCGCCGCTGCATCCCCACGCCGTGAGACCCAGCGCAATACCGATGGCAAGGGAGAAGCGCACGTCGCCCCGCATCCTACGCAAGGGGGATGCCGGGCGGAGCAGTCCTTCGTCTGAGCGAACCTTGGCCGGCGAGACCTCGGGCTTACAGAAGGCGTAACACGGGTTTTCCGTCCCCGTAACAGCGGTCAGTCGAGGCGGTACTTGGCGAGGTAGTAGGAAAGGGCGCGCTGGCTGATGCCCATCAGTTCGGCCGCGTCTTTCTTGACACCGGCGGAGCTCTCGAGCGCCCGACGAATGGTCTCGCGCTCGACCCACTCGATGTTCTGTCTCAGTTTGAGCGACGGGAGGTTGTTGGTCTGCGGCACGGCCGCTCCGAGCACCGAGACGGCGCGGGCCCCGATGACGGGTCCCGTAGACAGCACAACCGCGCGTTCGATCGTGTTTTCGAGCTCGCGGACGTTGCCTGGCCAGTCGTACTGCTGCAGGCCGCTCATTACGCTCTCGTCGAGACGCTCGATGCGGCGCCCGACCCGTTGCGCGTGCTTCTGGATGAAGTGCTCGACCAGCGACGGGATGTCATCGCGGCGCTCGCGCAGCGGCGGGATTTCGATCGGGATCACGTTGAGGCGGTAAAACAGATCCTCCTGGAACTTGGCGTCGGCGACCATCTGCCGCAGGTCGCGGTTGGTCGCGGCGATGACGCGCAGGTCCACCTTTTCGGTGCGCTCGGACCCGAGCGGCTCGAACTCGCGTTCCTGCAGCACGCGCAGCAGCTTCGATTGCAGCGGCGGGCTCATGGTGCCGATCTCGTCCAGGAAGATGCTGCCCCCGTCGGCGAGCGCGAACTTGCCTTTCTTCGTCGTCGTGGCGCCCGTAAAGGCGCCGCGCACGTGCCCGAACAGCTCCGACTCGAGCAGCGTTTCGGGAATCGCCGCGCAATTGACCTTGATCAGCGGCATGTCGCGCTGGGCGCTCCGGTCGTGGATGGCGCGGGCCACGAGTTCCTTGCCCGTGCCGGTTTCGCCGGTGATGAGCACGGTGCTCTTGGTATCGGCGACCAGTTCCGCGCGCCGGATCACTTCTTCCATCGCGCGGCTGCGCCCGATGATGCCGTAGTGATCGAACTGCTCGTCACGCTCGCTGATGAGATACCGGTGCTCGGTGCGGAGCCGCTGGTGATCGAGCGCTCTCCGGACGACCACAATCAGCTCGTCGATCTCGAATGGCTTGATCAGATAGTCGAGTGTGCCCAGCTTCATCGCTTCGATCGCACTCTCGACGGTGGCGTGGGCCGTCATCA
>Ga0068871_100002128_pt1 | contig 13423 bp, 10 predicted proteins | sample KBSMisM72_FD_72750 | JGI IMG/M metagenome (GOLD analysis project Ga0068871, IMG submission 72750) | Miscanthus rhizosphere microbial communities from Kellogg Biological Station, Michigan, USA - KBS Miscanthus M7-2 | ecosystem: Host-associated > Plants > Roots > Rhizosphere > Soil ... | reverse complement strand
GAGGATCTCACGCCGCTGATGGCGTTCTACAAGGCGGGATCGGCGAACGGAGGGTTCGACAGCGGCGTCCGCGACGCGCTGAGCGCGATCCTGGCAAGCCCGCACTTCCTCTATCGCGCGGAATCGGGCGTCGGAAACGGCGCGACCCGCACGCTGCCCGATCTCGAGCTGGCGTCGCGGCTCTCCTTCTTCCTCTGGAGCAGCCTGCCGGACGACGAGCTGCTGAAGCTCGCGGCGGACTCGCGCCTGAACAAACCCGACGTGCTCGCCGGACAGGTGAGCCGGATGCTCGTCGACCCGCGCGCCAAATCGCTGAGCGAGGATTTCGCGTTCCAGTGGCTTCACCTGTCCAAGCTGGACGAGATCACCCCGGACAGGACCCAGTTTCCGCAGGCAAGCCGGCTGCTGGATCCCCGCGGCATGTTCAAGGAAGAACTGCGGCTGTTCATCGACAGCGTCCTTCGAAGTGATCGCAGTGTGTCCGAACTGCTCACCGCGGATTACACGTACCTCAATGAGCGGCTGGCGATGCACTACGGCATCGAGACGGTCAAGGGCAGCCACTTCCGCCAGGTGACGCTCGACAACCCGGCGCGTTACGGCCTGCTGGGCAAGGGCGCCATCCAGATGCTGACCGCGTATCCGAATCGCACGTCGCCCGTGCTGCGCGGCGCCTGGATACTCGATCGCCTTCTCGGCGCGCCTCCGCCCGAGCCACCTCTCAACGTCCCCACCCTGCCGGAAAACAAGCGCGGCCAGCCGGCGCGCACGCTGCGGGCAAGGCTCGAGCAGCACCGCGCGAACCCGACGTGTGCCGCGTGCCACGGCGCGATGGATCCGCTCGGGCTCGCGCTGGAGAATTTCAGCGCGGTCGGTCAGTTCCGGTCGAACGACCCCGACACGCTCACGCCGATCGATCCCACCGGCAAGCTGCCGGACGGCACGACGATCAACGGGCCTGACGATCTCCGCCGCGCGCTCGTCGCCCGGCCCGATCATCAGTTCGTCCAGACGCTCACGGAAAACCTGCTGACCTACGCGCTGGGCCGGAGCCTCGACTATCACGACATGCCCGCGGTCCGCCGCATCGTCCGGCAGGCGGGGGCCGACGACTACCGCTTCAAGTCCATCGTCCTCGGCGTCGTCTCGAGCGACGCGTTCCGTAAGAGGGAAGGATCCTAGCCATGTTCTTAACGCGCAAACATCTGTCCCGGCGCGAGGTCCTCAAGGGGGCCGGTGCGACCATCGCGCTTCCCCTGCTGGACGCGATGATCCCGGCACGAACGGCGCTGGCGCAGACGGTCGCCGCGGCCGCGCCGCGCCTGGGATTCGTGTATTTCCCCCATGGCGCGCTCCAGGAGGAATGGACGCCGACGCGGACCGGCCGCGACTTCGACTTTCCGTTCATCCTCAAGCCGCTGGAATCCATGCGCGAGCACGTGACCGTCGTCAGCGGGCTGCGCAACAAGGGCGGTGAAAGCTCCAGCCCGCACGGCATCATCGAAGAGACGTGGCTGAACTGCATCAGCCCGCGTAAGCGCGATCCGAAGACGGGCGTCGGCATCACGGCCGACCAGATCGCCGCGAAGTATCTCGGCAAGGAGACGTCGCTGCCGTCGATGGAGCTCTGCGCCGAGCCGGGCGGCATGATCTCGTTCCGAACGCCCAACCAGCCGCTGCCGATGGAGAGCAACCCGCGGAAAGTGTTCTTCGGGATGTTCGGCCAGGGCGACACGAACGAAGAACGCCGCGACATTCTGAAGACGACGGACAGCCTGCTCGACTACGTGAAGGACTCGACGGCCAGCCTGACGCGCAAGCTCGATGCGGCCGACCGGACCCGGGTGAGCGATTACCTGGATTCGGTCCGCGAGATCGAGCTCCGCGTGCAGAAGCTCGAGCAGAACGCCCAGTCGGTGGATCTGCCCGGCGCGCCGCTCGGGCCGCCGGAAGACTTCGGCGAGCTCGTCGGCGTGCAGTTCGAGATGTTCGCCCTGGCCTGGCAGACGAACCGGACCAGGGTCGTCACGATGAAGATGGTTGAAGAAGCGAGCATGCGGACGTACCCGAACCTGGGCGTCAACGAGGCCTTCCACCCGACGTCGCACTGGGGCGGGTTCCCTGAACGCGTCGCGAACCTGAGGCTCATCCAGAACTACCACACCGCCGTGTTCGCGAAGTTCGTGCAGCGTCTCAAGGACATGAAAGAGGGCGACGGATCGGTGCTCGATCACTCGATCATCCTGTTCGGCAGCAACATGGCCAACAGCGACGCGCACAACAACGACCCGCTGCCGCAGGCGTTGATTGGCCGCGGCGGCGGCGTCAAGGGCAACCAGCACCTGCACTACAAGCAGGACACGCCGCACGCGAACATCCTCGTGACCATGCTGGACCGCGCGGGCGTGCCGCCCAGCGAGATCGAGAAGTTCGCCGACACCACCGGAGCGTTCTCGGAAGTATGAAATCGGGTCTGGGGACGTCCGTCGTAGTGCAGGCCTTCAGGCCTGCCGTGCTCCTGGCGGTCCTCCTGTCCATCGCGACGCTCAGCGCCCAGAGGCCCGCTCGAAAAGAAGACGTCAACCGTCGAAATCCCGATGGCAGCACACCGCTGCAATGGGCGGTCTTCAAAGGCGACGTCGCCGAGGCCCGGCGCCTGCTGCGCGCCGGGGCCGATGTGTCGCTCGCCAACAACTACGGCGCCACGCCGATGAGCCTCGCCGCGGAAGTCGGCAACACCGACATGCTGAAGGTGCTGCTCGAAGTGGGCGCGGACGCCGACTCGCCCAATCCCGACGGGCAAACCGCCCTCCAGGCGGTGGCGAGAACCGGCAACGTGGAAGCCGCGCAGCTGTTGCTGAGCAGCGGCGCCACAGTCGATGCGCGGGAAAAGTGGGGCGGACAGACCGCGCTGATGTGGGCGTCCGCGCGGCGGCATCCGGAGATGATGCAGCTGCTGATCTCGAAGGGCGCCGACGTCAACGCCCGCTCGATCGATCGCGACTATCAGCGCCACGTGACCGCCGAGGGGCGTCCGAAGAGCCTGGACAGCGGCGGGCTGACGCCGCTGCTCTACGCGGCGCGCGAGAACTGCGGGGCGTGCGTCGACGTGCTGCTCACGAACAGGGCGGATATCGACCTGCCGGATCCCGAGGGCGTCTCTCCGCTGCTCGTCGCGATCATGAACGCCAACTGGGACCTGGCGAAGAAACTGATCGAAGCCGGCGCCGACATCAACCAATGGGATATCTACGGAGAAGCGCCGCTCATCACGGCGGTCGACCTGCGCAGCCGCGTCGACGGTGGACGCGCATCCATCGATCCGACGAACACGACCCGGGGGCTGGCGATCGTCAACCTGCTGCTCGAACGCGGCGCAGACCCGAACATGCAGCTGTTCTTCAAACCGGCGAACGTGCGCGGCGGCGGCACGACGTTCACACGGGGCGCCACGCCGCTGATTCGCGCGGCCACCAACGGCGATCTCGAGGTCGTCAAGATCCTGCTCGCCCATGGTGCCGACGCCACCGTCTACATGGCGGATCGGCAGACGCCGATTCATGCCGCCATCGCCGGCCGCGCCACGGAGCCGCAGGCCGTTGAATTGATCAACGTGCTGCAGAAGGCCGGCACCGACGTGAACGTGATCGCGCTGGTCAACCATCCCGAGGAGATTCGTGGCGGCACCGCGCTGCACTACGCCGTCCGCAAGCGCTACAAAGACGTCATCAAGCTGCTGGCATCCTTCTCCATCGACATGAACGCCGTGGATCAGGACGGTCTCACGGCGCTCGACTACACGCAGTCGCGCGGCTTCATGCCGTTCATGGCGCTGCAGACGCCGTTGTACAAGGACGAGGCGGCCCTGCTTCGCGAGCTGGGCGCGACCAAACTGCTGGATCGAAACGCCGCGTGGCCGGTCCTCGGTCCGCCGCAGGGCATCTGGGACGACATCTGGCCTCTTGGCGAGTCGCGAGTTCATGAGCCCGTCTACAAGCGCACCCTGGACTGAACGCCGCTCGTCGCGACGGCGCTTTCTCCGCGTCAGCGCGGCCGCTGTCGGCGGCGCGCTGCTTCATCCGTATTCCGCGGGTGCCCAGCCGCGAATCGCGACCATGGATCTCGGCGGCGCCACGTTGCTCCAGGGCGCCGGTTGCAACGTGATCGCCGTGCCCGGTCCCGAGGGCGCCTTGATGATCGATGGCGGCCTGGCCGCCAATGCCGATGCGCTGCTTTCGGCCGTCAAGGGCGCGACACGAGGCAGCCGCATCCACACGCTCATCAACACGCACTGGCATCCGGAGCAGACGGGCGCCAACGAAGCCGTCGGCCGCGCCGGCGGCGTCATCTTCGCCCACGAAAAGACGAAGACCTACCTGAGCAACGCCGTCTACTCGGTGACGTTCAAGGGCCGCCGCCCTGCTCTGCCCCAGGCCGCGCGGCCCACCCGCACCACGCGGGGGGACGGCTCGATGGAGTTCGCCGGCCAGCGAATCGACTACGGTTATATGCCGGCGGCCCACACGGACTCGGATCTCTTCGTTCATTTTCAGGGGATGAACCTGCTGGCCGTCGGCGGCGTCGCGTCGGCGGAGGAATGGCCGCTCCTCGACTACCGGAACGGCGCGTGGCTGGGCGGCCGCGTCCGCGCGTTCGAGCGGCTCGCGGACCTCGTCAAGCCCGACACGCGTGTCGTGCCCGCGAACGGCCGCGTGATGACCGGCAGCGAAATCGTGCGCCACCGCGACATGTATCAGAAGCTGTTCAAGACGATGATTGGCTACCTGAACATGGGGCTCGGCCCCGAGGACGCCGTGCAACGCAATCCGCTCAAGGAATATCAGTCCGAATTCGGGGATCCTGCGGCTTTCACGTATGGCGCGCTCAAGAGCATGATGATCGCCTACGTCCCGGACTGAGGTTCGTTGAGTGATTCGGGAACATTCATCATGAAATGGTTCGCACGTCTCCTCCTCGCGCTCTTCGCATGCTTTCTGACCGCGACGGCGTCCGCGGCGGCCGACCTGCTGCTCGCCATCAACAAGGGCGACAACACGCTGGCGATCGTCGACACCACAACACTGAAAGTGCTGGGCACGGCCGCCACGGGTCCCGATCCGCACGAGGTGGTGGCCTCGGCTGACGGAAAGCTGGCGTACATCACGAATTACAACGCCGGCAACGGCTTCACGAACAGCATTTCCGTGGTCGATCTCGTGACCAGGAAGGCGCTGCCTCCCATCGATATCGGTGCGCTCGGCAGGCCGCATGGCATCGCCCTCGCTGGCGGGAAGATCTACTTCACCGCAGAGGGTGCAAAGGTCGTTGGCCGATACGATCCTTCAACTCGAACAGTCGACTGGGTGATCGGCACGGGTCAAGACCGCACGCACATGGTCATCGTGTCAGGTGATCAAAAGCGCCTGTTCACGACGAATGTCGCGTCCGCGACCGTCTGCATCCTCGATCAGATCACTGTGGCGAGGCGCGGCGGTCCTCCTCCTGGCGTTCCGCCGCCCGGGGCTGCCGGCCGCGGGCCGACCGGTCGCGGCTCGAACGGTTTCCCGCCGTCGGCAACCGATTGGAACGTCACCGTTGTTCCCGTCGGCGCCGGCGCCGAAGGATTCGATCTGTCTCCGAACGGCAGGGAGCTCTGGGTGGCCAACGCTCAGGCTGGCAGCGTCTCGATTGTCGATGTCAGCGCGAAAAAGTTGACGGAGACACTGATGGTGGCGTTCCGGAGCGCCAACCGGCTGAAGTTCACGCCGGACGGGAAGCACGCCCTCATCTCCGATCTCGGTGGCACCGACGTGGTCGTGATGGACGTGGCGACTCGCAAGGAAATCAGGCGAATCGATGTCGGCGGTGGCGCGGCCGGCATCCAGATGTCGCCGGACGGAACGCGCGCGTTTGTCGCAGTTGGCTCTCAGAACGGTGTCGCGATCGTCGATCTGAAGACGTTTCAGGTCAGCGGCCGGATCTCGACCGGTCCGGGCCCCGATGGCCTCGCGTGGGTTACGGGGAATTAGTCCGAATTCGACGACGCTTACTTGTCCAGGCGGACTCGGTCCTTCTCGTTCTCGTTGCAGACCGACTCGAGGATGTCGGTGTCCGGCTGCAGCAACTCGGTGACCGTGAAGGTGAACGGCGTCGTGTACATCTTCGGATCGTCGACGGTCACGCTCAGGTCCATGTGGCCGAAATCCCGCCGGTAGAACCGCTCCTGAAGCCGCAGCGCGTCGCTGTGGGGATGACCGCCGGAGTCCAGCCAGGTCTCGTCGTTGAATCCAGAGGCGTCGACGACCAGCGTATCCCCGTCCCATCGGCCCACTGAGTAGCCGCCCCACGTGGGCTGCGGATCGACCGGCAGCTTGCGGCCGTCCGTGTAGATCTGCCGATGCGTGTTGTCCACTTCGTACAGCACCGCGATGACGCCGGGCGTCTGGAAGATTTTGAACGGCGCGTAGCTGTTGATGTCGGTGCGCGGCAGGCCCTGCGGCAGGCAGCGGGCGGACGAGCTGTTGGCTTTTCTCACGGTGTTCTGCCGGAACAGCTCCCCCGCCGCGGGACGCATGGGATTCTTGTCCGGCGGGAAGTCCACCAGGATGTCGAGGAAGTACCTGGAAAACGAGCTCGGATCGTCGCCGGGCACTGAGAATGCCTTCACGCCCGGACCGAACAGGCGCACGTTGTCCTCGGGCGAACCGTATGCCGTCCGCCAGACGCCCGACAGGTCGGGTTTGCCGTTGGCGGCGCGAGGCGTCTTCGCCGACAAGTTGGGCTTGCCGTCGGCGCCGCGCGGCGTCCCCGGCGTCGGATAGTTCAGCCACTGGCCGGGCGCGAACAACAGCGCGCCGGCAAACAGGAACCCGAGCCCCCTCGTCACGCCGCTCCCCTTCACCGGGCCGTCACTTCGCCGCGGGTGCGGGTGGCGCAATCGTGGCTGGATCCCAGTGCTCGTCGGCCTTGCCGTTGACGAACCGCCAGGTGTCGAACCAGCTCGTGTAGTACTCCTTGCCGGGCGTCCGCGGGTCCGGGAACTTACGCGGCGTGAGCACGGTGACGTATTCGTCGTCGGCCATCACGGCGACGACTTCCGCGGTCAGCTTGTCGCACTTGTCAATACGCTTGACCTTCAACACCTTCGTGAAGAACGTGATGACACCGTCGAGCCCGGACGCCGCGTTCGGGTTGTGCTGATGGTAGGCCTGGGTCAGCCACTCGCCGGCGCGATCCCACTGGCCGCACTGCAGCAGCTCGCGCTCGATGTGCAGCGCCGCCTGCTTGTTCCGGTTGAGCGCCGGCACCGGATCCTTGAACAGGGCCTCTGGGTCCTTCACCCCGACCACCGGTTCCTGGGCACGAAGCGCGGGGCCGACCGACAGGAGTATCGCGACCAATACCAACGTTCGAATTTTCATGAGCCGGATTCTAACGCAGCCCGGCTCCGGAATCATCTGGCAGGAACGCGCCCCAAAAACGCTCTGCCCCACGCGAACGTGGGGCAGAGTCCCCGGGCTACGTGCAGCTCTGAGCCACGACTTTCACGGATTCGACCATGATCGCCGGCGGGCGGACGACTTTCGAATCGGGCGGGTTATCTTTGCCTGCGCTGGCCGGTTCCTGCACCGGCCCGGTCACTTCGACTTTCTTGTTCACGTTCGCCGCAAAGTCCGATTGCGACGGCCCGTTGAGCAAGTACATCCCTGCCGAGCCACCCTCGACCTTGCTCAGAACGTAAACGCTTCCTCCGTCAGTGGTCTTCGCCTGCGCAACACAGCCGGTGAGTGTTGATTTGGGCGCCTGCGCCTGGGCTGGTGGCTGCGCGGGCGCCTGCTCCTGCGCGAACACGCCCACCGCGCCGGCAAGCGTGCAGGCGGCTATCGTCGAGGTGATAAATCGCATGACAACTCCTTTGGACGAGTTTTAACTATCGACCCTCGGCCGACTGGCAGCATTATTCCTGCCACCACCAAAATACGCTGCGCCTGCGGTGCGACGTGCTGAAGAGATCGCGAGGGAAGAGTTTCACATCGTGAACTTTCTTCACGATGGAACGCCGCGAAGGCGTATTGACGCAATTCAGCTGCGCCGCAGGCGGACTCGATCGATGCTGATCCGTTTCCGCGATCTCGCGCGTCAGCGCGGCGGCCGTGCGGACGAGGTCGTCGGCTTCTGCTGCGAGACGGACGGCTCGATGCGCAGGACGCCGCCGTTCTCGTGATCGACCAGCACGTAGAGAAGCTCGTCGGGCCCCTGCCGCACGTCGCGAATACGCATCCGCAGCGGCGCCAGCAGCGACTCGCGGCGGAGCTCTTCCAGCTTGTCGTTGACGAGCACGCGCTCGAGATGGCCTGTCCCGGGGATCTCGCCGGTGCGCTGGCCGCCGACGAAGATATCTCCCGTCCATTTCTTCAGCTTCTGGCCAGTATAAAAAGTCATGCCCGACAGAGAGATGGATGGCATCCAGTACACGACCGGCGATTCGAAGCCGTCCTTCGAGAACACCGGTGACTGCCAGGGACCCGCGTACGTGCGTCCAAGACTCACGATTGGCCAGCCGTAGTTGGCGCCTGGCTTCAGGACGTTGATTTCGTCGCCGCCATTCGGGCCCATTTCGCTCTGCCACATCACGCCGGTCACCGGGTGCGCGGCAAGCCCCAGCGCGTTGCGGTGGCCGATCGTATAGATCTCCGGCTTATGCCCGGCGCGGCCGGCGAACGGGTTGTCGGACGGCACGGTGCCGTCATCATTCAGGCGCAGCACTTTGCCCGAATAGCTGTCCGGATCCTGCGAGCTGCCGCCGTTCCCGCTGCTCGGCGTCGTCATATAGAGCTTGCCGTCGCGGCCCCAGGCGATCCGCGAAGGGCCGCTGACGCCCGCGCCGCAGCTGAAGATGTCCGCGAGTTCGGTGATCGCCGACCCGTCGAAACGGCCGCGGGCCACCGTCAGCGCCGCCTGGCGCTCGGTACCGGCCGGCTTCAGGTACGTGAAGTAGATGAAGTGGTTGGCCGCAAACTGCGGATGGAGCAGAACGTCCAGCAGTCCCGACCGGCCCTGGACGCGCACGACGGGGACGCCGGGAACGGGTTTGGGATCGAGCACGCCGTTACGGACGATCCGGAGGCGCCCTTCCTTCTCCGTGACGAGCAGGGTTCCATCGGTCAGAAACGCGAGGCTCCATGGATTGACCAGGCCGCGCGCCACCGGCACGACGCGGATCCGCATCACTTCGGCGGTGTCGAACTCAATCGCCTCCGCGGGAATCGGCTGCGGCTCGAATCCAGCCGGCGCGATCGGCGCACCGTTCTCGAACGGAACCGTCTGTTGAGCGGCGCCGGTGAGCGCGGCCGCGACACAAGCGCAGGCAACGCTCAGACCGACGATCGATGCGCGCCAGCGGCGCCGTGAGCTCTGCATGTCAGGTCGTCTCATATGCTATCTCGGCTCCGACGTGTTCTTCGGCGGCCACTCCGGCCACGCGTTGCCGCGTGTCGCCTCAATGGGAATCGGTCCCTGCAGCGAGAATCCCGGAACACGGCCGGGCGGCGGAGGGGGCGGTGGCGGCTGGTGGTCGGCGGCTGTCGTGCAGCGCAGCTCGTTCCAGCCGACGTGACAGGTAAAATGCTTGTAGAAGGTCGGAAGGTCGCCGTCCGCCCAGTCCTCGTGGAGAAGGTTGAATTTCAGCAGGTCGCCGTCGATTCGGACATCGTCGAGCGCCGCCATCGTGTACGGGTTGTCGCACGTGCCGCAGACCATGCCGCGAAGCTTGTCACCGGCTTTCTTGATGATGAAGTATTGCTTCGGCGAACCCACACCGAACCCCAGCCACACGCCAATCACATCTTTCTCGGTCAGCGTCGACTTCCATGGACCGGGCTGGATGTAGGGAAGGCCGTCTGCACCGTCCGGGTTTCGACGGGCGGGGTTGCCAGGCACCGACGGACGATCCTTCGGAAGCACGGACACCTTGACGGGAATCGGATCGGGTCCGTGCGGATCCTTGATGAGCACCCGCTCGAAACGGCCGCCGCCGGGCGCGCCGCTCGTGCCGGTGACAGTCAGGCGCCCCTGGCTGAACTTCGCGAGCGCCTTGTCCTTGTACGCCGTGCTGCCGTCCGCCTTCACATGGGTCACCTCGAACCTGATGCCCTCGGGTCCGAACGTCCCATCCACGAACGCCAGCGTCGTCGCGTCCGCGCAATACGTGCAGTAGATGCCCCTGACCGTCGTCCCTCGAATCGAGAACTCGTACGTGTGGGCCCCGCCGCTGTCGGTTCTCCACCCGCCGCGATAGTCATCCGCGTCCTGACTCGCCGCCCCGCGCGCGAACGCGAGCACGGCGACCAGCATCACCAGCTGTTTCATGAGTGCATCCCCACGTGACGAGTCTCCGAACGGGCAGTGTATCCGAAGGCTGTCGCCGGCGCGACCGGAGACGGTAGCCACGATGCCACAGAGGCACAGAGGCACAGAGGACTGCGTGCTCAGCGAACTCTGCGTGAATCGTTGGTTCTTCTCTGTGGTCTCTGTGCCTCTGTGGCAACGTCTTCTTGTGCGGTAGCGGCGCACTGGTCTCGGTCCGTCCCGAGTCCGCTGTCCGCAAGCAGGGTTACCGAATTCCGCAGGTACCAGGCCAACCCTGCACGCAGGCACGTGCGTAGAGCTGCGCAGGCTCCAGGTCTTGGAATGGGCCCTTGCTGCCGCGCAAGATGAACCGGTAGTCCGCAACCGTCGGCGCGTCGCGCCGGAACATGGCGCCTTGCGTGATGGCGACGGTGTTGTCGCAGCCGGCGGAAAACCGGAGCCCGCACGCGCGCTCGAACTCCATCGCCGCCCGGCCGCGGTTGTCGTAGTGTTCGGCCAACAGGATGCCGAGTTCGTTACACGCCCAACCGGACCCGTCCTCGCAGTAGCCGTCCTGCAGAAAGTACAAATCCTCGCAGGCGCTGCGCGCGTCGGCTGCGCACGCCTTCTGCCAGAACGGCACCCATTGCCCTGGATGCCTGTCGCCGAGGTACCCGGACGCGCTCATGCCGGCGAAGGCAACCGCCCACACGCTCATGTAGGCCAGGTGACGCCCCGCCTTCGCCGCGTCGCGGCTACGGCGCGGCAGGCTCCACGACGAGGGATCGATGCGCCGCAGCGCAGGAGACCGCGCCAGCCTGTCGAGCAGCCCCGCGGACAGGTTGAGGAGCGGCACCTGGAGCAACTTGTCGTAGAACCCGGGCATCCCCACGCGGATCAGCAGGCTGTACAGCAAGCAGGTGGTCAGCCCGTAGAGCACGCCGTACACGATGCGCCCCACGTCGGTGCGCGGCGAGGTGGCCGGATCGGTGAACAGCAGGTGCATGCCGAGGAACACGGCAATGGGCACATGCGAATCGGAGAAAAAGAAGCTGCCGGTCGCGGCGTAATAGACCGCGCTGAAGACGTAGGTCGTCACTACCGCCGACATCGTCATCGACGTGACGCCGAACAGATACTGCCCGGGCATCGCGAAGAGAAAGATCGCGAGATACATCTGTGGCGGGTAGAACTGGGTCTGCGCCACCTCTGAGCCCCAGGTCGTCTGGCTCGCGTTCGCGATCAGCAGGAGCACCGACGCGAAGGCGAGCGGGAATGACGAGGGATTGAAGATGTGCGTGTTCACGCCGTCGCGCGTCCAGCGGAGAAATTCCTTGGCGAGAAAGCCGAGCGCCACCATCGCGAACTGCCAGTAGAACCAGTCGTCCTTGAACCACAGGAACAAGTTGATGCTGAAAATGATCGGGAACGGGCCGAAGCCGAGCGCGAAGGTGCGCCGGTGCGTCCAGGAGAGCAGGCTGTCGAAGCCGTAGGCAAAGAGGAGCTGAGCGGCAATGAGCGGCCAGGCGTGATAGACCTCACGCCAGTAGTAGCCCCAATACAGGAGAACGGCGCCTTGCTGGCATGCCTGAAGGTAATGCTGGCGGCGCGGCACGATTTCGAGCGCCACTTTCTGCCCGCGCCGCAGAAGGCCGAACAGCACCCCGCTCCACGCGAGCAGGAACAGCGCGGCAAAGACGAGGGAGGCCCGCACCGTGGCACGCTGCTGCAGCACGGGGAACTGGCTGAGCACGAGCAAGCCGGCGGCGAAGCAGGCGTTGAGGAGAAAGGCGCTGCCAGCCGCAAGTCTGGTGCCCGCCTCTGCCTTGGCGGAGGCGGGCGTTCGCGCAGACGTGGCCGCGCCTCGGGACTTCTTCATCGATTCGCGGCGGCCGACGGAAGAAAGTTCAAAGTCGAAAGTGCAAAGTTCAAAGTTAAGTTCAAAGTAAGAAGGAAGAAGTCGAAACGTTCAGGCGCCGACTTCCACTTTTCAACTTTGAACTTTGCACTTTGAACTTTCTTCTAGTGCCGGATCTGAGAACTGACGGTGCCTTCCTCGTAGACCTCGCAGTTACCACGCTCTGTCAGAAGCCCCGCATCGGGATTCGGGATCAGCCGCATCGTTCGCGGCGTCATCACCCACGGCTCCGCCAGCACGTCCGGATCCTCGACGGTGACCTCGTAGTTGATCTGATTGCCCTGCCGCGTGAACTTCTCGACCAGGTGCATGTTATCGGAGTGGAAGAACCCGCCGCGCGCGAGCCATGTCGAGTCGACAAACGAGATCGAGTCGAGCACGAGCGTGTCGCCCTCCCATTTTCCGACGGTATACCCGTAATACGTCGTCTCGATCGCTTTCTTCGGGTCGTGCTTGCGGCCGTCGGTCGGGATCACCCGATATTCGCCGTATCCGCCGCCGCCGTCGACGCCCGCCCCGTAGATGAAGATCACGTCCTTGTCCGACTGGACGATACGCCGGGGCGCGCCGTGCCGCGGAAGCCCGAGCGGCTGGCACGTCATCACCGGATCTTCCTTGTTCGTCCACATGTCGAGTTGCTGAACCTTGTCCCATTGCTCGGGTTTATAGACCGGACGATTCGGCCCGAATCGCGAAGGCGCTTCGAACTCGTAGTCCATCGTCTGATTGACGGTCCGCGAGCAGTCGGCGCTCTGCGTCGGACCGCAGCGCCGGAAGCCGTACCGCCAGTTGAAAAAGCCGCCGCTCTGCCAGTTGCCCGTCAGATCCGGATGCCCGTCGGCCCGACGCGGCGTCGGCTGGTTCTGCGCAGATGGCTCTGGCGGCGGTGGTGGCCCAAAGGTCGGGGCCGCTGGGAAAGGCCTCGCGGGCGGAGCCGCCGCGGTCACCGCGATCGCCCTCTGGACGCTCGCCGGCACCGGCATCACGACATACACGCTGCCGGTTTCCGTTTCCTTGGTCGTGACATCGCGGACGACCGCGCCGTTTCGACGTTCGGTCAATTTGCCGGCGTACAGCACCTCGACTTTGTTGAGGGGATTGTTCCAGTCCTGGTAGTTGCTGTAGGTGAACTCGGTCGTGGCCGATCCGTTCTTCACC
>Ga0068871_100002121_pt1 | contig 13435 bp, 13 predicted proteins | sample KBSMisM72_FD_72750 | JGI IMG/M metagenome (GOLD analysis project Ga0068871, IMG submission 72750) | Miscanthus rhizosphere microbial communities from Kellogg Biological Station, Michigan, USA - KBS Miscanthus M7-2 | ecosystem: Host-associated > Plants > Roots > Rhizosphere > Soil ... | reverse complement strand
TAATGGAACTTCGCCCTGTTCCAGCTCTCGAACAATATTCTCGAGGCGCTGAATGCAGTCTTCAAATTTTGGCAAATGAGTGTCAGCTCCTGAGCGAAGTTTACACCTAACGTACTAAGAGTCTATAGGGGGAAAGCTGTAGCAAAAACGTTCGTGCGGATGAATATTTCAAAAAAATTACTAAGCAAACGATTACCGCAGCCTTACGCGCGTGCGGCATCGCTGCCGAGCGCTTCGAGAACATCGACAGCTGAGGAGTAACGACCTTGAGGCGCGCTGATTTGTGCGCCCTGCACCATTTCGCGGACGGCCGCAAGCATTTCACGGGCGATGGCCACGCCCTCGTGACGAGCTGCTTCAGGATTTGGGGCTCGGATCATGCGTTCCAAAATCGAATCCGGGACCGAGACCCGCAGTTCGTTCTTCATGAACTCCGCATTGCGTGCGCTCACCAGGGGCCAAATCCCAGCGATGACGGGAATCCGACAGTGCTCGATTCGTTGGATGAAGGTTTCAAGCAGCGATAAGTCAAAGACAGGCTGAGTGACGGCGTACTCGGCCCCAGCCTCCACCTTGTATTCGAAGCGGCGAATTTCTTCGTCCAGGTTGGGCACACCCGGATTGGCTCCCACACCGATCACGAAGCTGGTACCGGCGCCGATGGGATTGCCGCCAATATCGAGCCCGCGGTTCAGGTTGTGCACGATGTTCACTAGTCCGATCGCGTCCACGTCAAAGACCGCGGTCGCATCGGGGTAGCCTCCCATTTTTGGAGGGTCCCCTGTGATACAGATCAGGTTGCGTATCCCAATGGCCGCCGCGCCGAGCAAATCCGACTGGATGCACAGCACGTTCCGGTCGCGGCAGGTGTAGTGCAGGATAGCTTCGATCCCAGCCTGCTGCTGCAGTAGGAGTGAGAGCGCCTGATTGCTCATGCGAGCCGATGCACGGGGGCTGTCCGGGATGTTGATTCCGTCAACTCCGACTGACTTGAGAAATTTCGCTCCCTCCAGTTCCTTCTGGATGTTTGTGCCTTTGGGCGGAACAACCTCCACCATCGCGACGAATTCTTTGCCGGCGAGTTTCGCTCCCAACTTTGACCGCTGCTCCAGAGGAACGGCAGGAACTGCATGGGTGATTTCTGCTTTGATCTGAGTCTCAGCCGTCTTGGCGCGTGACTGCGAGACTCGAAGCCCTGACTTCATGACGCGGATATGCTCGGGAGTTGTGCCGCAGCATCCGCCCACAAGCTTTACACCAGCCGCCACAAACTTTCGGGCATAGCTGGCCATGTACTCGGGCGAGCACAGGTAGATATTGCGTCCCTCGACTGAGCGGGGGATCCCGGCGTTCGGCTGGGCGGAGATGGGCGCCGTTGTGGCGGCTCGAAGTCGTTCGATCGCGTCGAGCATCGCAACCGGACCCACGCTGCAGTTACAGCCAATGACGTCTGCGCCCCACTCCTCAATGCGAGGACCGAAGACCTCGGGGGTGGACCCGTCAAGGCAGGTGGCTTCTTCATCCACCGTGACCTGCGCGATCACAGGAATGGAGGAATCAAGTTCGCGCGCAGCTTGATAGGCCTGGTGAAGCTCCTCTACGTATCCGAACGTCTCCAGGATCAGCAGGTCGACACCGCCTTCGAGCAATGCGGTGATTTGTTGGCGAAATGCCTCCCGAGTCTCCTCGAAAGAAGTTTTGCCCAAGGGCTCAATGCGAATGCCGAGCGGGCCTACCGATCCGGCAACCCATGCGTCAAAACTCTTGGCAGCTTCCTTTGCGAGCCGGGCGCCGGCGACATTAATCTCCCTAACTTTGTCAGCAAGGCTATGACGCTCCAAACGGAAGCTATTCGCACCGAAAGTGTTGGTCTCGATGATCTCCGCCCCTGCCTGCAAGTACTCGTGGTGCAGGCCTCGGATCATATCGGGCTGGGACACATTCAGCTCGTCATAGCAACGATTGATGAAAATCCCCTTGGCATAGAGAAGCGTACCGGTGGCGCCGTCGCAAAGAACGGGCGAGGTTTTCAGGCGTTCGCGGAACTTCCCGGGCATAGTATTGAGAATACAGTAGAAAGATGAGACAGGTGATGGCTGCGAGGAACTGGACCAAGAAAAAGTTCAGCTCAGCGCTCTGATATAATCCGCTCTTCGCATCTAACTCTCTATCCGTCAATGCTCTTGAAATTCCCAGGGTTACAAAGGACGTCAAGCACCCTAGCTGTGTTTATTGCGACAGCATTGGTATTGTCTTGCAGCAACTACAATTCCGGCTCGTCACGCGGCGGTAGCACGAGCGGCCTGACATTCCGTGCCTTTGTATCCAATCCAGTACATCCCATCATTACCGGTGGCGGGGCTCCAGCGCTGAACATTATGGATGCGTCGAAGGACGTGCTATCGCTTTACACCGTGTCGCTCGCGACCGTGAGCGGGGCTGTCGCCGATGCCGGAATGATGGCCCTGAGCCCGAATCACGACCGGACGCTCGTCATGAGCCCCAGCGACTCCAAGCTTGCCGTGGTGGATAACACCAAGGAGGCTATCGTAGGCGTTGTCACATTGCCCGGACCCAGCGAGAGTTTTTTCGTTGCGAGCGACAACAACACCGCCTTCCTCGCAATACCTAGTGCTCCGGTTAACGGACAAGCCCCGGGAGTGGTCGAAAAGGTCAGCAGTTCGGGCGGAACCGTGAATGCGACGATCCCAATTCCCGGAGCGCGCTATCTCGTGCAGAGCCCGAGCGGCAACCAGATTCTTGCGTTTTCGGACAACACCGATGCCGTGGTTTTGATCACTCCCGGACTAATCGGGGTCGCAGGACAGCCGGCGGCGATCTCTCAATGTACAGCGACCCAAGTGCCGGCATGTATCTTGCCCACGACCTTTGATCGTCCGGTGGGAGCAATTTTTGATCCCAGTGGCGCAACCGCCTACGTCATTGACTGTGGACCCGAATGTGGGGGAGCGACGGCGGGAATTACCGCCATCGATATGACAAACACCGGAAACTCGGGGAACCTTGTGCTCGGCACGGTGCCGCTGAGCGCGTCTACGGCGGCCTTCTTGCAAGGGACTACGCTTTATGTGGCGGGAACTCAGGGTGCAAACGGTGGATTTCTGTCGGTGCTGAACCTGGCTGGGGGCATAGGGTCTGTGGACTGCCTGTCCGCGACACCGGCAAATTGCCAAGTTTTCGGTATCGCCGATGGATATCATAAGACGATCCAAATGGGGGCGAACGGACGTCTTTTTGTGGGGTCGAGGGCTTGTTCGAGCGTTTGTCTGACGATCTTCGATACGGTTAAGGCCCAGGTGGTGCCAACGCCGAAAAATAGCCCGACGGGCGATGTAACCGGCATTGCTCCAATTCCGAACCGGAATATGGTTTACGTTTGCCAGGGAACCATTCTGCGGGTGTATGACACCCGTACGGACCAGCTAGCCCAGATTCCGCCGCCCAATGGCCAACCCAACCTGGCCGGGGACGCAGTGGACGTCAAGGTTATCGACTTCTGAGCCTCCGGCTTTAAACCCATCTACTTCGGTTCGAGCATCAGGCGATGCGTCGCCGAGTTTTCCACTGCGGTTTTCGAAAACGGCAAGACGAAGGTCGTGCCTTTGTACCAAGCAGCCCATTGGTCCATGTAATAAGGGCTGAGGAAGTTTCCCGACTGGCCAGTGACCAGGTTCAGCGTGGACGCATCCAGGTTTGCAAGGTCGGCAGTGAACCGCTCGGAAGGGCCGTGTGCGGCACCAACGGCTTTGACCGTATACACGCTTCCCGATTGGGGGTTTTCTCCCGGCCCGGTCCAACTTCCGATAAACGGGATCTTTGAAAGGATTGGATTCTGGATCGTCACCGTATTCTGGGCGCCCCACTTCCAAGAATCGAGGCGCTTGGGGGCATTTTTTAGGGCATCCTCCAAAGCGGCGGTAATCAGTTCGTTGTAGTTTGCATGCTGCGCTGGCAGCCACCGCGGGGGTTGGTGGGTCAACACGTTTTCCAGCCAAACCGTTTCCATCATCCAGCGATAGTTTTTCCAACTGAGTTGGTCAGAACGATCTGGCGCAGCGCCGAGTTTCGGTTGAAGGAGATTTCTCCGCAGCTCGTCGCGCGCACGGGACACGATGGTGGGCGCGACCATATTCTCATCCATCTGGCCATTCCACTCGCGCAGAATATCGGCAGCCTGACGCGCCAAGGGGGAGGCCTTCTGCGCATGATCCACCGCGTACACAATGCGATCCGCGACGTAGCGGTCGAGTTCGGAATAGATGTCGGTTTCTACGGCAAGCATGTCAGCAGCGGAGAATTTCTTTCCCGATTGCAACACCCGATAAATACGGTCGGTGCGCCAGGGCGACTCCCACTCGGCGCTGATGGAGTAGGGATAGTTGTCAGGCGAGATACGCCCGTTGGCTGTGGCAATGATGCCGGATGGCGGATTGTAGATATTGGGCAGCTTCTCGAAGGGAATGTAGCCGATCCATTCGTGAGCATTGTCGCTGCCGTTTACCGGAAGGCTGCCATCACCAGCGGCACGAATCGGAAACTTGCCGGTGGTCTGGTATCCAATATTGCCGTCGATGTCGGCAAAGACAGCATTTTGGCCAGGGGCATCGAGTTCAGAGAGGGCCTGGCGGAATTCCTGCCAGTTCTGCGCGGAGTCCACGCGAAAAAAGGGATCACGGACCCCGTCATAAAGCGTCCACCTAAGGGCGATCTTGCGCGACTCCCCGGGATAGAGTTCAGTGGTAATCGGACCATGGCGAGTGATCTGGACGTCCAAAGAAACCGTTGGCTTACCTTTGACCTGAATGATCTCGTGCCGGATGTCAGGATCCTTCCAGCCGTCGGGAGTGAGGTACTGGTGGGCGTCGTTGAAGGTTTCGATGTAGGCGTCTAGCACAGTGGGTTCCACATTCGTGAATCCCCAGGCGATGCGGCGATTGTGACCGACGATTACAAACGGGTGGCCCGGAAGGCTCACCCCGGCAACGTCAAAATTACCAGAATGCAGATGGACTTCATACCAGAGGTTCGGCATTTGATGGCCGAGATGCATGTCATTGGAGAGCAAAGGCTTTCCAGAAACCGTGTGTTGGCCAGACAAGACCCAGTTGTTTGAGCCAATAGGGAACAGCTGGTCGCGGAAAAACGGCGCTAGCTGGGGCAGATCCTTCCAGGCTTGACCAGGCGACTCTCGCCAAGGTCGAGAAATGAAAGTTACAGCAGAAGGGGACGATTTTTCCCCGGGCGGAGCCTGATCAAGAGCAGCTGGTGGTTGCGTAGGCGGGTGGTCGCGCCAGGAGCTGTTGACATAAAGATCCGCGGTGAGTTCGGGACCGAGCTTGTCGAGAATCTTCTCTCGTGTAAGCGCTGCCTGCGGACCCGGACTCAAGATCTCCACCATTTGATAGGAGATGAGAACCGAGTCTTGGGCAGTCCAAGGTTTGGGGGGGTAGCCGAGCAGGCGAAACTCCAGGGGAAGTTTCTCTCTGTGAGAGTCGATGAAGGCATTGACCCCCCGGGCATACGCTTCAAACTGCTGGCGATCCTCGGATGGCATGGATCCGACTCCTCGCTCGGCAGCGGAGCGGATTCCCAGTATGCGTTGTTGGCGGTCGTGATTGAGCGCGATTTCCCCCACAACCTCCGACAATTCGCCGGCGGCGGCGCGACGGAGGAAATCCATCTGGAAGAGCCGGTCTTGTGCGGTCACGTACCCCTGGGCAAAAAACAAGTCGCGCAAGGTGGTGGCTTCAATCGTGGGCACTCCCTGACGGTCGCGAGTGACGCTGATGGGCGCGGACAGGCCCGAGACCGAAATGGTTCCGTCGAGCGGCGGCAACGGGGAATGGGCGTAACTGGAAAGCAAAATAGCAGCGCTCCCCAAAATCGCGATGGCAACAATCGCCAGTAACGGAATCGTACGGCGGAGACGAGACTTGGCGGGGGGAGAGGAAATTTGGGCGAGCATCTCAGGGGTCATGGAAGCATTCGATTGTAGGTCGCAGCGAAGGCAAGCACAAGGGTGGTGGAAAAGCTGAGAGAAGGCGCAGATCCTTCACAGAAAATTGCGTATTTGGCGCGAACTGCAAAGGTCGGTATGATTCTATGTCCGCATGAATTGCTCCTACTGCTCCGCCACCATGCCTGAGGTAAGCGCGTTTTGTCCGGGATGCGGACGCGCGGTTACAGCACACGTTGAGACCGGCACTCCTGAGGTTGCCCCACTTTCCCGCACCTCTTTTCTGGGCGCTATCGCCTACGTAGGAATCCTGCCGGCAATCGTCCTGCTGGCCGTGCCAGCGCTGAGGGAACACCGCTTCGTCCGATTTCACGCTTGGCAATCGCTGCTCTTTGCCGCCGGCACGCTGGTGGTGGGAATCGTGGCAAAACTGCTGTTCGTGGTCCTCTCATTGTTCCCATTCCTCGGGTTTCTTCTCGCCTGGCTCTTAGCTGGAATCGTGGCGCTCGCGATGTTTTTTTTGTGGATTGCGATGGTCACGAAGGCTGCCTTGGGAGAGGTCTACGAGCTTCCATTCATAGGCGAACGGGCCGCTAGCCTGGCCAATCGGTGAAAAATGCCGTCGGGGGGTGGGGCTGGCTTGACAGACCCCCCTTCCAGATGGCATTCCTATTTGCTTTGCATGAAGCGTGCGGTGAGCGACCCGGGCGCAAGTTGTACTGGAAAGGTCTTGTTTGAAACTTAAGGTGTTCTACCACGATCGCTGCTTCGATGGGGCTTCTTCGGCTGCTCTGTTTTCGCGCTTCTACCGCGAGCGGATCAGCGGAGACGTCGAGTTTGAGTTTTCCGGGTTGCTGCACCGTGCCGGCTCTCTGTTCAATGAAGCCGATTTCACCGGGGATCAGAACGCGATTGTAGACTTCAAGTACTCTCCCTCGCCGAAGATCACCTGGTGGTTTGATCATCACGAGAGCGCATTCCTCAGCCCAGCCGACGCCGCCCATTTCGAGCAGGAGCAGAGCAATCGCAAGTTCTACGATCCCAGCTTCAAGTCATGCACGAGCTTCATTTCCATGATTGCGACGGAACACTTCGGATTTAATCCGTCGCCGGTGGCCGACCTGGTGAAATGGGCTGACATCATTGATGGTGCGCTCTATCCAGACGCAAAGACGGCGGTGGAGATGAAGGAGCCTGCGATGCAACTTACCATGGTGATTGAGTCCACCCAGGATTCGGGGTTCGTTCCCAAGGTGATTCCGCTGCTCGCGACCAAGCCGCTGGCCGAAGTAATCCAAGCTCCATTTATCGCTCCGTTACTGCCACCGCTCTTGGATCGACACAAAAAATCTATCGCCTTGCTTCGTGAGCGAACGGAATTGATGGATGGAACCTTGTTCTTCGACGTGACGGATCGCGAACTTGAAGGCTATAACAAGTTTGTGCCGTATTTCCTTCATCCCGAGTCCATTTACAGCGTTGGCCTCAGCAAGAGCAGTTTCCGTATGAAGGTGTCGGTGGGGTCAAACCCATGGGCACCCTCGCCGCCCATGGTGAATCTTGCAAAGATTTGTGAACGCTACGGGGGCGGCGGACATGCCCGGGTGGGAGCAGTCTCTTTCGACGTCAACCAGCAGGCAGAAGCGCGCACGGCGGCGAAAGAAATCGTCGAGGAACTCCGGGCCAGCGTTCGGAACTCCGTACCGTAGTCGCAATGAACTCCTTGCCAGCATCTGCTACCGTGCATCCTCCGGGGCACCGAACGCGTCTTCAGGCTCTGCGCACCGTGGCCATGTTTGAATTCGCCAAGGGAGTGCTGGCACTCGGGGCGGTCCTGGCCTTGCACTGGCTCCACCCCGCCGACTTGGCGGGCGCCTTCCTCAGTTTCCTGCACATCAGCCCAGACCGCCACTTCGCCCGCTTGCTACTGAACCTGGCCGAAAGATTGAGCAACATAAGGTTCTGGCACCTTGCTTTGGGAGTGGCGTGTTATTCGGGACTGCGTTTTGCCGAGTCCGTGGGGCTGTGGAGGGCACGAGCCTGGGCGGAGTGGGTGGCGCTAGTTTCCGGTGCGATCTACCTTCCGCTGGAGGCCCGCGCCACATTGCGCCACCCCAGCGCCGTTCATGCGGCGGTGTTGGTCATCAACCTTGCGATTGTCGCCTTTATGTTCTACTTGCGCATTTATGTTCCCCACCAGGAGAAGCGCGATACGGGAGCTGCGGACATACAGTAAAATTTTTTGGGTGGGTAGGTACTAGAACGCCCCTCCTGACTTGCCTTTGGTCATCACACGCAAAATTAGCCGCAGGAAATTCCTGTACGCTGGCACCGTAGTAGGGGTAGGGGCCGCTGTTTCCGTGGATGGGTTCGTTCAGTCGAATGAGCCTCACCTGGTGCGACAAGAAATTACTCTCAAGCGTCTCCCGCGCGCATTCGACGGCTTCACCTTGGCACATCTCAGCGATTTTCACTACGAGCCTCACTTTTCGGTGGTGCCGATCCGCAAAGCGGTAGAGCTCGTAAATGGAGTGCGGCCAGATATGACGGTGCTGACGGGAGATTTTGTCACCGTCCCAGTTTTCGAACGCGAAGGTTTTCTGCGGGAATCAGCGCAGACGGCGATTCCCTGTGCGGCGCTCCTGGCGCAAATACAAGGTCCAAAGTACGCCATCCTGGGAAATCATGATGCCATGGCAGACCCCGCATTGATCGTACGTTCGTTGGAGGGAAAAGGAATTCCTGTACTGCGCAACCGGTGCTTGCCCATCGAGCGCAACAACGGACGAATGTGGCTGGCTGGGATCGATGATCTGCTGCGGGGGAGGCCGCGAATCGATCTGACCTTGGCTGGAATTCCGCCGGATGAAGCGACGATTCTCCTGGCTCATGAGCCCGACTACGCCGATCAAGCTGCTCTTTTGCCCGTGGACCTGCAGTTATCCGGGCATTCCCATGGAGGACAAGTTTGGATTCCGGGCATTGGTGCCCCATGGCTGCCACCGATGTCGAGGAGGTACCCGCGCGGACTTTACCAGATTCAAGACCTTACGTTATACACAAACATCGGAATTGGAACGATCCGCGCCCCGATCCGGCTGAATTGCCCGCCAGAAGTGACGCTGATTACGTTGCGCTCTGGGCAAATCTGATTCACGCTGCGCGCGTAACTACCCGCCGTCCTCTCGCCGATCTCGATTTAGGCGATCAGGAATGATCCGAACAGGCTGTAGAGCAGGACGGCGAGCACGGTAAGCGTGAAGACCACGTACATACGGTCGCCCTCGAGCGCAAAGGCGAAGACCGAGAAGAGGACTCTTGCGATCGGGGTTGCGATCAGCAACAACAGGCCAAGCTGGAGGATCGCGGCTGTCTGTCCTTGAATCGCAGCATCAAAAATTCCGTGCACGCTCCGCAGTTGCTCTGGCTGCGCCTGGAAGGTGCTATAGTCCACGCGCGCGCGGGGGTGGTTCCCCAGGTAGAGCACGGCCCCCACAATGACCACGAGCGCTGAGCCCAGAACTCCGGCGCGGAGAAGTTGTGCGAGTACGATCTCGATGCGCTGGTCGAGCCACTCCTGCAATCTGTCGCGTAGCGCGGCCGGACTCATGAAATCGTTCATCAGATCGTCCCTATCAGTCCTTTGAAAAGCATTTGGATCCCCAGAAGAACAATCACCAGGCTGAATACCAGCCGAAGGCTCTTGGTTTTTGTTTTCACCAGCACGCGGGTGCCCATTAACGATCCGATGAGAACGCCCAGCATGACAGGCATTGCCAGCGCGGGATCGATGTAGCCGCGGCTAAGGTAGACCCCCGCGCTGGCTGCTGCGGTTACACCGATCATGAAATTGCTGGTGGTTGTCGAGACCTTGAATGGAATCTTCATTGCCTGATCCATCGCGACCACTTTCAAAGCACCCGAACCAATGCCGAGGAGTCCAGACAGAGCGCCCGCGCCGAACATGATGCTGAAGCCCGCGGGGACGTTATAGACGTTGTAGTGGCGGATGCCGTTGGTGTCGGGGAAGGTGCTGTTCATCTTGAGCTTTGTCGCCAGGGGATCGGGAGGACGGTCAGTCTCGGCTCGCGCTCGCGTCTTACGTGAAACGTAGGCCGAGTACAGCAACATGAGGCCGAAGATCATCGCAATGGCTCGGGTGGGAACATGGGCGGTCAGAAACGCTCCCAGCAATGCGCCGAAAGTGGTGGCAATCTCGAGGAACATCCCGATGCGGATATTGGAGAACCCTTCCTTCACGTAGGCGGCAGCAGAGCCTGAGGAAGTTGCTATGACAGAAACGAGAGAGGCCCCAATCGCATAGTGCAGGTCTACTTTGAAGAAAATCGTCAGGAGCGGAACCAGGACGACGCCGCCGCCGAGGCCGGTGAGCGCCCCAAGAAAGCCCGCGGCGAGCGAGCCAGCCCAGACAAGGAACGTAAATTCGGCAACGTTCACCCTTCAGTGTGCCACAGTTCAGCGGAAAAGGAGTGACTGCTAAAGGACGGACCCTGCGGAGTTACTTCTCGCAGGAACGCGGAGAGTTGAATCTAATGACATGTCTCATGAGAAGTTGGTCAAGGCGGCCGTGGCATGGCTCCGGCGCTACGGCTGTGGGGTCGTGCTGTCCGAGCAAAGCTGCGCCAGCGGCGAAACTCCGGATGCCATCGGATGGAAGCGAGCCTGCCACTCGGTTGTCGTTGAGTGCAAGATGTCGCGCGCTGATTTTCTAGCGGATCGCGAAAAGTCATTCCGCATGAAACCGGAGAAGGGCATGGGTTGCGAGAGGTTCTACCTCGCTCCCTCTGGACTGATCGCTGCAAACGAAGTTCCGCCTGGTTGGGGGCTGCTGGAATTCCGCGCAAGGGAAGTAATCGAATTGGTCGCTGGATCGAAGAAGTTGCGGACCTCAGTCGGTTTCCGATATGAAATGAATCTGCTACTGGCAAGCCTGCGCCGGGTCGAGGTACGAATCGAGCCACAGTCCATCACGGAATTTCTAAAGTGGAAGAATCGCATGGCGGAATACAATCGCGGGACGCTTCCGGAAGGAATTTTGCCAGCGCGAGACGAGTCCAACAACTTTCTGGCCCCTGGGGTCGATGGAGACTAGATCGTGCCGCTTTTGTCGCCTACGCAAACTGCAAAATGTTGTATCCTCGTGGCCCTCTTGTTAGGGGTTCTGCAGTTGGCCTCCCCGCCCGCCTCCGGTCAGTACAGCAAACGCGACTGTCCCTCCTGCAAAGTCTGGAACCAACCACAGGAGCCTTTCAAAATCTACGGCAACACCTATTACGTAGGCACGCATGGCCTGAGTTCGATCCTCATCATCTCCCCGGCCGGGCACGTTCTGATTGATGGGGCGCTTCCGGAATCGGCCGAGCAGATAAGAAAACATATCACCGCGCTCGGGTTTCGGATGGAGGACGTGAAGCTCATCCTGAACACACATGTGCATTTCGATCATGCTGGCGGGATCGAGGAGCTCGCGCACTGGAGCCGTGCGCGAGTAAGTGCCAGCCGCTGGAGTGCCGAGGTCCTGCGGAAAGGCAGAGTGGCCAGGGATGATCCCCAGTACGGGCTCCTGCCCGATATCGCGAAGGTCAAGCACGTCGAAGGTTTCGATGACGAAGAGGTGATTCATGAAGGGAACCTTGCGATCACGGCACACCTCACCCCCGGTCACACTCCCGGCGGAACCAGTTGGACTTGGAAATCGTGCGAGGGCGACCACTGTCTGAATGTGGTTTACGCCGACAGCCTGACAGCGGTCTCGGCGCCGGCGTTCAGGTTCACGGCACACCCGGCTGCCTTGAAGGGGTTTGAGAAGAGCTTTCTATTTCTTGAGAGTATTCCCTGTGACATTCTGCTCACCGCGCATCCAGATGTTTCAGGATTGTGGAGCCGCCTGGAACGGCGCAATCAAGGGGCAAAGCCTGATCCCATGATTGATGGCGGGGCGTGTAAGAACCTGGCGCAGAACAGCAAAGAACAGTTGGAAAGACGGGTCCACTCTGAAGGCTCCCAGTGAATTTCCTCACGAGGTTTGTGGGGCCTTCCCGACCGTTGAAGATAGGGTTTAGACTCTCTGTTAGCTACAACTCCCGTCGGCCTTCGATCGCCTTCAGCATCGTCACCTCGTCGGCGTACTCGATATCGCTGCCGGCGGGGATGCCGGTTGCTATGCGAGTTACTTTGAGGCCTGCGCGGCGGAGTTGGCCATAGAGGTAGGTCGCGGTGGCTTCGCCTTCGACGGTTGGGTTGGTCGCAAGAATCACCTCTTCTGCCTGACCATCCTCGACGCGTTTCATCAGGTTGGAAATGCGGAGCTGCTCTGGGCCCACACCGTGAATTGGCGAAATCGATCCATGCAGAACGTGGTATACGCCGTTGTAGTGGCGCGTCTTCTCAACCGCCGCAATATTCGTGGGCTCTTCCACAACGCAGATGAGTCGCTGGTTGCGTGTAGGACTTGCGCAATACACGCAGGGGTCGATGTCGGTGATGTTGTTGCAGACCGAGCACAGGCGCAAGTTCGCCTTGACGTCCTGAATGGCCAGGGCGAGGGCGTTGGCATCATCGTCGCCGGAGCGAAGAATGTGAAACGCCAGCCGCTGCGCCGATTTGCTGCCGACGCCGGGAAGTTTCTTGAGCTCGTCGATCAGACGAGCCATGGGTTCAGCGAAACGGGACATGGAATCCGGTGGTCTGGTAATCGGGTCATCGGGTGAACTCAGGACATCGTCTCAGATCACCCGATCACCGGATGAGCCGATCATCCGATCCCTGGAATTCCGCCCAACATTCCACCCATCGCGGACTTCATGCTTTCGTCCACTTTCTGGGAAGCCCCGTTGAATGCGGCCGTGATCAGGTCCTGCAGCATTTCGATGTCTCCGGACTTTACCGCCTCAGGGTCGATCTTTACGCTCAGTACCTGCTTGCGGCCGTCCATCTTAACGGTGATGGTGCCTCCGCCCGATGCACTTTCAACCACCGTTTCCTGCATCTTCTTCTGCAGCATTTCGTACTGCTGCTTGGCTTTCGACATTAGTTCCTGAATATTGAATCCGCCCATAAGACCTCAGCTGCTCGTGGCAATCGCCAGTTTCTTTATTTCTTCTGCTTGTAATCAATCACGGTCCGAATTTCGGCGCCAAATTTTTCCATCATGCGCTGAACCACGGGTTCCTGTTCCGCACGTCCGCGAGGGCTGCCGTTCGATCCCGATGACGCAGGGCGTGGAGCTCCGGCCTGCGGCGTTAGTCCCGGCAACACCTGCAGTTTGGCCGGACGGCCAAGCGCGCCGCTGGCCGCCGCGGCTGCAATTTTTCGTCCTTCGTTGCTGAACGACATATCGATCAGCGATGCCGAGGCGGCAACTTTGATGATCAAGTCGCTTCCATGAATCTCCCATTCTCCGGCAGAGAGCATTGATGACAGCATGCTAAGCCCGGC
>Ga0068871_100002114_pt1 | contig 13449 bp, 11 predicted proteins | sample KBSMisM72_FD_72750 | JGI IMG/M metagenome (GOLD analysis project Ga0068871, IMG submission 72750) | Miscanthus rhizosphere microbial communities from Kellogg Biological Station, Michigan, USA - KBS Miscanthus M7-2 | ecosystem: Host-associated > Plants > Roots > Rhizosphere > Soil ... | reverse complement strand
CTACATAGACCAGCCGTTCATCACGTTCATGTGACAGCGGCACAGCCCATACCAGCCGGTCCGGTGATCTGTCGTAGCTGAGAAAAGGCTCGCCGATTGTCTCGCCCGCCTGGAGCTGTGTCGCGGCGCGCTTCCGGATCTGCTCTGCATCGAGCCAGTCGGTAACCGCTGGGCATCCGGCGCAGTCTCCCGGCCGGCGCTGAAATGACGAGAAACGCATCGGCGTTCGGTCCGGCAGGAATTGAAAAAACGCTGCCAGTCGATCTCCTACGGTAAGCGGAACAAACCACGAGTGAAGTTCGCGGTTTGATCCGCGCACCGGTATAGCACGACCAACCGAAGCTGAAGACCGCAAAGGTTCATCGCCCACGCTGCCTGCGGCGAGCATCTGCCGTGCGGCGTGCGCGATGTTCTCAGCATCCTGCTCGGTTGGTTTACTCATACCTGGCTACTCATACCTGCCGAAGCACCGCGGAGTAAGCGTATTGATACGTTTGAGTCGCAAAGTTTTCCCATTTGGTGATCACGCCCATATTCGGTGGCCACGGATCGTATACCAACAGCCCGCGGTAAGGAATATCGCCCACGAGGCTAAGCAAGCTTTGAGTGTACCCGGCGACCGTCCGCGAGTGTCCCGGTATAAAGCGGATCAGCGGCCGGTTCGCTCTGATCTCATCGCGAAAGATGTTAAATCCTGGATTGACAAACATGGTCGCGTCCAACGCGTTTGAAGTCAGGTTCTCGAGCACCGTCACCACATCTCCAACTCTTGCGTACGGCAGCCCATTGGGATTTGCCAATGTTCCGAGACCGAGTTCCTGCGCGAGTCGAATTTGATCGTACGTGTAGCGGTAGAAATTGAGCAACATTTCTGAGCTTGCACCTACGCACCAAACATTCGTCTGCTGTCCACGCAACTCATAACAAATATGGTGATCCGCATCGCGCCCCGAGTAGTGAAGCTCGCGCGAGTCGACGAGCTTTATAACCAGGTCTCTCGTAAGGAGTGCCTTCTTCGCGATCACAGTCACATCCAGTTTGCGTCTTGACAGCCTGTCCCAGAGCGCGAGGCGTTCTTGAAAAGTCCGTGCCCGTTCGCGCCGCAACTTCTCAGGCGTTTCTTCCACCAAACTCCAGCGCTCGAAGTTCGACGGTTCAAGTGGTTTTCGATCCTTCGAACCTTCGCGTGGGACTTCGGCCCAGGTGAAGAGTTCAAGCATTAACGTTTCCTGTCCTTGTGACAGGAACTGCAGCGCAATCTTCGGGAAGCTGAAGGCAACAAAGCGCACGTCGTCAAACTTCAACGAACGCCGTCCCTTGCGTGCTGCGGCGGTGCCGGCCTCGAGAATCGCTTTTTCATCCCAGACCACACCGGTTGACGTGGCGAGCAACGGCTCACCCAATACTTCATGAACGGCAATATCGGCGTACCCGGCATTTACTCGACCGCGCTTTAGAGGTAGACGGTAGAACAGGACTTCGCCATTGAGATCGTGGATTGGTGTTCCCTGGCGCGGGATTGTGAGCTTCTCGTATTCGTCGCCTAAAACCTCCGTCACGCGCAGACCGTTGAGCTCGAGCGCTGCAACACGTTGTAGCTGATCGCCTAGTGCTTTCATGATGATGTTCCTTTCCGTTTGAGAGTTGAGGTGTTTCTTTTGCCGGATTTGTCGCGGCGAAGTTCTGGACTTACTCGTGGACACTGAGGGTTGCGATTTCCGTCAGTGCAAGACGGCCTTTAGGGCCTGGAAGACTCCCAACGCGAGTGCGCGAGGACGTCGGGGTGAACCTTGGACCAACAAACGGGCAGCAGATTATTCGCGTTCGACTCAAAAGTCAACGTTTAGGTGTGTGAGAATAGTGCCGCAGTCTAACCAACACCCTCAGCTTAGACCACGGAGGCGAGTGTCGAATCACCGCTTAGGAGTGGAGCTTTTCAGATTATCAGCTATTCTTTTTAGAGTTGCGCTGAACGTTATAATATCGGCGAGATCCTGACTGGCATGCGTGGCCGCTTCAACTTCCATCACCTTCCGTTCTTTAAACATCGGGTTAGTGACAAAGCTCATGATCGAACGATCCATGAGGAGCAGCGCAGACTTAAACTCCTTCGCTCCGGAAACAGTCAGATCCTTCCTTTTAGGGTTCTTGGCGTCGGGCAATGACAGATTGTTCTTCAGCCGAATCGCCTTCGTATTAATTTGCCCAATCGCCGCTGACGTTCGCTCGTAATCGATTCGCTCTCCGGCGTACACGTCGGCCATCATCTTGTTATTAATACTTTGTATTGCCTTGAAGTCCTCGCGGTTTTGTTTGAGCAGCAAAGCTCGCGATGCATCGGAATCATCTCGTGAGAAATTCTTAGTCTCGCGTTCTTTATTCATTAGCTCGCGGTACGTCTCATCATTGATCGTCCGCCGAGTTGCCTCAGGGTTTGAATGACCCGTACTACCTCGCTGCGCTGAAGCGGCAACGACAAAAGCCGGAATGAGAGCTATTTCAATCAGCCAGACTTTTACGGTGAATGAGTTCTTCATAGCAAACACCTCCCGGCGAAAAGCCCTGTTTGTTTTCGGCACCTATTTACCACATCTCGCCGCGAGTCGAAAGACTTGGACAGGCTTTGCACTAAAAGTCGCTAAAAACGCCGACATTTAGTGCAGCATCTGAACATTTAGTGCAAGAGTCAGTTTGACCTAGAATTCTAATTCTCGCTCATCATCAATCAGAACGTCTACTGAAACGCCGATAAGTCTCGCATAGGCAAGTAGGACCAATAGTGTCGGTTCGGTTCTGCCACTTTCGTACTGGCAAATGTAGGGGGGACTAATTCTGTCTACATTCAGGCGCTCAATTAGTTTGGGTTGGGTTAGTCCGAGCGACTTGCGGATACGTCGCAGCTTTGCTGCCAGATGTTTGGGGCGTGGTCTTTTGTGTGGCATAGCTATTTGTCCTCCCCTAAAAGACCGAGTTTGTGTAGTTCGGCTTCTTGTTCAGTTGAGAGTTTGCCCGCGACTGCGCGTAGGTAAAACTTGCGGGCAATCTCCCTATAGTGCGTGTCTGCAAAGCGTGTATGAGGCATGAGAGCCTCAATGGCGCGATCTAATCCCGCCAGTGCTTCAGCCGCACCTAGCCGCCCTTGTTCTATGAGTTTGACTACGCTGTGTAAGTGTTGCGCGAGAACGAACGCGAGGTCTGGAAATTGAGCATAAGGCTGAAACGCGATGCGCCAGTCTTCGCAATCAAGAGGCGGACTCTCTTGGTCCGTGTTAGCATGGTCCGGCATGGTCGATTCCTTTCTTCTTAACGGGAGTAGGAGTCGGCTGTGTAAGGGTCGGCAAGTGTTTCCGCACTTGTCGGCCCGCTCGTTTGTGCGGGCCACTATAGGCGCAAGGTCTTCGCTTGTCAAAAGAATTATCGTGAGCGCAAGACAATTTCGCAGAATGATATACTTTGGGCCATGAAAATTATCAGCACGGCTGAGGCGGCGAAGCGGTTAGGCGTGACGGCTGATAGAGTGCGGAAGATGATCGAAGCTAAGCGGCTAAAGGCTACCAAGCTCGGCAACGTGTGGCTGATTGATCCGAAAGACCTTGAGGCTGTGAAGGATCGGAAAGTGGGAAGACCTCGCAAGGCACGCAAGAGCACAAAACGATAAACCAAGAGGGCCGATCTCGTGTCGGCCCTCTGTTACTACGGATTAAGATGTTTGCCGTTTTGCGAAGGTGGGAGCCGCTATCATGGATTCCGGGTTTCCGTACCAGTCGGCAACTGGCTTGAGTCTCCATGCTCTACGGAAATTGGCCTTCGGTGTGCACGTTTGATAAGGGGTTTAGGCTGGAACGGCAAGCTCAGAACCTACAACGCTCCAAGATTGTGTTAGAGTAATCTTCTGCATAGTGGTTGTTTCTTCATACCTATGCAGAAATATATCCCCAAGCGCAACTTCAACCTCCCGAGCTTCTTGTTCTGAAAGGAGCTTCTTAGCAACTTCTGACCGGAACTTCATATCCAAGTGCGGGCTGATAAAGGCTCTCCCGTTTTCCCATCTTGATATCTCCACACGAGATTTACCTAAGAAGTCGGCCAATGCCGATCCGGTTTGGCCCATAGCCTTTCTCAGAAACAGAATTTGACTTCCATTCAGTCGCTCCTTTTGGCGCACAAAAAACTTGGTAAGAGCTGGAATAAACTCCTCTGGATTCGGAAACAAGGCCAGTTCTAAACCACACTCTGAGCACTTAAACAACGCTCCTTTAAGATACACGTTGTCTAGCCCGCATTCCGTGAAATGATAGTTACCCTGGATCTTGTTCATTTCAATTTCACACTTTGGGCAAATCATTTTATCCACTCCCCCCTTTCTCGTCCCAGCTCCTGAACCAGCCGGTTTTTTGCCTTCTTTTTAGGCATAGAATCTCCTTTCAGCCGTTGGGTTTGGCCTCAAAATCTATAACCTCCTTTGGCCTCAAATCAAAACTCCTTTAAGGTGTGATACGTATTGTCGGCTGAAAGCCAGTGAAGATAAGTACACTTCGGGCATCCTTGGAAAGGACGGCCATTACCTTTAAGGGATCGCCTACTAAGTCCGGCCCCTGATAAGTAATATCCCAGCATTTACTTGACCCCACTTCGAGCACCCGACAAGACGTATCTAAGACCACTTTTGTCAAATCAAAGATACTAGTAACCGGAAGTTCTAATGATCGCTCATCATCCATTTCGGCGCTTTTCGCCGCTAGAAGGCGAGCTATCTGTTCCGTTACACTGGGAATTGCTGAATATCGATTAGCGCGTATGCGTTGACGTGACAACTCAAGCAACTCCCCCTTCGACGGCTCTCCGGTCATACCTTTGATGCTCCCTATCTGCGATTGGTTCTCTCGCAAATCGTACCGTATCACCTTGCTACCTCCTGTCAAGTGGTTTTTGCATCTCCGCTTCGAGAACGTCTATGTATCATGGCCGATAGGCATTAGCACAAGTAACTTTTTGGTACATTTGGTAAAACCCTTGTAAAATAAGGCAAAATCACTATAGCATAGATAGCAAAATTCTGTAAAGGTTTTGCACAGGATTGTTCTTGACAATGTAACGAGTTGTTACTAGAATGCAATTCTTAAAGGAGGATGCGCAAATGAGCCACGCGTTAAATGCCGCCGTTGAGGAGTTAAGAGAGCAACTTGCCGCAAGTATCGAGTCTTTGAAAGAAGACCCGAAAATGGCTGAAGTTCTAAAGCTTCATGCAGCTCTTAATACAATGGAAGGCCTAATAGGGACTCCTCCCACGTCTTTATCAGCCGCGTTTGCCTTAGAAGCATCTATGACAGTTCCACCGGGTGAATTCTACGGAATGAACGCTCTAAAAGCTGCTAAGCGGTTCCTAAAGATGAAAGGCAAGCCGGGAGCATCTTTGAATGAGATCGTGGCAGCGGTTCGGACTGGCGGCGCTAAGATTGAATCAGTCGATAAATTAAGAGTTTCACTAGGAAGAAGCACGACAGACGTGGCAATAGTCGGAACAGGCCATTACGCGTTGCTGGAGTTCTATCCTCATGTTCAACGTGGCAAGAAGGGAAAGACTGAGGATGAAACGCTATCAAGTGAGACTGAGAGTCAGAGCGATAATCTTCCGGGCTTAAAACTTGACGAGGAAGATATTCAAGAACTGATTGACGAGGCAGATAATCACATGGCCGCGAATTCAGGGCAGTAAATAACCGTATTGAAATTAAAGCCCCGCTAGTTGCGCTAACAACTAACGAGGCCGTTCAACTTAACGCGAGTGACCGCGATAAGCCGATGCAGCCGCATTGTAGTCACTCGCCTATGAAAGGGCAACTACGATGTCGACTCAACAACTCAGTGAACGCGAAAGTAAAGCATTGGCAATCGCTACCCATACACAGCTAGTCCGCAATCCAAACAACACTTGGATCGTCCCTTCGCAATCAGGACCAAAGTCCTATACGGTCAATCCCGATCCTGAATCACCGTACTGCGATTGCCCCGACTTTGAACACAGGCGAGCGCGATGCAAACATGTACTCGCAGTTGAGATTGTTTTGAAGCGCGAGATTGTGACGGATGGTCGGACACAGACCGTCACCGAGACAGTCACAGTCAAACAGAAGTACGCGCAGGACTGGCAGAGTTATAATGCAGCACAGCAAACCGAGAAATCGCACTTTCTCGCGTTGCTTTATCAACTCTGCGAGAAGATAGAAGAACCGATCCAAGTAATGGGCCGCCCGCGACTCTCACTGAAAGACATGATCTTCGCGGTGACTTATAGAACTTACTCAATGATGAGTGCGCGACGGTTTGCCAGTGACATGCGCGACGCGCTAGCGAAGGGCTACGTCAAGAAAGCGCCTTCGTTTAATTCCGTCTTCACTTATTCGCAAATGGAGTCGCTAACACCGTATCTGAAACAGTTGATTGCTGAGAGCGCCAAGCCGCTACAATCAATCGAAACAGACTTCGCGGTTGATGCTTCGGGTTTGTCCACTTCGACCTATGTGCGCTGGTTTGATGTGAAATACGGTAAGAATGAAAGCTGGCATGATTGGCTCAAGCTGCACCTAGTATGCGGCGTCAAAACTCACATTGTTACGGGCGTCGAAATTACCCGCGCCACGAAGCACGAGTCTCCGTTCTATAGGGGCTTGCTTGAACAAACCGCTAAGGCCGGATTCACCATGCGCGAAGTATCTGCCGACAAGGGCTATATCAGTCAGAAGAATCTACAGGCAACGGTGGACATGGGTGCGGTCCCGTTCATTCCGTTTCGCGTCAACGTGCAACCGGATCGCGGCACCGATCTTTGGTCAAAGATGTTCTTCTATTACAATTTCAAGCGGGATGAATTCTTGGCCCACTATCACAAACGGTCGAACGTGGAAACTACGTTCAGCATGATTAAGGCGAAGTTTGGCGAGCGCCTGAGAAGTAAGACAGAGACAGCGCAAGTTAATGAAGCACTCTGCAAGGTGCTCTGTCACAACCTGTGCGTTGTCATACAGTCGATGTATGAACTAAACATCACGCCGGAGTTTATGAGTGAGGCGGCATAAAACATTCAGCGGGCAAATTTTCGTTTGTCAATACCGATCCGCGTTTTATCCGTAAGTTATTGAAAATAATATTCTTATTAGCAATTACTCTTGACGAGTGCTAATCAGAGTCTTAAAATTCGCAGCATGTTGTGGTGAGTAGTTACTACTAACACAACTGCTTTGACAAGAGCGGAGTCCTGTGGCGAGCTTGTTCGGCAAAAACACTTGCCCAAATGAAAAGGCCCAGTCGAGTTAATGGCTGGGCCTATTCCTGACAAAACAGCCTCCGCTCTAACTTAAACCGCGAAGGGAGAAGAAAGAGGCGAAGGCAGCATGTTCGGCAGGATGATAATAAACCCGCCTTACGGGATACGTCAACGTTCTTGAACGTATTCCTGCGCGAAATCTGCCGCTTTCAAATCTCAATGTCTTCCTTCCTTAACAGAGGCGAAGTGTGCCTCAGGAAGGCCAATTGCCATATGGGCAAGGATCAGCATGTGGTTCCCCACGGTGACGACTGGGGAGTGAGAGGCGAAGGCAACGGACGCTTAACCAGCATCCACGATACGCAAGCCGAAGCGATTGACGCGGCGAGAGACATTGCGCGGAACCAGCGTTCCGAAGTGGTGATCCATCGACCTGATGGTCGGATTCGTGATAGCGATAGCTACGGTAACGATCCGTCTCGGATAAGAGATCGCAAGCACTAAGCGGCTTGCTAACAACTGAACGAAGCAAGAAAACGGCGCACGTAAATCCGATGCGCCGTTTGCCTTTTGAGCATATACTTTTAGTGCAAGACCTGAACTTTAGGTGCAAACGCGACTTCTAGTGCAAAGCCACTTGGACAGGCTTTGCACAAAAAGTGCAGTTTTAGCCTGCGAAGCAGGCGGGAGCATAAAGCCTGGGGCGTAAGCCCCAGGATCAGAATTAAATCAAATTACGAGCCCATGAAATGGGCGACAGTTCACCGGTATCAAAATCATTAGGCTTTTGTCTCGATTGGTCTATCGCCCGCATTCGCGGGCTTGAAAAATCTTTTGTGCTTTGATCCTGGGGCTTGCGCCCCAGGCTTTATGCTCCCGCCTGCTTCGCAGGCTAAGACTGCACTTTTTGTGCAAAGCCACTTGGACACTTGGACATGAAAAAATTACGGGAGGTAGCACGAGTACTACCTCCCGCAAAACTCAAGGCCACGCCGGCAGCTAGAAGTTAAACCGCAGCGCCAATTGTAGGACGCGCGGATTGCTGCTTAAGACTTGGCTTGGGTGGAGAAAATCGTCCGTTAATGGTGCGACTTGGTTTAGAGTTGTTAGGCCCGTAGTTGCAATCGGGTCGACGGTGTTAACCGAGCCCGGAACATACTGCGGGTGGTTGAATGCGTTGAAGAAATCAGCACGCACCTGAATGTACTTCGACTCGCCAAAGCGGAAATTCTTGAAGAGCGAGAGGTCCCAGTTATTGATCGCAGGCAACAAGAATGTGTTGCGACCGATGCTCGAAACCGCACCCTGACCCGCCTCGATATACTTGGCGTTTGGGTCACGGGCGACATACATAACCGTCGCAGTTCGGGCAGCCAGTGCTATCGCGGCGGTTTCTGCTGCGGAACCTGGCGCCGAAGAACACAGATTGGGCGAGGAACCGATGACACCCGTACTGGAGACGTATTGCAACGTCGCGGTTCGAGCACAGACCTCGCTGCCGACACCTTCCTGTCCAGCCGCATTCAGGATGGCGCGGTCACCGGCCGAATCGCCGTTGAGGTTTGCGTCCGTGCCACTGCGAAGCGTGATTCGCTCCCCGGTTTCATACGTGTAAGTCCCGGCGATGTTAAAGCCACTGAGCGCCGTCTTGGTCCAGCCGTTGCTATTCTTCCCCCACGGCAATTCATAGATCCACGAGGTCACGAAGCGATGGCGGTGATCCAGCGCGGAACTAGCTCGTTCCGCTCGTAAATTCCGGAAATCCTGAACACGACGAGGCGACAACACAGTCGAAAAAACTTCGGCCGTTGTGTCATCGATCAAGTGACTAAACGTATAAGCACTCGTCATCTGGAAGCCGTTGGAAAATCGCTTCGTTACCTCGGCCGAGCCGCCGTGGTATGTGGAGTTCCCGTTCGAGAGGAACGCTACTACGCTCGAGGTGAAGCCGGCATTCGCGTACACCGGATCGATCCTCGGCCGAAGGTCAATCGTGTGCAGGTTTAAGCTCAGCGCACCCGCCGTTGCTAAACTCGGATCGCTCAGGAATGTTGGCAATCCGCTCAGACCAACCTCCGGAGCCACCTTGGGAAGGACATTTATACGGTTCTGCGTAATAAGATGAATGCCCCTCGTGCCGACATAACGCAGCTCCAGAGCCCAGTCGTTCCTAAACTGTCGCTGATAGCTTCCGGTCCAGGTCAGCGAATACGGTACTTTCTGGTCAGGAATAAATGACGTTGTCGCAGCGCGTGCTTCGGCTGCAGAGCCGGTGGGCGCGGCGGTTCCTGGTATGCCACCCGATGCCAGGAAGCCGGTCCCAGGGCAGAAAGGCTGGGTCACATCCGGGCAGTCACGCGTCTGCTGCAATTGCGGCGGCGATGACAAGACCCACAGATTGTCGAAGATGTAATCGTATCCCATCGAGAAACCAGCACGAATCGAACTCTTGCCGCTGCCACCAAATACTCGACCGAGTAAGCCTTCGGTGTAATTCGGTGACCAGGCGAAGCCAAACTTCGGAGCGAAGTTCTTCGTCTGAGTTTTGGGTACGTCAAAAACCAGCAAGCCGGGTACTGAAGCGATCGAATTCAGCGCCTGGTCACGCGAGCCTTTTGTCATCTGCTGGTAGGAATAACTCACACCCAAATTGAGCGTAAAGTTAGGCCGCATTCGCCAGTCATCCTGGACGAACGCATACAGAATTTTCTGGTCGCCGTAATACGTGTTACTACCGGCGTTTCGTTCGCCAAAAACAGGAACGATATCGGTCAGGAAATCTTCGGTGTTTTGATATTCATAGTCACCGCGCTCGCGCTGAACGAAGTGCTGCGGCGAGATGATCTTGCGGAAGTCGCCGCCGAACTTGAACGAATGATTTCCCATTGAATAGGTGACGTTGTCGACAATTTGATAATTGTTCTCGATGCCAAACTGCGGAGCATTCGGATCGGGGCCAATATTTAAGCCGAGATCGTCGAGCGTGATGTTCGGGAATGAATCAAGTCCTGGGAACGTGAAGTTCGGGACCTGGAAGTTGAAAGTAGACCGGCGAAACGCGAGTCGCGTCTCGTTGATCAAATTCTGTGAGAAGTTATGGATCAGCGTGTAAGAGAAAAGGCGCTGCTTCAGCGGTAAGGTAGTGAAGAAAACCGGCAAGTTAGCCGCATTATCAACCGTGGCCCCGTTGGTCATACCAAAGCGCCAGTGATGAATCGTTGTCGAACTTTGATTCAGGTCAAAGTTAATAACCGCGTGGTTCTGTTTGAAGAAGTTCGGCGCCGGGAAGGCGACATCACCTACAGGGATATCTCGTCCCAGCACACTGATGGTCTTCCCCCCGTTGTTTACCTGAGCGACGGGTGTGAACTGCCTGAATACTGCCAGGTTCGTGGCTGACAGGCCCGGAATGGTTGCCAGAGTAGCGAATCCGGCAGCCGTGGGCGTCACAATTCCAGCAGCGCCGGCGGCACTCCCGCGTTGTAGACGTTCATAAGAAGTAAAGAAAAACAGCTTGTTTTTCAGGAGCTTAAATCCTGGAGGATTGCCTTCGCCGAACAGTGGCGCGTACACAGGACCTCCGACGTTAAAGCCGCCGCGGAAGAAGTCGCTACGCGGCATGAAATTCGGAGAATTAGAATCCCGATTAATGCCGGCGTTCTTCTGGCTCGTGTCCAGCGCATTCAGATACCGATTACGCCAGAAGGTATATCCCGTGCCGTGAAAATCATTCGTGCCGGACTTGGTAACGGTAATAAAGTTTCCGCCATTAGAACGAGCAAACTCGGCAGAGAACTGATTTTGCAGCAGAGTGAACTCCGCAACTTCTTCCGGCGAGATGTAACTCTGCGGACCGGTAACGGCTTTGTCATTGTTGTCAACGCCGTCAACTACGAAATTGTTGTTGCGGGGTCGTTGGCCGCCGACTGAGCCGCCAGTGCCAACCCCTACGCCCCCTGAACTCGTAACGCCCGGAGCGAGCAAGGCAAGGTTGTTAACTCCAACGCCGGCAGTGCCACCGGCTCCAATCGCGCTGGTCATAGCCAACTCGACCACCTGACGCTCGCCAAATGATTTCGACAGGTTTGCCGTAGTAGTGTCCACCAGTTCTGTTCCGCCGGCGGTAACGGTAACCGACTCCGTGATCGCACCAGTCTGCAATGCTACGGTTAGATCCGTTGCCTGGTTGACTTGAACTCTTACGTCAGTAAGCTCGGCCTTTTTGAAGTTTGTCGCTTCGACCGTTACTGTGTAATCGTCCCCCACCAGCAAATTATCGAACTGGAACGTACCCGAACCTGATGTTTGCGCGGTGTGCGTTTCGTTGCTTGATTTTTTGACGATGGTAACTTTGGCGCCAGTAACAACTGCCCCATCAGGATCACTGACAATTCCTTTGACAGTGCCCGTGGTTACCTGGGCCCGTGCCGAGATGGCAATTAGGCTCAGAGTGAGCGCAAGGCCTAACGTGAAAATCGATCTCATCTCTTGTTTCCTTTCGTGAAAGTGTCATCACTTGAGGAGGTCCAAATTGTACGCATGAAAGCAACCAACGACGCTTGGACCCTATGAACGTCGTCAGCTAATGATTTCTAACATCGGAAAATTTCCACCAGTTGAGCGTGCAAATTCAGCCGGGAATTTGGCTCTGTAACAAAAACTCTGCCAAGTTTCCGGACCAGAAAACGCAGTTCACCGCGAAAAGCGTCTCCGATAAGAAACGGTGCATAACAAGTTCTTCATTTATGAGTCTCCTGATGAAGTTGGAGCAATGGGGAGTGCTGGGATTGCAAGTCGCAACTGCTATTCCCGTGTGGGTTGTGTCGAAAACAACACGACGGAGAGTCTTCAAATAATGGGATCTTCAACGAACTTTACGCATCCGTGAAAATTTAATGGGCTGGAGTGAATCCAAAGACATCGAGAAAATCCAGAAATATGGAATCGCCCACCTGTTACTTTTGACAGGAACCTACGGACTCGATCGACGGTGCCTACGGCGTACCCACCGCTACCGCGAGGTGGTTCTGACCCTATCCAAGCATCGCGCATTCGCCTGTAAAAACTGCTAGTTCTTCCCGTGATCTATCACCTCTAAGATGTGTAACCGCGTGGACCATGATTTCCGAAAGGAAGGCCATGAAAAACCTATTAGTCTGTTTGACACTGATCTGCTTTGTTGCCGCACCTCTCGTGAACGCGCAGCAAACGCGAACCGAACGCGACCTTCTGGGCGAGAAGCAAATTCCGGCTGACTCGTACTACGGCGTTCAAACCGCACGCGCCCTCGAGAACTTCCAACTCTCCGGCGTCCTTATCAACCACTATCCAGGGTTTGTCGAAGCGTGGGCTATCGTGAAACTCGCCGCGGCGCGGGCCAACACAGAAGTCGGCGCCATGAAGAAAGAACGGCTGGCAATGATTGAAAAGGCGTGCGCCGCCGTTCGCGAGGGCAAGTATCACGATCAGTTTCTTGTCGATTGGTACCAGGGTGGCGCCGGCACCTCGACAAACATGAACGCCAACGAAGTACTCGCCAACATCGGCCTCGAATTGTCGGGACATAAAAAAGGCGAGTACCAGTATCTCGAACCGCACGACGACCTCAACATGTCGCAGTCGACGAACGATTCGTACCCGACTGCGATCAAAGTCGCGTTTCTCCTTCGCAACGACAGATTGATTTCGGAGCTGGAAAAGCTCGTCGTCTCCTTCCGTATGAAAGGCGATGCGTTCCTCGAGATCGTGAAGATGGGACGCACTGAAATGCAGGATGCCGTACCGATGACTGTCGGTCAGGAGTTTCATGCCTTCGCTGCAAGTCTGGAAGATGAAATCAAACTGCTGCGCGATGCTGAGAAATATTTGTACACAGTCAACATGGGTGCGACGGCGATCGGCACCGGAATAAACGCGCCGAAAGGTTATGCGGAGAAATGCGCGCAGCATTTGGCGCTGCTGACAGGCAAACCGATTGTTCCCGCGAAGGACATGTTGGCGGCTACGTGGGACCAACAAGGGTTTGTTGTTTACTCGTCTGCGCTGAAGAGCCTGGCGATCAAGCTTTCGAAAATCTCCGGCGATCTGATTCTGCTGACTTCGGGACCACGCGCGGGTCTCTCCGAGATCAATTTGCCGGCGATGCAGCCGGGTTCGTCGATCATGCCGGGCAAGGTGAATCCGGT
>Ga0068871_100002113_pt1 | contig 13450 bp, 15 predicted proteins | sample KBSMisM72_FD_72750 | JGI IMG/M metagenome (GOLD analysis project Ga0068871, IMG submission 72750) | Miscanthus rhizosphere microbial communities from Kellogg Biological Station, Michigan, USA - KBS Miscanthus M7-2 | ecosystem: Host-associated > Plants > Roots > Rhizosphere > Soil ... | reverse complement strand
GCGGCGAGAGACGCACCTGTTCACCGACGCTCCTCCGCCCGTGCGCCTCTCAGGATGTTTTGGAGGCCGTAGTTGTTCTCGTGGCACTCGTAGAACAGCACGCCGCTCGGATCGCGGGTCAAGTCCATCGCAATCGTCCAGGGCCGCGTCCACGTGTTCGGATCGTCGAGCGTCGCGTTCCATTCCAGGACGTCGTGCGACTTCGGCGTGAACCGTTCGACGACGTGAAGCGTGGCCGCGTCGGCGTTGCGATAGACCGACGCCTGCTTGAAATTCGTCGTCTCGACGACGAGCGTCGCCCCTTCGAAATGGCCGCGCGAGTCGCCGAGGTGTTGGCGGATTTTCGCGCCGATGTGCGGACGCCCGTCGAGCGGGATCAAACGCACCTCGTGCAGCAGCTCGTATCTGATGGCGACCAGGCCGGGCATCTGGACGATCTGATAGTTGTTGCTGTACATCGACGGAATCATCACGCCCGGAACGCCCTTCGTGATGCAGCGCTCCAGAAAATTGAGATCTTCAGGCCCGTCGAACGGACCGCCGACGAAGCTGCTTCGCACGCGCGCCGCCGCACGCGTCTGACCGGCCGGCGTCAACGGTGGGATTTTGCCGTCCGGGGGATCGACGATGGACCACACGCGGCTGCGTTTTGTGAGGTCGAGGTTCTGCAGCCACCAGTCGTCCGGTCCGCGCACCTCCCCACCGGGCAACGCCGCGAGCATTCGCTGTTGCGCGAGACGGCGGGCTTCCGCCACCTCAGCAGCCGTCAGATCGCTGGCGCGTTTGCCGTCGAACTCCGCGGGGCGCTCGAGTGGCGTCGCGTACTCGTTGTTGTTCGCGTAGGTGCCTTGCAGGTCCGGATCACCCCACGGCGTGCGCGGCGGCGTCCACGGTTTGGCGACCGGCGCCGCCAGCAGCAGCGCGACGACCGCAATCCACTTCATTTTCCTACCATGTGAGGAACGTCCTTGCTGTTCTCTTCGCAGATGCTTTCAATCAGATCGGTGTCGGGGATCAGCGTCCACGCCATCTTGACGTCCCACGGCTTCGTGTAGGCCTTCGGGTCGTCGATCGTGACATTGATCTCCATGCGCCCAATCGTCGGACGACGGAAGCGCTCGACGACGTGCAGGTCTTCCGTGCCGGGCAGGCCGCGCATGTCGAGCCAGGTTTTTCCGTTCTGGCCGATGGTATCCACGACGAGCGTGTCGCCGTCCCACTTGCCGATCGAATAGCCCTGCCAGGTCGGCTGCGGATTCTTGGGCAGCGGCCGGCCGTCGGTAAAAATTTGCCGGAAGATCGTCCGCGAATCGTGGAGGAAGACGAAGAGATCCGGCGTCTGGACGATCTTCAGGCCGTCAGGAATGCTGTCTTTCTCGGGAATGCCTGACGGCAGACACCGTACGCCCGGATGATCCTTGCCGTTGTTGTCGATGCGCTCCCGGTAAAGCGCGCGGGCCCACGGCTGCAGCGGGATCTCGTCCTCTTTCATGTCGGCGGCGAGGTTCAGCAGGTATTTCACCAGCGGCACCGGCATCCAAAACCCCTGCAGATCGGGGTGGCCATCAGCCAGGCGTCGCGGGGGCGCCTGCAGGTCGACCTTCCCGTTTGGCAGCCGCGGGACGTTCTTCATGGGGTACGGATCCCACTGCGCGGACAGGGCGGCTGTCGCTGCGACGAACGTAAAAGCGGCCAAAACCGGCGTTTTCTTCATGGCAGTTCCCGGGAGTATACAGCCGCGGTTGAAGGCTGAAATGATATAACCATCACGTGCGCTTTCTAGCCCTGCTGTTGTCTCTCGTCCTTCTGCAGGGTCCGTTTGTACTGGCTCAGGCGCTGCCCCAGTCGACCAGTCAATTACTCTCGATCTTCGGGGGTTACCTCGAGGGGCTGCGCGCACAGTCGGGGATCCCTGGACTGGCCGCCGCGGTAGTCGGCGATTCCAATGTGCTGTGGGCTCAGTCGTTTGGTCAGTCGGACATCGAGTCGGTGGCAAAGACCCGGACTGATACGCTGTTTCATTTCGACGGGCTGACGCAACTCGTCACCGCGTCCATGGTGTTGCAGTGCGCTGAGCAGCACCGCCTGAGTCTGGACACGCAGATTGCTCTCTACACCCCCAGCAGCGTGGACGTGAACGCGACGATTGCGCAGATCCTTACTCACACTTCAGGTGCACCTGGGAACCTCACGTTCAACTACAACACGGCGCGACTCGATTCCCTCCGCTTCGTCGTCGAGACGTGCACGGGGCTGAGGTTCCGACCGGCGTTTCGGGCCACGATCGAGCGGCTCGGCATGATGGAGTCGGTGCCGGGGCCCGACGCCGCATCCCCAGACCTCGGCTTAGTGGAGCTTGCGACTCCCGAGACGGCCCAGCGCTACCTTACTCTTCTCGGCCGGCTCGCGACGCCGTATGCCGTCAGCGCGCAGCTCGTCCCAACCCGCTCCCAGTACAACGTCACGACGCTCGGAGCGGCAAGCGGGCTCATTTCGAACCTCCTGGACTTCGCGAAATTCGACCTCGCGCTCAAGAATCAGGTGTTGTTCAGCAGCGACACGCTTGCAATGGCGCGGAAGAACCCGGTCAACGCGAACGGACAGCTCCTGCCGCATGGAATGGGCTGGTTCGTGCAGACCTACAACGGCGAACCCGTCGTGTGGCAATTCGGTGTCGGTACGAACGCATCGTCGTCGCTCATCCTCACGCTTCCGAACCGCAACGTCACCTTGATTCTTCTCGCAAACAGCGATGGCCTGGCCAAACCCGCGACGCTCAGTGCCGGCGACGTAACGGTGTCGCCGTTCGCGCGTGTATTCCTGGGGTTGGTGGTCAAGTAATGCACGCGGCGCGAGGACTTCTCGCCCTTGCGATCATTTGTGTGGCGGCGACCGGGGCGTCGGCTGGCGAGTGGCAGCTGAAGCCGTTCATCGCCGTGACCTATGGAGGAAACGCGACGTACAATCTCGTGCCGCAACCCAACAATCGCGCTCACTTCGCGTTTGGCGCGAGTGGAATGTTCCTCGGCGAGATCTTTGGAATCGAAGGTGACTTCGGTCATACGCCGGCCTTCTTCCAAGACCCGACGGACTCGCTTCAGCTTATCCCTGACAGCGGCGTGACGACAGCAACCGGCAACTTCGTCGTCGCGGTGCCCCGTCATTTTGTGCAATACACGCTGCGACCCTACATCGTCGGCGGCGCAGGTGTGATGCATGTGGCAATCGATTACAAACAGAACCTGCCCACCTCATCCACACTCAAAGCAATGGATCTCGGCGCCGGTGTCACAGGATTTCTCACGAAACACATTGGCGTCACATGGGATGTGCGATACTTTCGCAGCATCGATCGGACGATAGAAGCAGGACAGAGCGTCGGTCCTGAACATCTGTCGTTCTGGCGTGCGAACATGGCGTTCGCGATACGGTTATGAGCAAATTCTGGTCGAACAAACGGCTGTGCGTCGCGTGCATGCTCCTGGTGTGCGCCGCTACGATCGCCGCGCAGTCCGCTCAGACGCTGCGCATCGTTCCGATCACGCGCGACAACCAGGTGCTCGTCTCATTTGAAGTTGCCGAGGGGTACACGAATGACGTCCGCGACGCGATCGCGAGCGGACTGCGGACCACTTTCAGCTACGACGTCGAGCTCCGGATGATCGCGCGGGGGTGGGTCGACCCGGTCATCGCGACGTCCGTCGTTTCCGTCAGCGATCGGTACGACAACCTCACACGGCGCCATAGCCTGACGCGAACGGTCGACGGGCGCGAACAGGACGCCATCGCCACCGAAAGCGAAGCGACCGTACGCCAGTGGCTCACGTCGCTCGACAAGTTGGCGATCTGCCGCACCACGAAACTCGAGCCAAACCGCGATTATTACGTCCGCGTGAGCGCCCGCGTGCTCCCGTACCACACGTCGATGCTCGGGTGGACGAGGGCCATCGTCGGCCGCACGCCCTTTACCTTCGTTCCGTAGGGCGACCCGCCGCGATACACTACGTCGATGCCCGTCGACGTGGCGGCCGAGATCGTCTCCAATCGCGCGCTGTCGGCAGACTATAACGTCCTCTCGCTCGCCGCGCCTGCCATTGCGGCAACCGCACGTCCGGGACAGTTCGTGATGGTGAAGTTGGGCACCGGAAACGACCCGCTGCTGCGGCGTCCGTTTTCTGTTTTCGAGATTCTGCGATCGAGCGACGGGACACCCACGGGAATCACCCTGCTCAGCAAACGCATCGGCCCATCGACCACGCTGATGTACGACGCGCGTCCGGGTGAGGTCGCGGCGTGTCTGGGCCCCTTGGGCCGGCCATTCACGATCGTCGAGCCACCGTCGGAGGCGTGGATGGTGGCCGGCGGTGTCGGCCTCGCGCCGTTTGCCACGCTTGCCGAGGCGCTGCGCGCCCGCGGCGTCACATCGACGCTGTTCTACGGAGCGCGCCGCGGCGATGAACTCTTCTACCTCGACTTCTTTCGATCGCTGGGCGTCGAGCTGGTGTTGACAACAGAGGACGGCAGCGCCGGCGAGCGCGGCCGTATCGTAGCGCCTCTCGATCGGCTGCTCGCCGCTCGGTCCGGCGGGGCTCCCGTCATGCTGTACGCCTGCGGCCCCGAAGGAATGCTTGCGGCGACGGCCAGAACGGCGGCGAAGCACTCACGTCCGTGTCAGGTGTCGGTTGAGCGGATCATGGGCTGCGGCATGGGCGGCTGTTACAGTTGCGTCGTGCCGATGCTCGGCGACGACGGGACGTTTCGTCACGTGCGATCGTGTCTTGCGGGACCCGTGCTGCCCGCCGATCAAATACGCTGGGACTGATCACGTGGACCTGTCCGTTCAAATCGGTTCGCTGCGGCTCAAGAACCCGGTGATAGCGGCCAGCGGGTGTTTCGGCTACGGCGTCGAGTACGCCGATGTCGTGGATCTCTCGTCGCTCGGCGGCGTGGCGGTCAAGGGCCTCTTCCTCAACGAGCGCGAAGGACATCCGCCGCCGAGAATCGTCGAAACACCGGCGGGCATGGTAAATGCGATCGGCTTGCAGGGCATCGGGGTCAGGCGGTTCGTCGAAGAGAAGCTTCCGGAACTGCGCGCGAGGAACGTCACGGTCGTCGTCAACGTCTGCGGGACGAGCGTCGACGAATATGCCGAGGTCTCGCGCATTTTGTCGGACGCGGACGGCGTGCACGCGATCGAGCTCAACATCTCGTGTCCCAACATCAAGGAGGGCGGCATCCAGTTCGGCTGCAGCCTTGCCGGGACCTACGACGTCGTCAGCGCCGTACGCAAGGTGACTCGCCTGCCGCTCATTCCGAAGCTCACGCCCAATGTGACCGACGTCGCTTCATTCGCGCGTGCTTCGGAAGACGCCGGCGCAGACGCTGTCTCGCTCGTGAACACGTTTCTGGCGATGGTGCTGGACATCGAGACGAGGCGTCCAAAGATCTCGAACGGCATGGGCGGGCTGAGCGGGCCGGCGATTCGCCCGATCGCGGTCCGCATGGTGTACGAATGCCGGCAAGCCGTGAAGATTCCGATTGTCGGCATGGGCGGCATCGCCGACGCACGGGACGCGCTGGAGTTCATGATCGCGGGCGCCACCGCCGTGCAGGTCGGCACCGCCAACTTCGTCGACCCGCTTATCTGGGGGAAGCTGCTCGACGGGATGAAGAGCTACATGAAGCGCCACCAGATCGCACGCATCTCCGACATCGTCGGAACCATCAACGACCACGCACACCCATGAATCAAATACTCGTCGCCCTTGACGTCGACACTGCGGATGCCGCGTACGCGCTCGCCGACAAACTCCGTGGCGTGGTCGGCGGGTTCAAAATCGGCAGCCGGCTGTTCACCAGCCACGGGCCGTCCGTCGTCGAGGCGCTCGTCGCGCGGGGCGACCGCGTCTTCCTCGACCTGAAGTTTCACGACATCCCCAACACCGTGGCTGGAGCGGTGGCCGCCGCGACGCGGCTTGGCGTATGGATGGTCAACGTCCATGCCTCCGGCGGGCACGCCATGATGAGAGCGGCCTGCGAAGCGGCGGACGCCGAGGCGCTGCGCCTGTCGCGGCCGCGGCCGCTCGTCATCGCGGTCACGATGCTGACGAGCCTGTCGGAAGAGACGATGGGCGAAATCGGCGTCGCCGGGGCGATGGCCGGGCAGGTAGGACGCCTCGCCGTTCTCGCGCAGTCCGCGGGCCTTGACGGCGTGGTCGCGTCTCCGCAGGAGATAGCCCTCATTCGCAACCGTTGCGGCAAGACGTTCGAAATTGTGACGCCGGGGATCCGCAGCACGTCGGACGACAAAGGCGATCAGCGCCGCACGTTGACGGCCGCAGAAGCGCTGTCTGCCGGCGCCAGTTATCTCGTCGTCGGCCGTCCGATTATCGCGGCTCCCGATCCGCGGGCCGCCGCCGAGCGCATCGACGCCGAGTGCCGCGCCGCCGTCCTATAAGCGCCTGCGGACATGCGGAGCGGCAATGCGAGGGCGCCGGGAAACAAACGTCGATGATCGCGCTCACCATCTACTCACGCCCAGGCTGTCACCTCTGTGACGACATGAAAGCCGTCGTACGCGACGTCGCACGCACGGTGCCGCTGTCGCTCGAAGAGATCGACATCTCCAGCGATCCGGCGCTCGAGGCTCAGTACGGCCTCGAGATTCCCGTACTTATGGTGGAGGGGAAGAAGGCGGCGAAGTACCGGATCGGTGACGAGGAACTCAGGAAGCTATTGGCGGGACGGGCAGGATGGGCGGGAGAGGCGGGATAGGAAAGATCCTTTCCATCCTGCCCTTCCTGCCTCTCCTGCCCTTCCTGCCTCAGCCTTCTACTTCGCGGTGATTATGAAATGTCCCCGTCGATTCATCTGCCAGCATGACTCGTTGTGCTCCATGCAGACAGGTGATTCCTTGCCCTTGCTGACGACGTCGACCCGGCTGGCGGCGACGCCGAGATTGACGAGGTAGTCTTTCACCGCCTGCGCGCGGCGCGAACCGAGCGCGAGGTTATACGCAGCACTGCCCCGTTCGTCGCAGTGCCCTTCGACGTTGATCCGCGTGCTGGTCCACTTCTTCAGCCAGTCGGCGTCCTTCTGCAGCGCGGCCTGAGCGTCGGCCCGGATCTCGGACTTGTCGAGATCGAAGTACGCGTCGCTGAGCGGCATCTCGCGATTGAGCTCGTCGAGCGACTTCCGCGCGAACAGTTCTTCTTCCGTCGGCGGCCGCGGCGCTTCGACCTGTCGTGGCGGCGGCGGTGGCGGCGGTGGCGGTGGAGGAGGGGGTGGCGGCGCTGCCGGCGGCGGTGGCGGCGGCGGAGCGATGGCCTGCTGCGGAACCTTCTTATGGCAGCCGGCCAGAGCGATGGCGGCCACCAGGGCGAAGATGGGCAGAACTGCACGAAGGCGATTCATTCATCACTCTCCTCAGAGAAGGAACGCTGTGGTGCCAGTGGCAAGAACTTTAGCGACCCGCACGTACGGCGTCAATTGTCGCAGAAAAGATACAATGCCGCGTGGACGATCTGTTGCGCGCGACGGCGCGCGCCGAAGAACGTCATTTCTGGTTTCGCGGCTTCCGTTGGTTCGTTCGTCCTCTTATTCATCGCGCTCTCGCCCACAAACGATCCCCTCGCGTCCTCGACTGCGGCTGCGGGACCTGTACAAACCTGCACTTGCTGGCGCCGTATGGTGCTGCATATGGTTTCGACCTCTCCACCGTCGGACTGCAGATGGGACGTGAACGGGGCTGCACTGGCGTTGTCCGCGCCTCGGTGGCGGCAGTACCGTTTGCGAGCGCCGTCTTCGATCTTGTCACTTCCTTCGACGTGCTTTACGCGCTCGACGAACGAACCGAACGCGCGGCCGTGGCGGAGATGTTCCGCATCACGCGGCCCGGAGGCTACGCGATCGTCAACGTCGCCGCCATGCCGGTGCTTCGAGGCGATCACTCGATTCTCAGTCGCGAAGTTCGCCGGTATACGCGCGCTTCTCTCCACGAGCTGATCGCCTCCGCCGGATTCCGCATCGAGCGGCTGACGTACACGAACGCCGTGCTGTTCCTGCCGATGCTTGGCGTCCGCCTGTTTCATCGCATACGCGGGCTGTCAGCGGAATCCGATGCCGCGTCGGAAATCGCGGTTCCACCCGCAGTGGTGAACGGCGTACTCAGCGTGCTGTTGTTTCTCGAAAGCGTGTGGCTGCGGGTGGGCGTCAACCCGGCTGGCGGCTCGCTGCTTTGCCTGGCTAGAAAACCCGAAGACGCAGCCCCTCGTTGAGGCTGCCGCGGCGATACCCTTCCGGATCGATCGCGACAGCCGCGTAGCCGATCGCCTTCAGCTCGCGCTCGATCGCCGCCGACATTTCGGGCTGAACCGCCAGCGGCAACTCGTCGCGTCCGATCTCGACGCGAGCGCCGGTGTCCCAGTGCCGCACGCGGCAGACGCGAAAGCCGAGCGCCGCAATGGCGCTCTCCGCCCGCTCGATCATGCGGAGCTTGTCGTCGGTGACTTCGTGGTGATAGGGAATCCGCGACGACAAACACGCGGACGCGGGCTCGTCCCATGTCGGCAGTCCCGCGACGCGCGAGAGCTCGCGGATTTCGGCCTTCGTCAACTCGGCTTCGTCGAGCGGGCTGCGGACGCCGAATGCTTTCGCGGCCTGCCGGCCTGGCCGGTAGTCGCTGCGATCGTCCGCGTTGTTGCCGTCGACGATCGTCGCACCGCGCGCGTTCGCGATCACGGTAAGGTGCGTGTAGAGCTCTGTTTTGCAGAAGTAGCAGCGATTCTCAGGATTGGCGCGATAGTCGGCGCGTTCGAGTTCACCCGTGCGAACGATCTCGTGCTGGAAGCCGAACTCACTCGCGATGTCGATGGCGAGCCGCCGATGACGATCTGGATAGCTGGGGCTGTCTGCAGTCACGGCGAGGGCGCGGGTGCCGAGCGTCCGCGCGGCGATCAATGCGAGGTACGCGCTGTCGACACCGCCGCTGTACGCCACGACGACGGAGCCGAGCGAGGTCAGGATGCCGCGAACCGCGGCCTCTTTCGGACTATTCGTCCCACCCGCCGTCGTCGTCCTTCTCGCCTTCTTCATCGTCTTCGTCGTCGAGATCGTCGTCGTCATCGTCCAGATCGTCGTCGTCTTCTTCGTCCTCGTCTTCGTCTTCGTCGTCGTCGGGTGCGATGTCGAGTTCGATCGGGGAGAGACTCGTGACCTCGAGGTTGCTGCCGCACTCGGGACAGCTCATTTGATCGCCCTTGTCGACCTCGAACTCGTCGACTTCGATCTCCGCGTCACACTCAGGGCAGGTGGCCATTCCTTCTCCTGACGATTAACCGTAGCGTTCCAGATTATCATAACCATGCCGATGGCCAGTACCTCCGTCACGACCAAGACGGTCGTCGTCGCCGACGATACTGCGTTCGTGCGCGACCGTTTTCGCACGACGCTCGAGGGCGCCGGACATAAAGTCGTGACGGTCAAGAGCGCGGCGGAACTGCTGGCCCGCGTCCGCTCCGATCTCGCGACACTCGATCTCGTCGTGCTCGATCTGCGTCTGCCGAACGCACCCGGGGTGGACTTGGTGAAATCCATTAGACGAATGGATGATGGCAAGCTGCCGATTCTCGTGTTCAGCGGGACCATCGCGAGCGCCGACGAAGTGAAAGAGCTGGCCGCGCTCGGCGTCGCCGGATACGTCAACGAGTACAGCGCGGTGCAGCACATCCTGCCGTCGCTTGCGCCGCATCTATTTCCGGACAACTTCAACCGGCGCGGCAGTCCGCGCGTCGTGCTCGGCATCCCGATTCAGTACCGCTTCGGCAACACGATTGCAGCGGCGCTGACGCTGAACCTCAGCCGCGGGGGCATCGCGATTCGAACGACGAGCCCACTCGACGGCGGCGTGAAAATCAAGGTGCGCTTCCGCATGCCCGGCGGCAAGCGCGACATCGACGCGGAAGGCCGCGTGGCGTGGTCCGATCGCCGCGTGGGCATGGGCATTCAGTTCGAGAAGGTCGACCCCGCCAACCAGACGATCATCGACAACTTCGTCGACGCGCACTTCTTTTCGAACCGTAAGGCGTAGCTATGACCATATCCAGCGTCCTGTGGAGGCTCGCGGGCCTCATGGCGCTCGTATGCGCCAATGGATTCTTCGTCGCCGCCGAATTCTCAATCGTGACGGTGCGGAAGACGCGCATCGATCAACTGATTGCCGAAGGCCACTCGATGGCGCGCGCGGTGCGGAAGGCGATCACCGCGCCCGATCGCTACATCGCCGCCACGCAAGTCGGCATCACCATGGCCAGCCTCGGTCTCGGATGGATCGGCGAGCCGTCGCTGGCGGCGTTGCTGCAGCCGTCTCTCGCGTTTCTGCCCGCGACCGTGGCCGTGACGACGGGGCACACGATCGCCGTCGCGATCGCGTTCACGCTCATCACGGCCGTCGAAATCGTCATCGGCGAGCTCGTGCCGAAATGGATCGCGCTCGAACGAGCCGAATCGACGTCGCTGCTCGTCGTCAAGCCGCTCGAGCTCTTCATGCGCGTGTTGTGGCCGTTCATTCACCTGCTGCACGGAACCGCGCAGACGATCATCAAGCTGTTGGGATTTCACGGCGAAGGACACCGCGGAGGCGTTCACTCCGAAGAAGAACTGAAGATGCTCGTGACGGCGAGCCAGGAAGCGGGCGTCCTCGAGGAAGAGGAAGAGCAGATGCTCCACCGCGTGTTCGAGTTCGCCGATCTCGCCGCCGGGCAGGTCATGGTGCCGCGAACGGAGATTGTCGCCGTCGCCGCCGAGACGCCGCGCGACGGGATCCTCGAGGTCCTGTCACGCACGGGCCACACGCGCCTGCCGGTGTATCGCACCAACATGGACGACATGATCGGCATTCTCTACGTCACCGACCTGCTACGTCCCCTGGAGCGCGGCGGCACGATCAACGCCGGAGCGCTCGCCCGTGAAGCGTTGATGGTGCCTGAGACGCTTCGGGCCGACGACGTGCTGGCGGAAATGCGGCGCCGCAACGTGCGTGAAGCGCTCGTGATCGACGAATACGGCGGCACGGCGGGCCTGGTCACGTTCACGTCGCTGATGGAGCGCATCATCGGGGACCTTGGAGCCCCAAGCGGCGAGTCGATGCGCATTCACGCACTGCCCGACGGTTCGGCCGAGATCGACGGACTGGTGCTGGTCGCCGACGTCAACGAGCAGTTCGATCTGCACATCGACCAGGACACCTATACGACAGTCGGAGGGTTTGTCCTCGGACAACTTGGGCGGCGTCCTCAGATCGGCGACACGGTGGCGGTCGAGAACCGAACCCTCAGAGTGGATGCGCTCGACGCGATTCGCGTTGCGCGTGTCTGGCTCTCGAGGCCCATCAGTCCGCCCGAAGCAGACGAAGCGCATTCGCAATCACGATGATCGATGCGCCCGTGTCGGCGACGATGGCCATCCACAGCGTCGCCACGCCGGCGGCGGCGAGACCGATGAACGCCGCCTTCAGCACGATCGAAATCGCCAGGTTCGCTTGAATGTTCCTGAGCGTCGCCCGGCTGAGCCTGAGCGCATAGGGAATCTTCAGCAACTCGTCGGCCATCAGCGCGACATCGGCGGTCTCGAGCGCCGTACTGCTTCCCGCGGCGCCCATCGCGATGCCGACGTCCGCCATCGCGAGCGCGGGCGCGTCGTTGACGCCGTCGCCGACCATCGCAACCGATCCGAAGCGGCCGCGAAGCTCGTCCACGGCTTTCACCTTGTCGCCGGGAAGCAGGTCCGCTCTCACTTCGTCGACGCCGAGTTCTTCCGCAATTCGCGTGGCCGTACTGCGGCTGTCGCCCGTCAGCATGACGATATACGCGACGCCCTGGCGCCTGAGCATCTGTAAGGCGTCTTTACCGCCTTCGCGCGGACGATCCGCAACCTCGATGATGCCGATCGCTTCCCCGCCGCTGGCCACCAGCACGGGCGTGCGGCCGCGGGCGCTCGCGCGTTCGAGCCGATCGTGCACGGCGGGCGTGCAGAGATGGCGCTCCTCGAACAGGCGATGGTTGCCGAGCACGACCTGCGCGCCCTTCACCTGGCCCTGCGCGCCCCGTCCGTCAAGCGCCCGGACGTCGTCTCCCGGCGACACATGAATGTTCGAGCTGGCGGCGTACTCGACGATGGCCCGCGCGATGGGATGATGCGATCGATGCTCCACCGACGCCGCCAGCGAAACGATGGTGGCCGGCGACGCGCCGGCGAGCGGCGTGACGTCGACCACTTCAGGCGTTCCTCGCGTCAGCGTGCCGGTCTTGTCGAACGCGACGCACCGGATGCGTCCCGCGCGCTCGAGGTGAACGCCGCCTTTGATCAACACGCCCTTGCGCGCGGCGCCGGCGAGCGCGGCGACAACCGACACCGGCGTCGAGATGACAAGCGCGCATGGGCACGACACCACGAGCAGCACGAGCGCGCGGTAAATCCACGTGTGCCACGGCGCTGCGAACGCGAGCGGCGGCACGACCGCGAGCACTGCGGCCAGTGCCAACACCGCCGGCGTGTAAACGCGCGCGAACCGCTCGACGAACGTCTGCGCCGGCGCGCGCTGTGCCTGCGCCTGCTCGACAAGATGGATGATCCGCGCGAGCGTCGAATCGCGCCTCGTGTGCGTCACGCGGACGTCGAGCGCACCGCGGCCGTTGATCGTCCCGGCGAAGACGACGTCTCCCGGCATCTTCTCCTGCGGCAGCGACTCGCCCGTCACCGGCGCCTGGTTGACGGCGCTTTCTCCCGAGACGACCACGCCGTCGAGCGGAACCTTCTCGCCGGGCCGCACGATGAGTATCGTGCCTGGCGCCACCGCATCGACGCCGACGGTGCGATGTCCCCCGCCGTCGCGGACGAGCGCCTCGACCGGCGCCAGATCGAGCAGCGCGCGCACGGCATGCCGCGCGCGCTCGAGCGTGCGCACTTCGAGCGTCTGCGCGAGCGCAAATAGGAAGACGACCGAGGCGGCCTCCGCCCATTGCCCAAGCGCGACGGCGCCGCCGGCTGCGACGAGCATCAACACGTTGATGTCGAGCGTTCGCATCCGGACGGCAGCCGTGGCTTTGCGTATCGTCAGCGCTGCGCCGCAGGCAATCGCCACCGCCAAAACAGCGCGCTCACTCACCAGGTTGTAATGGAGGGCGTGAACGATCAGGCCGGCGAGCAACCCGAGGCCCGAGATCGACACGAGCGACAGCCGCACACGCGCGGCCGAGTCGCTGACGGCGAGCGGCTCTTCATGTTCGAGCCACGCCCGCATGCCGGTATCGGCGACGGCGCCCGCGATGGCCGACGCGGAGAGCTTCGCGGCGTCGTATTTGACGTGCAGCCGCTGGCCCATCAGGTCGGCGGAGAAGTCTTCGAGGCCCGGCAGGTTCTTGAAGCGCCGCTCGATGAGCGCCACTTCTTCGCG
>Ga0068871_100002111_pt1 | contig 13456 bp, 14 predicted proteins | sample KBSMisM72_FD_72750 | JGI IMG/M metagenome (GOLD analysis project Ga0068871, IMG submission 72750) | Miscanthus rhizosphere microbial communities from Kellogg Biological Station, Michigan, USA - KBS Miscanthus M7-2 | ecosystem: Host-associated > Plants > Roots > Rhizosphere > Soil ... | reverse complement strand
CGCCGAGCACGTCGCCGAAGCGATACAGTATCGCCGTCTGGACGCGAGCTTCTAGGGGTTAATGCGCAGCGACGCGGTTGTTCTGGGTGCGGGGATCGTTGGCATTTGCGTCGCGCTTCACCTGCAGAAGCGCGGCCGCATAGTCACGCTCGTCGACCGGCGGGGCGCCGCCGAGGAAACATCGTTCGGCAATGCCGGACTGATCCAGCGGGAAGGCGTCTATCCCTACGGGTTTCCGCACGACTTCGGCGCGCTGCTTCGTTACGGCCTCAATCGCACGATCGATGCGCACTACCATCCGTCCGCCCTGCCGCGCCTCGCTCCATTTCTATGGCGCTACTGGCACCATTCGAGACCCGCGCGTCACGCGGAAGTGGCGCGGCGCTATTCCAAGCTGATCGAGCATTGCGTAAGCGAGCACGAAGCTCTCGCGCGCGAATCGGACGCGAACGGCTTCTTGCGTCCGGGCGGCTGGATGAAGGTGTTCCGCACGGCTCGCGAACGCGATCGGCGTTTTGCCGAGGCTGAGCAATGGAAGAAGGAATTCGGCATCAACTATCGTGCAGTCGATGCGCGTGCGCTGCAGGAAATGGAGCCGCACGTCGCTCCCGTTCTCGTCGGCGCGCTTCATTGGATCGATCCCGTGGCCGTGGACGACCCGCAAGGACTGGCGCTCGCCTATCTGCGCGCGTTCGAGCGCCTTGGCGGCAGGTTCGTCCAGGGCAATGCAGCCACCCTCGAGGCGGACGGCGCCGGTTGGCGGCTGCGCACCGCAGAGGGGCCGCTCGCTGCGGCGACGGCGGTCATAGCGCTGGGGCCGTGGGCAGATGTGCTGACGCGCGCCCTCGGCTATGACTTGCCGCTCGCGGTGAAGCGCGGCTACCACATGCACTACCGGGCGGCGGGCGGAGCGCGCCTCAACCATCCGATGCTCGATACGGAACGCGGATATTTTCTCGCGCCGATGCGCCGGGGCATCCGGCTCACCACGGGAGCGGAGTTCGCGCTTCGCGATGCGATTCGCACGCCGGTGCAGCTCGGCCGCGCCGAGCCGATCGCGCGGGACCTGTTTCCGCTTGCCGAGCGGCTCGATACCGAGCCATGGATGGGCGCGCGTCCCTGCACCCCGGACATGCTTCCGGTAATCGGTCCCGCACCCCGCCATGCGAACCTGTGGTTCGCCTTCGGGCACGCGCATCACGGGCTTACTCTAGGGCCGGTTACCGGGAGGTTGGTCGCAGAAATGGTTTGCGGCACGCCGACCTTCGTCGATCCCGCACCGTATTCCGCGCAGCGCTTTCGCTAATGGCCACCTACGCCATCGGCGACATCCAGGGTTGCTTCGACGAGCTGCAGAAGCTTCTTCGCGACTTCAACTTCGTCAAACGCAGAGACAAGCTGTGGTTCGTGGGGGACCTGGTCAACCGCGGACCGAAGTCGCTGGAAGTGCTGCGCATGGTGCGCGATCTCGGCGACCGGGCGGTGGTAGTGCTCGGCAATCACGATCTTCACCTCGTCACGCAATACGAAGGTTTCGAGCGCAGGCGCAACGACGACACGTTCGACGACGTCCTGGAAGCGAAAGACGCGAAGGAGCTCGTCGACTGGCTGCGCACCCAGCCGATGATGCATGCGGACGAAAGGTACGCCATGGTGCATGCGGGGCTATTACCCCAGTGGAGCATCGCAAAGGCCATGCTGCTCGGCGCCGAGGTCGAGAGAGCATTGCGGGCGCCGGACTATCGCCAGTTCTTGAAGAACATGTATGGCAGCAAGCCGACGGACTGGAGCGATTCGCTCGGCGGCTGGGATCGGCTGCGCGTCATAGTGAATTCCATGACCCGAATGCGCTTCTGCACGCCCGCGGGAAAGATGGACCTGCAGTCGAAAGGCGCGAAGCCGCCGGCCGGCTACCTGCCCTGGTACGAAACCCGGCCGGCAGCCGAGAAGCCGATTGTGTTCGGCCATTGGTCGCAGCTCGGTCTTCGCCTGGATCCGCAGGCCAGCTGTCTGGACAGCGGCTGCGTCTGGGGTGGCTCGCTCAGCGCGCTGCGCCTGGAAGATCGCGCGCTTTACCAGGTAGCATGCGGCGGTTATCAGGCACCGGGAGGATAGTCATGGCGGACTGCGTGTTCTGCAGGATCGTTGCCAAGCAGATTCCGGCCAGCGTGGTGCACGAAGACGAGCACACGCTTGCCTTCATGGACTTGGGACAAGTAAACCCGGGCCACGTGCTGGTCGCTGCGAAGGCACACGCCGAAAGCATCTACGCGCTGGATGATGCGCATGCGGCTGCTGTGTTCCGGGCGGCGGCGAACGTCGCGCGCGCAATAAAGGACGCTTTCGCGCCACAAGGCCTGTCCGTCTATCAGGCGAACGGGAAGGCAGCGGGGCAGACGGTCTTCCACTTCCACCTGCATCTCGTGCCGCGCCATGAGGGTGACGGCATGGATCTCGTCTGGCCGGTCAAGAATCCGCCGCGCGCCAGCCTGGAGGAAGCCGCGGCAAAGATACGCGCCCGCCTGCGCTAGCGTGGCGCGCTAGCCTTTCCAGGGCGAGTAGCCGAACGCGCGGTGGAAGCGCGCCTCGATCTCGTCGCGCGAGGCATGGTGGTTCTGCGCCCCGCGTTGTGCAATCTTCAGGGCTCCCATGATGGAGCCCAAGCGGCCGATCGAGGTCCAGTCCCACCCGCGCGCGAGGCCCACGAGCAACGCCGCTCGATAAGCGTCGCCGCAACCCGTCGGATCGACCACCGCGTCGGGCGCCACGCTCGACACCTCGTGGCGCTGGCCATCCGCGAAGATGAGCGATCCCTTGGCCCCGAGCGTACAGATGAGCCCCTTGACGCCGCGTGCGATCTCCGCAAGCTTGCGGCCGGTTTTCTCCTCGAGCATCTTGCCCTCGTAGTCGTTCACGGCAACGTAGGCGGCGTGCTTGAGGAATTCCCCGATCTCCGCGGCGGAGAACATCGGCAGGCCCTGGCCCGGGTCGAACAGGAAAGGCACGCCAGCCTCTGCACACTCTTTCGCGTGCTGCAGCATGCCTTCCTTGCCGTCAGGTCCGATGATCGCGATGCCGGCACCGAGGTCGCGCCGGATGTGGTTCTCGTGCGAATGATTCATCGCGCCCGGATGGAACGCAGTGATCTGGTTGTCGTCGAGATCCGTGGTGATGAACGCCTGCGCGGTGAACTGGCCGGCGATCCGCTTGAGAAGCTGCTTGCCGATTCCCAGTGAATCCAGGCGCTGGGCGTAGGGGTCGATGTCGTCCCCCACGGTCGCCATCACCAGCGGGTCCTCGCCGAGGAGCTTCAGGTTATATCCGATGTTGCCCGCAGTACCGCCGAACTCGCGCCGGATCTGCGGCGTAAGAAAGCAGACGTTGATGATGTGCAGCTGATCGGCGAGCAGGTGATTCTTGAAGCGATCCGGAAACACCATGATGGTGTCGTAGGCGATGGAGCCGGTAACAAGGATTTTTTTCATGGGTAGAAGAGATAGAGACGGTATCCGGTGGCCCGCGAGCGGCCCGTGTCGATATAGATGCGCAGCGGCACCTCGGCGCCCGAGGCAATTCCCTGCTCGAGCGCGCGGCCGGCATCGAGATAATCGCGCGGCGCAAGGACCCGGCGCAGCACGGCACGGTTGCCCTCGTCCGTCAGCGTCAGCTCGAGCGACGGGTATTCCTGGGCGACATTTCCGCGGTTCTTCAAAAGTGCGTTCAGCACGATGACGCCCTCACGGCGCGCATCGGCCTGCAGATCCGACGATTCGATGTTCATCTCGCCGGCGCGCCGCGGCAGGGTTACCTGACAGCCGGCCATGCGGCACGCCGAAGCGAGAGCATCCCGGGCGCCAGGAAATTGAGCCGCGATGTCGCTCCGATATCGATGCACGCCCTGGGCGGCCAGGGCGGCGGCGGCCAGCAAGGCGAGCAGGCCCCAGATCAGCGTAGCTCGCCGCGTCGGCTCGTCGTCCGCCATGAACGCCGGCAGCGGCACCTCCTCGTCCACGGTCGACGCGCGACGCGCGGGGTCGAACAGGCCGAGCTGCGGAGATGGCTCGATCTTCAGGGGCTCGGCGCCCTCCTCCACCAGCGACGCCACGCCGTCGAAGATCTGTCCGCACTTTCCGCAGCGCACTTTGCCGCCGCGGGCGGCCAGCTGCCCGCGTTGAACGCGGAATGCGGTGGCGCAGACTGGACAGCGCGTGACGAGGCTCATTTCCTCACGCCCTCGAGCAAGGCCCAGCCTTCCTGATGCAGCGGAATCGTCACCGCAAACCACGGCGCGTAAGCGGTCGCGACCTCCTCGGCCTGCGAGTCGAGCACGCCCGCCAGTGCGATGCGTCCGGCCGCCGCGGTGCGAGCTGCCAGCAACGGCGCGAGAACGATCAAGGGTTGAGAAAGGATATTTGCCAAGACGATGTCATAGAGGGCGGAACCGAGCTCCTCGGGCGCGCACAAGCCGAGCGAGACTCCATTGCGCAGCGCGTTCGCCGCGGCGGTTTCGAGCGCGACCGGGTCGATGTCGGTTGCATCGACCCTCTCCGCGCCGAGTTTCGCCGCTGCGATCGCCAATATACCGGACCCGCACCCGTAGTCGAGCACGCGCTCGCCCCCCGCGACGCTGCGTTCGACGAAGCGCAGCATGAGCTGGGTGGTCGGATGGCTCCCGGTTCCGAACGCCATGCCGGGATCGAGTCGAACGACCTCGCAGCCCGATTCCGGCTGATGCCAGCCGGCGCCTACCCACAAGCGTCCGATGCGCAGCGGCGCGAACTGCGCCTGGCTTCGGCGCACCCAATCCTGATCGTCGACGCGCGCCAGCGCATAGGCGGGCGGCGTGGTCGATCCGCAGCGTGCCGCGGCCGTCGCGACTATTGCGTCGACTTCTGTTTGCAGGGGGAACAGCGCCGTCAGTGTTACGCGTGGCGCGGTGGGCTGGTCGATCGAGACCGAAAGAGCGCCCTCATCCAGCAGCGCCTCGCTGAGCGCTTCGGCGGCCGCCGCGTCGAGCTCGAGCGTGACCGCCGACCAGGGCATTACTTTTTCTTTTTCTGCTCTTGAGCCAGTTTCTGCTCGAGATAGTGGATCGACACGCCGCCGCGCAGGAAGCGCGTGTCATTGAGCAGGTCGCGGTGCAGCGGGATGTTCGTCAGGATGCCCTCGACCACCATCTCCGACAGCGCAATGCGCATGCGCGCAATTGCCTGCTCGCGGCTCGCACCGTAGGCGATGACCTTGCCGACCATCGAGTCGTAATTGGGCGGCACGGTATAGCCCTGATAGACATGCGAATCGACGCGGATTCCGGGTCCCCCGGGCGGATGATATGAAGTGATCTTTCCCGGCGAAGGCGTGAAGCGGTAAGGGTCTTCGGCGTTGATCCGGCATTCAAGCGCGTGGCCCCGCAGCTGGATGTCCTTCTGGCGCACGCGAAGCTTCTCGCCCGCGGCGATGTGGATCTGCTCCTGCACGATGTCGATGCCGGTGATCATCTCGGTCACGGGGTGCTCGACCTGGACGCGCGTGTTCATTTCGATGAAATAGAACTCGCCGTCCTCGTACAGGAACTCGAAGGTGCCCGCGCCGCGGTAGCCGATCTTCTTGCACGCGTCCACGCAGCGCTCGCCGATCTTTTCGCGCAGCTTCGGGCTGAGGTCGGGCGCCGGCGCCTCTTCCATTACCTTCTGGTGGCGCCGCTGCAAGGAGCAGTCGCGCTCGCCAAGGTAGACGGCGTTCTTCTGTCCATCGCAGAGCACTTGAATCTCGATGTGGCGCGGCTGCTCCAGATAGCGCTCGAGATAGACGGTGGGGTTGGAAAAAGCCGCCTGCGCTTCGCTGCGCGTCATGTTGACGGCGTTCAAAAGGGCCGCTTCGGTATGCACCACGCGCATGCCGCGGCCTCCTCCCCCTCCCGACGCCTTGATGATGACCGGATAGCCCACCTTGCGGGCGATCCTGACGATTTCCTTCGGGTCCTCGGGCAGGGCGCCTTCCGAGCCGGGGACGGTGGGCACCCCCGCCTTCATCATCGCCTGCTTCGCGCTCACCTTGTCGCCCATCAGGCGGATGTTCTCCGGGTGCGGACCGATGAAGACGAAGCCCGAGCGCTCGACCTTTTCCGCGAAGTCGGCGTTCTCCGAGAGGAAGCCATAGCCGGGATGGATGGCTTCGGCGTCGGTGACTTCGGCGGCGCTGATGATGGCGGGGATATTCAAATAGCTCGCCGCGGCGGGCGGCGGTCCGATGCATACCGATTCGTCGGCGAGCTTTACGTATTTCGCCTCGGTATCTGCCTCCGAATGCACGACTACCGTGCGGATGCCAAGCTCCCGGCAGGCGCGCTGGATGCGCAGCGCGATCTCGCCGCGGTTGGCGATCAGGATCTTTTCGAACATCTAGCCGAGGATGAAGAGCGGCTGGCCGTACTCGACCGGCTGGCCGTTCTCGACCAGGATCGCCTTGACCACGCCCCCGGCGTCGGTCTCGATTTCGTTCATCAGCTTCATCGCTTCGATGATGCAGATGGTCTGGCCTTCCTTGACGCTCTGGCCGACTTCGACGAAAGCCTTCGCATCGGGGGACGGCGAGCGGTAGAACGTGCCGACCATCGGTGCCTTGACGACGTGCCCTTCCTGGCCCGCAGGAGGCTCGGCGGCGGGCGCGCTAGCCGCGGCCGGCGCCGCGCGAGGAGCCTCGGGCGGCGCCATTTGGGGCAGTACGGCCGCCGCGGCCGTGGGCACGACGCTTATCGCCCCACCCTTGACGATCTTCACCTTCTCCTCGCCCTCGGTGATCTCGAGCTCGGCGATGCCGGACTCCTGCACCAGGTCGATCAGCTTTTTAAGCTTTCGCAGGTCCATTGATTCTCCCCAATGCGTAGGCAAGCGCGAAGTCGTACCCCTGGCTGCCGAAGCCGCAGATCACTCCTGCCGCGATCGACGAGAAGTAGGAGTGGTGCCGGAACGACTCGCGCGCATGCACGTTGGATAGATGCACCTCTACAAAAGGTATGGCGACGCCGGCGAGCGCGTCGCGCAGGGCAACGCTGGTATGCGTGTAGCCCGCCGGATTGATCAGGATGAAAGCCACCCCTTCCTCGCGCGCCCGATGAATACGGTCGATCAGCTCACCCTCCAGGTTGCTCTGGTAGGCGAGGACCTCCACGCCGCTGCTCTTTCCCGCGGCAGCCAGACGCCGGTTGATCTCGGCGAGCGTCTCCTTGCCGTAGACCTTCGGTTCGCGAGTGCCGAGCAGGTTCAGGTTCGGCCCGTGCAGGACCAGTACCTTTTTCCCGTTACTTGCCGATTTTGGGTTTTTGGCCATTTTTCGCCGAAGAACCCGGCATTTTACAGAATCAGACCCGGCAAGCCGGTGGCGATTCACCTGCATACCGCTCAGGACGCCTTGCCATGGGGCGCCGGTAACCCCCCCACAGCCTGCGTAGTCGCCGGTTTACCGACGTTGCCGGTGATTAAGGGGCCGTTGAAGGCCTGTTCGGCGCCTGTTCGCGGGAGTTTTCAGGGCGAATCCGCGCCACTGCGTACCAGAGCACCGACTTCGGCGATGCCCGCGCGGTCCATGACCCGGCCAGCCTGGGACGTCTTGAGGGCGACGCGCTCGTCCCGAGGATCGAAGATCGAAAGCTTGAGGGGAGTGTCCTGCCAGACCAGCGTGAAGACGCTGACGGCGTGGACGCGGTCGCCCGAGAACCTGCGCGCCTCCTGGGTATCGAACGGGATGTTTCGTTCTAGGAGGAACAACTCGACCTCCTTTGAGCTTTCGGGGAAGAGTTGCAGGTCGATTTCCGCGTAGGGGCCGGCGATGCCCTTGAGAACCGGGCCGGTCAGATAGGGGCGGAATTGCTGCAATGCCTGCATCGCTCCGAGCGCCAACTCGCGTAGCTCCGCAATGCGGTGCGGATGCTCGTCAGCTTGGTACAGCGCACGGTAAGCGATCAGCTCGGCTTCGATCTCGCTGTTAGCGGGAAGCGCCTCGGTTTCCGCCGCCCCGAGGCTGCGCGCGGCTTTGCGCTTCGCCAGCGCGAAATCGTCGATCCCATCCTCGGCCATGATGCGCGCAGCCGCCGCTGCGATGCGTGCGCGCATGCTCACCATCTGTCGATTGTTCCTGCGGGCCATCTCATCCTGACTTTCGCTTCAAATCATAGCGTAGTGCGTCGAATAGAATGCCGCCCTTGCCCGCCCACCTCCACATTCTCGGCATCTGCGGAACCTTCATGGGCGGTATCGCCGCCATTGCGAAGGCGGCCGGCTATCGCGTCACTGGCTGCGACGCGAACGTCTACCCCCCCATGAGCGAACAGCTCCAGGGGCTCGGCATCGACCTCACCGAGGGTTTTGCGGCGGACCAGATGTCGTTGCGCCCCGACCTGTGGGTTATCGGCAACGTTGTGACGCGCGGCAATCCACTGATGGAGGCCATTCTTGATGCAGGCGAGCGGTACATGTCGGGCCCGCAGTGGCTGGCCGAGCATGTCCTCGCCGGGCGCCACGTGCTGGGCGTTGCGGGTACGCATGGAAAAACCACGACCACGTCGATGCTTGCATGGATCCTCGAGAAGGCCGGCCGTTCGCCGGGCTTCCTCATTGGTGGGGTCCCGGAAGATTTCCCGGTGTCCGCGCGGCTGGGCAGCCAACCCTTTTTCGTCATTGAGGCCGACGAATACGACACCGCCTTCTTCGATAAGCGATCGAAGTTCGTGCATTACCGATGCCGCACCGCAATATTGAACAATCTGGAGATGGATCATGCCGACATCTTCGACGATCTTGCGGCCATTGAGCGCCAATTCCATCATTTCGTCCGGATCGTGCCGCATTCAGGCCTGATTATCGCCGGCAGCGACCCTGCGCTGGACCGGGTGTTGGCGCAGGGAGTGTGGAGCCCGGTGGAACGAGTATCGCCGGGCGGTTGGCAGGCGGGGTCCGCAGAACCTGATGGAAGCTTCGAAGTGGCATGGGAGGGCAGGGCCCTGGGTCGTGTCCGATGGCAGCAGCTCGGCGCGCACAACCGGCTCAATGCACTCGCTGCTATCGCGGCTGCACGCCACGCGGGGGTTGCGCCGGCCGCTGCCATCGAGGCGCTAGGCAGCTTCTCGGGCGTTCGCCGCCGAATGGAAGTTCGCGGGCGAGCTCGCGGCGTGACCGTGTACGACGATTTTGCGCACCATCCCACGGCGATCCGTACGACGATCGACGGGTTGCGCCAGAAGGTCGGCAAAGCAAGGCTCCTGGCCGTGCTCGAGCCTCGCTCGAATACCATGAAGCGCGGCCTGATGAAGGATGAGTTGCCGCGCAGCCTTGAACAGGCGGATCGCGTGTTCGTCTACGGCGCTGGGCTCGCCTGGGACGCGAACGCCGTTTTCGCGCCCCTCGGGCAACGCGCGCGGTGCTTCGCGGACCTCGACGGCCTGGTGGCCGCAGTCGCTTCCGAGGCGCGAAGCGGCGACCACGTGCTGGTCATGTCGAACGGCGGCTTCGGCGGCATCCACAAGCGACTTCTCGACCGGCTTGCCGAAGAAGCTGCGGCCTGATTGCCGCCGATGATCGTCTATCTGCACGGCTTTAATTCCTCCCCGCAGTCGCACAAGGCGCAGGTGCTCGGCCGCTACCTGGAAGAGCAGGGATTCGGTGACCAGTACACGTGTCCCGCGCTGCCTCCTCTAGCGGCCGACGCGATCGATGCGACCGAAAAGCTGACCGCCGGGAGGCCGGGCGTGTGCTACGTCGGCTCGTCCCTCGGCGGCTTCTACGCGACGTATCTCGCCGAGAAGCACGGCGCGAGCGCCGTGCTCATCAATCCGGCCATCGATCCGCACATTGGGCTTCGCGCCTATCTCGGTCCGCAGAAGAACCTGCACACCGGTGAAGCGTACGTGCTCACCGAAGCGCACCTCAGGCAGTGGGAAAAACTCCACGTGCCGCGCGTTACGCCGGGGCGGTATCTGCTGATAGTCGAAACCGGCGATGAGGTCCTCGACTATCGCCGGGCCGTTGAGCGCTACGCCGGCGCGGAGCAGCGGGTCATCTCCGGCGGGGACCACAGCCTGCAGAGCTTTCCCGAGCACCTTGCGCGCATAGTCGAGTTTGCACGTGCAGCTGCTGTATGAGGAAGAAGGGGAGTTGAAGGTCGGGGCGGTGCTCGCCCAGGCCCCCGCTTCCTTCCAGGTCGAAAGCCCGCACGGGCGGCGCTCGAAGATCAAGGCGGCCAGCGTCCTGCTCTCTTTCGAGCGGCCTGCGGGCGCGGAGTTGCTGGCCGCGGCGCACGATTTCGCGGCCGGCCTCGACGCCGCGTTCCTCTGGGAGTGCAGTGCCGGGCGCGAATTCGGATTCCAGGACCTGGCGCGAGATTACGTTGGGCGCGAACCCACACCCTCCGAGGCTGCCGGCGTGCTGGTGAAGCTCCATTCGACGCCGATGTATTTCTACAAGCGCGGCAAGGGAAGGTTCCAGGCGGCGCCGGCCGAGACCCTCAAGCTCGCGCTTGCCGGGCTGGAGAAGAAGAAGCGCTTGCAGGAGAGCATCGCGGCCTGGGCGGCGCGCCTCGTGCAGTTTGATTGTCCCCCCGAGATAGCTGCATTGAAGGACGACCTTCTTTACGCTCCGGACCGCAACAAGGCGGAGACCAAGGCCTTCGAGCAGGCCTGCAAGGAGAGCGGCTTGTCGCCGGCGCGGCTGCTGGAACGTTGCGGTGTGCTCGCGGATGCCCACGACTATCATCTGGGCGGATTCCTTCACGAATTCTTTCCGCGCGGCACCCAGTTTCCCGCGCACGAGGTGCCGCCGCTCCCTGCCGGCCTGCCGCTTGCGAAGGTAGCCGCTTTCAGCCTGGACGATATCGGTACCACCGAGATCGACGACGCTTTCTCGGTCGAGCGCCTGGGCCCTGGCGAGCTGCGCATTGGCGTGCATATCGCGGCTCCTGCCTTGGGCTTCGGGCATGGCTCGCCGCTGGGTGCCATCGCGCGCGAGCGCCTGTCGACGGCTTACATGCCCGGGCGCAAATACACCATGCTGCCGGATGACGTGATCGAGCGTTTTTCGCTCGACCACGGCGGAGAGCGTCCTGCGCTCTCGCTGTACCTCGACGTCGCGGAGGAGGACGGGACGGTGCGAGCCCGCCACAGCCGGGTCGAGCAAGTCCGGATTGCTGCCAACCTCAGGCATGTTCACTACGACGTGCTGAACGAGACGCTCGCCGCGGGCACGCGGGCCGGCCTGGAATTCGAGGACGAGCTGCGTACGTTGTGGCGCTTCGCGCTCACGCTCGAAACCCGGCGGGGCAAACCCAGCGCCGGCGCGGCGCAGCTCGATTATTCGTTCTTCGTCGAAGACGGACGCGTGCGCATCGTGCAGCGCAAGCGCGGCGCGCCCCTGGACAAGCTGGTAGCCGAGCTCATGATTCTGGCGAACTCCACCTGGGGAGAGCTGCTCGCCGAGCGCGATGTCGCGGGCATCTATCGAGTCCAGTCCGTGGGCAAGGTGCGCCTGTCGGTGCATCCCGAGGCGCACGAGGGCCTGGGCGTGTCGTCCTATGCCTGGATGACGTCGCCGCTGCGCCGCTATGTCGACCTCGTCAACCAGTGGCAGCTGATCGCGGCTATCGGCGGCGGTCGCGCGCCTTTCGCACGCAACTCCGACGCGCTGCTCGGCGCGCTACGCGCGTTCGAGGTCACCTATGCCGGCTATGACGCCCATCAGCGCGCAATGGAGAATTACTGGAGTCTGCGCTGGCTGCAGCAGGAGCAGGTCGCTCACATCGAGGCGACGGTCCTGCGCGAGAACCTCGTCCGCTTCGCGGGCCTGCCGCTCACCGCCCGGGTTCCTTCCTTGCCCGATACCGCGCCGGGAACGCGAGTCCGGCTCGAACTTAGGGAGATCGATCTGTTCGAACGCACGGTCGCAGCGCTGTACCGTGAGACGTTGGGACAGGAGGCGGCGCCAGAGGAAGAGGTCACCGCTGGCCCTAGTCAAAAAGCCTAAAGTATGAAAGGCTTGCGGTATTGAAGTGAGAATGTACTTCACACTCGAGCAACGGGACCGGATGCTGGGTGCCGCGCTCGGCCTCTCGATCGCGGTCCACGGGGTCGCGCTCGGCATTCATTTCCGTTTTCCCGACGCCATTCGCTGGCAGCCGCCTCAGCAGCTCGAGGTTGTCCTGGTAAACGCCAAAACCCGCGAACGTCCTGTGCACGCCGACGTGCTGGCCCAGGCAAACCTCGACCGCGGCGGCGACGTCGATCAGAACCGGCGGGCGAAAACGCCGCTGCCCGTGACCGAGCCGCGCAATCCCGGCAGGGACCTCACCGTGGCGCAGCGCCGCCGGCAGCAGCTGGAGGTGCAGCAGCAGCAGTTGCTTACGCAGCAGAAGGAGATGGAGCGCCGGCTGGCCGAGAAACAGGCGCCCGCGAAGGCGGATGAGCCGGCGAATCAGCCAAGCGGCCGCGACCTCGCCGACCTGTCCCTAGCGGCGATGCGGCTGCAGGCGCAGATCGATCGCCAGATCGAGGAATACCAGAAGCGGCCGCGCAAGAAATTCATTGGCGCCCGAGCCGCCGAGTATCGCTTCGCGCAATACGAAGAAGACTGGCGGATGAAGGTCGAGCGCATCGGCAGCCTCAATTACCCGGCGGAGGCGCGCGGCAAGCTCTACGGCAACCTGCGCCTGACGGTTACCATCCGCGCCGACGGCAGCGTGGAGTCGATCGAGCTCGACCGCTCCTCCGGCCTGAAGGTGCTTGACGCCGCCGCTTTCCGGATCGTGAGGATGGCGACGCCATTCGCTGCGTTTCCCGCCGACATTCGCCGCGACACCGACCTGCTGGTGATCACCCGCACGTGGTTCTTCGGCCAGGGCGACAAGATCTGGACTGAGTCGCAGTAGCCGCCATGACGGACCGCTACGCGGTGGTCGGCCATCCAGTGGCGCACTCGAAATCGCCGTTCATCCATGCCGAGTTCGCGCGCGCCACCGGCCAGGACATTGAGTACCGCCGCATCGAGGTGCCGCACAAGGATTTCGTCAAAACGGTCGAGGAGTTTCGCGCGGCGGGCGGGCGCGGGCTCAATGTGACCCTGCCGTTCAAAGGGGAGGCTTTCCGGCATTGCGTCGAGACGAGCGCACGCGCGCGCGTCGCCGAAGCGGTCAACACGATCGTCTTCCGGCAGCCGGTCTACGGCGACAATACGGACGGCGTGGGACTGGTTCGCGACCTGAGCATCAACCTGCACTTCGACCTGCGCAGCTCGCGCGCGCTGCTCATGGGCGCGGGCGGCGCGGCGCAAGGCGTTGCGGGCACGCTGCGCGAAGCCGGCGTCGCCCAGCTTGTCATCGCCAACCGCACGGTGGAAAAGGCCCGAGCCCTCGCAAATCGCTTTCCCGGAACGCGAGGGTGCGGCTATGCGGATCTGGGCGAGGAGGCGTTTGGCCT
>Ga0068871_100002107_pt1 | contig 13465 bp, 9 predicted proteins | sample KBSMisM72_FD_72750 | JGI IMG/M metagenome (GOLD analysis project Ga0068871, IMG submission 72750) | Miscanthus rhizosphere microbial communities from Kellogg Biological Station, Michigan, USA - KBS Miscanthus M7-2 | ecosystem: Host-associated > Plants > Roots > Rhizosphere > Soil ... | reverse complement strand
GATCGACTACCTGCCGGGCGACGCGCTCATGATCATCGACGAGAGCCACGTCACCATCCCGCAGCTCGGCGGCATGTACAAGGGCGACCGCTCGCGCAAGGAGAACCTGGTCGAGTACGGGTTTCGCCTGCCCTCGGCGCTCGACAACCGGCCGCTCAGGTTCGACGAGTTCGAGGCGGTGGTGCGCCAGACCATCTTCGTCTCGGCGACCCCGGCCGATTACGAGCGGCAGAAGTCGGCGCAGGTGGTGGAGCAGGTGGTGCGCCCGACGGGGCTCGTCGACCCCCAGGTGATCGTGCGGCCGGCATCGACGCAGGTCGATGATCTGCTTTCGGAAATTCATTCGAAAACCAAGAAATCCGAAAGAGTTCTCGTCACGACCCTCACGAAGCGGATGGCGGAGGAGCTCACCGAGTACCTCGCCGAGCACGGGGTGAAGGTGCGCTACCTGCACTCGGAGGTCGACAACATCGAGCGCGTCGAGATCATCCGCGACCTGCGCCTGGGCGAGTTCGACGTGCTGATCGGGATCAACCTGCTGCGCGAGGGGCTCGACCTTCCCGAGGTGTCGCTGGTCGCGATCCTCGACGCCGACAAGGAAGGGTTCCTGCGCTCCGAGCGCTCGCTCATCCAGACCATGGGGCGCGCCGCGCGGCATATCAACGGCACCGCGATCCTCTACGCCGACCAGGTGACGGACTCCATAAGGAAGGCGATTGCGGAAACCGATCGCCGCCGTGCCAAGCAGGTGACCTACAACGAGCGCCATGGCATTACCCCGGTGGGCGTGATGAAGCGCATCAAGGACCTGATCGACGGCGTCTACGACGCCGACGAGGCGCGCGTCGCCCAGGACGAGGCGCGCTACGAGGCGATGAGCGAAAAGCAGGTCGCGCGCGAGATCAAGGCGCTCGAGAAGAAGATGCTGGAGCACGCCAGGAACCTCGAGTTCGAGGAGGCGGCCGCGGCGCGCGACCGGCTTGCCGAGCTTAAGAAGCGGGTCTTCGGCGTGGAGCTCGCTTCCGAGTAGCCAAGAAGGGCCATGTTCGCATCCCTTGGATGGAGGCAGAATAGGGTGCCAGGGGGAGGGTGATGGCGGAGGACAAGGGCAAGTCCAAGCTCGAGTCGGCGATCGCGTTGCACCAGCGCGGGCAGCTCAAGGAAGCCGAGGAGGTCTACCTCGCAGTGCTGGCGGCCGATCTCGACAACGCGGATGCGCTGCACTATCTGGGGCTCATGCGCTTCCAGCAGGGCCAGTGTCCGCTGGGGATCGATCTGGTGCAGCGCGCGATCGAGGTCGACCCCGACTACGTGGACGCCTACAACAATCTCGGCAACATGTATAAGCAACTGGAGGCGCTCGAACCGGCCGCAGAGTTATACAGGAAGGCGCTGGCGCTGCGGCCCGACCATCCGCCGGCGTTGCAAAACCTCGGCCACGTGCTGAGCCAGCTCAAGCGCTACGAAGAAGCGGTCGGCCTGCACCAGCGCGCGATCGAAAACGATCCCGGGAACGTCCAGAACCATTACGCGCTCTCGCAGGTATACAAGTCGATGGGCCGCTCGCAGGAGGCGGTCGACACCCTGAAGAAGGCGCTTGCGATCAAGCCCCTCGGCGACGGCTACCGCCGCCTGGGCCAGATGCTGTATGCGCTTCACCGCGTCGAGGAAACCGTGGCCAACTACGAAGCCTGGCTGCGCATGGAGCCAGACAACCCGATCGCCAAGCACATGCTGGCGGCCTGTACGCAGAAGGACGTCCCGGTCCGGGCCGGGGACGCGTTCGTGACCCAGGTGTTCGACGGCTTTGCCGAGAGCTTCGACAAGGTGCTGCACGGGCTGGAATATCTCGCTCCGGCGCTGGTCGCCGACGCCTTGCAGCGGACAGATGGCCCGCCTCGGGGCGAGCTGCACATCGTCGACGCGGGCTGCGGCACGGGCCTCCTGGCGCAGCACCTGCGCCCTTACGCCCGGCGCCTCGTCGGGGTCGACCTTTCGCCGAAGATGCTCGAGAAAGCGGCCAAGCGCGCGCTTTACGACGAGCTGGTCACGGCCGAGCTCGCGTTGTTCCTGCGTTCCTCGCCCGGAGCCTTCGACGTGGTCGCTTCGTCGGACACGCTGGTTTACTTCGGCGACCTGCGCGACGTGCTCTCCGCCGCCTGCGCCGCGCTGCGGCCGGGCGGGCGGCTGCTGTTCACGCTCGAGCGTGTCGCCGAGGAGGCGTCGACCGAAGGCTACTGCATCAATACTCACGGGCGGTACAGCCACGCCGCGCCGTACGTGCGCGCGGCTCTCGCCGGCGCGAGCTTCGAGGTGATCGACATCGAGAACGTCCATCTTCGCCGGGAAGGGGACCGCTATGTCGAGGGTCTCGTGGTGCTCGCCCGCCGATCGAGCGCTGCTTGACCGCGGCGTCCGGCGAGACGCCGGCATCGGCGCTCGCCCTGCTGCAGCAGAGCCGGCTCGAGCACCGGCAAGGCCGCGTGCTCGCCGCGCTGCAGCTCGCGCGCAAGGCGATCGAAATCGACCCCGACAACAGCGATACGCAGAACGAGCTCGGCGACCTCTATCGCAGCATCGGCTCTTCGCGGGGCGCGCTGGAGGCATACAGGAGGGCGCTCGAGTTGCGGCCCGATCATCCGGAAGCTGCGCGCAGCCTCGCCGTGGTGCTGGAAAAGCTCAAGCCACTGCAAGAGTCGGCCGCCGCGCATCGGCGCGCGATCGAGCAGGAGCCCGGGAACGCCGAGCACCTGTATGCGCTCGCTGCCGTGTGCAGGGACATGGGGGACATCGGGGCGGCCGTCGAGGCGCTCAAGAAGGCGCTCGCGATCAGGCCCGAGGCCCACGCCTTCCGCCGCCTCGGCGCAACGCTGTGCGCGATCGGCCGGCGCGACGAAGCGGAGGCGACTTACGAAGCGTGGCTGCGCGCCGAGCCGGACAGTCCGCTCGCCCGGCACATGCTGGCTGCATGCTCGGGGAAGGACGTGCCGCATCGCGCCCCGGACGCGTTCGTGGCCGCGGAGTTCGACCGCTTCGCCGATACTTTTGACCAAACACTGGACCAGCTCGAATACCGCGCCCCGGCGCTGCTGGCGAAGGCGTTGCACCGCATCGCCGGCGAGCCGCGCGGTGAGCTCGACATCGTCGATGCCGGTTGCGGCACGGGACAGCTCGCGCAGCACTTGCGTCCTTACGCGCGCCGTCTCGTCGCAGTCGATCTATCGCCGAAGATGCTGGAAAAGGCGGCCCGCCGCGCGCTCTATGACCAGACGAGCCTCGCCGAGCTCGCGGCTTTCCTGCGCGCCTCGCCGGAAACGTTCGACGTCGTCGCCGCGTCGGACACGCTGAATTATTTCGGCGACTTGCGCGATGCGCTCGCCGCGGCCCGCGCGTCGCTGCGGCCCGGGGGGCGGCTGCTCTTCACGCTCGAGCATGCCGCCGAGGAGGCGTTGCCCGAAGGCTACTGCATCCATCCTAACGGCCGGTACAGCCATACCGAGGCCTACGTTCGCCGAGCCCTTGCCCAGGCCGGGTTTTCCCTCGTCGAGGTCGAAACGGCACACCTGCGGCGGGAAGGCGATGCGTACGTCGACGGCCTTGTGGTATCCGCCCGGCGGAAGGAACACGACGCGCAACTCGAGAACGTCGCGTCAGCGATCGCCCTGCATCAGCGCGGACAGCTCGCCGAAGCGGAGGCGGCTTACCTCGCCGCGCTGGAAGCCGACAAGGACAACGCCGACGCGCTGCACTACCTCGGGGTCTTGCGGCACCAGCAGGGCCAGTCGTTCGAGGCGCTCGATCTGGTGTGGCGGGCGCTCGAGATCCAGCCCGACTACGTCGATGCCCTCAACAATCTCGCCAACATCTACCGGCATCTGGGGAGCCCTGCGGAGGCTGCCAAGACCTACGAGGTGGCGCTGGCGCTGCGGCCCGATCACCCCGAGGCCTTGCGCAATCGCGCGATCGCCTTGCGCGAAGTGGAGCGCCTCGAGGCACTGGCAGATGCCTGCCGGCAGGCGATCGCGCGCGATGCGCTGGACGTCGGGAACTACTACGCGCTTGCCGCTGCGTACAAGGACCTGGACCGCCTCGACGACGCGGCCGAAGCGTTGCGGCAGGCGCTCGCGATCAGGCCCGAGGCCGAGGGGTTTCGGCTCCTGGGCCAGGTCCTGCGCTGGCTGCGCCGCACCGACGAAGCGGCGGCGAACTACGAGGCGTGGCTTTGGAACGAGCCCGACAACCCGATCGCCAGGCACATGCTGGCCGCCTGCACGCTAAGCGAGGTCCCGGCACGGGCGAGCGACGCGTTCGTGACCACGATGTTCGACGGCCTGGCGGGCAGCTTCGACGAGGCTTTGCACAGGATCGAGTACCGCGCGCCGGCTCTGGTGGGGCAGGCCTTGCAGCGCGCCGCGGGAGAGCCGCGCCAGGAGCTTGGCATCGTCGACGTCGGCTGCGGCACGGGACTGCTTGCGCCCTACCTGCGCCCTTACGCCCGGCGCCTGGTGGGGGTCGATCTCTCGCCGAAGATGCTGGCGCAGGCGGCGCAGCGCGCCCTGTATGACGAGAGCGTCGTGGCGGAGCTCGGGTCATTCCTGCGCGCGTCGCCCGGAGGGTTCGACGTCGTCGCGTCGTCGGACACGCTGGTGTACTTCGGCGAGCTGGGCGAGGTGCTCGCCGCGGCGCGCCGGTCGCTCCGGCCGGGCGGAACGCTCGTCTTTACGCTCGAGCACGAGGCGAACGAGGCGGAGGCCCCGAGCGGCTACCGCATTCATCCGCACGGCCGCTACAGCCACACCGAGCAGTACGTGCGCGGGGCGCTGGCCGAAGCGGGCTTCGACCTGGTGGAGCTCGGAAAAGCGAACCTGCGCCGGGAGGGCGCCGCCTACGTCGACGGCCTGGTGGTCGCGGCGCGCGCCGTGGGCGGCACGCTCTCCGAGGCGTCCTCCAGCTTGAAGCCGTAGCGGCCGCAGCCCCGGCTGCAGTAGACGAAGCTGCGTCCGAAGAGCTTGACCACGTAAGCGGTGCCGAAGACGCGCCAACCCATGCGCGCGCAGGACTTGAGCGAGTCGAGATTGGTCGCGTCGACGTAGAGCAGCATGCCCTTGTAGCCGACCGAAAGCCAGTGGCGCAGCGCGCGCGTCATCCCGGTCGGAAAGAGGCGCCTGCCGCGGTGCGAGGCGTGCGTGAAGCCGTGATACATGTAGACATAACCGCGTGCAAAATCAATCCTCAGCTCGGGAGAAACGCGAGTCGCGGTCGTTGCGTACCAGCCGTACGCTCGCAGCGCGCCGTCGTGGACGAAGCCGAAACATTTGTCGCCCTTGGCCGACGCGTAGCGCACGAATTCCGCGGAAAGCGCAGTCTCGGGCTCGCGGATGAGCGCCTCAAGCGCCTGCTTGCCGACGAAGCCGCCGGAATAACCCGCCGGATCCTGCAGGAACGCGGGATCCGTTTCCTCGATGACGTGGGCGCGCAGCACGCTCACCCATCGATCGCAGCCCAGCCCCTTGAGGAGCGCGAGCCACACCGCGTTGCACAAGCCGTGGTAGAGGACCTTCCGGCGCACCTTCCGCATCAACCGTTCGATGCCGTCCATGCCCCGATGGAGCAAGATACGGGCGCGATCAATAGGCTGCGCTGCCCGGCGTGCGGGGGAAGGGGATCGCGTCGCGCACGTTGGAGAGCCCGGTCACGTACGCGACGGTGCGCTCGAAGCCCAGGCCGAAGCCGGCGTGCGGCACCGTGCCGTAGCGGCGCAGGTCGCGGTACCAGCCGTACGCTTCCTTGTGGACCTTCAGCTCGTCCATGCGCGCATCGAGCACCGCGAGGCGCTCCTCGCGCTGGCTGCCGCCGATGATCTCGCCGATGCCGGGCGCGAGCACGTCCATTGCCGCGACCGTGCGCCCGTCGTCGTTCGCGCGCATGTAGAACGCCTTGATGCCCTTCGGGTAGTTCATCACGATCACGGGCTTTTTCGCGTGCTGCTCGGTGAGGTAGCGCTCGTGCTCCGACTGCAGGTCCATGCCCCATTTCACCGGGAACTCGAACTTCGCCTTGGCGCGCTCCAGGGTCTGGATCGCCTCGTCGTAGTGCATGCGCACGAACTGCGAGTCGACGATGCCCTGGAGCTTCGCGATCACGCCCTTCTCGATGCGCTCCTCGAAGAACGCCATGTCATCAGGTCTTTCCCCCAGAAGAGATCTGAAGACTTGTTTCAAGAGTGCTTCGGCGAGATCCGCGTCGGCCGCGAGGTCGGCGAAAGCGATCTCGGGCTCGATCATCCAGAACTCGGCGAGATGCCGGCTGGTGTTGGAGTTCTCGGCGCGGAAGGTCGGCCCGAAGGTGTAGACCTTCGACAGCGCGAGGCAGTAGGCCTCGACGTTGAGCTGTCCCGAGACGGTGAGGAAGGTCTCGCGGCCGAAGAAGTCCTTGCTGTAGTCGACGCGTCCCGCCTCCGTGCGCGGCAGGTTGGCGAGATCGAGCGTCGAGACGCGGAACAGCGCGCCGGCGCCTTCCGCGTCAGAGGCGGTGATGATCGGCGTGTTGACCCAGAAAAACCCGTGCTCGTGGAAGAAGCGGTGGATCGCCTGGGCGATCGTGTGGCGCACGCGCGTCACCGCGCCGATGACGTTGGTGCGCGGGCGCAGGTGCGCCACTTCGCGCAGGAACTCGAAGCTGTGGGCTTTCGGCTGGATCGGGTAAGAGTCCGGGTCGTCGACCCATCCGACCACGCGGATCGCCGCGGCCTGCATCTCGAAGGGCTGGCCCTTGGCGGGGGAGGGCACGATGCTGCCGGTCGCCTCCACCGCGCAGCCCGCGGTGAGCTTCAGGACTTCGTCGGCGTAATTGGGAAGCGTGCTCGGCGCCACGACCTGGACCGGATGGAACGACGAGCCGTCGGACACGTTGACGAACGAGATCCCGGCCTTGGAGTCGCGGCGCGTGCGCACCCAGCCGCGGATCGTCACGGGCGCATCCTTCGGTGCGCGCCCGGAAAGCACGTCGGCGCAAGAAGTCATGACGGTCATGATAGCCGCGCCGGTCGCTTATCAGATTGCGAAATAACCTTCTGTCGCTTTGGTCTTAGCCCAGGTCGTCCCGAGGTACGGCAGTTGCGTCCATCGCTTCAGGAGGCCGCAATGACCGACCAGCGGGGCGCGTCGCGGCAAGTTGTTGCGGCGATGATGGCCGCAGGCTGCGAAGTGCGCAGAGTGAAAGGCCATCTCTTCACGATGCTGGTTCGCCGGCAAAAAGGGCGAGCTTGACTGGCGCGCGCGCGGGTCCGGTCAGAGTGCTGTTCGTCTGCACCGGCAACATCTGCCGCTCGCCGACCGCCGAGGGCGTGCTGCGGCATATGGCGAAGCAGGCGGGCGTCGAGGTCCACGTCGAATCGGCGGGCACCGGCAGCTGGCACGTCGGGCATCCGCCCGACAAGCGCGCGCTGCACCACGCGCGCGGGCGCGGGTACGACCTCAGCGCGCAGCGCGCGCGGCAGGTGACGCGGGGCGACTTCGAGACGTTCGACCTCATCGTGGCCATGGACCGCGGCCATCTCGCCGCGCTTCAGGCGCAGTGCCCAACCAGGCACCGCGCGAAGCTGAGGCTGCTCGTGCCGGAGCGCGACGTGCCCGACCCGTATTACGGCGGGGCCGAGGGCTTCGAGCGCGTGCTGGACATGGTCGAAGCCGCCTGCGCCGGGCTGCTGCGCGAAATCACCGGCGCTACTTCCTAGTCTCGACCTGCTGCAGCTCGTCTTCCTGCGCGGCCGGCTTCGGCCGCTCGCGCCTCGGGCGGCCGAGCTGCTGCGGCTCCTCCGCCGGCGCGGCGACCTGAGCCTTGCTGCGGTCGGTCTCGATCATCACCAGGCCCGAGCTCTCGAGCAGCGCCCTGGAATCGACTTTCGGCTCTTCACGTCGCACAGGCTCTTCGTGGCGCGCGACTGGTTCTTCGTGGCGCACGACCGGCTCTTCGTGTCGCACCGGCGGCGGCTCGTGTCGGACCGTCTCCTCGCCGCGCGTTTCCTCGGCGCGCAGCGCCTCTTCCAGCCGCTGCGCTTCCCGCCGTTGATCCTCGCGGATCGCTTCGTGGCGCGGCTGCTCGTGCCGCGGCCCGGATGGCGCTCCGGCAGCGGTGCCGCTTGCGGCAGGCTGCTCGTCCCGGCGAGGACGATCGCGGCGATGGCGCCGGCCGCCGCGGCGGTGCTCCTCGCCTTCGCGAGGAGCGCCTTCGCGAGGACCGCCTTCGCGCTCCGGCGGCCTCGGCTGCTGCTCGGGCCTGGCCTGCTGTTCCGCCCTGGGCTGCTCCGGTCTCGGCTGCTGCTCCGGTCTCGGCTGCTGCTCCGGTCTCGGCTGCTGCTCCGGTCTTCCCTGGTTCTGCGGCCGAGGCTGCTGGTGCCGCTGCTGGTCGGGTCTGCGATCTCCCCGCTCGGGTCGCTCGCCTCGGTCACCGCGCTCGCCGCGGGGTTGGCCATTGCGCCGCTGCTCCAGGCGCCCCTGCTGCTGGCGGTCCCGGTGCTCGTCTCGCGGCGGGCGACCGTCGCGCCGGCCGTCGCGTCCATCCCTTCTTTGCTGATCGGGTCGCTGGTCGCGCCGCGGCTGCTGATCCCGCCTGTGCTGTTGCTGCTGATCACGCCGGGGCTGCGGGTTCGCCTGCACGGCGGGCTGCGCCGCCGGCTGCGGCGGCGCGGAGGTCGCCGGCGCCTTGAAGATGCCGAAGAAACGCGAGAAGAACCCTTCCGCCGCTGCGGTGGCGGGCTGCGCCACCGGCTGCGGCGGCGGGGCCTGCACCGGAGCGCGAGGCGTCTCCGGGGTGCGGGGCGGCCGCGGCTGCGATTCGTCCACCATCGGTGCTGGCTGGGTCGGCGTAATGCCTTTGACCACGGCCTCCTGCCGCTCGCGCTTGGCCTCTTCCTCGGCGCCGGCGGGCTTCGGCTCCTCGGGGCGCTCGACCATCTCGTAGCTCGAAGGGACGTGCTCCATCTCGTTCAGCTCGTCGTGGCGCAGGCGCTGCACCTTGTAGTGCGGCGTCTCCAGGTGCGGGTTGGGCACCATCACGATGTTCACCTTGAGGCGGCCTTCGAGCTTCTGGATCTCGTTCCTTTTCTCGTTCAACAGGAACGAGGCCACGTCGACCGGCACCTGCGCGTGCACCGCGCCGGTGTTCTCCTTCATCGCCTCCTCCTGCATGATGCGCAGCACGTGCAGGGCGGTGGACTCGGTGCCGCGGATGAAGCCGGTGCCGCTGCAACGCGGGCAGTTGATGTGCGCGGTCTCCTCGAGCGAGGGCTGCAGCCGCTGGCGTGAGAGCTCCATCAGGCCGAAGCGCGAGATCTTGCCGATCTGCACCCGCGCCCGGTCGAAGCGCAGCGCTTCGCGCAGGCGGTTCTCGACCTCGCGCTGGTTCCGCTGCGACTCCATGTCGATGAAATCAATGACGATCAGGCCCCCCAGGTCGCGCAGCCGGAGCTGCCGCGCGACCTCGTCGGCGGCCTCGAGGTTGGTGCGGTAGGCGGTTTCCTCGATGTCGCCGCCGCGCGTCGCGCGAGCCGAGTTGACGTCGATGGCGACCAGGGCCTCCGTATGGTCGATCACGATCGCGCCGCCGGCGGGCAGGCCCACCTGGCGCGAATAGGCGCTCTCGATCTGGTGCTCGATCTGGAAGCGCGAGAAGAGCGGCACGTCGTCGCGGTAGAACTTCACCTTGTTGACGTTGCCCGGCATGACCGTCTGCATGAACGCCTTGGCCTGCTCGTAGATCTCCTCGGTGTCGATCAGGATCTCGCCGATGTCGGGCTGGAAATAATCGCGGATGGCGCGGATCACCAGGCTCGACTCGAGGTAGATGAGGAAGGGCTTTTTCGACTGGTCCCGGGAGGCGCCTTCGACCGCGCCCCAGAGCTGCATCAGGTAGTTCAGGTCCCAGGTGAGCTCCTCGAGCGAGCGGCCGATCGCCGCGGTGCGGGCGATGACGCTCATGCCGTCGGGGAGCTGGAGCTGGTCGAGGGTGTCGCGCAGCTCGTTCCGGTCCTCGCCCTCGACCCGGCGGGAGACCCCGCCGCCCCTCGGGTTGTTCGGCATCAGGACGAGATAGCGTCCCGCCAGCGAAATGAAGGTCGTGAGCGCCGCGCCCTTGGTGCCGCGCTCGTCCTTCTCGACCTGGACGATGATCTCCTGGCCCTCGCGCAGCGCGTCCTGGATGCGGGCGCGGCCGACGTCGATGCCTTCCTTGAAATAGCTGCGGGTGACTTCCTTGAAGGGCAGGAACCCGTGCCGTTCCTCGCCGTAGTCGATGAAGGCGGCCTCGAGGCTGGGCTCGATCCGGGTAATGATTCCTTTATAGATGTTGCTCTTGCGTTGTTCCCTTGAGGCCGACTCAATATCGAGGTCGACGAGCTTTTGCCCGTCGACGATCGCGACCCGCAACTCTTCCTGCTGCGTCGCGTTGAACAGCATGCGCTTCACTTGTTGTTCTCCTGCGCGCGCAGGAGCCCCCATGCCTGGTCGGTCCGTGCTCTCCTGAAAGGTGATGCGTCAAAAGAAGGAAAGGAGGGCGGCCATTAAGCTGCCGCGCGCGCTTCTAGTAGTATCGCTACTTCCGGTGAGCGAAATTAACCCAGTGCTTCAGGTCCGGCTGCGGCCGGACAGGAGGCGGGTTGCAGGTCGGCTCACTGAGCCGCTTTCCCTGTGCCTCGCAACTCGAAGCAACTCCCGGATACTACGGGAAAATGAATGACTTGAGCAAGGCTCGGGCGACCACTCTGGAGGTCGGGGAAGAAGCCGCGGCCCAGCGCGTCGACAATTTCCTGCTGCGCCACCTGAAGGGCGTGCCGAAAAGCCACGTCTACCGCGTGCTGCGAAGCGGCGAGGTCAGGGTGAACAGCGGCCGCGTGAAGCCCGAATACCGGCTCCAGCCCGGCGACCGCGTTCGCGTGCCACCAATCAGGGTCTCCCAGGAACAAAAGCCGAAGGCAAAGCCGGCGGAATTCCCGCTCGTGCACGAAGACGGGGCTCTGCTCGTCGTCGACAAGCCGTCGGGGGTGGCGGTCCACGGCGGCAGCGGCGTGAGCTACGGCGTGATCGAATCCCTGCGCGCATCGCGGCCGCAGGCGAAGTACCTGGAGCTCGCGCACCGGCTCGATCGCGACACCTCGGGCCTGCTGGTGGTGGCGCAAAAGCGTGGCGCGCTCGTCGAGCTCCACCGGATGCTGCGCGACGGGGAGGTGGAAAAGGTCTACCTTGCCGTCGTGAGAGGCGCCTGGGAGGGCGGCCCGCGCGAGCTGCGAGAGTCGCTCCACAAGTACGTCGACGCCAGGGGCGAGCGCCGGGTTGCGGTGCGCGAAGACGGCGCGAAGGCCGTAACCCGCGTCCGGGTGCTGAAAAAATCTGCGGACTTCAGCCTGCTCGAAGTCAGGTTGCTGACAGGTCGTACCCACCAGATCCGCGTACACCTCGCTCATGCCGGCCACCCGGTGCTAGGCGACGGCAAGTACGGCGATTTCGAGCTCAACCGCCGGCTGGAAAAGCAGGGCGTGCGCCGCCTGCTCCTCCACGCCAGCCGCCTCGCGTTTCATCATCCCCTTACGAAGGAAAGGCTGGAGCTCCATTCGCCGCTACCGGCAGAGATGCAGAAATTCATCGAGAAAATAGGGACGGTCCCTGTTTTCCCATGAAATACCGGCTGATCGTGTTCGACTGGGACGGCACGGTGATCGACTCGCCCGGCGCGATCGTCGAGTCCATGCAGGAGGCGAGCCGCGACCTCGGCCTGCCGGTGCCCGAGCCGGAACGGGCGAGCCACGTGATCGGCCTGGGCCTGCACGACGCGATGAAGATCGTGGCGCCGGACCTGCCCGGCGAGCGCTATCCGGAGTTCATCGCCGCCTACCGGCGCCACTTCCTGGCGCGGGAGGATGCGATGCGGCTTTTCGCCGGGATGAAGGCGCTGCTCGAGCGGTTGTCCCGGGAAAGATCCTTGGCCATCGCGACCGGCAAGAGCCGCAAGGGCCTCGAGCGCTCACTCGAGGCGACCGGGGTGCGGGGGCTCTTCGCGGCGTCGCGCTGCGCCGACGAGACCACGCCCAAGCCGCACCCCGCGATGCTCTTCGAGCTGATGCGGGAGCTGAACGCCGAGGCTGATGCCGTGCTGATGATCGGAGACACGTCGCACGACATGGAAATGGCGCGCGCCGCCGGGGTCGACGGTCTGGCAGTTACCTACGGCGCCCACCCGGAGCACACGCTGCTTTCGTGCGGACCGCGCGGATGCGTCGCGAGCGTCGCCGAGCTCGACCGATGGCTGAGCAGGAATGGATGAGACGCAGCGGCTGATCTGCGCCTCCGAGGCGCTCGCCGACTCGGGCCGCGGCGTGCGCTTCGAGGTCGAATACTTCGGCGAGCGCGCGCCGGCCTTCGCGGTGCGCTATGCGGGCGAGGTGCACGCCTACCTCAACCGCTGCGCGCACGTCGCGATGGAGCTCGACTGGCAGGAAGGGGTATTTTTCGATGGCGATGGACGCGATTTGCTATGCTCGACTCACGGCGCGACGTACGACGCGCGCGGCGGCCGCTGCGTGGGCGGCCCGTGCGGCGGCAGGCCGCTGGTGAAGCTGCGGGTCGAGGAGCGCGACGGCCAGGTCTATTTCATGGGGTTCACGGATGACTGACGGCAATGAACACAATGAACATTGGGAACGCGAGCTCGTAGCGAGGCTCGCGACCGCGGCGCTGAAAGAGCAGCGGCGCGCGCGGCTCTGGGGCATCTTCTTCAAGCTGCTGACGTTCGCGTACGTGACGCTGATCCTCATCATGACGGTCGACTGGCAGGCGCGCACCGACCTCGGCGGCGGCAAGAAGCACACCGCGCTGGTCGAGCTGAACGGGATCATCGCTCCCGGCGCCGAGGCGAGCGCCGAGAAGATCATGAGCGGGCTGCAGGCGGCGTTCAAGGACAAGAGCACGCAGGGCGTGATCCTGCGCATCAACAGTCCGGGCGGCAGCCCGGTGCAGTCGCAGCTCATCTACGACGAGATGCGCAGGCTGCGCAAGAAGTACCCGGACATCCCGCTTTACGTCGTGGTGGAGGACATCTGCGCCTCGGGCGGCTACTTCGTCGCCTCCGGCGCCGACCGCATCTACGTCGCCAAGGCGAGCATCGTCGGCTCGATCGGCGTGCTGATGAACGGCTTCGGCTTCACCGGGCTCATGGACAAGCTCGGCGTCGAGCGCCGCCTCATCACCGCGGGCGAGAACAAGGGCATGCTCGATCCCTTCTCTCCGGTCGACCAGAAGGACGTGCAGCACGCGAAGGTGCTGGTCAACGACGTGCACCAGCAGTTCATCAGCGCGGTGAAGGAGGGTCGCGGCAAGCGGCTCAAGGAATCGCCCGACATGTTCAGCGGCCTCATCTGGACCGGCGAGAAGAGCGTCGATCTCGGGCTGGCCGACGCGATCGGCAGCCTCGAGTC
>Ga0068871_100002094_pt1 | contig 13506 bp, 14 predicted proteins | sample KBSMisM72_FD_72750 | JGI IMG/M metagenome (GOLD analysis project Ga0068871, IMG submission 72750) | Miscanthus rhizosphere microbial communities from Kellogg Biological Station, Michigan, USA - KBS Miscanthus M7-2 | ecosystem: Host-associated > Plants > Roots > Rhizosphere > Soil ... | reverse complement strand
GCGCGTCGGAAGCTCCCTGGCGCACGCTCGTCGCGGACGATCCCATAGCGCTCGGCCTCGCCCGCGCGAGCGGGGTGCGCAGGCAGGCGCTGCCCGCCTCCGCCGACGCATGGCTCGATACCCTGCCCGAGGACGGCCGGCACCTCGCGGTGCTCGATGCGCTGCGCGCGCCGGCTGCGCTCGATCAGCTCGCCGAGCACGCCGCCGGCGTGGCGACGCTGGAGCGCCTCTGGTTCGCGCCGCTTCTTGCCGCGCTGCGCGCCGAGCGCATCGGCATGCTGACCTTGCGCGTGCCGGCGCCGGGCGCGTCCTTCGAGACGGTGCGCGGCGACTTGCGGCGCTTCTGGCGCCGCGCGCGCGCGATCGGCGAATACGCATGAAGATCGTCGAGCGCGCCTGGTCGACGGCGCACCGCGACGCGCTCGTCGCCGCCGGCGTTCATCCGGTCCTCGCGCGCGTCTACGCCGGGCGGCAGATCCGCGATGCCGGCGAGCTGCAGCACGATCCCTCGAGGCTGCATTCGCCGGACGTCCTGACGAATGCAGGCCAGGCCGCGGCCCTCCTCGCCGACGCCATCGCCGCCCGGAAGCGCCTGCTGATCATCGCCGACTACGACGCCGACGGCGCCACCGCCTGCGCGGTCGGCGTGCGGGCCTTGCGCGCCATGATCGGAAATTCGGGTGCCTCCGTCGACTACGTCGTTCCCGACCGCTTCACGCTGGGCTATGGGCTCTCGCCGGAGCTGGTCGAGCTCGCCGCGCGGCGCAAGCCCGACATGCTGATCACCGTGGACAACGGCATCGCGAGCGTCGAAGGCGTGAAGCGCGCGACCGAGCTAGGCATCGAGACGCTCATCACCGACCACCACCTGCCCGGCGATGCGCTGCCCGCGGCGAGCTGCATCGTGAATCCCAACCAGCCGGGCTGCGGCTTCCCCTCCAAAGCCCTCGCCGGAGTGGGCGTGATGTTCTACGTGATGCTGGCCCTGCGCGCGGAATTGCGGCGCAGGAACGCCCTCCCGCATGAATTCAACCTGGGATCGCTCACCGATCTCGTAGCCCTCGGCACGGTCGCCGATGTCGTGCCGCTCGACGCGAACAACCGCAACCTCGTCTCGCAAGGGCTGAAACGCCTGCGCGCCGGGCGCGCGCAGCCGGGCATCGCGGCGCTGCTGCGCGCCGCCGGGCGCAATCCGGCCGAGGCGTCGAGCTTCGACCTGGGCTTCATCGCCGGGCCGCGCCTCAATGCCGCCGGGCGCCTGTCCGACATGAGCCTCGGCATCGAATGCCTGCTCGCCGACGACGAGGCGCGCGCCGCCAACCTCGCGCAACAGCTCGACCGGCTGAACGACGAGCGGAAGAAGATCGAGTCCTCCATGCTGCAGAACGCCCTGCAGGAAGTGAAGAAGCTGGAACGCGAGGAGCGCAGCACCTTTTACTCCGCCGACTGGCACGAAGGCGTGGTCGGCATCCTCGCGGCGCGGCTGAAGGACCGGCTGCATCGTCCGGTGATCTGCTTCGCGCGCGCGAAGGACGGCGCGCTGCTGAAGGGTTCGGGGCGCTCGATCGCCGGCCTGCACCTGCGCGACTGCCTCGACCTCGTCGCCAAGCGCGAGCCCGGCGTGGTGCTGCGCTTCGGCGGCCACGCGATGGCCGCCGGCCTCACCATCGCCGAGCGCGAATATTCCCGCTTCGCCGCGGCGTTCGAGCGCGCGCTCGAAGAGACGCTGCCCGCCGCGGCGCGCCTGCGCACCGTCGAGACCGACGGCGCGCTCTCGCCGGCGCATTGCACGCTCGAGGTCGCGCGCCTGATCGACGCCGGCATCTGGGGCCAGGGCTTTCCGCAGCCCCTCTTCTGCGATACATTCGCCGTCGAAAGCCAGCGGGTGGTCGGCGAAAGGCATCTCAAGCTGGTCCTCGCCCGGGACGGCCGCAGGATCGAAGCGATGCGCTTCGGCTCGCTCGACCAGCTTCCGCCGCAGGCGCGCGTCGCCTACCGGCTCGGCATCAACGAGTTCAACGGACTGAAGACCGTCCAGCTCAACGTGGAGCACTTCGAATGATCCGCCCTCTGGCCCTCATCGCTTTTATATCTATAACTACTTGTGTAAGGGCTGAGGATGTCAAGCCGGTCAAGGATGCCGGCCCGTACGTGCCTTCGCCGCAAAGCGTGGTCTCCGACATGCTGCGGCACGCGGACGTGGGCCCGTCGGACTTCCTCATCGACCTCGGCTCGGGCGACGGCCGCATCGTTCTCACCGCGGCGAAGGTATTCGGCGCGCGCGGCTTCGGCGTGGAGATCAAGGACGAGCTCGTCACCAAGTCCAACCTCGCCGCGCAGAACGAGGGCGTCGCCGACCGCGTCAAGTTCATCAAGCAGGATCTGTTCAAGACGGATCTCTCCCAGGCGACGGTGGTGACGATGTACCTGCTGCCCGATACCGTGAACATGCTGAAGGACAAGTTCCTCGCCGAGCTCAAGCCCGGCACCCGCATCGTGTCGCACGACTATCCGCTGACCGGCTGGATCCCCGAGAAATACGTGCAGATGGATCTCGAGGACAAGGTGCAGATCAGCGGCGTCACCACCACGCTCATCTATCTCTACGTGGTGCCGGCGAAGGTCGCGGGCGAGTGGAGCGCGAAGATGCCTCCCGCGGTGAGCAGGTCGCCCGCCACGCTCTCGCTGCGCCAGCAGCTCACGCGCGTCTCGGGAACGCTGCGCCTCGATGGCAAGGAAGTGCCGCTCGAGGACGTCAGGCTGCGCGGCGACCGCCTCACCTTCAAGGTCGCCGGGCGCAAGGGCGAGTACGCGGGCCAGGTCAAGGGCAAGTCGATCGACGGCACGGTCGACGGCAAGGCGCCGTGGAGCGCGACGCTCGGCAGCTGAAGCTTTCATGCAACGCAAGCGTGTAAATTCTTCAAAGCTGCGCTCGGTCGGCTACGACGAGCCCACGCGCACGCTCGAAGTCGAGATGTCGAACGGCCAGGTGTTCCAGTACACCGGCGTCTATCCAGAGGTCTATCGCCGCTTCATGGCGGCGCCGAATCCGACTTCCTTTTTCGACGACAAGATCGCCGAGGAATACACGGCGAAGCGCGTTTAAGCGGCGTACACTCGTCGTAAGAAGGGAGGGGCTATGGGGGCCTTTCGCGCCGCAATCGCCGGGTTGTTTCTGGTTGTTTGTTCTTCGCACGTATTTTCCGCATCGGCGCCTTCGCACGCACAAGGCGCGCTCGCGTCCGAGGCAAGCGGCCTGCACAGCATCGCCGGATGGCTGCAGCGCGACGGGCGCGAAGGCTGGCTCGCCGCCGACGTCGCCGACGCGGTCGGCATCCCGCGCCTCGCCACCGAGGATCTGCTCGAGGCGCGCCAGCGCGGCTTCCGCGACGACGAGGCGCTGCGCGTCGCGCAGGTCTCCGCCGATGAGCGGCGCGACTTCCTGCTCTTCATGGTGCAGCGCCCGGACGGCAAGGTGTTCTTCTACGTCGCCAGCCTGCGCGAAGGGCTGAAGGGCGCCTTCGTCTCCTCCAAGGGCGTGGTGGCGCCGCTCGACCGCATCGAGGCGGAAACCGCGTTCCAGCGCGAGCTGCGCTTCTGGGAGGGCCGCGTCGCCGTGCGATAATCGGCCGATGGAAGCAGAACGCATCAACCAGATCGCCTCTTCTCTGTCGGATCTCGCATCACGGTCGGCGGAGCTGCGGAGGTATCTTTGACTTCGACTCCAGGCAGGCGCGCCTCGCGGCGCTGAACCGGGAGCTCGAAGACCCCAAGCTGTGGGAAAACCCGCAGCGCGCGCAGGAGCTGGGCAAGGAAAAGAAGACGCTGGAGGCGCTGGTCGGCACGCTCGACCGCGTCGGCAGCGGCCTGTCCGACGCGAAGGAATTGTTCGAGCTGGCGCGGGCGGAGTCCGACGACGCGACGCTTTCCAGCATCTTCAGCGATATCGAGAAGCTGGGGAAGGACATCGGCGCGCTGGAATTCCGGCGCATGTTCTCCAACCCGCTCGACCCGAACAACTGCTTCATGGACATCCAGGCCGGCGCGGGCGGCACCGAGGCGCAGGACTGGGCGCAGATGCTGCTGCGCATGTACCTCAAGTACTGCGACAAGAAGGGCTTCCGCGCCGAGCTGCTCGAGCAGTCCGACGGCGAGGTCGCCGGCATCAAGAACGCCACGCTGAAGATCACCGGCGACTACGCCTACGGCAGCCTGCGCACCGAGAACGGCGTGCACCGCCTGGTGCGCAAGAGCCCGTTCGACTCGAACGCGCGGCGCCACACCTCCTTCGCCAACGTCTTCGTCTATCCCGAGGTCGACGACTCGATCGAAGTCGAGATCAACCCGGCCGACCTGCGCGTCGATGTCTACCGCGCCTCCGGCGCGGGCGGCCAGCACGTCAACAAGACCGAGTCGGCGGTGCGCATCACCCACATCCCGACCGGCATCGTGGTGCAGAGCCAGAACGACCGCTCGCAGCACCGCAACCGCGCCGAGTGCATGGCGATGCTGAAATCCCGGCTCTACGAGCTCGAGCTGCGCAAGCTCAACGCCGAGGCGGACAAGCTCAAGGCGGCGCAGACCGACATCGAGTGGGGCCACCAGATCCGCTCGTACGTGCTCGACCAGTCCCGCATCAAGGACCTGCGCACCGGCGTCGAGAAGGGCGCCACGCAGCAGGTGCTCGACGGCGACCTCGATGAATTCATCGAGGCGAGCCTGAAGCAGGGGGTATAGATGGAGCAGGAAGAAAACAAGCTGGTCGAGGAGCGGCGCGAGAAGCTGAAGGCGCTGCGGGCGAAAGGCAGCGCCTACCCCAACGACTTTCGCCGTCGCGATTTCTCGGGCGCCCTGCATTCGCGCTGGGCGGAGAAGAGCAAGGAAGAACTCGAGAAGCAAAAGCCGCCGGCGACCGTCGCCGGCCGCATGGTGCTCAAGCGCGTCATGGGCAAGGCGAGCTTCGCCACGCTGCAGGACGGCAGCGGGCGGATCCAGGCCTATGTGACGCAGGATGTCCCGGGCTACGAGGACTTCAAGCACTGGGACCTCGGCGACCTCGTCGGCGTCGAGGGCCATGTCTTCAAGACCATGAAGGGTGAGCTCACGGTCCACGCTCAAAAAATATTTTTATTGGCAAAAGCATTGAGGCCCCTGCCCGAGAAGTTCCACGGCCTCTCCGACCACGAGATGCGCTACCGGCAGCGCTACGTCGACCTGATCGTCAATCCGGAAGTGAAGGACCTCTTCCTGAAGCGGACCAACATCATCCAGTCGATCCGCGACCTCCTGCGCCAGGAAGGCTACCTGGAGGTCGAGACGCCGATGATGCAGCCGATCCCCGGCGGCGCCGCGGCGCGACCGTTCAGGACACACCACAACGCGCTCGACATGGAGCTCTTCCTGCGCATCGCGCCCGAGCTTTACCTGAAGCGGCTGGTGGTGGGCGGCATCGAGCGCGTGTTCGAGATCAACCGCAACTTCAGGAACGAGGGCATCTCGACGCGCCACAACCCCGAGTTCACCATGCTCGAGTGGTATTGCGCCTACGAGGACTGGACCTACATGATGGACCTCACCGAGCGGCTGATCCGCGCGGCCGCCGGCGTCGCCGAGGTTACCTATCAGGGAACGCGCATCGAGATCGGCAAGCCGTTCGCTCGGCTGCCGATTCCCGAAGCCATTCGCCAACAGGGCGTGCAGGGCGATCTGCGCGACCGCTCTTTCCTGTCTTCCCAGCTTTCACGTCTGAAAATCGAACATAAAAGCGAGCAAGGCTGGGGAGCGTTGCAGCTCATGCTGTTCGAGGCGCTGGCCGAGCGCCACCTGATCCAGCCGACGTTCATCACCGACTTCCCGGCGGAGGTCTCGCCGCTCGCGCGCCGGCGCGACTCGGATCCGGACCTCACCGACCGCTTCGAGCTCTTCATCGACGCCAAGGAGATCGCCAACGGCTTCTCCGAGCTGAACGACCCGGAGGACCAGGCCGCGCGGTTCCTCGAGCAGGTGAAAGCGAAGGAGGCGGGCGACCAGGAGGCGATGTACTACGACGCCGACTACATCCGAGCGCTCGAGTACGGCATGCCGCCCACGGCCGGCGCGGGCCTCGGAATAGATCGCCTGGTCATGCTGTTGACCGACAGCCCGAGCATTCGCGACGTGATCCTCTTCCCGCACATGAGGCCGGAAACGCAGGGATGACCAACCAGTACGAAACCCTGAGGTGGCCCACCAACCTCGATCGCGCCGGCATCGAGGAGCGGCTAGTGCAGGTGCGCGATTACGCGCTCGCCAACGGCCTGCCGGAGCTCGCCGCGCGCTTCGAGAAGCTGTCCACCCTCACCGCCGGGCAGCTCGGCGGCGCGGTGCTCGGCGCCCTCAACTCGATCCAGAAGTTCCCCGAGCACCGCCAGGCCATCACGCAGCTCGAGATGGTGGCGATGAACCTGAAGAACCTGAAGTAGCCCGAGGTCTAGAGCGGGTAGGCCGGGATCGGCGCGACCTGGCTGCCGGCCGGAGCCGGCGTGTGGGCCAGATTCATGACGGCGCACACGGTGACGAAGTACCCATAGACCGTGGCGATGTCGATCACCCCGGCCTCGCCGAACGCCGCCACCGCGCGGCGATAGGTGGTTTCGCAGACGCCTTTCGTGCGGCTCAGCTCCTCGCACAGGCCGTAGGCGATCTGCTCGTCCGCGGCCATGCGCTCGGGCCGGCGCCCTTCGGCCAGCGCGTCGATGACCTCCTGGTCGACGCCGTTCTTCAGGGCAAGCGGCAGGTGCACGGCCCACTCGAACTGGTTGGTCCATTCGCGCGCCACCAGCAGCATGACCAGCTCGCTGACGCGCGCCGGCAGCGAGCTGCCGAAGCGCAGGTACTCGCCCACCTTGCCCAGCCGGTCGACGAGCTCCGGGCTGCGCAGCAGCGGAATGAAAGGCCCTTTTACCCCGCCCCGCGGACCGTTGGTCAGCTCTTCGGCGACCTTGCGCTGCTTTTCGTTCAGCGCGCTGATGGCGAGCGGCGGCATGCGGTCCATGGTGCTCCTCTCCAAAGTAGGTAGGCCGCGGCAAACAGCGGCATCGCGGCAACAACCAGCGCCACCGTGAAGCCGCCTTCGAAGCGAGCGAGCCAGCCGACCAGCAGCGGACCCGCGATCTGCCCGGCGGCGAACGCCGATGTCATGGCCGCCATCAGGCCTCCCGCGCGAGACCCCGCCACGCGGCGCGCCTCCTGCATGCCGACCATGGTGTTGACCATGAACGTGCCGCCGACGCAGATCGCGGCGATGACGATGCCGGCGAGGCCCGGCAGTCCGATCGGGACCAGGACGCCGATCCCCATCGCCACGTTTCCAAGGATCCATACCTCGCGCTGGCCGATCAGGCGGGTCAGGCGGGCGGCGGCGAGCGTCGACACCAGCGCGGCGGCGCCAAACACCGGCCACGCCAGGCCGAACCACAGCGGCTCCGCGACGATCTGCTTCGCCATCACCGGCAGGAACGTGGCGGGGATGATGTAGCCAAAGCCGAACGCGCCGTGGCAGAACACCAGCCGCCAGAACTCGGGGACGTCCTGCTCGTCCGTCTTCGCGATGGGCGCAACGACGGCATCGCCGCCGACCACGGGCCAAAGCGCTAGCGCGACTGCCAGCGCGACCACGCCAAGGATGTTCCACGCCGCGCTCGACGCCTGGCCGGCCCGGATCAGGACCAGGCAGACGCCTCCGGCGAGCACGATGCCCGCGCCGACGCCCGCGAACACCGCGCCGCCGAGCGCGGGACGTCCGGCGCTCGCCAGCCGCTCGAGCGACCATGCCGACACGCAGACCAGCACCCAGGCGCTCGCGAACCCGGGCAGGAATCGCAGCACCATCCATGCCGCGAAGCTGCCGGTGGCGCCCATGGCGAGCGTGCTGAGCGCGATGGCCGCCAGCCCCAGGCGGATCGCGCCGCGCCGCGCGGCGTCGGCGACCAGCGCCGCGGACAGCGCCCCCGCCAGGTAGCCGAAGTAGTTCGCCGATGCGAGCCAGCCGCCCTCAGCCAGCGTCAGGCCGAGCTCGTCCTGCATCATGGGGAGGATCGGCGTGAACGCGAAGCGGCCGATGCCCATGGCCACGGCCAGCGCCGCCAGGCCGCAGACCGCGACTACCCATGGGTGACTGCTCACGGCCGAAGTCTAGGTTGACCAGCGCGTTTCGGAAAATGAATAATAGAGAATACTTTGTTCTCGAATAGAGAATTGGAATGGACCTGGCGGCATTGCGCATCTTCAAGGCAGTCGTCGACGAGGGCGGCGTCAACAAGGCCGCCGCGCGCCTGCACCGCGTCCCGTCGAACGTGACGACGCGCGTCAAGCAGCTCGAGGAGCAGCTCGGCGCCAAGCTGTTCGCGCGCGAAGGGCGAAAGCTGAAGCTCTCGGCGGAAGGCAAGGTCCTGCTGAACTACGCCGAGCAGCTTCTGCGCCTTTCCTCGGAAGCCGAAACCGCGCTGCGCGGCGGCAAGCCGCGCGGCACCTTGCGCATCGGCGCGCTCGAGAGCACTTCGGCGGCGCGGCTCCCGCCGATCCTGTCGCGCTACCACCTGCTCTATCCGCAGGTCGGCGTCGAGCTGGTCACGGGCACGTCCGGCACGCTCGTCAGCCTCGTTCACGCGCAGGAAATCGAAGCGGCCTTCGTCGCCGAGCCCTTCAATGCCGCGGGACTCGAGGCCCGCTCCGCTTTCCGCGAGGAGATCGTCCTCATCGTGCCGAAGAGCTTCCCGCGCATCCGCTCGCCGCGGGATATCGCCAATCTCACCGTCATCGCGTTCGCGAGCGGCTGCTCCTACCGCCGCCGCCTGGAAGCCTGGCTGGACGCGGCCGGGGTTCATCCGGACCGCACCATGGAATTCCAGTCCTATCACACCATCATCGCCTGCGTCGCGGCGGGAAGCGGCATCGCCGTCGTGCCGCGCTCGGTGATCGGCACGGCCGGCGCCGCCAGGCAGGTCAGCATCGTTCGGCTCCCCGCCCAGACGGCGAATGCGAGCACGCGGCTCGTGTGGCGGCCGGCGTACCGCTCGGTCGCCCTCGAGGCGCTGAAAAAGCTGCTGCCGGCCTGACCGGAATCAGAGCCGCAGGGCGGCCAGTCCGGCGAGTACCGTGAAGGTCGCGGCGATGCGCTGGCGCGTCATCTTCTCCTTGAAGATCGCGAAGGCAATCACCGCGGCGAAGATCACCGAGGTTTCCCTCAGCGCCGCGACCAGCGCCACCGGCGCCCGCGTCATCGCCCAGAGCGCAATCCCGTAGGCGCCCACGGCGCAAGCGCCGCCGGCGAACGCGCGCAGCCAGGCGCGCCGGAAATACACCATCAGCTTCGCGCCGTGCTGCAAGAGGCCCATGCCCGTGATGACGATCCCGTTGGCGACGAAGAACCAGAGCGTGTAGCTCACGGGAGCGCCGGAAGAGCGCGCGCCCTGCGCATCGATGAGCGTATAGGCGGCAATGACCCCGGCGTTGGCCACCGCGAACCAGGTGGCCCGTCGATCGTGCGAGCCGTGCGCGAAGGCTAGGATCCCGGCGCTGATCAGAACGATTCCCGCGGACTGCCTGAATGACGGAATCTCCTGCAGCACGAACGCTCCCACCGCCGCGACGATCAGCGGGCCGCCGCCGCGCATGATCGGGTAGCTGTAGGAAAGCTCGCCCCACCGGTAGGCGCCGGCGAGAAACAGGAAGTAAAGGATGTGGACCGCGGCGGAGCCCGCCAGCCACGGCCAGGACGCCGCCGCGGGCGCCGGCAGGAAAGGCGCGACCGCGAGCGCGATCACACCCGAGCCCGCGGCAACGGCCACGCTGTCCAGGCCCTTGTCCTCGCTCGCCTTGACTAGCGCGTTCCAGGTGGCGTGCAGCAGCGCGGCGGCGAGCACCGCCAGCGTCACCGGCAATGAGATGTCCACCTAGCCGATCACCTGCTCGATGAGCGGCGCCATGCGCTCCACCGAGGCGCGGCCTTCCTCGATCGCCTCGCGCGCGCGATGGAAGTCCATCGTGCGAAAGCCCGGCAAGAGCGGCGTGAGCAGCACGTCGGCCGGGTCGCCCGACAGGCGGCTGCGCGCGACGCGCATCTCGACGATGTCGAGCGACGTGGTGAAGACCTCGATGATCGAGGGCATCTTCACCTGCTCCCTCGCCTGCTCCTCCATCTTCTTCGCGGTGCGCGCCATCCAGCCGCGCCCCAGCCTGCCGAGCCAGCCCGGCATCTCCCTCGGCGCCACCGGCAGGTCCACCGTGCCGTCGGGCAGAGCCTGCTCGTGCGGGCCTTTATCCCTGCCCCGGTCGCGGTACACGCCGAGCTTGCCCCAGCTCAGGTCGATCGCGATGACGATGTCGGCGCCCAGCGCGCGGCACATCGACACCGGCACCGGATTGACCAGTCCGCCGTCGACGAGCAGCACGCCGTCGCGCACCGCGGGCCGGAAGATGCCGGGCAGCGCGCACGAAGCTCGCACCGCATCGAGCATCTTGCCGTGGCGCAGCCAGATCTCGCGCCCGGAGCCGAGCTCGGTGGCGACCGCGCCGTAGGGCACGGGAAGCTGGTCGATGTCGACGTCGTCGAGGATGGTGTTGAAGAGGTTGAAGAGCCGCGCGCCGCGGATCAGGCCGCCGCTCCAGGAGAGATCCATCAGGCGCACCACGGTGGTCCAGGCGAGGCTGGTGCACCATTGCTCGAGCTTGTCGAGCTGGCCGGAGGCGTAGGCGGCGCCGACCAGCGCGCCGATCGAGCTGCCGCACACCATGTCGGGCCGCACGCCGCGCTCCTCGAGCGCGCGGATCGCGCCGATGTGCGCCCAGCCGCGCGCGCTGCCCGAGCCGAGTGCGAGTCCGATCCGGGGTTTTCTTTTCACCCCCGAAAATCTACACGCGTTCGAAGATGGCCGCGATGCCCTGGCCGCCGCCGATGCACATCGTCACCAGCGCGCGGCGCTTGTTCGTGCGCTCCAGCTCGTACAGCGCCTTGATGGTAAGGATCGCGCCGGTGGCGCCGATGGGATGGCCGAGCGCCACCGCGCCGCCGTTGGGGTTGACCTTCGCGGGATCGAGGCCGAGGTCGCGAGTCACCGCCATCGCCTGCACGGCGAACGCCTCGTTCGACTCGACTACGTCCATGTCGGCGGGCTTGAGGCCGGACTTCTCGAACACCTTCTTCACCGCGGGAATCGGCCCGAGGCCCATCACCTGCGGCTCGACGCCGGCGTGGGCGTAGGCCACGAGCCGCGCGATGGGCTTGAGCTTGTTTTTCTCCGCGTAGGAAGAAGAAACGAGAACCAGCGCCGCGCCGGCGTCATTGATGCCGGAAGCATTGCCGGCGGTGACGGTGCCGTCCTTCTTGAACACCGTCTTCAGCTTCGCCATGTCGGCGGCGCTCACTTCCTTGCGCACATGCTCGTCGGTCGTGAACTGCTCGACGCCTTTCCGCGTCTTGATCTCGATCGGCGTGATCTGCGACTTGAAGTAGCCCGCCTCCATCGCGGCAGCGGCTTTGCGGTGCGACTGCACCGAGAACTCGTCCTGCTGCTCGCGCGTGAAGCCGTATTTGGCGGCGATGTTCTCCGCCGTCACGCCCATGTGGCCGTTGCCGAACGGGTCGTGCAGCGCCCCGGTCATCGCGTCGACCACCGCCGCGTCGCCCATGCGCTGGCCCCAGCGGCCGGCGGGCAGGAAGTACGCGGCGCGGCTCATGCTCTCCGCGCCGCCGGCGACCGCGACCTCGCAATCGCCGAGCATCAGGTGCTGCGCGGCGGAGACGATGGCCTGCAGGCCCGAGCCGCAGAGGCGGTTGACCGTGAGGCACGGGGTGCCGACCGCGAGGCCGGCATCGATTGCCGCGACGCGCGACAGGTACATGTCGCGAGCCTCGCCGTGGATCACGCTGCCCATGACGACATGGCCGACCGTAGCCGGATCGATCTTCGCGCGCGCGACCGCTTCCTTGATGGCGATGGAACCCAGCCTGGTCGCCGGAAAATCCTTCAGGGTCATTCCATAGTCGCCGATCGCCGTGCGTGCGCCAGCCACCACCAGTACTTCTCGATTGCTCATGCCAGACTCCCGTATAGGTCGTGCGCATCGGCGCGGTCGATCCGCACCTTTGCAAATTCCCCTGTCTTGCCGCCCTTGAAGCGCACCGTCCCGTCGATCTCCGGCGCGTCGGCGCTCGAGCGGCCCACGCCTTCGTCATCCACCAGGACTTGAATCGTCTTTCCGATCCTGCTTTTCAGCCGGTCGGCGCTGATGCGTTCCTGCACCCGCATGAACCTTTGCTTGCGGAAGGCCTTGACGTCGTCCGGCACCGCGTCCGGAAGCGCGTTCGCCGCGGCGCCCTCGACCGGCGAATACTCGAAGCAGCCCACGCGATCGAGCTGCGCCTCCTCCAGGAATTCGAGCAGCTCCTCGAATTCCACCTCGGTCTCGCCGGGAAAGCCGACGATGAAGGTGCTGCGGATGGTGAGCTCCGGGCAGATGTCGCGCCAGGCGCGCACGCGCTCGAGCACCTTCTCGGCGCTCGCCGGCCGCTTCATCAGCTTGAGGATGCGCGGGCTCGCGTGCTGGAACGGCACGTCGAGATAGGGAAGGATCTTTCCCTCGGCCATCAGCGGGATCAGCTCGTCCACGTGCGGATACGGATACACATAATGCGGCCGCACCCACACGCCGAGCTCGCCGAGGGACTTGAAGAGATTGATGAAGTTGCTCTTGAGCGGCTTGCCGTTCCAGAAGCCGGTGCGGTATTTCACGTCCACGCCGTAGGCGCTGGTGTCCTGCGAGACGACGAGCAGCTCCTTCACGCCCGCCTTCACCAGGTTCTCGGCCTCCTGCATCACTTCGCCGATCGGGCGCGAGACGAGGTCGCCGCGCATCGAGGGGATGATGCAGAACGTGCAGCGGTGGTTGCAGCCCTCGGAGATCTTCAAGTACGCGTAGTGCTTCGGCGTGAGCTTGATTCCCTGGGGAGGAATCAGGTCGGTGTACGGATCGTGCGGCTTGGGCAGGTGCGCGTGCACCGCCTTCATCACCGCCGGCGTGTCGTGCGGTCCCGTAACTGCCAGTACCGCCGGATGGGCAGAATTTATTAAATCTTTTTTGGAACCCAAACAACCGGTCACTATCACCCGCCCGTTTTCGGCCAACGCCTCGCCGATGGCGTCGAGCGACTCGGTGACCGCGGCGTCGATGAAGCCGCAGGTGTTGACGATGACGAGGTCCGCGCCGGCGTAGTCGCCCGCCGTTTCGTAGCCTTCGGCGCGCAGCTGCGTGAGGATGCGCTCGGAGTCGACGAGGGCCTTGGGACAGCCCAGCGAGACGAAGCCGACCTTCGGACTACTTCTTCTCGGGTTCGTTCTTGGTTTGCTGGGGGAAGCCAGGGAAGGACAGTCCGGAGAACATGTTGCGCGCCTGGTTCTGCATCTGGTCCTGGAACTGCGCGAACATCTTCTGGCTCTGCTCCATGTACGCCTGCATCAGGCTCTGCAT
>Ga0068871_100002092_pt1 | contig 13508 bp, 14 predicted proteins | sample KBSMisM72_FD_72750 | JGI IMG/M metagenome (GOLD analysis project Ga0068871, IMG submission 72750) | Miscanthus rhizosphere microbial communities from Kellogg Biological Station, Michigan, USA - KBS Miscanthus M7-2 | ecosystem: Host-associated > Plants > Roots > Rhizosphere > Soil ... | reverse complement strand
ACCGCCATCGCCGGCCAGTAGGTCTTGTGCAGCGAGCGGATCTGCCGCAGCACGCCGTCGATGCGGTAGCGGATGCGCAGGAAGTTCTGCTCGGGCTCGAAGTGGATGTCGGAGGCTGCGCGCTCCACGGCGTCGGCGAGCAGCGCCGAGATCAGGCGCACCACCGGCTGCGAATACTCGTCGCCCTGGCTGATGGTGGTGTAGTCCACCTCGCCGGTCTCGATCTCGCGCAGGATGCCGTCGATCGAGAACTCGTGGCCGTAGTAATGCTCGACCGCGCGCTCGATCTCGGAATCGCCGGCAAGGCGCAGCTCGATCTCGAACTCGCCCTTGAGGTGCGCGCGCAGCTGGTCGATCGCCACGATGTTGTTGGTGTCGGCGAGCGCCACGATGAAGCGCTTCTGCTGGCGGTCGAGCGCCACCGGGAAGATGCGATAGCGCCGCGCCAGCTCGCGCGGCAGCGCCTTCAGCGCGGCCGGATCGACGATGATGTGGGCGAGGTCGACCGACTGCAGGCCGAGCTTTTCGGACAGCGCGTCGCGCAGCGTGGCTTCGGAAACGAAGCCGAGCTGCACCAGGATGCGCCCCACCGGCACGTGCGACTTGGTCTGCTCGAGCAGCGCGATCCTCAGCTGGTCCTCGGTGAGGATGCCCTGGTCGATCAGAATCTGGCCGATATGCCGCTTGGCCTGGGGATTCGTGGGCGAATTCATCCGGATAGGATGATAACCGCGGCTCCCCGAGGGGGGGAGTCAACTTTTCCGGGCGCTGTCAGATTGTGTCAGTTGCCAAGCTGCCCGGCGCGGGCACGCGCGGCCGCAGGCTCGAACGTGGCGCCTCGCTTCTCCGCCAGCGCCGCAGCGCGCAGGTAGTAGTCGCGGGCGAGCTGGGTCTTGCGCAGATGGTCCAGGCTGACGGCGAGGTTGTAGGCGAAGTCCGCGTTCTCCGGGTCGCCGGCGAAAGCCTTGAAGTATTCCTGCTGCGCTTCCGCCCATCGGCCCTGCTGCGCGAGCTGGTTGCCGAGCGTGAAATTGAGCACATGAGCGCCGGGGTCCTGCGCGAGCATCGACTTGACCCTGCTTTCCGACGCCAGCGGATCGAGCCGCGCGCTGCGCAAGGAAAGCAGTCCCGCCTGCGCGTTTCCGTCGCGCGGGTCCACCTGAAGCAGCCGCAGGTAAGTCGCTTCCGCCGACTCATAGCGGCCGGCGCGCGTATCGAGCGCGGCAAGGCCGAGGAGCGCGTCGCGATTTCCCGGATCGTCGGCGAGCGCCTGCTCGTATTCGCTGCGCGCCTTCGCGAGATCGCCTGCCTGGTAGGCGGCGTAGCCGGCCTCGACCTTCGGATGAACCTGCGGCAAAGCGCGGCTCACGTTGACTTCCAGGCCGGGGCGAGGGGCGGCCGGCGCCGCGGCTGGCGGCGCGTTGACGGACGGGGCCGCGAGACGCGGGGCCGGCGAGAGCAGGGGGCGCTCGGCGGGCGGCGGCGCGGGCGGCCGCGAAACCGTTGCCGGATTCTGCTGCGGCGCGCTGGGAGCCGCGGGCAGCCCGGGAATCACAGTGGAAGCCGGCGCGGCCGGAGCGGGTGCGACAACCGGGCGCTCCTGTGCCGGAGCGGCCGCGACTTCGGACGACCGCGGCGGGTTGGAGTTGACCAGCGGATACGGCGGGCGCAGCTGGTACCAGAAGTAGACGACCGTACCCACGGCGAACAGCCCGAGGACCGCAAGCGTGATGTAGAACGGCAGCTTGGGATTGGGCTCCCGGAACTTGGCTTCGAAAACCTTGCGCGCGGTGGCGCGCTCGGCGGCCTGCGGCGCGGCGCTCTCGTTCGCCGGCGCGGCCGCGGGAGCGCGCCGCGGCGTTTCCTTCGGCGTCTCGAGGCGCAGTTCCTCGCGCGGCCGCGATGGCGACGGGGCCATGTCGGGGCTTTCGATTTCGAGCGGCGCGGACAGGTCCGGGAGTTCGTTTCGCGTCACCACGCGCCGCAGGGCTTCAGCCGGCTGCGCCTCGCTTTCGAGCGAGAGCGTGGGACGGGAACTTCCCGCACCGGACGCGGCCGCAGCGCCTGAAGACTCGCTAGCCGCGGGCGCGGCCGCATCGGGCGCAGGACCGGTTTCGCCGCGCGCCCGGCGCTGCGACTCTTCCTTCGCTTTCTCGGCCTTCTTCAACGCCTCGAGCAGCAGGCTCATGTGGTTGGTGCGCTCAGCGGGATGCCTCGCCCGGGCCGATCGGCGGGGCGACCCGCGCCGGATTGGGCTTGAGGAAGAAATCGTCCCCGGGCATGGAGCCGCGCAGCGAGCGGTAGTCGCCGTCGACGCTGGGCTCGCGAATCACGGTGGCGCGCAGGAAAATCACCAGCTCGGTCTTGATGTTCGATTCGTTGCGCTGCTCGAGCAGCTCGCCGAGGCCGGGGATGGCGTTCACTCCGGGAATGGTGTCCTCGGTGCGCGAGCGCTGGTCCTGCATCAGGCCGCCGAGCACCGCCACCTGGCCGCTTTGCAACCTGAGCACCGAGTCGAACTCGCGCGTCTCGAAGATCGGGATCAGGTTGGGCGTAGTGAGCGCAGGGTTCGGATCGGTGGCGTTGCCGATGCGGCGCCGGATCGTGGGCCGCACGTTGAGGACCACCGTGTCGGCCTCGTTGATCTGCGGCAGGACGCTCATCATGAAGCCCTCGGCCGCGACCAGCGGCGTGGTGGTGAACGACGGCGGCGCGATGAGGGTGCCGCCGCCGCTGCCCGAGATCGTGAGGTTGGACGGCGTGATCTGGAAATAGATGATGTCGCGCGTCACGCGCAGAAGCGCCGTCTGGTTGTTCAGGACCGACAGCTTCGGGCTCGACAGCACTTTCACGTCGCCGAACGATTCGAGCAGGCTGAGGGCGAAGTTGAAGTTCAGGCTGCTGATCGCGCCACCGAGCACGAACGCGGTGGTGCTCACCGCGGCGGGCGTGCCGATGCTGTTCTGGCCGAACTCGATGCCGCTCGAGCCGGTACCGAAGCCGGGCCGGCCGACCGTCGTCGCGCCGGAGCGCAGCCGCTGCCAGTCGATGCCGCGCTGGTACTGGTTGTTCAGCTGGACCTCGGCGACGGTCGCCTCGATCAGCACCTGGCGCTTGGCGCCGATCAGCACCTGGTCGAGGAATTCCTGCACCTTCTCATGCTGGCGCGACGAAGCGCGAACGTAGAGGATGCCGCTTTCACGGTTCGCGATCACCGAGGCGGCTTCGACGAACTGAGTGCTCTGCTGCGCCTGCGACGCGGCGGGCTGCGCCGCCGGCGCTGCGCCGGCCGGCTGCGCGCTCGCCACGGGACTCGAAGCGACGGCGGGCATTACGATGGCCGGGCCGCCAGGCAGCACTTTGTCGGTCTCGCGCAGGATGTCCTTCACGTTGACGACGATCGATTCCCAGAGCTTGTTCTCGGAGGACACGTCCACCTGCGCGATCGCGCCGGTGTTGGTGCCGGTGGTCGTCGCCTGGCCCGAAGCGGAGTTCGACGAAGCGAACTGCGTGGAGGCGAGCGAGCTCATTTTTACGTTGCGCGCCGCGCTGAGGTAATCGATCTTGTAGGCGCGCAGGAACGGCGAGTCGCGCATCACGCTCAGGTTCTGGCCGTCGATCTCGTAGCGCATGTCGACCTGGCGGGCGATGCGCGCGAGCAGCTGCGGCAGCGTCTGGTCGATGGCGTTCAGCGTCACCGTGCCGGTGATGTCGTTGTGGATGTCGATGTTGAGCTTCGCGTCGCGCGCGAGCGCGAAGAGCAGGTCGTGCACGCGCACGTTGTTGACCACGACGCTGTACGTCTCGAGTCTGGCGGCGGGCTTTGGCTTGGGAAGCAGCGGAGCGATCTGCACCGGCGGCGGGATCTGGCCCTCGGCCTGGACTGATTCCGCCTTGAGGTGAGTCGCGGCCGGCTTGACCGGCGTCTGGCTGCACGCGGCGAGCAGCAGTGCGCTGCAGAAAACCTGCAGGCAACGCCACAACAGTCCGACGCAAGCCCCCGGATTCATGCCCAATACTCCCTCCTCCGGCAAGCATAACACCCGGGGGCGAGGTGGGTTTCCCGTCTGACTAAATTTGACTGCGCAGCTCGGCGAAGCTGCGCGCAGTCGTGTGGAACGCTTCCTGGTAGCGAGGCGGCAGCTGGCGCTGCGCCTGCAGCGCCGCCTCGCGGCTCTGAAATTCGCCGTACACCACACGCAGGCGGTATTGGCCACTACCTGCGGCGAGCGGAATCACCGATAAATCCTCCAGGCGCACGAGGTCGCGGGCGCGCTGCAAGAAGCGCTCGAGGCGTGCGGGGTCGCTGTTGTCGGTATTGAAAAGCTCGATGGCGTAGCTGTCGTCGGGTGCGCGCTCAAGGCGCTCGCGACCCGCGGCGAGGCGCGAGGCGAGTAGTCGCTGGCCACCAGGTGAGTAACCGGCAAGCCGATTCGCCTGGGCTTCGCTTATCCGCACGACGGGCACGGGCGCAGGAGCGGGCGCGGCCTCGGGAGCAGGCGGCGGCGATGCCTGCGCCGCAACGGCGGGGGCAACCGGTGCGGGATCGGCGGCAACGACGACGGGCGCCTGAGCCTTCTCTACCTTGCTCGGCGCGGGCGTCGCCTTTGCCTCGGGGGGCACGCGGCTCGAGAAGAACCAGGGGACGGCGGCGCCGACGGCGATACCGAGCGCGAGCGTGGCGGCAACGTAGACGGCGGGGCGCACCGGCCGCGGCACCGAGGCAAATTCGGAGTCGGCGACCGCGGCGCGCACGTGCTTGTCGCTGATCGCGTGGACGTTCTCGGTGAAGGCCGCGAGCAGCGCCTTGTCGCAGAGGATGTTGATGCGCCGCGTCAGACCGCCGGAGGCGCGGGCGACCAGGCCGAGCGCCCGCGGCGAGAACACGTCCGGGCCGCGGTAGCCCGCGGCGCGCATGCGGAAGGAGACGTAGTTCGTCACCTCCGGCGCTGCGAGCGGCCGCATGCGGAAGGAATGCGTGACGCGGTCGCGCAGCTGCCGCAGCGAAGGCTTGGCGAGCGTGGCGTCGAGCTCCGGCTGGCCGAAGAGCACCATCTGCAGCAGCTTGTGGCGGTTGGATTCCAGGTTGGACAGCAGGCGCACCTGCTCGAGCGTCTCCTCGGGCATGACGTGCGCTTCGTCCACCAGGATCACCACGCGGCGCCCGGCGGCGTAGAGGCGAATCAGCTGTTCCTGCAGCTCGCGCAGCGCGACGCTCGTGCGCTCGCCGTTCAACTTGAGGTCGAGGTCGTCGGCGATGGCGTGCAGGATCTCGTCGCGCCCGAGCGAGGGCGTGGCGAGGTAAATGGTTTCCACATGCGCCGGCAGCCGCTCCATCAGCACCCGGCAAAGCATGGTCTTTCCGCTGCCCACCTCGCCCGAGACCTTGACGATCCCCTCGTCGTGCAGGATGGCGTAGATCAGCGCGTCAAGCGTCGCGCCGCGGTCGGCGCCGTCGAAGAAGAAATCGGTATGCGGCGTGATGCGGAACGGCGGTTCCGCGAGGCCGAAATGCTCCAGGTAGAGCGCCACCTACTTGCCTTCGCCCGAGCTCATCCGGCTGTACAACGTCGTGCGGTTGACGCCGAGAAGTTTGGCCGCCTGGCTGACATTGCCGCGCGTCAGGCGCATGGCCGCCTCGATGTAGGCCCGCTCCCAGGCCTTGAGCGTTTCGTCCAGGTTGAACGGCCCGCCGCGCTCCAGGAGCCGAGTGGCCTGCTCGAGGATCGAGCCGCCGGGCGCCGCGGCGCCCGAGGCTGCGGAGGGGTCGCCTTCCAGCTCGAGGTCGAGCTCGGCCTCGAGATCGGCGGGCGATACGCGCTGCCCCGCGTACTTGGTGGCGAGGCGGATGACGACATTGCGCAGCTCGCGCACGTTGCCGGGAAACTCATACTGCAGCCAGCGTTGCGCCGCCTGCGTATCGAGCTCGAAGGGCTGCGCGCCGCCGCGCGCCGCATACAGCCTGCGGAAGTGATCGAGCAGCGCGCGCTTGTCGCCTTCCATTTCGCGCAGCGGCGGCACGCTCAGGGTGAACACCGACAGGCGGTGATACAGGTCGGCGCGGAACGCCCCCTTCTTCACTTCGCGGCGCAGGTCGCGATTGGTGGCAGCAATGACGCGGCAGCGCGACGTTCGGCTCTGGGTTTCGCCTACCCGCTGGTACTCGCCGTTCTCGAGTACGCGCAGCAGCTTGGCTTGCAGCTCGAGGGGCAGCTCGCCGATCTCGTCGAGCAGCAGCGTGCCGTCCTGCGCGTCCTCGAAATACCCGGCCTTGTTGGTCTGCGCGCCGGTGAAGGCGCCTTTCACGTAGCCGAACAGCGTCGGCTCCACGAGGGTCGGGGAGATCGCGGCGCAATTCAGCGTGAGGTAGGGCCGGCTCGAGCGCGGCGAGAGCCGGTGGATATTGGCGGCGACGAGCTCCTTGCCGCTGCCCGATTCGCCCTCGATCAGCACCGGATAAGGCGCGGCGGCGAACTGGGCGATCTGGTTCTTCAGCTTGGCGAGCGCGGGACTGGAGCCGACGAGGTCCACTTCCTCGCCCGCCGGCACTTCGAGCGCGCGCGCGAGCAGCTTGCGCAGCAGCTCCGGATCGGCGGGCTTGGCGACGAACTCGAAGGCGCCGAGCGCGCGCGCGTGCCGGGCGTTCGCGGCGTCGTTCTGCCCGGAAAGCACGAAGATCTTCATGCGCGGCGCGTGCGCGAGCAGATCGCCGATCAGCGCGAAGCCCTCGTCCGGCGTGTGCGGCGACGGCGGCAGGCCGAGGTCCACCAGCGCGAGCCGCGGCGCCTCGGGCAGCTGGCGCAGCAGCGCCACCGCATTCGCGCGCGAGTCGCAGGCGAGCACCTCGAAGTCGGTGCCCAGCGCAAACGCCAGCGTGTCGGTAATGAGCGGGTCGTCGTCGACGACCAGCAGCGCCGGCTTCCCGTCAGGACTACTGCTCACGGATACACCTCATGTAGGCCCGCTCTAGGTCGGGCTCGGCATAGCGGCCGCACAGCGCCGCCGGCGAGCCGCGGAAGCGGACCCGCCCCTTATCGAGTACCGCGATCGCCGAGCACAGCTCCTGCACGTCGGCGAGCACGTGCGAAGTGAAGAACAGCGTTCGGCCCTCGGCGCCCAGCCGGCGCAGCACCGATTTCACCGCGACCCGGGCGGCAGGGTCAAGGCCGCTCATCGGCTCGTCGAGCACGTAGAGCTCGCGCTCGATGAGGAAGCCCGCGGCCAGGCCGAGCTTCTGCGTCATTCCCTTCGACAGGCTGCGCACCGGCTTGCCGAGGCTGTCGGCCTCGAGCTCGAGCTCGGCGAGCAGCCGCTCCACGCGGGCGGCATCGTAAGGGGTGCCGGCCAGGCCGGCGGCGGCCCGCAAAAACTCGCCGCATCGAAGGTAGTGCGGCGGGGCGAAGCGCTCAGGCACGTAGGACAGGCGCGCGCGCGCACGCGAAAGCCGCGCATCGGCGCCGAAGATTTCGACGTCGCCGCCGTCCGCGCCGCACAGGTCGAGCATGCATTTGATCAGCGTCGTCTTGCCGGCGCCGTTCGCGCCGACCAGCCCGAATGCCTCGCCGCGAGCCACCTCGAGATCGACGCCGGCGAGCGCCGTTTCGCGCCCGTAATACTTGGCCAAAGCGGCGATGCGCACCGCATGGACCGGGGGTTGCCGGGTTCCCCCCTCTTTATCCTCACTCATGCGGGATAATATAACCCTGTGCAGCAAGATCACATCGTAGAAATCCGTGATGTTTCCTTCGGTTACGACGCGGCCCGGCCGGTGCTGCGCGATATCGATCTGGCGATCGCGCGCGGCGCGGTGGTCGGCATCATGGGCCAGTCCGGCTGCGGCAAGACGACGCTGCTGCGCATGATCATGGGCGCGCTGCGTCCCAGCGCCGGCACGGTTCGCGTCCTGGGCTACAGCACCGCCGGCCTCGCCCACGACGAGCTCTTCGCCATGCGGCGCAAGATGGGCATGCTGTTCCAGTTCGGCGCGTTGTTCACCGACCTTTCCGTCTACGAGAACGTCGCCTTCCCGCTGCGCGAGCACGCCGGGCTGCCCGACGAGCTGCTGCACGACCTGGTGATGCTCAAGCTCGAGGCGGTCGGCCTGCGCGGGGCGGCGCACCTCATGCCGGCGGAGCTCTCCGGCGGCATGGCGCGCCGCGTCGCGCTCGCCCGCTCGATCGCGCTCGACCCGCAGCTGATCCTCTACGACGAGCCGTTCACCGCGCTCGATCCGATCTCGTTCGGCGTCATCTCGCGGCTGATCCGGGAGCTGAACGGCTCGCTTGGCGCCACGTCGCTCATCGTCACCCACGACGTGCAGGAAGCGCTGGGCGTGGTCGACTACGTCTATTTCATGGCCGCGGGGCGCATCATCGCCAAGGGCACGCCCGACGAGATCCGCGCCAGCCAGGAGCCCTTCGTCAATCAGTTCGTCAACGGCAAGCGCGACGGACCGGTGCCGTTCCAGTATCCGGCGCCGGACTACGCCGCCGACCTCGAGCTCGCCGGCGCCTGATGGACGCAGCGGACCTGCGCGCGCGCATCGAGCGGCTCGGCGGGGCGGTCAGCGCCCACGTGTGGCGGCTGGGCTTCGCCAGCCGCTTCCTCGCTTACCTCGTGCTGCATTCGGGCACCGCGCTGCGGCGCTTTCGCCTGACCATGGCGGAGATCTACTTTGCCGGGGTCCTGTCGCTCATCATCATCCTGGTCTCCGGGCTTTTCGTCGGCATGGTGCTCGCGCTGCAGGGCTACCAGACACTGCAGCGCTTCGGCGCCGCCGAGTCCCTCGGCGTGCTGGTGGCGCTGTCGCTGGTGCGCGAGCTCGGTCCCGTGGTCGCCGGTCTCCTGTTCGCCAGCCGCGCCGGCAGCGCGATCACCGCGGAAATCGGCCTGATGAAGGCGACCGAGCAGCTCTCGGCGATGGAAATGATGGCGGTCGATCCGATCGCGCGCGTGGTCGCGCCGCGCTTCTGGGGCGGAGTCATCTCCATGCCGCTGCTGGCGGCGCTGTTCTCGGCGATGGGAATCTTCGGCGGCTACCTGGTCGGCGTGCAGCTGATCGGCGTCGACGCCGGCGCGTTCTGGTCGCAGATGCAGGCCGCGGTCGATGTGCGCGAGGACATCCTGAATGGCGTCATCAAGAGCGTGGTGTTCGGTGGCGCCGTAACCTGGATCGCGGTATTCGAGGGCTATGACGCGGTGCCGACCGCCGAAGGGGTGTCGCGCGCGACGACGCGCACGGTGGTGATGTCCTCGCTCGCCATACTCGCCCTAGACTTCGTTCTGACGGCGCTCATGTTCACGGGAGGTAACGCAGGATGAACCGGTCCACCATCGACCTCTGGGTCGGGATATTCGTCGTCGTCGGCATGGCCGCGCTGCTCTTCCTCGCGCTGAAAGTCGGGAACCTGGCGTCGTTCTCGAACTCCCAGGTCTACGAGGTCAAGGCCAAGTTCGCCAACATCGGCGGCCTCAAGGTGCGCGCGCCGGTGAAGAGCGCCGGCGTGGTGGTCGGCCGCATCGCCGACATCCGCTTCGACAACGACAGCTACGAGGCGCTGGTCACGATGAACGTCGACCAGCAGTACAAGTTCCCGCGAGATACGACGGCCAAGATCCTGACCTCCGGCATCCTCGGCGAGCAGTACGTCGGGCTGGAGGCGGGCGGCGACGCGAAGATGCTCGAGGCCGGCGGCACGCTGCGCCTGACGCAGTCCGCGGTGGTGCTGGAGAACCTGATCAGCCAGTTCCTGTTCAACAAGGCCGCCGAAGGCGACGACAAGGGCAGCGAGAAGGGGAATGCGAAGAAGTGAGGCGCGTCTTTCTTCTCCTTGCCGTGCTGGCGGCGTCGGGCTGTGCGACTTCGCCGGACGCCGACCCGCGCGACCCGCTCGAGCCGATGAACCGCGCGCTGTTCAACTTCAACGACGCCTTCGACGAGGCGATCGGCACGCCGGTGGCGAAGGGCTACCGGGCCGTGCTGCACCAGGAAATCCGCACGCGCATCAGCAATTTCTTCTCGAACCTCGGCGACGTGTTCATCGGCGTGAACAACATCCTGCAGGGCAAGTTCCAGGACGGCGTCGAGGACTGGGCGCGCGTCGCCTTCAACAGCACGATCGGCCTTGCCGGAATCCACGACGTCGCCTCAGAGATGGGGCTGGAGAAGCACGACGAGGATTTCGGCCAGACCTTCGGCCACTGGGGCATCGGCTCGGGGCCCTACCTCGTGCTGCCGTTCCTCGGCCCGAGCACGCTGCGCGACGGCACCGGGCTGGCGCTCGACTTCTACGCCGATCCGATGAACGAGTTCTCGCCGAGCGAGGTGCGCGATCCGCTGTGGGTCGTGCGCCTGATCAACCGGCGGGCCGACCTACTCGACGCCAGCAGCCTGCTCGAGCAGGCTGCCCTCGACCGCTACATCTTCCTGCGCGACGCCTACCTGCAGCGCAGGCGCAGCCAGATCTACGACGGCAGCCCGCCGCGCCAGCGCGACGAGGAGGTCAACGAGCCCCCACCCCCGGCCGTTAAATGACTATGACGAAAACCCTCTGCATCCTGGCTTCATTCCTGTGGCTCGGCGCGGCGCACGCGCAGGAGACGATTCCGCCCGACGCGCTGGTGAAGCAAGTCACGCTCGAAGTCATCGACATCATCGCCAAGGACAAGGAGATCCGCTCGGGCGACCGCGCCAAGCTGATCGGCGTCATCGACGCGAAGGTCCTGCCGCATTTCGATTTCGCCTCCATGACGTCGCTCGCGATGGGCCAGAACTGGCGCGTCGCGACGCCCGAGCAGAAGAAGCTGCTGGTCGAGTCTTTCCGCACGCTCCTCGTGCGCACCTACGCCAGCGCGCTCGCCGCGTACAGCGAGCAGAAATTCGACTTCCGGCCGCTGCGCGCCAAGCCGACGGACACCGACGTCACCGTGCAGGTGCGCGTCCTGCAGCCCGGGCAGCAGCCCGTTCCGATCGACTACAGCATGGAAAAGACGCCGAGCGGCTGGAAGGTGTACGACGTGATGGTGGGCGGCGTCAGCCTGGTCGCCAACTACCGCACCGAATTCGCCACCGTCGTGCGCAGCACCGGGATCGACGGACTGATCAAGGACCTGCAGACGAAGAACAAGACGCTCGAGCGCAGGTCCGCGGCGCCGGCGGACAAGAAGTGATCCGGCGCGAGAACGGCCGCATCTTCCTGTCGGGCCCGCTCACGCTGGCGAACGTCGGGCAGGTCCTGGAGGAAGGCCGCCAGCACCTGGGCGAGGGCGTGGCCACGGTCGATCTTGGCGAGGTCACCGAGCTCGATTCCTCGGCGCTCGCGCTGCTCCTCGCCTGGCTGCGCGAAGCGAAGGCCGGCGGCCGGCCGCTGGGCTTCGCCAACCTGCCGGAGGCGTTGCGGACCATCGCCCGCCTGTACGGCGTGCAGGACCTGCTTCCCGTCGCCCGCTGAGCGCAATCGAGGTCCGCGGCATCCAGAAGCGCTTCGGCGGCCTGCGCGCCCTCGATGGCGTCTCGCTCGAGATCGCCGAAGGCGAGTTCTTCGGGTTGCTCGGGCCCAATGGCGCCGGCAAGACCACGCTGATCAATGTGATCGCCGGCCTCGCGCGCGCCGACGCCGGGCACGCCGCGGTGATGGGAGCCGACGTCGTCAAGGACTACCGGCGCGCGCGCAGCATGCTCGGCGTGGTTCCGCAGGAGCTGGTGTTCGATCCGTTCTTCACCGTACGCGAGACGCTGCGCATCCAGTCGGGCTATTTCGGCATCCGCAACAACAAAGCGTGGATCGACGAGGTGATGCACCACCTCGACCTCACCGGCAAGGCCGACGCCAACATGCGCGCGCTCTCCGGCGGCATGAAGCGCCGCGTGCTCGTGGCGCAGGCGCTGGTGCACAAGCCGCCGGTCATCGTGCTCGACGAGCCCACCGCCGGCGTCGACGTCGAGCTGCGGCAGGGACTGTGGCAATTCGTCCGTCGGCTGAACCGCGACGGCCACACGATCGTGCTCACGACGCACTACCTGGAGGAGGCGGAGGCGTATTGCGGCCGCATCGCGATGCTGAAGGCGGGCCGCATCGCCGCGCTCGACTCGACGGCGAACCTCCTGAAGAGCTTCTCCGGCTCGCAGATGAAGCTGCGCCTGGATCGCGAGGAGCTGCCGCTCGACTTCCCGGGCGAGCTCTCGTCGCGCGACGGCAACGCGTTCGTCCTCAAGCTGAAGAATTTCCAGGAAGTGGAGAGCGCCCTGGCGAAGCTGCGCGAAGCCCGGGTCGAGATCCTCGAGATGGAGCTGGAACCGCCCGATCTGGAAGACGTCTTCCTGCGGATCACGAAATGACCGGCTTCCAGACGCTGCTGTACAAGGAGATGCTGCGCTTTTGGAAGGTAAGCGTGCAGACCATCGCCGCGCCGGTGCTGACCGCGATCCTGTACCTCGTGATCTTCGGCCATGCGCTGGAAGGCCGCGCCGGCGCGTTCGCAGGCGTTACCTACTCGTCGTTCCTCGTTCCCGGACTGGTGATGATGAGCGTGCTGCAGAACGCGTTTGCCAACAGCTCCTCGAGCCTCATCCAGTCGAAGATGACCGGCAACATCGTGTTCGTGCTGCTGCCGCCGATCTCCTACCTCGAATTCTTCGGCGCCTACGTCCTTGCCGCCACGGCGCGCGGGCTGGCGGTAGGTTCCGGCGTCATGCTCGCCACGGTGTGGTTCGTCGACCTGCACCTCGTCGCCCCGCTCTGGACGCTCGGCTTCGGCCTGGCCAGCGCCGCGCTCGCCGCCGCGCTCGGCCTCCTGGCGGGCATCGTCTCGGAGAAGGTCGACCAGCTCGCCGCGTTCCAGAATTTCGTCATCCTGCCGCTCACCATGCTCGCGGGCGTGTTCTATTCGGTGCACTCGCTGCCGGCGCCCTGGGGGCAGGTGTCGCACTTCAACCCCTTCTTCTACATGGTGGACGGCTTCCGCTACGGCTTCTTCGGCACGGCCGACCTGTCGCCCTGGACGAGCCTCGCGGTGGTCGCGAGCAGCTTTTTCTTTGTATCGTTGGGCTGCGTTCTTATATTGAGGTCGGGGTACAAGCTCAGATGGTGACGCCGGAAAGCGTGAAGGCGGGAATCGAGGCCGGGCTCGCGTGCGAGCACCTCGAGGTGATCGGCGACGGGCAGCACTTCCAGGCGGTCATCGTGTCGGGCGCATTCGCCGGCAAGAGCCGAGTGCAGCGCCACCAGCTGGTCTATGCGGCGCTCGGCGACCGCATGCGGGAGGAAATCCACGCGCTCTCGATGAAGACCCTGACACCGGAAGAATGGCGCAATGGATAAGCTGAGGATCTCCGGCGGCCGATCGCTGCAGGGAGAGCTGCGCGTGTCCGGCGCGAAGAATGCCGCCCTGCCCATCATGTGCGCCGCGCTCCTCGCGGACCGGCCGCTCGAGCTGGCCAACGTGCCGCAGCTGATGGACATATCGACCATGGCCCGGCTGCTGGGCCAGATGGGCGTCCAGGTCGAGCG
>Ga0068871_100002087_pt1 | contig 13520 bp, 7 predicted proteins | sample KBSMisM72_FD_72750 | JGI IMG/M metagenome (GOLD analysis project Ga0068871, IMG submission 72750) | Miscanthus rhizosphere microbial communities from Kellogg Biological Station, Michigan, USA - KBS Miscanthus M7-2 | ecosystem: Host-associated > Plants > Roots > Rhizosphere > Soil ... | reverse complement strand
GCCATATCGAGCGGGATGTATTCGAAGAACCTTCCATAGTTGTAAAAGGCTTTCGTTTTTCCATGACCCAATGGGTCGACCGTGACGCCGAGTCGTGGGGCCCACTGACCCGTAAAGCTGTAGGCCGCACGCACACCAGACGCGCCGGGACTACCGACGAGTCGCTCCTGTTCCCAACGCATGCCAACCAGTGCCGTCACGTATTTGTTGAGACGCCAAACGTCTTGCGCATACGCCGCGTGGTAGTTCGAGAAGGTCGTAAAGTTTGGAGTTCCAAACTCTGCTCGGAAGACTTGAAGTCGAACCGGCACCAATTCCGTCGAACCATCAGCCAACTGGACGGGGAAGAGTGGATTGACACCGCCGTCAGTGGTCTGGCGGAAACGTAAGCGGAACTGTACGTTGGTTGTTTGACCGGAAGCGATTCCGTTTCCAGCCGGAATGGTCCACTTCGGTCCGCTGCGATCACGCGTTCCCTCGTAATTGCCGCGTTGGAACGTGTAGCCGATTCCCGCAGTGTGTTGTCCCCAAAGATTATGCAGCTTCGAGAGGTTGAACTCTGCGCGTTTCGTCTTGCTCACAGTAGGCTCAACGAAGCCAAGGCCGACCGCGACAAAATTTCCACGAGCGGGAAGCTGGCCCGTCGCGGCTTGAATAGTGAGCTGATCGGAACCACGCCGGTCAGACACCTGGTTGATATCGTCAAATCCTGTCTCACTGAAACGTGATCGGCCCAGCCCCAGCGAAGCATTAAAGATCAATGTCGGCGACAAGTTGCCGTTGTAACGTAGGGAGATATTGCGAGTGCCGTAATCGAGAATACTGTCGGAAGTAGTGTTATCGATCGTTAACGGCCTGCCGGGATTTGGGAAAGTGCTCTTGTTTGTCTTCGATGGATCTCCAAAGATCGAGAACGTCATCTGATGGTTTGAATTGATGAGCCATTCGCTCTTGAGCGCGTAGTTATAGCTGCGAATGCGATTGGCGAAATGGTCACCACGAATTATTCGTAAACCGGAATCACTGGTGCTCAGTGCGTTCGCTTCCGCGCCGCGCACGATATCTCTTCTGATGCTCGGATTGAAGGAACCAAAGAAGAAGAGATTGTTGCGCGCTCCCGGAACGTAGCCGCCGACGTCCACGCCGAAGTCGTAGTTCTCCTGATGCAGAAGCTTGCCACCGGTGTTGCGGCGCGGAGCATCGTCCGGCTGTAGTCGCGTTGCTTCAAATGCTTCAGGACTCGCGAATCCGTAAACGGCGCCGTGATATTCGTTGCTGCCTGATTGGGTAACGATGTTGACGATGCCGCCCTGCGATTGTCCATATTGGGGTTCGAAGCCGGCAGTCTTCACTTGAACTTCTTTGATGAAGGAGGTGTTGATGCCCGTGCCAAGCGCACCATACGAACGAGAGAAAGTTCCAATGCCGCCGAAAGCCGAGTCGGTAATACTGACACCATCGGCAACGTAGAGATTGTCGAGTGCGGAGCCACCCGAGATTGAAGGATTGTCACGACCGCCGCCGAGACTGTCCGTCGTTCCGGGCGCAAGATAAAAGAGACCCGAAACACCGCGAGCCACGGGAATGTTTGAAAAGAGCTGATCGTTCAGGTTGGAGCTTGTTTCGGTCCTACCCTGATCGATAGCCTCGCCGCCGCCGACGACAGTAACCGTTTCGGCAATGTCTCCTACCTGCAAAGTGATCTTGTTCGTAGTTGACTTACCGACGAGCACGGTCACGTTTGTTATCTCGCCCGACTTGAAACCGGTTTTCTCAACACGCACGGTGTAGTTTCCGGGAACAAGGCCCTGAACTTCGAAGTAGCCCTGATCGTTGGTGACACCAGAGCGTTCGCCGAGCGGGCCGATTACTTTCACGGCTGCTCCGGAAACAACAGATCCGTTGGAGTCGACAACGGAGCCCGAAATAGATCCGGTCGTCGAAGTCTCCTGTGCAAAGACCGCACTAGCAGCCAGCATCACGAATAGCGTCAGAAGCAAGTTGAAAATATTTTTCATTTTTGCTCTTCCTTTCTTAAGACTGATCGCGGAGCAAAATCATTTTTTTGAATGCTCCCATGGACCACGACCAGATCAGGTTTTGTAGTGCGCAACGTGTGTGCCGGATTGGTTTGAAGAATGGAGATGACGTTGATTAAAGTCTTAGACCAGACTCGTGCTGCTTAGCTCTTGGCCAATTTGGATCTCGGCGATTGCGAGTTCTGGATCTCGCCAGATGGCTCACACAACGAAACTAATTTTTCGTAGATTTGCAGAAATGTGAGACGGTTCAGATGGTTGTAGATTTCTACAAAATATAGAACGTACTGTAGAGGCGGCCCTCCGTGGCCGCCCTTGGTTTAAAACGTGTTCGCCGAATCCGAGGCCGTCGCTTCTTGAATCCCTACCCAAACCAAGGGCGGCCACGGAGGGCCGCCCCTACAGTACGTTCCCTGTCACTAATATTCGTATGGAGATAAAGCCGCAGGCGATGGCGATGCCCGAGGACTTAACAACTTTGCCGCAAGGCAAGTACGGACAACCAGAATCACGTGCCTAGGAAGTACACACCTGGCCGGCGGCGCGTGAGCATGTATATCGCGTGGAGTTATCGACGATGACGGATGGTCCGACCCGCTACAGTTCCAGCAAGGAATCGCGGGAGCACTCGAGCTATTCTTCTGGGCCTTTGCACCGTTCCAACAATTCACCGGCGAGGTCACCGATGAGCCGGTTCCAGTGTTCCAGCGCACATATTTGAGGAAAATCAAAACAGTTTTGATGAAAATCAGAGCGGGTGAGCGAGTATGCTCGGTTGAGTCAAAAACGACTCAGAGGAGATCAGCAAATGTCCCGGTCCCGACATCTCGCTCCATTTCTGGCGATAGTAATTATCATCCTGTCTGCCGGCCTGAGTAACGGCCAATCGAATCCGCAACCCTTAACCTTTCGTCGCGGCCAATCGATGTACATCGTCGCGTTCCGTCAAGGTTTCCCGTACGTCTGGGAGGAAACGCAGGTTGATGGACAGCCAAATTACTTAAATAATGCCCTTGATGCCGAGAGGAAGGTCAGGAAAAGGATCGAGGAGTGGCAGTACTTTAAAGTTGCCGAAAAAATGAGCGACGCCGACTTCGTCTTCCTGGTGCGTCTCGACGAAAGTTCAATGGAAGCCCTGGCCATTCCGGTCGACGCGTACCGGCAATATTTTAAGGAGAAGTTCGATCTGGACGCGTTGCGGGACGCTGCATTCGGACGCTACTTGATTGGTCCGCTAAAACTGCCGACGCTTAGCCGGTTGAGCGATCGTTTGGTCAAGCAGTTTCGGGAAAAGGTGTCTCCTTAAAAACTATTTTGGGCGCACAACCTCTACTGAACAGTGAGCCCGCGCCGAAACTGCGGAGGAAACACTACCAAGCAGTAAACGATCTATGCCTCTGATCCCTTTCGCACCAACAAAAATGCAGTCCGCATCCCATGTATGAGCTTCCTGCAGGATCTGATCTGCGGGAGTTCCGCGCCGGATTAAAACTTCTGCTTGTAACCCGGCGCTGCGAAGTCTTTGCAAATCCGCATCGAAAATGTCCCGTACCTGCTGCCAGTTTTCCTCTTTTGCGACTTCGATCCACTTTACAGTTTCCGGATCACTACCAATCGCCATTACGGTGTCGACAACTATCAGCACACCCACCTCTGTTCCTTTGGGCCATTGACGTTGACAGACGGCATCCAAGGCCGCTTTCGAGTCGGAAGAATTATCTACTCCGACAAGAATGCGAATGGGCTTGTCAGCCGTTCGGTATGAACCACGTGCGATGCGAACAGAGCAGCGAGCCTCATACAGCACTCTTTGCGACACGCTACCCAGGATCAAACGTCCACCGAAAACAGATAGACCACGCGCTCCGATGACTATCAGATCCGGTTTCCACTCGTCGGCTTTTCGTATTAACGCCCACGCCGGTGAATCAGCCTCGGCATCGTAACTGACGTGCCAGTCAGGAAAGAGTGATCGAATCTCTGCACTGGCGCGTTTCGCCAAGGCACGTGCTTCTTCGAGTTGGTGCTGCGCCCGTTCGTGTGCACGCTTAACGCCTTCAGGCACATACAGCGGAAACGTGTTGTCAATCGTTTCGTCGATTGGCGCCGGGACGAAGACGTCGGCGAGCGTCATTACTACCGCGTCAACTTCGGATCCTAGTCCGGCGCGTTTCAGGTCATGCAGTGCGGCGTCTGCATACTCGGAGCCGTCGTATGCAATAAGTATTTTCATAATTCGTTATGAAGAGTGTGCATGGCGCATACCAATGAAAACTGTTAGGAATTCGCCCCGACAGCGATGAATAACTTGCGAGGTATTTCGCACAACCGTTGGAATTCACGCACCTCGCTTGGACACAGTCAGAACCACCACGCGGTAGCGGGTGGGTACGCCGTGGGCTCCAATCGAATAAGGCTGCGCATCCACCCGCTACCGCGTGGTGGTTCTGACTGTGTCCAAGTTAGGCATGAACATTGCCGAGACAGTTCTCTAGTGATGAGTGCTAGCGCCGCAAGAGCTTCTGAACAAACAGAATGGCATGCGCTGGAACCTGACGCCGTTCCGCGCTTACTTAACGTCGATCTAAAAATCGGCCTCACGGCGGCTCAAGTAAGCGAACGGCAACTTCGATACGGACGCAATACGCTTCAGAAGATTCGGTCTCGGCCCGCCTGGCGATTGCTCGTGGATCAGTTCGCAAGCATTGTGATTGCGCTTCTGGCTATTGCCGCTGCTATTTCCTGGTTCACCGGTGACAACGCAGAAGCAATCGCGATTCTGATTGTTCTCGTTCTCAACGCCGCAGTCGGTTTTGCTACCGAGTGGCAGGCAGGTCGCGCTCTCGATGCCCTGCGACGACAATCTCGCACTCACTCACGTGTGCGCCGCGACGGCTTCGAATCAACTGTGGACGCCGAAGAGCTCGTCCCCGGTGACATTGTGATTTTGAATTCCGGAGATCGGGTTCCTGCCGATGCGCGACTACTCGAGGCCCTCCGTCTCGAAGCAGAAGAATCTGCATTGACCGGCGAAAGTACAACGGTAGAAAAAAGCATCAGCGCTGTTTCAGTGCAGACGCATTTGGCAGAGCGCAGCTCGATGCTTTATCTCGGAACCGCCATCGCGTCTGGCCGGGCAGTGGCAATCGTGGTGAGCACCGGTTCAGACACGCAACTCGGCAAGATTGGCCGCCTCGTCGCAACCTCGATCAAGGAGCGCTCTCCGCTTGAAATACAACTCGCTCAGCTGGGCCGCCGCCTGGTCTACCTGGTGCTGGCGATCGCGTTCATTGTGATGTTGACCGGCTGGTTGGGGGGCGACGGTCTCTGGCTGATGGTTGAAGTGAGTATCAGTCTCGCTGTCGCTGCTGTGCCTGAAGGCCTTCCGGCAGTAACAACGCTAATTCTCGCTCTGGGCGTGCTGCGTATGGCCCAACAGCGCGCGATTATGCGCCGGCTTCCGGTTGTTGAAACACTCGGGAGCACGACGGTCATTTGCTCTGATAAAACCGGAACTCTCACTGAGAACCGGATGACTGTGCGTGAATACTACCTGTCGGATGGCCGGCGCATTGAAATCGGAGATAGCGAAACTCCGCTCGAAAACGATCCGTTGTTACAGCAAGCTGTTCGCATCGGAGTGCTTTGTAGCGAAGCGTCGTTTCGTACGGAAGCGACCGATGAAACGCGCACCATTGGCGATCCCACAGAAACTGCTTTGCTCGTTGTTGCCGACACACTTGTTCTCGACGTTGCACACGAGCGTGCGCTTCACCCAAAGGTTAAAGAACACCCGTTCACCGCGTCAGCAAAACGCATGACAACCTTGCATCGCAAGTCTGACGGGCAGCACTTTGCTGCGTTAAAAGGTGCGCCGGTGGTGGTGCTTGACGCTTGCTCAAACTATCGCGATGCGTCCGGTAATACAGCGACGCTTGACGATGACACGCGCGCAACATTCACCGCGGCTAATGAACAAATGGCAAACCGCGCGTTGCGAGTACTGGCGCTGGCAGTAAAGCATTTCGAGACGGGCGCAGAACAAACCTCAGACCGGGCACTGCAAAGCGGATACACGTTCCTCGGCTTCGTAGGGATGATGGATCCACCACGTCCCGGTGTTGCCGCGGCCATCCAGTGTGCGAAGAACGCAGGCATTCGCACCGTGATGCTCACCGGAGATCAGTTAAATACAGCCATCGCAATCGCTCGAGAGCTCGGACTTAGCAAGACCGACGTGTTTGCTCGTGTGTCACCGGAAGAGAAATTGCGCATCGTAGAAGCGTTACAGAAAGCAGGCGAAGTTGTGGCGGTCACCGGTGATGGCGTTAACGACGCGCCTGCTTTGAAACGAGCAAACATCGGCATTGCGATGGGCCTGCGCGGAACGGAGGTGGCCAAAGAGGCTGCTGACGTCGTGCTCGCCGACGATAACTTTGCAACCATCCTTAAAGCTGTTGAGGGTGGCCGGACGATCTACGCGAACATCACGAAGTTTGTACACATGATGTTCTCGCACAACCTTGGCGAGGTATTGATGATCTTCACCGCCATTGCGGCAGGCTGGCCTTTGCCTTTGTTGCCGTTACAGATTCTCTGGATGAATCTCGTGACCGATGTATTTCCCGCGCTGGCGTTGGCGGTAGAGCCCGGTTCGACAGACCTCATGAACCAGCCGCCGCGCAGCTCGCGCAGAACGTTCTTGTCTAAGCCGTTCCTGATTTTGATTGGGTGGCAGGCTGCGATGCTGGCCGCGCTCGGGCTCGGCGCTTACATTTGGGCGCTGCGGGTTTATGGTCCAGGCTCGCACTCGCGCACTATTGCACTCTTCACTCTTGTCTCTGTGCAACTCGCTCACACGTTCAACTGCCGATCTCGCACCCGCTCGGCCCTTGATGGACTCTTCCGAAACCCGTTCCTCTGGATCGCCACAGTTATCGTCGTGTTGTTGCAACTCCTGGCGGTCTATTTCGCTCCGTTGGCGGCCGTACTCGGGACGGTTAAGCCGTTAGCAATCGATTGGGTAGTCGTTGCTGGTTGCGGTCTGTTGGCGATCTGCATCGTGGAGGTCACGAAGTTCATCAATCGCACTCGTACCTTTCCTCAAAAGTAGAACTCGCACTTGGATCGGGTCAGTACAGGGAGCGGTAGCGACCTGGTCAGTGATCAGCATGCGACATTTCCTGATGATTCGTGACTCCTATGGTTTGACCAGGTCGCTACCGCTCCCTGTACTGACCCGATCCAAGCGTGGGGTCCGACTTCTGAGGTAAAGCCGGTGCCCAAGTACGCACCAAAAAGTTCCATCGGGGCTGCGGAGTTTTCCTCATCACGTGCGGAAGGCTACTCATCAATACCTGCAATTTCCCCGGATTTCTGCGGGCACAATGCTTGCACCAACATGATTCTCGGATTTCTGCGCCCTCGGGACGTGGAGTAATTACAGACTGAGGAGAAAAAATGATTACTACAGATATGACAGTGCGAGATGTCGCAAACGAGCTCCCGCAATCAACCAGACTCTTTGAAAAACTCAAGATCGATTACTGCTGCGGCGGGAATCAGACGTTAGCGGAAGGCTGCACGTCAGCCGGTGTCGACGTTTACGCGGTGATACAAATGTTGGCTGAGGCAACTCAACAGAAGAGCGAAGACGTCGTAGATTTTACAAGCGCTTCCCTGCCCCAGCTAATCACCCATATCGTCGATACGCATCACGTATTCACCAAATCGGAAATGGACAGGCTTCAATTGCTTGCCGACAAAGTACTCGCTGCGCATGGGGGCAATCACCCCGAACTCGTTCACTTGGACGAACTCCTGACCCGCCTTTGCGCCGATCTCAAGCCACACATGTTCAAGGAAGAACACGTGCTCTTCCCATATATCTTCGCGCTGGCAAAAGCCGCCGACCAGCAAGGGGCTGTTCCGTTTGCTCCGTTCGGTACGGTCAATAATCCGATACGCATGATGATGAGGGAACATGATACGGCCGGTGAGATCCTGCGCGAGTTGCGCAAGCTCACGTTTGATTACAAGGTGCCCGCCGATGCTTGCATTAGCTACCAGACGCTGTATCAGGCACTGGAAAACTTCGAAAAAGATCTTCACCAGCACATTCACCTGGAAAACAACATACTCTTTCCGAAAGCGCTAGACGTCGAAAACGGGCTGAGTAAGTCGTAATGAATACAACTTCAACCGCTGACACCATCCATCGACCTTTCTTCCTGGCAGGAATCGCCACGGTGCTTACGCTTGGTTGCGTGTGGGGCGCGATCAATCTGCTCACGATTGGAGTGAAGGAGAATTTCAACGCAGTCAGCTATTCATGGGTGTTAGCACACGGCCACGCCATGGTTTTTGGTTTCGTCGGTTTCTTCATCATGGGCTTTGCTTATCAGGCCGTGCCCAGATTCAAGTACGCGGCGTTATGGCAACCGCGGCTCGCGTTCTTGAGCCTCCCGTTGATGATTGCCGGAATAATCCTTCAGACCGTTGCTCATCTTTTATCGCCGCCATCGTTATCCCTCGAAGCGCTCGCCGCCGTTATACAAATAACTGCTGTGATCATTTTTGCGGCAGTGATAGTCGGAACTATTCGGCAATCCGGCAAACATGAGAATTACGACCGCTTTCTATATGCAGCGCTGGCGTGGTTTCTGGTGGCGGCGATTGCCAACCCGTTCATCTTCAAACTATTCGAGCTGGCCGGCACACGCGAGCAACGACTCTTCAATCTGGCAACTTTCAATATTCCTTATCGCGACGTCCAATTGCTCGGGCTGGCAGTAGTGATGATCCTCGGTATTTCGCTTCGCTTACTGCCGCATGCCTATGGTCTTCGAAAGCCATCGAGGCAATGGACGTCGTTTGTGTTTTGGGGAGTGAACGGGTCAATTTTTGCCGGCGCCGTGCTCTTCATCACGGGAATGGCATCAGGCAATCACTGGCTGTTAGCACTGCAATGGCTGACGGCCGTCGTACTGCTGGTGATCGCGATCGTGACGCCTTTTCAATACCGGTTATTTGGCACAGTCGCCGAAAAGGACAGCGATCGCGGTCTCAAGTTCATACGTGCGGCTCACGTGTGGTTTATCCTCGCGATGGCGATGCTCGTCTTCACTCCGATCTACAACTTTGCCATCTACATGCCCGTTACCGGCTCGCACGTACCTTTCTCACATGCATACTTTGGCGCTTATCGTCATGCGTTAACCGTAGGTTTCATCATGATGATGATTGTCGGAGTCTCGAGCAAGTTCGTGCCCACGCTATCGGGTGTAGATGTAAGACGCGCCAACTCACTCTGGCCCACGTTCGTGTTGCTCAATCTCGGCAACCTGACTCGCGTCTCGTTTCAGATCGCAACTGACTTCTCGCCATCCGCCTATTCAGTAATGGGAATTTCGGGTTTCATTGAGGTCGTGGGACTGAGCTTGTGGGCGTATGAACTCGGAAAGAATTTTAGCCGCGGATTTACGCGGAGGAACGCGGATCAGGAGGATAGTGTTACAAGCGCGCGAACAATTGTCGGATGATCACCATGCGGTGAGTGAGGTGCTGAAGCAGCTGCTCGCTGCGTTAGATAACAAGGACGTCCAGACGAGCTACTCGAAGCTCGATCTGCTGTGGGCGCGACTTGCCGTGCACATTAGAGCGGAACATCTGCACTTGTTTCCGGCTGTGGCAAATCAATTGGATGGTGAGGCGCAGGCAATCGTCGAAAGTCTGCGGACGGATCATAATTTCTTCATGCGTGAGCTCGCGCGAACGATTGGCATTCTTCATGAACTTCGTCTCCAGCAGATAATTACCGCAAGTGATGCAACTAAATTGGCGATCGTAAGTAAGGCCGTCCGAGAGGTTGAAAAACGGCTCGCGACGCACAACGAAATTGAAGAGAGTCAGATCTATCGTTGGTCGAGTATAATGCTGAGCGAACAGGAACAGTCCGATTTACTCGCGCGAATAAGCACTGAACTCGAGAATCGTCCTCCACGATTTTCCCCGGAGGCCTGGGCAAACTGCGGATGACTATCCCGTCCAACAATCGAAAGCCTACCTTGCTGGCCCTCGCGGCTTCTGCACTGCTGACAATTCTAATCGTCGCCGGCTCGCGTAATCTCGAACACTACGATTCTGCCCTTTTCGGTTACACCATCGCGAGCGTCGTGGCGTTCGGCGCGATCGTGTTTCGCTATGCTATCTGGTTGCAACGTCCTGCTACTCGCGTCTACTGGCGTCGCGGCTGGAAGTTGTATCTGCAAAAAGAAAAGTTTGCGCAGAACACGGCGAATGCCGCGAAGACGTTGGCAACCAATATTGTCGGTCAGCGCTTCATCTTCAAACGTGGATTCTCACGGTGGGCCATGCACTTCCTGATTATGTGGGGCTGTGTACTGTCCGCACTGATTACCTTTCCGCTCGTATTTGGCTGGGTGCATTTCAAACTGGAAGGCGACCTGGGTTATCGCGCTTACGTTTTTGGCTTCCCACTGAACGTCATGCAGGGACGCAGTCTGATTGCCTGGGTGACGTTTCATGCACTCGACTTTACGGCGCTGATGGTCATCGCCGGTTGTGCGATCGCAATTCATCGCCGTCTGCGCGATCGCGGCGCGATTGCGTTGCAGCAATTCACGCTCGACTTCGTACCGCACATGCTGCTGATCGCAATCTCGGTCACCGGCCTGATGTTGACGGCGTCGAGTTTATGGCTCAACGGCTACATGTATCACTTCATTGCCTTGACGCATCAGGCAACAGTAATCATGACGCTCTTTTATCTGCCATTCGGAAAGTTATTCCACGTGGTCCAGCGTCCGGCTTCGATCGGTGTAGAGCTTTATCAGCAACTAGCGCGTGAAATGCCGCAGGCGAGGTGTGCGCGGTGTGGCGCGGAGTTCGTTGCGCAAATGTGGCTGGATGATTTGAAGACAGTGGTGGACAAACTCGGTTTTGATTACTCGATGGGCGACGGCAAAACGCTCCAGGACTACTGCCCGCGCTGCAAACGCGTGATGCGCGGCCTCGCCTACGCGAACTTGCCGGACGCGACGGAGAAAGTCTTTGAGGGTACACGGATCGAACTTGGATCGGGTCAGTACAGGGAGCGGTAGCGACCTGGTCACTGATCAGCATTTGATTCCATCGTTGACCAGGTCGCTACCGCTCCCTGTACTGACCCGATCCAACAATGCTGCTTGGACACAGTCAGTACCGTCCGCGGTAGCGGATGGGTCAGTGCGGAGGATGCGATATTTAGACCTTGAACCTACCCATCCGCTACCGCGGACGGTACTGACTGTGTCCAAGAGTAGATTGAAGAGGTTATGAGTAGAGTCGAACATTTGGATGAGATCATTGAGGCGTATGGGCCTCATCTTCACGACACACCACACGATGGGTGGCGCGCAGATCGTGTGATCGATCGCGTTGTGCCTACACATTGCCCGTATTGCGCTGTTCAGTGCGGCATGAATCTCCTCGTCGAACGAGATCACGTGGTCGGCGTCGAACCGCGCTACGACTTTCCAGTCAACGAAGGCCGCCTTTGTCCGAAAGGCGTAACCGCATACCTCCAAGTCCACCACCCCGATCGCCTGCTTCACCCACTCATCAAACGCAATGGTCGTTTCGAACGCGCGAGTTGGGACAAAGCGCTCGATCTCGTGGTCTCGAAATTCAAAGAGCTACAAACGAACTACGGCAAAGATTCCATCGGAGTCTATTCAGGTTCTTCTTTGACGACTGAGAAGACTTACCTGATGGGCAAATTCGCGCGCGCCGGCCTCGGCACGCGATACGTCGACTACAACGGCCGGCTTTGCATGGTGTCGGCTGCCGCCGGAAACAACAAAGCGTTCGGCATCGACCGCGCGGCGAACCCGTGGAGCGACATTCCCTTAGCTGACGTTTTACTCATCGCCGGTTCCAACTGCGCCGAGACTTTTCCGGTGCTGAATAAATTCCTCTGGCAACAGCGCGACAACGGCGGGCGCTGGATCATCGTCGATCCACGCGAGACTCCGACAGCGCGCCAGGGCGATCTTCATCTTCAACTCAAACCGGGCACCGACGTCGCGCTTGCTAACGGGCTGCTGCACGTTCTCATCGAAGAGAGTCTGGTCGATCAGGCTTTCATCGACTCACGCACGAACGATTGGGACCCAACACGCGATCTGATTTCGCGTTACTCACCCGACGTCGCCTCCCAGATCTGCGGTGTGCCTGCTCAAAAGATCGTCGACGCTGCCCTGATCTACGGCCGTGCCAAGACCGCGATGGTAATGCATGCGCGCGGCATCGAGCACCACACGAACGGCGTCAACAACGTGCTCTCGTACATCAATCTCGTTCTCGCTAGCGGCAAGATCGGCGCACCGGGTCGTGGTTACGGAACGATCACCGGTCAGGGCAATGGTCAGGGTGGACGCGAGCATGGTCAGAAAGCGGATCAACTTCCCGGTCAACGCTTGATCTCAAATCCTGCACATCGCAAACACGTGTGTCAGGTCTGGGACCTACCCGAAGCTGAACTGCCACAAGCGGGAGTCTCCGTCGTCGAGATGTTCACAAAGATGCGCGAGCAGGAGATTCGCGGGCTGCTGTCGATCTGTAACAACGTGATGGTTAGTCTTCCCGACATCAACGACATTCGTCGTTCACTGGAAGTACTCGAGTTTTACGTCTGCATAGATTTCTTCATGTCGGAAGGCGCGCGGTATGCCGATGTCGTTTTACCGGGCTCGGCGTGGAGTGAAGACGAAGGCGTGACGTGTAACAGCGAGGGACGAGTCGTAAAGATCAACAAGGCCAACAATCCGCCGGGCGAGGCTCGCGCTGATTGGTGGATCGTGCAGGAAATCGCGCGACGCATGGGCCGTGAAAAGTATTTCACCTATAACTCACCGCGCGAAATCTTTGAAGAGTTGCGTATCGCTTCGCGTGGGGGCAACGCCGATTACTACGGAATCACGTGGGAAAAGATTGAAAAGAACAATGGCATCTTCTGGCCCTGCCCGACTGAAGATCATCCCGGCACGCCGCGTCTGTTTGAGGACCGCTTCTATCATCCTGACGGCAAGGCGAAGTTTCACGCGATTGAATACCAACCGCCCAAAGAAGTTCCCGATGAAGAATTTCCTTTGATACTGACCAGTGGACGCGTGGTCTACCAGTATCTTTCCGGCAACCAAACACGGCGGATTGGTTTTCTCGTTGAGCAATGCCCGGAACCGTATGTCGAAGTCCATCCTGAAACAGCGGCAAAGCTTAAGATCAACGATGGCGAGCGCGTACGCGTGATCTCGCGACGCGGCGAAGGCGTGTTTCCGGTGTTGGTCGTACGAACCATTCGGCCCGACACAATCTTCATTCCTTATCACTGGGGAGAACAACTGGCGGTAAATCAACTGACGAATCCTGCGCTCGATCCGACTTCGAAGATTCCCGAGTACAAGGCTTGTGCTGCAAGAA
>Ga0068871_100002085_pt1 | contig 13527 bp, 9 predicted proteins | sample KBSMisM72_FD_72750 | JGI IMG/M metagenome (GOLD analysis project Ga0068871, IMG submission 72750) | Miscanthus rhizosphere microbial communities from Kellogg Biological Station, Michigan, USA - KBS Miscanthus M7-2 | ecosystem: Host-associated > Plants > Roots > Rhizosphere > Soil ... | reverse complement strand
TACCAGGAAGGAAACCTCGTCTCCCTGAAGGCATTCCTCCAGAACCACCCGAGCGCCCGCTTCCCCCAGCATCTTGCCGCTCAGCATTTCGGAAGAGACAATGGCCGCCTCTTCTTTGCTCTTGCAGATAACGACACCCTTTCCCCCCGCCAAGCCATCGGCCTTTACTACCAGGGGGGTAGAGAAATGCCCCAGCGCTTCGTGGACCTCGTCCATGGAGTTGCAGATGGCATAGTGCGCGGTCGGAATTCGGTGCCGCTGCATGAATTCTTTGGCGAAGCTCTTGCTTGACTCCAACTGAGCAGCTGCTCGCGTGGGGCCGAAAATTTTCAGTCCACGCCGGGTGAATTCGTCGACCACCCCTAATTGCAATGGCAGCTCAGGCCCTACGACGGTGAGATCGGGCTGGATTTGATGGGCGAGGGCCACCAGGGAGTCAACGCTCTTGACGTCTACCGGCATGCATTCCGCTTCATCAGCGATGCCGCCGTTGCCGGGCGCGCAGAACACCTGGGTTACTCGCGGGGACTGGCGCAGACGCCAAACCAGTGCGTGCTCACGTCCACCGCTGCCGATCACGAGAACTTTCATAGCTCAGGAAGGATAGGTTAGGGGGGAAGTGGAAAATCTGTCAAACGCTTCGCCTGGCTCGGAAAGTATCGTCCGGCTGTTAACCAGAATTAACCTCCGGTCTATAATCAAGTTTGCGTGATAACTGTCTCCAAAGAAGACTATCTGAAAGCGATCCTCGAGGCGGAGAGCGAAGGCCAAACGGTCATTTCCGCCACCCTAGCCCACTGGCTCTCGGTCTCTCCACCGGCAGTCACGATGGCCTTGCGGCGGCTAAAAAAAGACGGCTTGGTAACAGTGCGCGCCAGCGGAGAAGTTGGCCTCACCGCGGCGGGAAGAAAGATCGCGCGCAAGCTTACCTTGCGGCACCACCTTATTGAACGCATGCTGGCGGAGATCTTCGGCATGGAGTGGTACAAGGTGCACGATGAAGCCGAGCGGTTGGAGCACGCGGTGTCGCCCGATTTCGAGGCTAAATTACTGGCAAGATTGGGCCGCGGGGGCGCCTGTCCGCACGGCAATCTAAGCGAACTGGAAAATCTGGAAAGCCGCCGCCGCCGGGGACTGGTGCTGCTCTCCCAAGCCCTCGATGGCAAGAAATACGTGGTAAGTGGCATTTATGAGCGCGACCGCCGCTTGCTGGAATTTCTAGATGCCAGAGGGATACGGCCGGGTGCATCCCTCAACCTGACCGAACGAAACTACGACCGCACGCTTACGCTGAGCACCGACGCGGGTACAGTGGCCCTGGGAAGCGCCGCTGCTGAAAAAGTGTGGGTTGTCGCGGCCGATGAGCCCCGCCGTTCTCCGGCCAAGTCCTAGCTTCTGCGTCCGTTTTCAGTTCTTCCCCTGCCCGAAAGTAATTAACTATAGTTTATATCGTCATGTATACTTGCGCTAACTGTGAGCATGGCGACCGAGGCGAGCAATTCCGAAACTCAAGCTTGGAGATTTCCTGCCACCCGTCCAAGCCTGCCCGAAATACACAGCAGCCTGCAGGTTCCAGCGGGTGCAACCTTCCTGCGCAAGCTTCTGTCTTTTGCCGGCCCGGGGTTTCTGGTGGCGGTGGGCTATATGGACCCCGGCAACTGGGCGACCGACTTGGCTGGAGGCTCGAAATACAACTACAGCTTGCTGTCGGTAATCATGATCTCAAACCTGATGGCGGTGCTGCTACAGCGCCTCGCCATCAAGCTGGGGGTGGCGACGGGCCGCGATCTGGCCCAGGCCTGTCGCGAGCACTTCAGCCGCCCGGCCTCGATGGCATTGTGGATTTTTGCCGAGGTGGCGATCGCAGCCTGCGATCTGGCCGAAGTTATTGGATCGGCCATTGCACTGAATTTGCTCTTTCACATTCCTCTGATCGTTGGAGTTTGCCTGACCGCGCTGGATGTGCTGATCATCCTGTTTCTTCAGCAGAGAGGTTTCCGCTTCATCGAAGCCCTGGTGATCACCTTAATCGGGACGATCAGTGTTTGCTTTGGCTTGGAGATTCTTTTTTCTCAACCCAGTGTTTTGGGCATTTTGCATGGTTTTGTTCCCTCGCCACAGATAGTTTTCGATTCCGGCATGCTCTACATCGCCATCGGCATTCTGGGAGCGACGGTGATGCCGCATAATTTGTATCTGCACTCCGCGATTGTCCAGACCCGGAATTTTGAACGCGACAGCGCTGGCAAGAGGGAAGCGATCAAGTTCTGCACCATTGATTCCACGATCGCTTTGACCATCGCATTGTTCGTGAATGCCGCGATCCTGATCGTCTCAGCAGCCACCTTCTACCGCCGTGGTATGACCGGGGTGGCCGAAATCAACGATGCCTACCGTCTGCTGACTCCTCTATTGGGGGTCACCGGGGCCAGCACCATGTTCGCACTCGCGCTTCTCGCCTCCGGACAGAATTCAACCTTGACCGGGACCCTTGCCGGCCAGGTGGTGATGGAAGGCTTCCTCAATATTCGCTTGCGTCCATGGCTGCGCCGGTTGATTACTCGCGGACTCGCCATCATTCCGGCAGTCATTGTGACCGCATTCTGGGGCGTAAAGGGTACAGCAAACTTATTGGTGTTCAGCCAGGTCATTCTCAGCATGCAGCTGAGCTTCGCCGTGATCCCGCTGGTGATGTTTACCAGCGACAGACGCAAGATGGGCGAGTTCGTGAACTCGCGAGCTACCGTGATGCTTTCCTGGGTCGTGGCCGGGCTGATCGCCGTGCTTAACGTCTGGTTGCTTCTGCAAGCCGCCAAGATCTATATGTAATCCCGCCGCTGCGCATCTCTGCGGCTAACCAGCTAAACTATAGGTCTGTTCCAAATGACAACCAATTTGGTTGAGGAAGGCATTTGATTCAATGAACAGCTTCAATAGCCGCGCCCCGCTCAAAGTTGGAAGCAAAGAGTATGAAATCTACCGCCTTGACGCCCTCGACAAACAGGGTGTTTCCACCAGGCACCTTCCTTATTCACTGCGCATTTTGCTGGAGAATCTGTTACGCACCGAAGATGGCAAGAACGTCAAGGCGGAGGATATTCGCGCGCTGGCTGCGTGGAACGGCAAATCGAAGCCGGACAAAGAGATTGCCTTCACCCCCAGCCGGGTGCTGTTGCAGGATTTCACCGGGGTACCAGCGGTGGTCGACCTTGCCGCCATGCGGGACGCGATGAAGAAGTTGTCTGGAGATCCGGCGAAGATCAATCCACTACAACCGGCAGAGCTGGTAATTGACCATTCGGTTCAAGTCGATGAGTTTGGCACAGCCCAGGCGTTTCAGTTAAATGCCGAGCTGGAATTCATCCGCAACAAAGAGCGTTACGCATTCTTGCGTTGGGGCCAGGACGCATTCCGCAACCTCGCAATAGTTCCGCCGGATACCGGCATCGTCCACCAGGTAAATCTCGAATTTTTGGCGCGGGTTGTGTTCGTGAACGAGGCGAATGGCAAGCGTACTGCCTATCCCGACACTTTGGTGGGCACGGATTCACATACCACCATGATTAACGGCGTGGGCGTTCTGGGGTGGGGTGTGGGCGGAATTGAGGCCGAGGCCGCCATGTTGGGCCAGCCAGTGTCCATGCTGATTCCGCAGGTAGTAGGAGTCAAGCTGACCGGTAAATTGCCGGAAGGTGCTACCGCCACCGATCTGGTTCTCACTATCACCGAAATGCTGCGCAAGCATGGCGTCGTCGGCAAGTTTGTCGAGTACTACGGACCTGGCCTCCGAGAGTTGCCACTTGCGGACCGCGCCACCATTGGCAACATGTCACCGGAATATGGAGCGACCTGCGGAATTTTCCCGGTCGACAATGAGTCGCTCAATTATCTGCGTTTGACTGGGCGCTCCCCCGAGCAAGTTGCGCTGGTCGAAGCCTATTGCCGCGAACAGGGATTGTTTCACGACGCGAAAACTCCGGAAGCGGAATATTCCGAGCTGCTGCAGTTGGACCTCGCATCCATCGAGCCCAGCCTGGCCGGGCCGAAGCGTCCGCAGGATCGCGTTGCTCTCGCGCAAGCCGCCCAATCTTTCAAGGATGCGCTGCCCTCGCTGATCAAGCCGAAAAGGAGTCCGGCGGTCGCGGCGGCCAACAATCCGCAAGAAAATCGTTTTCAGGCCGAGGGCGGCGCCACCGCTGTCGGAGTGCACGATACGCTTTTTGAAGAGCACGTGCCCGAGACTGTGAAGAAGGCGCTTCGCCACGGCAGCGTGGTCATTGCGGCAATCACCAGCTGCACCAACACATCGAACCCCTCGGTGATGGTGGCGGCCGGGCTGGTAGCGAAGAAAGCGGTCGAGCGCGGGCTTAAGGTCCCCGCCTGGGTGAAGACCTCCCTTGCACCGGGATCAAAAGTAGTCCGCGACTATCTGGAAAAAGCCGACCTGCTTTCTTACCTGGAAAAGATTAATTTCCACATCGTGGGCTATGGATGCACTACCTGCATCGGAAACTCAGGACCGCTACCAACGGAAGTTTCGCAGGCGGTTGACGACAACGATCTGGTCGTCGCATCCGTGCTCTCTGGCAATCGAAACTTTGAAGGCCGCATCAACTCAGAGGTTCGAGCCAACTATCTAATGTCCCCACCGTTGGTGGTTGCATTCGCTTTGGCGGGGCGCATTGATCTCGATCTACATAGAGACCCGCTTGGGAAGGACAAGTCGGGTAAACCGGTGTTTCTCTCGGAGATTTGGCCCTCGCAAGGAGAAGTAAGCGATGCAGTGCAGAAGTCAATCACCTCCGACATGTTCCGCAAAAGTTACGCCGACGTCTATCAAGGGGACGAACGCTGGCGCGGACTGCCGGTTCCAAAAGGCGAGACCTACGCCTGGGATGCGGATTCAACCTATATCCGGCAGGCCCCCTATTTCGATGGCATGACAATCGCGCCCAGGCCCGTGCAGGACATCGTGGGCGCGCGCGTGCTGGCCGTCCTCGGAGATAGCGTGACCACGGATCACATTTCACCTGCGGGTTCGATCAAGAAGGACAGCCCCGCGGGGAAATACTTGCAGGAACATGGAGTGAAGCCGGCGGATTTTAACTCCTACGGCTCGCGGCGCGGAAATCATGAAGTCATGGTGCGTGGCACATTCGCCAATGTTCGCCTGCGCAACAAGATGGTGAATCTCGAAGGCGGATTCACACGCCACCTTCCCGATGGAACCGAGATGAGCATCTTTGACGCCTCGGAAAAATATATTGCCGACAAAATTCCATTAATTATCCTGGCAGGAAAAGAGTATGGCTCCGGCTCTTCGCGCGACTGGGCGGCGAAGGGGCCTCTTCTTTTAGGGGTGCGGGCGGTGATCGCGGAAAGCTACGAGCGTATTCATCGCTCAAATCTCGTGGGTATGGGGATCCTGCCCCTGCAATTTGCGGACGGGGAGACTGCGCAGCATCTGGGTTTGACCGGAGAGGAAGTTTTCGAGATCAGTGGCATTCCGGCGCTGATTGCAAGATTCACCGCCGGAAGCCAGGTGAGCGTCCGCGCGGTAGGCAATGGTCTAACCACCGAGTTCAAAGCGCTGGTGCGGATCGATACTCCGCAGGAATCGCAGTATTACGCCAACGGTGGGATTTTGCATTACGTGTTGCGGCAGTTGCTTTCGGCCAAGCCGGCTGCTGTGCACGCTTAGAACGCCTCAGACCTGGGTGGTGCTTGGCGCGTGTCTCGAGACGCTGGTTGCGGTTGGAAGGGTCGCAGATCCGTACCTACGTGGTTCGTGGTAAAGAACTCCGTTTCTCACCCCAAGTTTTAGGTAGAGCTTCTTAGCCATTTCGTAGTGGCCTTGCGCGACTCTGTATAGCACGTGCCACTCTCTGTCCAGCCCGCCGAATTGATTTGCAGAAAGTTTGCAAAACATTGTCCACCTCAACAATCCACAGGTGTTTTTGCTTGTAAAGCGCGATTCCTGCCATTTACAGTTTCCACTCCTCGGGTCCCCAGGCCCGTAGTTCTGCCGGAGGCTTCTGTGAACGACTGCTGCTCTCCCGTCTCCCGCTGTAAATGGCTCTTAACTGTCCTTCTCTTGACCCTTCCTGCCAGCGCCGCACAGCGTGAAGCAGTCATTATTCATTCCACCGGTTCGCGCGAATCATTGAAGCAGCAAGTGCAAGCCATGGGCGGAACCATCCGCTACGAGTTTAAGAATTTGAATGCGGTGTCGGCCATAGTGCCGACGAAATCCATGCCTGCACTCGCCGCATCTCCCGGAGTGAAGCTCAGAAAATCACTGCCTGTCCGTATTCCTTCCACCGGGCACTCCGGCATCGTCACGAAAGCACCAGCAAAGATCAGAATCTCGGGCAAGATGAAAATGGACCGCGCCGACGTCTTGAAGAGCATCACCTCACGTCCGGCCGATTATCTGTTTAATAATGCGCTGATCAATGCCGTTTCGGTTCAAGCCAAAGGCAACTTAGGAGATGGAGTGGTGGTCGCGGTCATCGACACTGGCGTCGCCAACAATGGTGAGGTAGTTCCAACCCTCGATGGCAGCGTTATCGGCGGCGAGAGTTTCGTCCCCAAGGACGTCGATCCGGTCACGTCGCCCACCAGTACCAAGAATGACGATCACGGAACCATGGTTTCCACGATGATTGCCGGGCATGGTGTTTTCATTGTTCCCAACGACGATTGTCTGATTGGCGCACTGCAGAATTATTCGCCGGACTCGATTGCCGATGCGACCCCGTTCGGTTTCCCTGGTAACTCGCTGCTTCCGGTAATTGGTGTCGCTCCCGGCGCCCAGATTTACGCCATGAAGGTATTCCCTTCGAACGGACAGCCGGCTTCGGGCGACGCAGTGTTGGCCGCCATGGATCGCGTTATTACGTTGAAGAAGAATTTCCTGGCGGGCGAACCGTCGGTACCGGTTTCCGGCAGCGGTACCGAAGACGATCCGTTTGTCTATGATTCGCTCAACATTCAGGTGGTGAACATGAGCCTGGGTGGGCTGACTCTTGCAGCAGGCCGGGACTTGACCGGGTTGATGACGGAAGAAATGCTGAAGGCCGGCATCATGCTGGCAGCCAGCGCGGCCAATGCCGGACCGACGGCAATGACCATCGCTGATGTGGGCGCGGGACGGGGCGCACTGTCCGCCGCCGCCTCTGACGATTTCATTCACGAGCGCATTTTCTGGGACAATTTCGCCAGCGACAGTTGCGCGCTGGGGATCGGATTCTTCGCGTTCCCGACGACATCGATCCAGACCGCATCCTTCAGTTCTCACGGCCCGACACCGGACGGACGGGTCGGCGTCGGCGTAAGCAGCGCGGGATTCTGGAACTTTGTACAAGGCGCTGCCGGGGACCTTTTCTTCGTCGCCGGAACCTCGTTCTCTTCATCGACCGTAGCCGGAGCCGCAGCTTTGCTGCAGGCGGGTGCGCCACATGCCTCCGCACTGAAAATTCACAATGCAATTCTGAAAGGCGCAAATCCGGAGTTGTTCACCGACGAATCCGGACGGTTCGACCGCGGCAAGGGATATCTGGATGTCGCCCACTCTTTGAACTTGCTGAAACATCACCACGTGGATAACGACTTCCCATCATTCCCGCCGCATACCTCTTCGGTTGCGCAAAACCTGCACGACCTGGGAATCCAGACCTACCGGTTAGAGCAGGACGATCCCATCCACTTCAAGGCACGCAATCTCGAACCGGGGGAACGACAGGAACTCATCTTCCGCGTCGGAAGGAATATCGGAAGCGTGCAGGTGAGTCTGAATAGCGTGAAACCCAAGTTGCCGGCGGAGAAACAGAACCAGCTGTTTGGCGACGATATCTTCCTCGCTATCCACCCGGCCAAGACTTCCCAGAATCAGGAAGACGACAACATTGTGGATAGCTTCTTCAACGCTCCCAACACATTTACGATCGACAACCCTGAGCCCGGGTTGATGCGGATTGCGGTGCTCGGCGACTCGACCAACGCCGGCAAGGTGTCTGCCGATCTAACCGTGACGGGTGTTCGCAAAGCCGAGCCGGTTTGGAGCCGCCGCGGACGGGTCCACCAAGGTGATCAACTGCAGTACAGCTTCCAGGTTCCGAGTGGCACGGCTCACGCTTCTTTCGAACTGACCTGGAACCACGGTTGGGACCACTATCCCACCAACGACATCGATCTGATTGTCATTGATCCGGACGGCAACGAGATCGACGACGGCGCCACGGTGGAAGGGCGGGAAGTAGTATCCCTTGACAAGCCAAAAGCCGGAACCTATCAGCTGTTCGTCATCGGCTTCGACGTCTTCGGACGCCTGCTGGATGATGGCAGCGAACGCGGACCTCAGGTAGACAGTTTCCAATTAGGCGCGTACATCCCGTAAAACTTGGACCCCTCCCAACCAGGCCAGAGCGTTATTGCTCTGGCCTTTGCTATTCCAGGATGGGACCAGGGCAACTCGGGTTCCAAAGCCTTCATCTTTAAAGGGCGATAGAGAACCAGCAAATGAGCGAATGCGCCGTGCTTCACGTGGGGTTCCAGTTCAGGCTCGCTCTTTGACACCGAAGTACCATCGCCGGCTTGACTCGGTGACCAACCCGCTATGGGCTCCCGGAGCCGTTGACACGGGGGAATCTACTTTGTTACCGTTGGCGTTCCAGATTCACAGCTCCTAGGTTCCGTAAGTGCCGTATTCGGTAGGGATTGCGGACACGTATTTGCGTAGAATCCCACGCGTGACGTGACGCCTTCTAGTCTTTAAGGCAATCCCCCAAAGATGTATCAGTGCTCGAAGCGGGAAAGGGCTTAGGTATTTTGGTTCGTTGGCTAATCCCGAATCGGCAATGTACCGATTACTAACGGAAGAGGCACCTTGCGTAGACGTTCATACATTCTGTTTGTAGCCCGCGGAGAAGACGGCCAGCTTCGGAAGATTCCGATCCCGGTTCAGTATCTGTACGTCTTTATTGCCGGGGCAGTTATCGCTGTTTTGAGCCTGACAGGCATCGCCAGCTCGTATACTCGCATGCTGGTGAAGGTGTCGCACTTCAATGAGCTCCGCAATGAAAAAGAGGAGCTTAAGAACCGCTATACCAAGCTTGAGCAGGTGGCCAAAGAGCGCGATATCCAGGTGGCTTCGCTGGGTTCGCTCGCCGGTGAAGTTTCTTCGCTGTATGGCTTGAAATCGGATTCGATTATGGAAGACGCCTCGGGCGACCGGCGTGATGCACAAGTCCACTCTTCTCTAAATCAATTCTCCGAATTGAGGACATCGGCACTGACCGGGGCGGCAACCACCGGGATCTCGCTCGGCCTGGTGAGAAATGTCACGACCGCCGACTGGGTCCGTGCCAACTCATCGCCCAATATCTGGCCGGTGGAAGGGCTGGTTACGGGGTCCTTTGGCGAGCGCATTGATCCGTTTAACGGTGAGGGCGCATTCCATAATGGAGTCGATATCTCATCTGGCTACGGACAGCCGGTGATGGCTCCCGCCGATGGCGTGGTTGAGTTTGCCGACTTTTTCGGTGGGTATGGCCGCGCGGTGATCCTGGAACACAGCCGCGGAGTTTCGACTCGATACGGCCACCTGTCCGGATTCGCGGTCACCATCGGACAGAGGGTGCATCGCGGCGACATTATTGGATATGTAGGCCTAAGTGGTCGCTCGACCGGTCCTCATCTTCACTACGAAGTACGCATCAATGACATCCCGGTCAACCCTCACAAATATCTGCGCCTGACTTTTGCCCACGCGGGTGGGTTCTCCGCGGGCAGCTAGTCAAAAGCAAATCCCCCGATTTTGATTTGTCGTTTCTGCCATTACAGAGTTCAGCAGCAGATTCCTTGCACGATAGAACAGCGCTGCGGAACGACAAGGATGATGTGCGGTTTACGGCTTCCCGCCGGGGTTCCAGTGCGGCTTGAAATCAGAATTCACCAGCCACTTTACCGGCTTTAACAACGAGCCTATGGCCGCATCCATGTGTTTGAAATCGATGTGTGCCACGTCGTCGCTGGGCTGGTGATAGTCCGAATGCAGGCCGTAGCTGGAGATGGTCTGGGCCACGATGCCCTGTTTCGCCAACACAAAGTTATCGGAGCGGGTAAAGAAATTCTCCTTCGGATGGGGATCGCCCACTAGTTTCGCTCCATGCTCGGCCATAACCGGACCAAGGTTGGAACGTTCCCAACCGCTCAACCACACCGTATCCGCCTTGACCGCCGAATCCGCCCGGCCAATCATTTCGAATTCGAGGTTCGCGGAAATGTCGGTAAGCGCCACCGGAGCATGCTGGTAGAAGTAGGTCGCTCCGAATCCTCCCAGCTCTTCACTGCCAAATAGAGCAAAGATCACGGTTCGCTTGGGTTTGGAACCAGCTCCCAACACCCGCGCTAGCTCAAGGACAGCGACCACGCCCGAGGCATCATCGTCGGCTCCGTTGTAAATATTGTCATCATTGACCGGCTTGCCGATTCCGACATGGTCGAGATGAGCAGAGAACAAAACTGCTGCCTGGTCTGCATCAGCATCGCTGCCTGGCAGTTTTCCAACCGCGTTCCAGGTGTGCAGCGGAACATCGTCTTCCGCCAAAGCCTGGAATTCAACCACCGTACCATCCGGGACGGCCGATAACTTCTGGATGGCCTCATCGCTCAACTCCAGAAAGTTCAGATTGCCACCAATCGCATTCTTTTCGGTCCCCTTGAGCCGGGGCGCAAGTGCGGGCATGGTCTTCTCACCGGTCGTGAAGTGATCCGCCTTAACCTCTTTGGCTACAGTTAATACCGCTGCCGCCACCGTCCCGGCTCCCCGGGCCGTTCGTCTGGTCTTGCTGCGATCCTTCCCTGTGAAAAGCGTTACGTCGCCCTCGGCCAGTTCGGCCTTGGAATCGTCGCCGTCCAGTTTGCGCAGTGGCCCGGAGAATTTTTCGTTGGCAAGCCGGGGCACGAGAAAATCCTTGCCGTAAATCAACTCGATTGTTCCTACTTTGAGCTGGGGCGCAGCCGTGATCTTGCGGCGTAGCACCGTGGCTCGCTGGATGTAGCCACCATCGTCCCCAGCAGGTTGTGCGCCGTATTCTTTTAGTTTGGAAGCGACATAAGTGGCGGCCGCGTGCTCGTCCTCGGTCGCACTTCCCCGACCTTTCATGCCGTCGGAGGCAAGAAATCTCAGGTTGTCTTCAATGCACTTGGGGCAGAGTCCCGATGGATTGTCTTTCGATGCAGCCGAAGAAGGTATCGCGGTAAGACCAATGACGAGCGTCAGCAAAAGAGAACATAGGTGAGGTTTTTTCATGAAATTAGTCAGAAGATTAACAGAAGATTACGATTAGGGACGTCTTAGGAGGGAAGACTGCCCTGACCTTCCGGGGAAAAGCCACAACCTTGGTCTGCTACAATTCTTGCAGCCACTTCCCTGGATACTGAATGACTTCGGCGTCCATCAAGGGCTCTTCTACATGGTGAAAATTAAGCGAAACCTGCAGTTTTCGGCTGCCTTCGCCGCACTCATACTCGTAGCATTGTCAGTTGGCTGTTCCGGATTTTTCGTCGATCCGACGCTCACTACCATTACCGTAACTCCGTCAACCCCCTCCGTAGTATCGGGTAACACTCTGCAGATGATCGCCACCGGGAGCTACGATGATGGCAGCACCAAAAACATCAGTGGCGCCGCTACCTGGACCACTTCAGATTCCAGCGTCGCTACTGTAAATTCCTCGGGACTCCTGACTGGAGTCGCGACCGGGACTGCCACGATTACGGCTACTTCAGGCGCGATCACTGGGACCACCACTGCGACCATTCAGGTCGCGGGCCTGCAATCTATCACCCTGAGTCCGACCGGTATCAGTATCAAGCAGGGGACGACGCAGCAATTCACGGCGACTGGTCATCTGCAGGACGGCAGCACCCCAGACATAACCAGCTCAGTGACCTGGAATTCGTCGAACCAGGATGCTGCTACGATCAATGCAACGGGACTCGCTACCGCACAATCAGTGACATCAGCCTCGGCGACAACCATTACTGCAACCTCAGGAACCGTTTCTGCGAACACGACATTGACTGTGAACCCATAGCTATTTCGCGCGCCACTTATGTCTGAAATTCGATGCATCGCTATCTCCACTGGAGGCGGGGATGCACCCGGCCTCAATGCTGTCATTCGCGCTGCCGTCAAATGCGCCATCCTGAAATACAAATGGAAGGTCATAGGTATTCAGGATGGTTTTGATGGCTTGATCTGGCCGGAAAAGTCGCGCGAGCTTACTCTCAAAGACGTCAGCGGCATTCTGCCTCGAGGTGGCACCATCCTGGGCACCACCAACCGGGGCAATCCGTTTCGCTACAAGACCATCGAAAACGGACAGGAAGTCGTAAAAGACATTTCGTCCGACATTATAGAAAACGGCCGCAAGCTGGGGATCGATGCCATCATCACCATCGGCGGCGACGGCTCACAGACCATTGCCCTGGACCTGTTCAACAAAGGCGTGAAGATCGTCGGGGTTCCAAAGACGATCGACAACGATCTGTCGGCTACCGAGGTTACATTCGGATTTGACACTGCGCTTACCACCGCCACCGATGCCATCGATAAGATCCACACGACCGCCGAGTCGCACCATCGAATAATGGTCGTAGAGGTCATGGGACGCGATGCAGGCTGGATCGCTCTCGAAGCGGGCATCGCTGGCGGGGCGCATGTCATTCTGATTCCGGAAATCCCGTTCACCATCGAACATATTTGCGAATACGTCGCCCGGCGTGAGAGCTACGGTAAGCATTTCACGATTGTTGTCGTGGCTGAAGGGATTAACCTGCCGCCGGAACTCAAGGAAAATCGCCGTGCGGGCGCGGTCGGAAACCTGGTGGGAAACGCCATTGCCACCATGGCACACAAAGAAGTCCGCATCAGCGTGTTGGGCCACATTCAACGTGGTGGTTCCCCAACTCCCTTCGATCGCATTCTCGGTACCCGCTTCGGAGTCGCTGCCGTCGACCTAATTGCAGGTGGACAGTTCGGAAAAATGGTGTGCCTGCGGAATGAGTGCATCGGCTGTGTCGATTTCGTAGAGGCAATCGGAAAACTGAAAGTGGTCAATCCTAAAGGAGAACTGGTGCAGATGGCGCGCTCCATCGGTATCTGCTTCGGCGATTAAATTGAGTCATGAGGGTGCCCGTCCTGGGCCGCTTTCCTTTGCCGGACCAGGCTGAAATTTTTTCCAATCAGCCCTTTTTTCTCAAATTTCAAAACTTCAGTAAGCATCTGGATACCGGTCCTCCACAAACCTTTCTTCTCCGGAGCTATAGTGGAAGAGATCCCGTGAACACTGGTCTTAGAATCTCCCCAATCGTTTTCTCTTTGCTGCTTTCGCTCGCAGTCGCCGGATGCAACCGTTCGCGCAGCAGGCCGGGAGAGCCGGCGTACATTTCCGCGCCGCAAGTAAATTTGCGCGACCGGGTAGCCGCCATTTACAACAAGCAGGGAATCGTCAGGAACGG
>Ga0068871_100002081_pt1 | contig 13534 bp, 9 predicted proteins | sample KBSMisM72_FD_72750 | JGI IMG/M metagenome (GOLD analysis project Ga0068871, IMG submission 72750) | Miscanthus rhizosphere microbial communities from Kellogg Biological Station, Michigan, USA - KBS Miscanthus M7-2 | ecosystem: Host-associated > Plants > Roots > Rhizosphere > Soil ... | reverse complement strand
AAGAGAGCCTTTAGATTTTTTTAGGTTAATTTGAAAAATATCTGTGTGATGTCGTAAATTATCCTTGGCTATTCCATTTTTTAAAATGTCATATCTTTGGAGAAGGCAATGTACCTACCTTCATATAGGTAAGGGCTACTATAAACAAAAAAGCATCTTTAATGCGCGCTTTCACTTACAGATAATATCTTGGAAATTTATTCGATAGTATAGTACGATATATTCATATTTGGAAATACATTATCTCCTTTGAACTTTCTATCTATTTCTTGTTTGTAAGAATATCATATTTGTCTCAAAGAGATGGATTATCGATGTTATAACCAGGATAACTGCAGCTAAAGACAGTATTAGGGTATTTTTTATTTCTTTGACTATCCCCAAGACTTCATATTTGATCTCTTTGGGTTATTTTAACAGTATTTCATCTATGCTCAGGTTCTTATTTTCAGGCTAGAGAGATAGTATTTATCAAGGCAGTAAAAGAATATAGTTTTTTGTTCTTGTAGTTTTAAGTGATGCTAGAAAAGCACTATAAGCAAGAATTTGTTCATAAGAAGAAGCGTTAAAGATATTTCATCTACTATATTTTTCTTTATGCCGATGTTCTATTACCAAGATATAACCATAGATTCTTTAGGATTTGAACAAAGGATACCATTTCCTCAATTGTTATATGCAGAATCATAAATAACTTTTTAATCCATAATCAAATAATTTGATTGATGAGATTGGAATATTAAAAAAAAAGAAAAGGATTTTATCAATAACTCATCAGCAAGATGTTGATGGTTTATTTTGCGGAGCAATTTTAAAGAATACATTCAATGACACTTTAGTTTATCTTACAAATTATGGTTATGATAATATGTTAAAGATATCAAAAACAATTGAAGATAATGTATCGAGATCAAAAAAAAAGGGTATAATAATAATAAGTGATTTGTCCATAGATAATTTAGATGATCTCAAACCGATAGAATGTGCAGCAGTAAAAGCAAAAGAGTATGGATGGGAATTTATTTGGATTGATCACCATTATTGGAACGAAATTATAAAGGAAAAAGTACAATCTTTTGCTACTTTAATAGTGTCAAAGGATGAAGAACAAAAATGTGCAGCCGAAATTATTGTTGAAACTTTTAAAATAAAAAGAACTGCTTGTCAGAGAATGGCAAAATTTGCTCATGCCGCCGATTTTAGATCAAAAGAAATTAACAAGTTTCCTCCTTTGCCAGAAATTATTCGCTATTTTTTAACCCTTCCTGATGCCTATAAAAAATTACAAACAATAGTTAATAAAGCATCTAAAGGAATATTCTGGGATGATGATTTGCAACAAGTTTATGAAAGTAACTATATTCCAATAAAAGAATCATTAATGCAAAAGACGTTGCAATCTTTTACTATACAAAATATTCACAATTATAAATTAGCAATTGTTGAATCGCCCAAGATTTTATCCAAAAGTATTATTGCAGAAAGAATATTTGAATTACAAAAAGATATTGATTTGGTAATTATGTTTGCTCTTGATGGAAAATTAAGCATAAGACGAAAGCCAGAATCAAATATAAAATGTGATGTAATAGCTCAAAAATTACATGGCGGAGGTCATAGTTATGCTGCAGCTGGAGTAATAAAGCCTAGAATTGATGATGATGGAGAAAATATTAAAAAAATAGATATAGATGATGTTATTGAAGAATTACAAAAGATACTGTGATATAATTTTAATATCATTTATCTTTATTGATATTGTTACAATAATTTATATTATGATTTTCTTAAATGTTTATAGTTTTTTTTATTATGATATTGCAGTTTATTTTTGGTTTTAGAATTTGAATTTACATTGTTTTTTTGACTATTAGATGAAGTGTTCCATTTTTCCTGTAGGTGTCCCCTATAATGTTAAATATGTTTCCTTTCTTTAATAATGATTTAGGACCATTATAGTCAAAATAATCCAATGATGCATACCATTTCTCATTTATAATTACAATTGCTTTTCCAATTAATATTTTTTCTATAAATATCGAGTATTTTCTACCAGGAATAAATTTAATAGTGTCTATCAATGCAATAGTTTTTTTATTAATCCATATTATTCTCTTTATCTTCTCTAAATTTTTAATTGCCTTTTCTATAGTAACATGATCAAATTTTACTATTTCTTTTAAATAAGATATTTCTAAACCCTCTTTTCCAGCTCTTGCAAGCAAATCATGAATTTGTCTTTGAGCTTTTCCAATCATCTTTCGACCGTCTATAGCTAGTGATACATCATACAAATGCTCCAAATCATTTATTGAAAAAGAGACTTGATCATTGATGTCTTTTCTCTTATAAGATAGTTTATTGACAAAATATTTTATTTTTTTACTTGAATTAGATGCTATTGAATCGACGATTGGATTAAAGTTTTCAAAGATCTCTTTATCAATATTGTTACCTTTACTTTTGATATTGTTTTGATTAAAGATATCAATGTCTGTTGCTTTCATTGTATCAAGAATACTAAAAGATCTTTTATTTTGCTGATGTAGTATAAGATTGATATCTTTTAAATTATGTTTCATCTTTAAAATTTTCTTTTGGGCTATCTCTAAATATTTTGAATCAATAGAATCATTGGCAACTAAAACAACAACCTTTCCATCTGAAAACCTGCCGGTTCTTCCCTTTCTTTGAATAAATCTAATTTCACTGGGAACAGGCTCATAAAATATTACTAAATCTACATTGGGAATATCAAGACCCTCTTCTGCAACAGAGGTTGCAACCAAAACAGGAAAAATACCTTTTTTAAAATCTTCTAAAATAGATATTTGTTTATCTTGACCAAGTCCTTTTTGATCTTTTTTATTTGATTGGCCATAAAAACCTCTACATGGAATACCATGTTCATCTAAAATATTTGTGATTACTTCTAATGTATCTCTATATTGAGAAAAAATCAATATCTTTTTTTGATTAAGATTGGATTTATTTTCTTCATCTTTTTCATAAATAGGTGGTATAGGAGATTCTATAATGACATTTTCTTTTGAAATGTAAAGGAAATTTTTAACAATTGATATAAGATTTGAAATCTTGGGATGCGAAAACAATATTTTATCATTTTTTAAAATTTCTATAATTTTTTGAATATTTGGATCAAATAATAGTTCTAAATATGTTCTGTTAGGAATATCATTTTGAAATTTATCAAAAAACTTTTTTAAAGAAAAACTTCCCTGTGATTCTATTAAATCACGACAATAAAGCAGTATCATTGACATGGATTGATATTTTAAAGCGGCAAATAGAAAAAAATTTTTACTATTATTTGTTTGAGTTATTTCGGTTTTAAGATAATTTCCTAAACTTAGTAAATCTTTTCTATAAACATTCTCTACTTTTTTCTTTTTTATTAAATTGTTGTCAATGAGCCATTTTATTTTATCATCTATTAAAGATTGTATAATACTCGAGATTTCTTTATGTTTAGTATCTATATCAAAGCGTTTATGTTCTATGTCAATATTGTATACATAAGGTAAAACATCTTTATCATCTTCAGATTTTATAATAGTCTGTTCGATGTATAGGTTAGAACATATTTCTTGAATTTTTTCCTTACTTGAACCAGGACTTGCAGATAGTGCTAATTGCATTGGAATTTTCTTGGAATCTTTATTATCATAAAATTTTTTTGATATCTGGGTATAACTATAATTCTTAACAGCTCTATGAGCTTCATCAAATACTATTAAATAAAACTCATCCTTTTCTAAAAGATTGTTATCCAAATCATTTTTTACAAGTTCTGGTGTAGCAAAAAATACTCTAATTGATCGAGATTTCCAAATTGTTTTACGAATATCCGGAGATATTTTTCCAGTAAGACCAAAACATATGTTTTCAATTTTTGTGAATCTTTTGAATAAATTAAGGTGTTGACGTACAAGCGGACGGGTTGGTGCAAGTATTAATATTTTTGATTTTTTCCAATTATATAATATATCAATACAGATTAATAATGTAATAATGGTTTTACCTAATGAAGTTGGAACTACAATTAAAGAATTTTTATATAATGCCTTTACTGCTATTATATTTTGATATTCTCTAAATAAAAGAGAGTTCTCTACTAATAATGGATGATTGAAATAATTATGCTCCAAATTTGAATTTAAAATTAAAATGAATTTAAAAATAAACTGTTAATTTATATTTCAAATACATCATTTGAATCATTTTTTATATAAGGTTTTCTTTCGGGGTTGACTTCGTCTATAGATTTAGCAAGTTGTAAAACTTTAGAATTATTGATCAATTCTAAAATAGAATTCAATTCTTCAGATGATTTGATGACAATACCTCTTTTCTTTGATGGAAGTCCATTTGCATTTAATGGATTAATTTCTATGGCAAGTGTAGGAGGTCGTCCACGATATTCGGGTAATTTAAATAAGAAAATGCCAGATACATTGGTAGGTTTGCGCTCCCAATCTTTCCCTTCTTCTAAAAACTGACCTAATTTTTCTCCGCTCGACATGTTGCGCTCATTAATTGTCTAACCGATCACCATTATAATTTTATCTAAAATATTTTGTTTGTAGTATAAAATAAAAATAGATTTAAATTAAATTATTAGATTAATTATATATATATCTACTAACCAGATTGTTGAATTAAGATATGATAAAGGAACAATAGTTGTTGATAAAGATATTTCCTTTCCTTGTTCTGTCTATGACCCTAGAGTAAATAAAAATAGAGCCCTTGCTAGATACTATCAAGATATTGCAGACTTTTTAGACAAAAACAATATTAAATATATTGATAAGGTTAAAGACTATGTAAACTTTCCACTTTATAATAATGTTATTGATATTAATAACTTGAGAGATTATCAAAAAGAAGCCCTTGAGTGCTGGAATAAAAATAATAAAAAAGGTTGCATTGTTTTACCAACAGGAGCAGGCAAAACAATAATTGCATTAAAGGCGATTATACAGACAAATTCATCAACTCTTATAATAGTGCCCACAATAAATTTAATGGAACAATGGCTTGATTCTATAAAAAAGATTTTGAAAGATCACTCATTGATAGGCATGTTAGGTGGAGGCTATGAGGATATAAAAATGATAACAATAACAACATATGATTCTGCATATTTGAAGTCATCCTTTTTGGGTAACAAATTTGAATTATTAATCTTTGATGAAGTTCACCATTTGGCATCTGAAAAATATAGTTTGATAGGAGAAAATTTTATCTCGCCTTATAGATTAGGCCTAACAGCTACTATAGAGCGAGAAGATGAAAGACATGTGATTCTTTATAAATTAATTGGGGATATAATATATAAAAAAGATTTTTATGAATTAGCTGAAAAAAATTATTTAGCTAATTTTGTTTTAAAAAAAAGGACTATAAGCATGCTACCTAGCGAAATAATGGAATATAATAATAAAATAAATCAGTATAGAAAATTATTAAAGTCTTCGAATATATTTTATCCAATCAAATTAGAAAAATTAGTCATACTATCAGCTAATAATACCGCATTAAGAAATGCGCTATTGTTAAGAAATGAAGCTTTAGAAATAGCTTTAAACAGTACAGCAAAAATTTTAGAATTAGAAAAAATTTTAAAAGAAACCAATTTGGAAAGAAAAAAGATCCTAATTTTTACTGCATATACTAAACTTGCTTATACTATTTCAAATAGATTTTTAATTCCAGTAATAACACATAGAACAAAAAATGAAGAAAGAATTGAGATATTAGAAGGTTTTAGAAAGGGACAATACAAAGTTATAGTGACAACCAAAGTATTGGATGAAGGTACTGATATTTCAGATGTTAATATGGGAATAATACTGAGTGGATCTGGAAGTAAAAGAGAATTTGTACAAAGGTTGGGAAGATTATTAAGACCGAAAAACACTAAAGAAGATGTAGCTGAGCTTATAGAAATTGTTTCCTCTGATACTAGTGAAATATACTCCAGTAATAAAAGAAATACTGGAATTAAAAAAAGGACCAAGTGATTTTTACAAATATTATCAATTACTTTTTATAATAATAACTAAAATATTAGTTACCCGAATAGATATCTATTTGATAAAATATGCTACCCTCTGATCTTTTAAGATATAAAATAGATTACAAAAATAACAAAATTAATCCTATATTGTGTAATATTGATAGTTATAGCCCTGAGTATCAAATAGCAAAAAAAATACTTGAAATTTTTGATGAATGTTATGTAAATAGATACAATAAAGCTAAATTAAATTATATGATAAAAGCATTAGAATACTCTCAGAAGGATTATAAATTGATAAGAGGGTTATACTCTATTATAGAAAAAAGATGCTCATTTAAGTCTACTTATGAATATAGTAACGCAAATTTATTGGATCCTTCACAAGTAATATTTGTAAATTCAAATCCCATTGATATTCGGAAATTAATTTTTCAAGAATCTGCCAAAAATAATATTGCCATTTCAGAGGAAAAGAGAAATATGATATTAAAGGAAATTTCTAATAAATTAGATAAAGATGTCAAAATAATAGAAAAAATCATGTGGTCTGATTTAGAAGAAAATACTATTTTAGATGATTATTATCCTATTGATGCTAGAGAATTGCTATTTAATTATAATGTTTCTCTTATTCAAACTTTACTTTTTAATTGTCTTAGAATTGAAATTAAAATTAATTCAGTGAAAAGCGTTGGTTTCCTCTGGAAAGATCTTTTAAGAAGTATTAAAAGAATGGGTTTGATGTATTGGCTTGAAATAAATTCTGATACTATTGAAAATAGTAAAAGTAATATTGTATGCATAGTTGAGGGAGCAATGAATATATTAAAACTTACTGAAAAATATGGTAATTCTATAGCAAAACTCGTTCCTTTGATTATAAAGGCTTCTGATTGGAACATAAAAGCAAATATTTTACGAGTCTCAGGTAGCGGAAATAAAGTGATATACAATTTTGAATTCTCTGATCAATCTTATCCTAATCTGATTTCATCTAAAGTATTAAAAGAGATTCAAGATAATCAGCATAATTTAATAAAACTTAAAAAGAGCTTGAAAGAAAAAAGAGATAAAATTTTAGTAGTAGAAAAGGATGTACTATTAGGTAAAAATAATCAATTTCTTAATAATAAATTATATTTTGATGATATTGACAAGCCGTCTTATGATAGTAATATAGAAAGGATATTTGCACAAAAATTCGAATTGTTTAATACTGGATGGTCTATAGAAAGAGAACCTGAACCGCTATTAACAAAATTTAAAACTGCTTTTATTTTGGATTTTATTTTATCTAAATATAGTGCCAAAGTGTTGGTTGAAATTGTTGGATTTTGGACTGTAGAATATCTTGAAAGGAAACTTGAAAAAATAATGCATGTTATAGAAAATTATAACAATGAGGATTTTTATATGATATTAATCATCAATAATGAAAACCTGGCAATCTATGAAAATCAAAAATTTTCATTTTTAAATATACAAAATAAAAATAATATATTAATAATATCTTATAAAAATGAGAATAATATTTCATTTAAAGAACTAATATCTTTTTTAAAAGAAATTGAAACAAAGTATATACATAGAAATTTTGAAAACAATATTGAAAAAGATAAAATAATAAAAGAAATCGACGAAAACATAAACTCATTTAAAAGATCAGCCAATACAAATATTTCACTAGAAAATTTTAATAAATCGATAAAAACAATGCAAAAAAGCTTTGATCAAAATTTTAACATACAAAAAATACTTGAAACTAATAAGGATTTTAAAAACTTAATTGAGCGGAAAATAAAAGAAAATGATCTTGCTCTAGTAAAAGATTTAATCTTTAAAGATTCCTTTATAAAAGAAATTTGCAGTGAATTAAAAGATAAAGAAATATCTAGTTTAAAAGAAGCATGTGATTTTCTATTAACAAAAAAAATTCCAGAAAAATTACTTATAGATTTATTAATGTTTATGGGATTTCAAATAAATTGGAATGGACTTGATTATAATGAGTCTAAAATTAGCTTTTAATTAATAAAAAGTTGAATTAATAAGAAAACAGTTTTAAAATAAGTATTATATATAGATGTTAATAGTAGATGAAGTATAAGAAAAATTTACAATTCTCAGACGAAACAAAAACAAATGAAATTACGGCAGATTTTCAAAAACAAGATGAAAAAAAAGATAAATGGTTAAGAAATATTAAAGAAAATTGGAGAAACGTTCAATGCATCTGTGGAAGTAGCCATTACTTTGATGGAAATATTGATAAACTTTTTGAATGGGAAAATATTCATCTACGACATTTTGCTGCTGATTCTGATAATCATTCGATAATCTCTTTTTATCCTACAGATATGATAATATATTATCATTCGAAATCAGGCTATGTAATAGAAAGAAGAAAACACAAAAGTCATGAGATAAATGAGATTAATCAATCATTATCAAATGGTAATGTTACACTAACAGGAGTATAGTCTAAACGGTATTGAATATAGATAGTGGGTATAAAGAATACTGATATTGTTATTATAGGGGCTGGAATCTTAGGAACAACCTTATCTTATATCATTTCTTCTTTATCTAATGCTAAAATTGTTTTAATTGATCAAGAAAACAAAGTTGCATATCATACTAGCTCTAGAAATACCGGAAAAGTTCATGCTCCTTTTATTTATGACCCAGAAAAAAAGAAAGTTTTTGCAAAGGCAGCTTTATTTGGATATATGTTTTGGAATAATTATTGTAATATTAAAAAAATTTGCTTTAAAGAAGATGGCATAATAGAAGTAGCAACTGATGATAGGGGCACTCAGACAGTATATAAGCATTTCAAATGGGGTATAGATAATGGGTTAGAAAAAAAAGATATACAAATATTGGAAAAAAAAGAGGTTGAAAAATTTGAGCCTAATGTAAGATGCCAAACAGCAATATTTTGTAAAAAAGATGCTTCTGTTGATTATGGGGAAATAACGAATTCTTTGGCTATTGATGCTATTAAAAATAAAGTAGATGTAATTTTGCAAGCAAAAGTTAACAAAATTACAATTAACCAACAATTAAGCAATAAAATTTCTATAAGATATGGGCAATTTACTAATGGAGATGCTGAAAAAGAAATTAAATGTAATTTTTTGATAAATGCTGCAGGAGGCAGTGCTTTATGTTTATTAAATAATCTAAACCCTTGGCTTGGATATAAAAATCTTTATTTTAGAGGAGAGTATTGGATTGCGCCATCAAAATATAAAAATTTAACAAATCGTAGTATTTATTCGGTTCCAAAATTCCACAAATTTCCATTTTTAGATCCACATTGGATAATTAGAACAAATGGAAATAGAGAAATAGGGCCCAATGCTTGTCTTGTTTTTTCACAATATGGATATGATAGTAAAACAAATCTAAAAGAATTTTTCCCCAAAATATATGAATTTGTTAAAGGCTCAAAAATTAAAAAGATAAAGAATATTCTATTTAATAAAGAAATTACAGAGTTGATTTTAAAAGAAATGCTAAGTAGCCTGTCTAAAACGCATATGATAAATAGAGTAAAGAAATTTTTACCATCAATAAAACCTAGTGATTTTATAACAAAAGGAACTGCTGGCATACGTGCAAATTTAATTGACAAGGATGGGAATTTTGTTTTGAATCCTTTATTTTTGCTTAGTGATAGTGCTCTGCATATTATAAATTATAATTCGCCAGGAGCTACAGGATCTTTTTCAATTGGCTTTGCACTGTTCTATAAACTTGTAGAAAAAGGAATAATAAAAAAAGATAAAGAAATGGATACACATTATTTTAAAGAAAAATTAATTTTAGATTGTATTAAAGAAGTAGATATTATATTATTTAAAATTTAAAATTTTTTCTAAAATAAAAGCCTTATCGATTGTTTAAAATTATACTCTTAGATAATACATCAAAACTATGGGATCATAGTCTAGCTTGGTATGATGCCAGCCTCGGGCGCTGGAGGTCGCCGGTTCAAATCCGGCTGATCCCATTGCCTTTTAATATAAATATATATGTGATAATTATTTTTGTAGATTCAAAACTTGTAAAAGTTGACTCATAACTAAGAGCCTATTTCAAAATTCATCTGAAATTTTGGAAATGGCATCTTTGTTCTTAAAAACGTTGTGATTCCAGCAGAAAAAGCTGAGTAATATTGTATAAATTCAATAAAATTAACCATTAAAAATTGCTCTGAATTACAATATTCTGTATAAATATGCTCTGCTGTTAGTAACCTAGTTGACTAACAAAAAGATATACAATTAACCTATAATACTTGTCTATTACTTCATAATTAGTATTCAAATTATATATTCAAAATTTATGGATTGAGAAAAATTGGTTTACTTTTCTCAGAAAAAATCATTGTTACTCAAAATTTTGTTTTATGAATTCCTGACGGTTTGAACTTGCAAGGCGCTGCACCATTGCTATGTGCTGATATTACCACTTGGTTTACACTACGCCATTGGGCTGTAAGAGAAGTTAAAACTCTAAATAAACAGTTATATAAAACAATAAAGTTCTAAGGTGTTGGCTGAATTCCATAAAATATATATGTATGAGGTATGAGATCTAGATTTCTTCTATATTTAATGTTTTAGGTAACTCATTAGTGTTAGTAGATTATTCATTACTAGTTGCTTCAGCCTTGATAAATCCTTTAGAACCATTAACAGTGGCAGTAGACGTTACATTATTATAAAAAATATCGCCTACATTGATATGATCTCCTAAATTATTGGGTTTATTTGCATATGTTATAGATCCGTTTAGGTTGTTTTTTATAGTGTCTGGAGTTGAATATAGATTGATATGCAAAATTTTTGTAGCAGTATCAGATAAAGGTATTTTTATTGTAAGTGTAATACTAATTAAAGAATAGTCAACAATTACTTCATCGCTATTATCAACAGGATATACAAAACTTAAAGGCTGGTCGTCTATTTCTATCAATGGTTTATCTGTAAATTTGTAAAAATTTTTGAGAGCAGCATTTATTTCAAGATTTCCACTAATTTCTATTTTTTCTTTACCAGTTAATTTTGTTATATTCAAAGTTACTGGTTGTTGAGCGAAAGAAATCTGGGAAATTGATAAACATCCAAAAGTTATGATTATGCTCGTCATTAACAATATTATAACTCTATTCATATTTTTGTTAATTTTAGACAATTTATAAAAGGTTTTATTTACTCAAGTTCCATTTATCATAAAATATTATAAAAGTTTATACTATGATTATAAAAATTAATTGCTTTATAGTTAAAAGTAATCCATAGAGCCATAACTTAACCTATTATTTGAAATTGAAATCTATTAAAAAAACCAATCAATAATCAAAATACAATAACTTTAAGTAAAAATATAGATATTGACGAATTGATTACTCTTGAAAAAGAATTGATAAGAATTGCTAACGAAGTTAAAAAACATTTAAACAAATATAATATAAATTATACAAAGGATGTAAGATATTCGATTTTTGATAACCTTTCTTCTATAATAAGCTCTTTGGAATTGTATTATGTTTTACAAGGCAATTATTTACTAAAAGATGAATTCTGGACGGCTTTAAAAAACTTCAAAAATTTCCAATAACTGAAGATAATTTTAACGATGATGCTATAATAGAAATTAGAAAGGATTTTGATGCCTACATAAACATAGGATTATATTTTATCAGTTTTTCATTTATTGAAAGCAGATTTAGGATATTTTATAATTATGTAATCAATAACAATGAAAAAGGTAAGATATCTGAAATAAAAATTTTTAAATTCTCCAAGTAAATTTTAGAATGAAGCAATTCAATACACCTTTAATATTAATAGGAAACCATTGGCCTTCTAGAACCATTGGTGAACTTGAAACACCGCCATACAGAATTGCTGCAGCCGGTGCATTATCTTATTTTCATAAACGTATTTTAGAAGAACATGGAAATGATGCATCTATTCTTGTAATGGGAGATTTCAATGACATGCCGTTTAAAATATCATTGATGGATTATGCCTTTTCCACTCCTTATATAGAACAGTCAGAGAAATCAGATAATACTCATTTCTTTTATAACTTGATGTGGCCATTAATATCCAAAGGTTATGCTACTTTTTATTTTGGTAAAGAGGTGCCTGATCCTTGTGAAAAGAAATACGCTACATATCCCAATATGCTAGACCAATTTATGGTTTCAAAATCTATAGCTTTGGGCGAAAAATTAAGTATCCAAAGTGATTCCGTCAGAGTAAACAAAAAGATCAGCGACATTGAACTATTTGAAAATAGATTTGGATATGAAGAACCAAAAAAATTTGGGCGACCTACCAGTTGTGGTCATAAAGGGTATTTGAATAAGGAAGGTTTTAGCGATCACTTTCCAATTTCATTGATAATACAAGAACAATGATACAAATACAGAATAATTTTTTGTATCTTTACCTTGAGCATTGAAATTTAATACTGCAATGAATTAAGAATATGCATATAAAAAATAATGATCTATTTAATAGTAAATTAAAAACCTCATTTTTTCATAAAATGATTATAATATAAGAAACTACAAACGCCTTTTTTGATAAAGATCATTATCCCAGGATTTAAACCCGGTGTTTGTAACAAAATTGGATTAAAAATGAGATATTTTAATTGAGTTATGACATGATACATGTTATTCTATGATTTATCATCAAAAACAATTTGATTGATATTTAATTTGTTAGCCCTTTTACAAGAAGGAACTTAATCCCCATGGATGTATTCAATCTAATACGAGATATTCAGAATTTGACTCTGGTTTATTCTTGACAACCTAGAGATACGCCTAATCTGATTCATTACGTTACTTCAAAACTTGTTGACATAGAGATTAAGAAATTGGAGATCAAAGGACAACACAATAAATAATGAAAATTAAGGAATCAAATAAACTTATGATATAATTTTTGATCCCTTCTATACTTATTAGGACCCTTAATGTCCTATTACTCATGACTAATCCTAATTTTCAATTACGTTTTCTTGAGGTGATAAAATTGATAAGAAGTAGAAAACAGGATCCTTAGAATTGGAGGAGAGAGGATAAATGAACGATAATAAAAAGGCAATGAGAAAATTAAAACTACATGTAGCAATGTCCATAGATGGTTGCATAGCAGGATCCAACAATGAAATGGACTGGATAGACTTTACTTGGAATGAAAAACTGAGAGAATATGAAGGCAGGTTACACGAGCCAGTTGATACCATTCTTCTGGGAAGGAAAATGACTAATGAATTTATTTCCTATTGGTCAAATGTTATGAACAAACCTGACGACCCAGAATATACATTTGCTAAAAAAATGATGGTAACACCAAAAATTGTTTTTACTAAGACACTCAATAAATCAGAGTGGCCAAATACTGAAATTGCAACAGGTGATCTCAAAGATGAAATTACAAAGTTAAAGAGTCAAGA
>Ga0068871_100002077_pt1 | contig 13547 bp, 12 predicted proteins | sample KBSMisM72_FD_72750 | JGI IMG/M metagenome (GOLD analysis project Ga0068871, IMG submission 72750) | Miscanthus rhizosphere microbial communities from Kellogg Biological Station, Michigan, USA - KBS Miscanthus M7-2 | ecosystem: Host-associated > Plants > Roots > Rhizosphere > Soil ... | reverse complement strand
CAGTCGTCAGTCGTCAGTCATCAGTCGTCAGTCGACGGTCAGCAGTCGTCAGTCGACGGCGGCGTCCCCAGCCCCGAGTCCCCGGATCCGAGTCCCCAGTCCCCAGTCCCCAGTCTCCAGGGTCAAGGCGCTAGCCGCCAATCGCTCCCCGCGCATCTCGAGCGGGTCGTGCTGCGACTGACCTCCGCGCGCGCGGGCGGATCGCTCGGCGATGCGTTCGACGCGCTGATCGATCGCGCCGCCGCGGAGCTGGACGCGGCCCGAGCCAGGGCGGGCGGCCTGCGCGGAGAAGCGCGCGCGGCGTTGCTCGAGCGTCTGGCCGCGCTCGACGCGGAACTGGTGGAGCAGGCGCGCGCGACCCTCGATGAGGCGGTGCGCCGGTCGCTGGCGCGTGAGGCCGAGTCGGAGCTCGCCGGATTTCGCCATGGCATGACCGAGGACGCCTTTGCGCGGGCGCGCGAAGCCGCGATCGATCGTCTCGTGCGCGAGCGGTTCAAGCTGCCGGTCGTCGCCTTCGTGTGAAGCGATGCTGAAGCCGGGCGACGTGATCCCGCTGACGATCGAGAAGCCCGCGGCCGGCGGCTCGATGATCGCGCGTCATGAGGGGCGTGTCGTGCTGGTCTCCGGAGCGATTCCCGGCGAGCAGGTCCACGCTCGACTCGTGCGCGTGGCGAAGGGCGTCGCGCATGCTGAGGCGGTCACGATCGTGGAGCCGTCGCCGGATCGCCGCGCGCCGTCGGGCGATCCGCTGTGCGGCGGCTGCCTCTACAGCTTCATCGAGTACCCACGCCAGCTCGCGATCAAGGGTCAGGTGATCGCGGACGCGTTCGCCCGGATCGGGCGCCTCGAGCTGCCGGCGCCGGTGACCGTCGCGGGATCGCCTGAGGACGGCTATCGGATGCGCGCGCGGCTGCACGTCCGTGGCGCGCGGCTCGGCTTCTTTCGCGAGAGCACGCACGATCTCTGCGACGCCAAGGGCACGCGTCAGCTGTTGCCGGCGACGCTGGAGGCGCTCGACCGGCTGATGGCGGCGGTCCGATCGATTGGCGCGGATGCGGTGCGCGAGGTCGAGCTGTCGGAAAACGTCGCGGCCAGCGAGCGCGTCGTGCAGCTCGACACGTCGGAGTCGATCGACGCGCGCCTGGTCAACAAGCTCGTGTCGGTCGAGGGGCTGACCGCGGGGCCGTACGTCACGGACACGATTGCGATCGGCGACACGTCGCTCCAGCTGCGCCGGCACGTGCTGTCGTTCTTCCAGGGCAATCGGTACCTGTTGAGCGCACTGGTTGCGCACGTCGCCGAGCGCGTGCCGCTCGGCAGCACGGTGCTCGATCTCTACGCCGGCGTCGGCCTGTTTTCGGTGGCCGCGGCGGTGGCTCGCGGGGCCAGCGTCACCGCGGTCGAAGGCGACGCGCAGGCGTCAGCGGATCTTCAGGCCAACGGCGCGATCGCTGGCGGGCAGATGGCGGCGCTGCGCGCGCCGGTCGAGAGCGTCGGCGCCGCGGGAGCGGGCGTCCTGTCGCGGATCCCCGGTATGGACATCGATACCGTGATCGTCGATCCGCCGCGGACGGGGATGTCGCCGGATGCGGTCGCCGCCGTCCTGAAGGTGAAGGCGCGGCGCCTGATCTACGTCTCGTGCGACGTCGCCACGCTAGCCCGCGACGCGCGCAAGATCGTCGACGGCGGCTACCGCCTCGAAGAGATCGACGCGTTCGACATGTTTCCGAACACCCCGCACGTCGAGACCGTGGCAGTTTTTGCCACGTCCTAGGATCTGAACCCAAGTCTCTGAGACCGGGTCTCTGAGACGGCGTCTCTGAGACCGCGTCTCTGAGACCAGACCTCTGAGACCGACCGCTCAGCTGGGCGCTGCGAGGTCGCGCCTGGGGAACACCACGAGCGCCCAGGCCGTCGCGGCGACGATGACCGCCGCCAGCACCGCTGGGTCCAGCAGCGAGCCGTCGCCGACCAGGATCGCCTTCGGCTTCAGATAGTGGAACAGCGAGTACGGCTGGAGCACCTCGGCCGCCGGCCAGAGCGAGCCGAGGACGTCGAAGAAGTACATCACCACCACGATGCCGATGGTCAGCCCGAGCGCCGGCGGCAGCCGGTCGAACGAGGCCGATGCGGCGAGCCCGACGGCCGTGAACGATCCGAACAGGAGCACCCCGTTCAGCCAGAGGAGCGGCAGATTGCGGACGGCGATCTCGCCGATGACGCCGGCAAACAGCGATCCGGCGATCCCGCCGGCCATCAGCGATGCCACGGTGACCGCGACGAATCCGAATGCCGCGGCGAACAACGTCAGATAGAATCCCCGCCGCGAGATCGGTCGGGCGAGCGCGACTTCGAGCGTGCCGCGCTGCCGCTCGCCGGCGATCGCGCCGGCGGAAAATCCGACCGAGAACACCGCCGTGAGGATGATCGCAATCGGATGAATGAAGCTGAGCGCGAGCGAGCCGGGAAGACTGAAGATGTCGCCGCCGCCGAAGCGGGCGAACTGTTCGGGAAACAGGCCGCTCTCCAGGACCGCACGGAACTGAGACCCGAACCTGGCGTAGATGATCGGCAGGAACATGCCCCAGACCGCGAGCGCGCTCGACACCACCGCAAGCTTCACTCCCTGAAACCGCCAGGTCTGCCGGAAGAGCGCGCCGTTCATGATGCAGCGTCCTCGTAGAACTCGAGAAACGCTTCCTCGAGGTGCGCCGGCTCGATGGTGAGATCCGCGATCGGCGCCCCCACGATGGCCGCCAGGAACGGCCGGATGTCGCCTTCCACGCGGCACGACAGACGGCCGTCGCTGGTCTCGATGCCCGACACGCCGGCCACGCCGTCGAGGCGCGGCGGCGGCCCGCTCAGCCGCATGTTGACGTTGCGCTTGTGCCGCGCGAGCAGCCCCGCGATGTCCTCCATCGCGACCAGACGGCCGCGCCGGATGATCGCGACGCGATCGCAGACGCGCTCCACCTCGGAGAGGACGTGCGACGAAAAGAAGATCGTCCTGCCTTCGGCCTTGAGCGTGTCGAGGATCTGATAGAACGCGCGCTGCATCAGCGGATCGAGCCCTTCGGTGGGCTCGTCCAGGATGGCCAGCTCCGGATCGTGCTGCAGCGCCTGGACGATGCCGATCTTCTGCCGCATGCCGCGCGAGTAGTCGCGAACCAGCCGCCGCAGCGTCGTCGCCGACAGCTCCAGCCGCTCACACAGATCGGCACGCCGAACCGGCGGCCGCCCGCTCAGGTCAGCGAGGTAACTGAGCAGCTGCTCACCGGTAAGCGAGTCGTACAACGCGATGCCGCCTGGCAGGTATCCGATCCGGCGGCGAATCGCCACGCTGTCGCGGACGATGTCGAGCCCGAGGATGCTTCCGGCGCCGGCGGTCGGGTGCAGGTATCCGAGCAGCAGCCGGATCGTCGTGCTCTTGCCGGCGCCGTTCGGTCCGAGGAAGCCGAAGATCTCGCCTGCGCGTACCGCGATGTCGAGCGAGTCCAGCGCGCGGACCCTCGGCGCCGATACGGCGAGGAACGGGAGGGGCACCGGCAGCGGCCCGCGCCCATAGTGCTTCGTGAGCCCGGCGGTCGTGATGGCGTACACCGGGGAGAGTGTAGCGCGACGGCCGCGATCACATGTCAGCGGGACGACGCTTCGAGAAAGCCCTCGAACAGCGCGCGGAATTCGCCGGTGCGGAAGAAGTTCTCCGGGTGCCACTGCACGCCGAGGCAGAAGCGCGCCGTGGGATCCTCGATCGCTTCGATCACGCCGTCCGGCGCGGTGGCCGTCGCGACGAAGCCGGCCGCGACGCTCTTCACCGCCTGATGGTGGCGGCTGTTCACCTCGAGCGCCTCGTCCACCAGGCGTTCACGCATCAACCGCGCCAGCAGCGAATCCTTGTCGACCCACACCTCGTGCGCCAGCGCGTACGGCTCGTGCTGCGGCACCGTCAGGCTGTGCGCGAGCGCGCCCGCGATCTGCGACGGGATGTCCTGCACCAGCGTGCCGCCGCACGCGACGTTCAGGATCTGGACGCCGCGGCAGATCGCGAAGATGGGGAGGTTCCTCGTGCGCGCGGCGGCAATCAGGGCGCTCTCGAACTCGTCCCGGCCCGGTTCCGCGGCCTCGAACGTGGCGTGCGGCGCCTCGCCGTATCTCGACGGATCCACATCGCCGCCGCCGGTCAGCATCAGGCCGCCGACACCGGCGAGCGCCGCTTCGACAGCCATCGACGAATCGAGCGTGCGGGGCTCGCCGCCCACGTGAAGGATGGACTGCCGGTAATCCTCGAGCTTCCGGCACGCTGTGATGCCAATAACCGTCATAGTTACATTCGATTCGGGACGTCGATGCCCATCAGATCGAGCGCGCGCGTGAGTTGCGCCCGCACGTAGGCGACGCCGGCGGCGCGCCACCGTTTCCGATCCGCCTGCTCTTCGTTGAGGATCGGATACCGATGGTAGAACGCGTTGAAGGTCTGTGCCAGCCCGAATGCGTATTTGGCCAGCCCCGAGAACTCGAGGGACCGGACGACCTGTTCGACCACCTCATCCAGACGCGACGCCTCGAATACCACCGCCCAGAGGTCGTGCGTCGGGTCGTCGGATTCGGCCGTGATCTCCTCGGACGGCGTCCGATCGAGCGCCGCCAGCACCTCCGCCTCCGACACGCCTTCCCGTTCCTGGAGCTTGTGGAGGATGTTGCCGGCGCGGACGACGGCGTACTGCAGATAGGGACCGGTCTCGCCTTCGAAGCTGAGCGCCTCCTCGATGTCGAACACAATCAGCTTGCCGCGCGAGAACTTCAGCATGAAATACCGGATCGCGCCGACCGCAATCTGGGCGCCGGCTCGCCGGCACTCCTCGGGCGTGAACTCCTGGTTGCGCTTGGCGACTTCGGCGCCCGCCTTGTCCGTCAGGAGATCGAGCAGGTCGTCGATCTTGACGCCGAGCCCCTTGCGCCCTGAGACCTCGACGAACGGCTTCTTCGTTTCCTCCGCGGCCGTTTCGTACCCGAGCTCGCGCGCGGTCGCGTGCGAGAGCGCGACCATCTCGTACGAGAAATGAATCGAGCGCTCGGCTTCGGCGGGATGTCCAAGCGTTCGCAGCGCCTGGCTGAGCAGCAGCTGCAGATACATCTGCCGCGAGTCGATCACGTTGAAGATGCGCTGCGCGTGGCCGAACGGCGGAGCCCCGGGCTCGTTCGATCCGGACGTCGTCGCCCACAGCGCGCGGCCGTTGGGCTGCGTCGTAAACAGGCGGTAGTGGAAGTCGAGGCCCAGCAGGCCGAATTTCCAGAACTGGTTCGCCAGATCCTTGCCGATGTAGGTGACGACGCCGTTGGAGCGGACGATGACTTTTTCGCGCTGTTCGGGGTCGTCGGCGTCGGCCGCATCGCCTTCTTCGATCTTCATGACCCAGCAGCCGGCCAGCTTGCCCTCGGTCTGCAGGAAGACCGCGCCCTGCGCCTTCAAGGTCTCGAACGCATGCGTCCAGAAGTGCAGGCGCAGGATGTCGCCTTCGTACGTCAGCAGGTCGTAGCCGATATTCAGCCGCGCCATCGTCTGCAGATGGGCCCGCACGATCCGATCGACGATGAACGTGCCCATCGCGGCGATGTCGTTGCCGCCCTGTTCGAGGTCGTGCAGCACCGCGGCGCGGATCGCCAGGCGCGCCGGGTCTCCGTCGTACCACTCGGTCACCTTGGAGTAGAGATCCCAGCAGTAGTAGTCGAAGCGCGAGGTATCGGCGATCGTTCGCACGTCGTCGATCGTGCGGCGTTCGATCTCCGTGAAGCCGACGATGACGTCGGCGACCTGGACGCCGGTGTCGTCGATGTAGTTCTGCGTTTCGACCGGCGTCCCGCGGAAGCGCAGCGCGCGAACCAGCGTGTCGCCGAGCGCGGCGTTGCGCAGGTGGCCGATGTGGGCTGCCTTGTTCGGGTTGATGGCCGTGTGCTCGACGATCGTCTTCTCGCCGGCCGGCGGTTCCGGCGCGACCTGCTGACGCACGCGGGCAGTGAAGAACGCCGGCCGCTCGAGAAACAGGTTCAGGTAGCCGTTCGGCGTCGCGGCGATGCGGGCGACGCCAGGTATGACGCCGAGTGCCTGCGCCAGTTCCTGGGCGATGGCGCCGGGCGCCTTGCGCAGCGTGCGCGCCAGTTTCAGCGCCACCGGCACGGCCAGATCGCCGAGGGCGCGCGACGGCGGTACGTCGACGGTAAACGGCGGTACGTCGGCGACGCCGAGGCGCGTGCGGATCGCCTCAGTGACGGCGTCGTGGATCAGTCGTTGAACGCTCAGAATCATGTACGGGTCGCGTGCGAGCCACAGATGAGGCTTGCTAAGTTCGTGATACGATTACGGTTTGTGACCTTGAAGCGCCTCGAGACCCGCGTAGTCGGCCGGCGTGTTCACGTTCGCGAGCAGCCTATTGGGATCGCCGAACCGCCGGATGTCCTCGACGGGCACCACGCGCGTGCGCATGCGGTCCACGAGCTCGCGCATCTTCAGCCGACGGAGCGCCAGCTGCGCCGCCGCCGGTTCGAGACACGCGCGCGTATACACGGCGCACAACGGATGATAGCCGCGCTCAGTCTGCGGCACGACGACGTCCGCGTCGCCGGCGAGCGAGAGCAAGTAGTCGGCGAACCGCGCCGACAGGTACGGCATGTCGCAGGCGACGAGCAGCAGCACGTCGGCGCGCGCCGCGGTCAGCGCCGCGTGCAGCCCGCCGAGCGGTCCGCAGCCGGGCACCGCGTCGGGAACGGCGCGCAGCCACGCCGCATCAGGCGCGACATCTCGATCGCCCACAATCATCAGATCGTCGGTCAGCGGCGCGAGGGCCGCGATCTGGTGATCGAGGATCGCGCGGCCGTCCACCAGCAGGGCGCTTTTGTCGCGGCCGCCGAAGCGCGTCGCCTGACCGCCGGCCAGGATCGCGACGCTTCGCGTGAAATTGCTCATGGCGTGTGGCAGTCCTCAGCCATCTTAACCTGACATGCGAGAAGCCGGCATCGGCCGTGTGCTCGTCGCCAGCCTTCACCAGGGAATCGCAGACATTCTGCCGACCCGCCTGGCGTTCTATGAAAACTGGCTCAACGCCGAAGGCCTGCGCGAGGGGACGATCGGGCTGGCGCCGCTCTACGCCGTGCTCAGTTTCCTGCGTCAGGAGGGCGACGCCTACACGTTGATTACGACGCGGGCGGGCGAGTACGCGGCGGATTGGACGGTCCAGTCGATGCCGCCGATCCAGCGCACGATGATCAAGGCCGCACCACTGTGGCTTCGGCGCCGGATGCTGCTGCGGCTGTCGCGGCGCCTGGTGCAGAACAGCTACAGGGGCAGCCGCGCGATCTCGCGGCTGCGTTCCGGGATCGCGCGCGTCGAGCTGCGCGCGTCGGTCTTCTGCACCGTGCGCGAGAAAGTGCCGCACCCGCTGTGCGGCTTTTACGCCGCGGCGTTCACCAGGCTGCTGGCGCTGTTCGACATCGGCGCGAGCACCGAGGTCATCGGCTGCCGCGCGACCGGCGAGTCCACGTGCCTGCTCAATGTGTCGCTCGCCAACGGTCAGCCGGCTGAAGCGAGTCCCGTCGAGGCGTTATGACGCGGCGGGTCGTGGCGCTGATCGTCACGCTGGCTGCCGTCCCGGTGACCGCAGCCCCTTGTGTATCCCTACAGCCGGCATACACGTCAGGTCGGAGTTTAAGGTCAGACCTTAAGGTCGGAGTTCGAGGTCGGACTTTAAGGTCTGACCTCCGTGGGACACAGCTCGCGGCCGCGGCGCCGGCGCGGATCCTCGTGATGCCGTTCGAGAACGTGACCCGCGAGGGGCGATTCTTCTGGCTGACCGAAGCGTCCGCGGTGCTGCTGACCGACGATCTCAACGCCCTCGGCAACGGCGCCATCACCCGCCAGGAGCGGCAGCAGGCCTTCGAGCGCCTGCAGGTCCCCCCATCCTCCGTGCTGACGGACGCGACGGTGATCCGGATCGGCCAACTGGTCGGCGCATCCCAGGTGATCGTCGGCTCGCTGCAGATGGAGAACGACGCGCTGGTCGTTCGCGCGCGGAGCATCGCGCTCGACACCGGCCGCGTCCCGGCCGACGTCACCGAGCGCGGTCCGCTCCCCGAGCTGTTCGCGACCTTCGAACGGGTCGCGCGCCGCATGGGGCCGCCGTCGGCGACGTCATCGGCCGACGTCGAACGTCAGCATCCGCCCGTCACCGTGTTCGAAAGCTTCATCAAGGGACTCCTCGCCGAGACGCCGGCCACCGCGGTCAGCTATCTCCGGGCGGCGCTGGCCGGACAGCCGTCCTTCGATCGGGCGCGCCTCGCACTCTGGGACGTGTACGCGGACCAGGGCGATCACGGGTCCGCGCTGGCCGCCGTGGCCATGGTCGCGGACGACTCGCCCTGGTTCCATCGAGCGCGCTTTCTCGCCGGCCTCTCGCAGCTGAACCTGAAGAAGTACGACGAAGCGTTCACCACGTTCAAGGCGCTGGCGGACGCCGACCCGTCGCCCGCGCTGTTGAACAACCTCGGGATCGTCCAGCTCCGGCGCGGCGGCACGCCGCCGGGCGGCCAGCCCGCCTACTTCTTCAACAAGGCCGCCGACGCCGATCCCGACGATGAGGATTTTCTCTTCAACCTGGGCTACGCGTACTGGCTCGACCACGATGCGCCGGCGGCGATCTACTGGCTTCGCGAAGCCGTACGCCGCAGCCCCGCGGACGCCGACGCTCACTTCGTCCTCGCGGCGGCCCTGGCCGTCGGCACCAACGCCGCCGAAGCGACGCGCGAGCGCGAGCTGGCGCGCCGCCTCTCGGACGCCTACGCGCCGAGCAAGCGTCCGGGCGGGGACGCGGTGCCGAAGGGGCTGGAGCGCCTCAAACAGGAAGTGGAGCTGCCGCACGCGCGTCAGATCGGCGCGCGGCTCGCAAGCAGCGAGCAGCGCAGCAGCGACGAGCTCGCGCGCTTCTATCTCGAGCGGGCGCAGCGTCTCTTTCAGCAGGAAAACGATCGCGACGCGATGGTCGAAGTGAACCACGCGATCTATCTCTCGCCGTACCTCGCCGACGCGCACCTGCTCCTCGGCCGCTCGCTGCTGCGGACCGGGCGCGTGCACGAGGCGATCGACGCCTTCAAGATCGCCCTCTGGAGCACGGAAACGGCAGAGGCTCACGTCGCGCTGGGCGAAGCGTACCGGCAGGCCAAGGACGTCGACGCCGCGCGCGCGGAAGCGGAGCGCGCGCTCGCGCTGGATCCGGAGTCGAACGAGGCGAAGCAGCTGCTGGCGCGAATCGACGGGCGCTAACGTGCTAAAATCACGCTGGTTGTGGCACAACAGATTCAGGACGAGGGCTTTCACGAGATCCAACTGAACGGGAAACAGCTGGTGTTCCTGTTCATGGCTGCGACCGTGGTCTCCGTCGTGATTTTTCTCTGCGGCGTCCTCGTCGGACGAGGCGTCCGATCGCAACTCGCCGGCGGCCCGGACCCGACGCCGACGAGCAACGTCGCGGAGACGACGCCCACGGTACCGGCGCAGCCGGCGCCTGCACCCGCAGCCGGCTCCGACCCCACGGCAGCGGCGCCGCCGCCCCCTGCCACCGACGACCTGACTTACTTCAACCGCCTCGAAAAATCGAATGCGCCGGCGGAGAAGTTGAAGCCTGCGTCCGAGCGAGCCGCCCCAGCGCCCGAGCGACCCGCAACGCCGGCCGCTCCACCGGCTGCCGCCGCACAGCACCCACCGTCGCCGCCGCCCGCAACGCCGAAACAGGCGACGCCGACGGCGACGCCAACTCCGCCGCCCGCTCCGGCTCCCGCTCCAGCGGCACCGGTGGCTTCCTCAGCGGCTGAGCCAGGCGGACAGGGATTCGCGGTCCAGATCGCGGCGCTCAACGTGCGGAGCGAGGCGGATGCGATCGCCAAGCGGCTCAGCTCGAAGGGGTACACCGCGTACGTGATGACGCCCGCAAACGGGACCCCGTCGGTGTTCCGCGTGCGCGTCGGCAAGTTCAACACCCGCCGCGAGGCCGAGTCGGTGGCCGCCAGACTGCAGAAGGAAGAGCAGTTCAAGCCGTGGGTGACGCGCTAGCCGCGTCACCTCGCTACGAATCCATCAAACCGTTTTCAATCGCATAGCGCATCACTTCCGCGTTGCTGTGCATTTCCAGCTTCTCGAGCAGCCGTGCGCGGTAGGTGCTGACGGTCTTGACGCTCAGCCCGCAGGTCGTGGCAATTTCCGACACCGTCAGGCCTGACCCGATCATCCGCAGCACCTGATATTCGCGGTCCGACAGGGTGTCGTGCGGCGCGGCGCCGGCGGCCGGCGTCACGGTCCATTCCGGCGCCTTGCTCCCGAGGTACAGCTGTCCCTGGCGAACCTGCCTGATCGCGTCTACCAGTTCGGTCGCCGCGCTGTCCTTCGTCAAGTATCCCGACGCGCCGGCCCCAAGCACGCGGCGGGCAAACTGCGCCGCCGGGTGCATGCTCAGAACCAGGACGGGCAGCCCCGGCCGCTCACGCCGGATCGTCTTGAGTAGGTCGAGTCCGCTGGCCCCGGGCAGCGTCAGGTCCAGCACCACCATGTCCCAGGCGTCCGAACGAACCCGTACGAGCGCGCTGGGGACGTCGCTCGCTTCGCCCAGGCTGACGGCCTTCAGGCCGTCGAGCAGGATCTGCCGGATGCCCTGCCGCACGACCGGATGATCGTCAACCAGCAGAATGCGGATCACGCGCGCTCCACGCGCGGCGCGCCGGCAATCGGCGCGGTGATGAGAATCGCCGTGCCTTTGCCGCGCCGGCCGGTGATCAGCAGCTGGCCTCCGATCAGCTCGGCCCGCTCGCGCATCCCGAGCAGCCCGATCGATGCGCGATCGTCGAGCTCGTGCTCGGAGATGCCGCGGCCGTTGTCGTGCACGGTCACCGAGATGCTCGCCGCCGTCTGACGCATCGCGATCCGGATGGCGCTGGCGCCGGCATGCCGCACGACGTTGGTGAGCGCTTCCTGCACGATCCGGAACACGGCGGTCGTCTGATCGGTCGTCATCGCACCGGTCCGCAGGTTGCCCGTCACGCGGCAGCGCAAACCGGTCCGCCGCGAGACCGCCGCCCCCTCCAGCTCGATCGCCGCTGCAAGCCCCAGGTGGTCGAGCGCCGGCGGCCGCAGCGTCGTCGCCAGCTGCCGAACCGTCTCGGTCGCGACGTCGATGGTGCCGACGATCGACTGCATGCGATCGATCATTTCGGGAGCGAGCGGGAGCGGCAGCAGATCGCGGACCGTCCGGGTCATGTCGATCTTCAGGCTGGTCAACGTTTGTCCCAGCTCGTCGTGCAGCTCCCGCGAAAGGCGCGCCCGCTCGGCTTCGCGCGCCGAATGGAGGCCGGCGGCCAGCCGCCGCAGCTGGCTTTCGGATTCGCGCAGGCGGTTCTGAGTCTCCAGGCTGGTGGTGATGTCGCGGCCGACGCCCTCGATCGCGATCAGCCGTCCGGCGGCATCGAGGATCGGCACGCGCTGATGTTCGGCCCACACGATCCTGCCGTCGGGATGCACGAAGCGGAGCTGGATCGCGAGATGGAGTTTCGCGGGGTCGTCCTGAAACGCCTCAGCCACCAGCGCCCGGTCGTCGGGATGGACGCAGTGCAGAATCAGCTCCGGGTTGGCGTAAAACTCCTCCGGCGGATGACCGGTGAGGGCCAGACACGCGGAGTTGATGTACTCGTAGCCGCGCGGCGGCGTGACCCGATAGCGGTAAACGACGTCCCGCGCGTTTTCGAGCAGTCGTTGAAACAACTGTTGAGCTATGTCGACCTCAGCGTTGGCGCGCGCACGCTGCACCATTGCGGAAGAGTATAAGGGGGCCGGGGAGTCTGACATACGTAAGACAATGGCCGACAAATTTCCGACGAACATCAGCCGAAATAAGGACTGTTGAGTGCGACCAAGCTCAGGTATGCAGCATAGCGGCGACTCTCAGCCTCCAGGGCCGTCGCTCGGCCGCGTGCTCGTCGTCGACGACGTCGAAGCCAACCGCAGTCTCGTGACCGCCCTCCTGACACGCGACGGCTACCGGGTCGACGCCGCAGCCAGCGGCGCCGCAGCCCTCGAGTGCGTCCGGCGCAATCCCCCCGACCTGGTCCTGCTCGACGTCATGATGCCGGCGCCCAACGGCTTCGACGTCTGCCGGGCGCTGAAGGCCGATGCCGGGACCCGGCTGATTCCGGTCGTGCTCATCACCGCGCTGCAGCAATCCGAGGATCGCATCAAGGGGTTCGAAGCGGGCGCCGACGATTTCATCTCCAAGCCGTTCAACGCGCACGAACTGCGCGCGCGCGTCCGCTCGCTGCTCCGGATCAAGCGCTACACGGACGATCTCGACAGCGCCGAGTCGGTGATTCTCAGCCTCGCGCTGACCATCGAAGCGCGCGACGGCTATACCGAAGGCCACTGCGAGCGGCTGGCGCGCTACGCCAGCATGCTGGGACGCCGCATCGATCTGGGAGACGAAGATGTCAGGGTGCTCGAACGCGGCGGCTATCTGCACGACATCGGCAAGGTCGGCATTCCGGACGCGATCCTGCTGAAGCCGGGCCGGCTGACGCCGGCCGAGCTCGCGGTCATGCAGCAGCACGCCGTGATCGGCGACCGGCTGTGCGGCGAGCTGCGATCGCTGCGCCAGGTCCGCCCGATCGTCCGTCACCATCACGAGCGGCTGGACGGAACCGGCTATCCCGACGGGCTCAGCGGCGACGCCATTCCCCTGTTCGCGCAAATCATCGCCATCGTCGACGTGTTCGACGCGTTGACGACGGAGCGGCCCTATAAGGCCGCGGTGACGGCCGACGCCGCCTGCGAGGAATTGATCGCGGAGGCCCGGCGCGGGTTGCACCGCCGCGATCTCGTCGACACGTTCGCCGCGCTGGCACGCGAGGAAGGCGGGGACCTGTGGCGGCGAGGCTGATTCGCCGGTGGGACAACGCGCCGCTGCGCCTCAAGGGGATCGTCGTGATCGGCATCCCGTTGATGCCGCTGGTCGTCATGGCGGCCCTGTTCCTGCTCGGCGCCAGGAACGCCGGCACATCGGCGGACTGGATGGGACGCGCCTACCGCACGCAGACCCAGATCGACACCGTCCTCCGGCAGGTCGTCGACGCCGACGCCGCCGTCGCCGAGTTCACGGCGACGCACAGGCCAGAGGCGCTCGGTCCGGCCGAGGCCGCTGACGCCGCGCTGCGCGCGGGTATCGATCGCCTGCGGGCGCTCGTGTGGGACAACAACGAACAGGTCGGTCACGCGCGCGCCGTCGCGGCAATGATCGCGCGACGGCCGTTCGCGGCCGTCGTGGACGCCGCGCGCCAGCAGCGGGATCTCGCCGGTTCCGATCCGCTGCTGGTCGACAGCCGCGCCGCGGCGGGCGCGATGCGGCGAGAGCTGGCGGCGATGCAGGAGCTGCAGGATCGTCTCCTGGCCGCGCGCGCCGACTTCGTCCGGCGCCTGCTGGTGTGGCTCGCCGTCGGCGGCGCCGTGTTCGGTGTGATCTTCGGCA
>Ga0068871_100002075_pt1 | contig 13555 bp, 14 predicted proteins | sample KBSMisM72_FD_72750 | JGI IMG/M metagenome (GOLD analysis project Ga0068871, IMG submission 72750) | Miscanthus rhizosphere microbial communities from Kellogg Biological Station, Michigan, USA - KBS Miscanthus M7-2 | ecosystem: Host-associated > Plants > Roots > Rhizosphere > Soil ... | reverse complement strand
AATGGTATGGTTATTTGGGGCAATCAAAAAATAAGTTACGGCGAACTGGCCACGGCGGCTGCAGCCTTGCCCGCACCGGGTAATGTGGAGCTAAGAAAACCAGCACAGTGGAAATACATAGGCAAGGGTATAAAAAGACTGGATGCGCCCGATAAAGTAAATGGTACTGCCAAATACGGGATGGATGTTCATTTCCCCGGACTGCTGACGGCAGTAGTTGCGCATTCACCGGTAATAGGCGGCAAAGTAATTTCTTTTGATGCAGATGCGGCAAAAGCGGTTGCAGGTGTACGTGATGTAGTAGAGGTGCCAACAGGCGTTGCTGTTTTGGCAGATCATTTTTGGGCGGCAAAAAAAGGAAGGGCTGCATTGAAAATAGTTTGGGATCCGGGACCAAATGCTGAGTTTAGCACCGTTACACAAATAGCCGACTATAAAAAACTGGCTGGTGAAAAAGGCCTGCCGGCTTTGCAAAAAGGTGATGTGGAAACAGCTTTACCCAAGGCTGCAAAAATTATTGAGGCAGAATATATCTTCCCCTACCTGGCCCATGCAGCTATGGAACCTATCAACTGTACAGTAAAAATCGGCGATAATAAATGCGAAATATGGACAGGCACCCAGATGCCCGGCGTTGATCAGGCAGCCGCAGCGAATATACTTGGATTTAAAAATGAACAGGTAGATATCATAACACCCTACCTGGGTGGTGGCTTTGGAAGACGCGCTACACCAAGCTCTGATTTTGTTTCGGAAGCGGTGCATATTGCCAAAGCAAGCGGCAAAGCTATAAAGATGGTATGGACAAGAGAAGATGATATGCGGGCTGCTTATTACCGGCCTTCTTTCTTGCACCGTATGCGTATTGGCGTTAATAAAGATGGTTATCCGGTTGCCTGGAAACAGACAATTGTAGGGCAATCTATTATGGCCGGTACTATGTTTGAAGCAATGGTAAAAGACGGTGTAGATGGTACCTCCGTAGAGGGTGTCAATGATTCCCCCTATACAACAGGACTGGCCGATAGTTATGTGGGACTTCACACCACTAAAGCGCCGGTATCGGTTTTATGGTACCGCTCTGTAGGCAACACACATACAGCCTACGCAATGGAAACAATGATTGATGACCTGGCAACGCAGGCGGGAAAAGATCCGGTAGCCTACCGGCGCGAATTATTAAAGAATCACAAAAGACATTTGGCTGCATTAAACCTGGCGGCGGAAAAAGCAGGCTGGGGCAAACCCTTACCCAAAGGGCATTTTCAGGGTATTGCGGTTCATGAATCCTTTCTCAGTTTTGTGGCGCAGGTGGCAGAAATTTCGCTGGATGAGCTTGGCCATGTAAAAGTGCACAAGGTTACCTGTGCGATTGATTGCGGACTGGCAGTTAATCCCGACGGAGTAAAAGCCCAAATGGAAAGCGGAATTATTTTTGGCTTAACCATGGCTTTGTACGGCGAAATCGCCATTGAAAAAGGAATGGTGCAGCAAAGCAATTTTCATGATTACCGTATTGCACGCATTAACGAAGCGCCGGATATAGATGTATACATTGTACCCAGCACAGAAAAAATGGGTGGCGCCGGCGAACCCTGTGTTCCGCCAACAGCGCCTGCCATTGCCAATGCCATTTTTGCGGCTACTGGTAAACGTTGGAGAAAACTTCCATTTGGTTCTGTTAACCTGAAACAGGCATAAACATGAAAAAAATAATAACACCGGGTATTGTCATTGGCCTTGTAACAGCCTTTGTGGCGCTTTCTTCTTTTGCTGTATCATATAATTCGGGCAATAAGTTGTTACATGAAAATGGCGCTGCCGTAAATAATTTTCTACCGGTAAAAGATAGTATTGGTTCGCAAAAAGCTTTCCTGGCTGCTTACAAAGTACTGATGAGCCCACGCTGTATGAATTGTCATCCCAAAGGTGATGTACCGCTGCAGGGCGATGACAGTCATCTGCATACGCAGGGTGTAAAAAGGGGTATCGACGGCAAGGGTGTGTACGCATTAAAATGCACCAATTGCCACCAGCCGCAAAATTCACTTGGCATACACATGCCGCCAGGCAATCCCAACTGGCATCTACCACCTGCAAATATGAAGATGGTTTTTGAAGGTAAATCGCCCAGGGAACTGGCAGCGCAATTAAAAGACACAAAACGCAATGGCAATAAAACAATGGCGCAATTGATTGACCATGTTACCAATGATAAACTGGTATTGGGCGGATGGGATCCGGGAGAAGGCCGCAAATTGCCGCCTTTAAGCCACGATGAATTTGCAAAGAATTTTAAAGCCTGGGTAGATAAAGGCGCCTACCTGCCTTCAAAATAAAAAGTGATGAAAGAAATTGAAGACATTATCAATTCGTACGATGAAGCTATAAGAGCAGGCAAGAAAACAGCATTGGCAACAGTAGTGCATGTGGATGGTTCTTCTTACCGCCGGCCGGGGGCACGTATGCTAATCACAGAGGATGGTATGCTTACGGGCGCCATCAGCGGCGGTTGCCTGGAAGGTGACGCGCTCCGTAAAGCATTGCTCGTAATTATGCAACAGCAATCAATGCTGGTTACTTATGACACCAGTGACGAAGAAGATGCAGTAATTGGGCTGGGCCTTGGCTGCAATGGTATTATCCAGGTTTTGATAGAACCGGTTGATGAAGGCAATAAAGAAAATCCCATCAGTTTTTTAAAGATGGTGGCTGAAAAAAAGCAAAAAGCATCATTGGTTACATTATTCAGTTTGCAGAATAAAAAAAATGCCCAGCCGGGAACCTGTTTACTATTGGCAGAAGACGGGCTGGTTAGTGGCGGCAGCACTTTTATTACAGATGTTTTGATAGCAGGTGCAAAGGATGCATTGCGCAACCAGCAATCAAGCTTTCATAATTATACAACGGAAAAGTTTCAGTTTACCGCGTTTACAGAGTTTATCCCGCCTGCTATTTCATTGGTCATACTGGGTGCTGGAAATGATATCCTGCCACTTGTAACCATGGCGGATGTGCTGGGCTGGAAAACAACCATAATAGACGGACGTCCCGCCTACGCAAAAAAAGAACGCTTCCCTGCAAGTTGCAGCGTTATACTGGCAAAGCCCGGAGAGGTCATTGAACAATTGCATATCAATGACAGAACAGCTGTTGTGCTGATGACACATAATTATAATTATGACAAGGCAATGCTGGTGGCGCTTGCCACAAAGGAAATTATGTATACAGGTATGCTGGGTCCAAAGAAAAAACTGGAAAGAATGAAATTGGAGCTCGGTGAAGAAGGTATTCATTTTACGCCGGTGCAATGGTCGCGGATTCACAGCCCGGTAGGCCTGGATATTGGTGCCGAAACTGCTGAGGAAATTGCCTTATCTATATTGGCAGAAATAAAAACCGTATTTGCAGGCTCAAAGGCCATTCACCTGAAAGAATATACCGAACCTATTCACAACCGATCTGCACTTGCTATTGAACAAATGAATCTTGCCGGCCATTAATTGCGAAGCAAAAATTCGCGTTTATCTGTTTTCATCCTTAACATGGAAGACGCAGGCGATGAAAATAATTCATTTATTTTTTTATGGACAATCAATGTGATATTGTATTGCTGGCAGCCGGCTCCTCATCGCGTTTGGGGAAGCCCAAACAATTATTGCTATGCCGGGAACATACTTTGTTGCAGCATAGTATACAAACAGCATTGGCTTCCCTGGCAAAGCGGGTAATAGTAGTATTGGGAGCAAACGCAGACATTATAGAAAAAGGGATTACCAAAGAGAACGACAGGCTTGTCTGTATTACCAATGATCAATGGCAGGAAGGTCTGGCCTCTTCGATACGCTGCGGATTGCAATATTTGCTCAGACAAATGCCTGAGCCTCAAAATGTGATGTTTATGGTATGCGACCAGCCATATATAAATACAGAGTTGCTTGACAAACTGGTAACTTTGCAGCGGCAGACGGGGCATTCAATAGTAGCGAGTAAATATGCAGAAACAACCGGTATTCCCGCCATCTTTTCCAGGGATTTATTTCCGGAATTGCTGCAATTAACGGGGGATAGGGGCGCAAGAAAATTGATTCACCAACAAAAAGAAGACGTAGCTACTGTTGCATTTCCTATGGGAGATATTGATATTGATACAATGGCAGATTATGAAAGCCTGCTGAAAAAAATGTAACTAAGAGAATGATTATTGATTCATATAACCGGGTACATGATTACCTGAGAATTTCACTGACAGATAATTGCAATTTCCGTTGCTTTTATTGTATGCCGGAAGAAACCTATGATTTTGCGCCATCTTCAAAGCTGATGCAGCCCAAAGAAATTGAAACGCTGGCAACAATCTTCGTAAAAGAAGGCGTAAAAAAAATCAGGCTTACGGGTGGAGAACCACTGGTAAGAAAGGATGCGGCAGAAATAATAGAAGTGCTCTCTGCATTGCCCGTTGAGCTTACTATGACAACCAATGGTGCAAGGTTGCATGAATTTACAGAGGTGTTTAAACAATCGGGTATCCGGTCTATTAATATCAGCCTCGATACACTTCAGCCAGATAAGTTCACACTCATTACAAGACGCAATGTCTTTCACCAGGTAAAAGATAATATTGATCTGATGTTGCAGCAGGGGTTGCATGTTAAGGTAAACATGGTGGTAATGAAAGATTTGAATGAAGACGAAATCAACGATTTTATTGAGTGGACAAAAAACACACCCGTTCATGTACGGTTTATAGAATTCATGCCGTTTACCGGCAACCGCTGGACAAGTAACAAAGTAGTTTCATTTCACGAAATACTGCAAACCATAGAAAAAAAATATTCTTTTCTTCCCCTTGAAGGCAAACCTCATGATACCGCTAAAGGTTTTTCAGTGCCCGGTCATGCCGGCAGCTTTGCTGTAATCAGTACCATGACGGAACCGTTTTGCGGCTCCTGTAACCGCATGCGGCTAACCGCAGACGGCAAATTAAAGAACTGTCTTTTTTCCAGTTATGAGACGGATTTACTTACACCGCTCAGAAACGGCGATGACATACTACCCCTTATTCACACAAATATAAAAGCCAAAGAAAAAGAGCTGGGCGGCCAGTTTACTACGGCATTGCAAACCATTGAAGCATCAAATATTCATAACCGTCCCATGATAACCATTGGCGGATAAACAAGGCTAGTTAGTATGATTTCAGTTGCTGAAGCAAAAAAAATTATAGCAGAACATAAGCTTATCCTTCCTCCGGTACTGTTGCCTTTGCAGGATGCCCTGCAATTGCGGCTGGCTTCGGCTGTTTTTAGTCCTGTTGACGTACCCGCATTCCCCCAATCATCTATGGACGGCTATGCTTTTGCTCACGCTGACTGGCAACCGAAAAGTAAATTACTGTTGCAGGGCGAAATGCAGGCGGGCAGTAAAACGGACTTCGTTGTACAGCCGGGGCAGGCAGTACGCATTTTTACCGGCGCCCCCCTGCCTTCAGGAGCAGATACCGTGATAATGCAGGAAAAAACCACGGTTACCAATAATGAATTAGTTATTAATGAAGAAAATCTGCAAAAAGGCAATAGTGTAAGATCAAAGGGGTCGGCCATCAAAGCCGGTGAACTAGCGCTTGAAAAAAATACTGTCCTGTCTCCCGCCGCGATTGGTTTTTTGGCAGGTATGGGTATCACCGGTGTAAATGTATTTTCGCGGCCTTCGGTCAGTATAATTGTAACCGGAAATGAATTGCAGCAACCGGGTTTACCATTGGCATATGGAGAAGTATATGAATCCAATTCATTTGCATTGAGCGCTATTTTAAAACAATTGCATGTTTTTGATGTAACGGTATACACGGCAGCAGATGAACCGGAAATGGTAAAACAGGTGTTGCAGAAAGCCCTTTCAAAAACCGATCTTGTTTTACTTACTGGGGGTGTTAGTGTGGGCGATTATGACTTTGTAGTGCAGTCAGCGGCAGCCTGCGGCGTTACCCAATTGTTTCATAAAATAAAACAAAGACCGGGCAAGCCATTGTATGTTGGTAAAAAAGAAAATACCCTGGTTTTCGGTTTGCCGGGCAATCCTTCGTCTGTGCTTACCTGCTTTTATGAGTATGTATTGCCGGCATTGCAGGCTGATTTAATGATACTGTATGTGCCATGGGCCAGGGATTTTCAGAAATCAGCAGGCCTTACTCATTTTCTGAAGGGTTGGTATGATGGTGAGACGGTGATGCCACTGGATGCACAGGAATCTTACCGGATGAGCTCTTTTGCAACTGCCAATTGTTTAATTAAGGTGCCTGAAGAAACAACGCTTTGCAGGGAAGGAGAATTAGCCGAAATTCATTTGTTGTCTTTTTAAAAAATAGCCGATGCAGGAGAGCATTTATTTATTTTACGGGTTGCTGTTTGTTATAGCTTTTTTATATGCCTCCGTAGGCCACGGGGGCGCTAGCGGTTACCTGGCCCTGATGGCGATATTTAGTTTTTCACCAGCGGTTATGAAGCCAACCGCGTTGTTGCTAAACCTTTTTGTTTCTACTGTTTCATTTATTCAATTTTACAGGGGCGGCCATTTTAAATGGAAGATATTTCTGCCTTTTGCCATTGCATCTGTACCCATGGCCTATATTGGCGGATTGATAACTATAGATGGCGTCATTTATAAAAAAATATTGGGTTTACTTTTAATCATTCCCGTTATACGTTTTCTTTTCTTTCCCAATATTAAAGTAGAAGACAAAAAAGAGCCAAACATCGCATTATCTGTTTTAATTGGAGCGGTAATTGGTTTTCTGTCGGGGCTCATTGGAATAGGAGGTGGAATTATCCTTTCACCCATTTTGTTATTGCTTAAATGGACTGATCAAAAGCAGACCGCCGCTATCAGCGCAGCATTCATATTTGTAAATTCTTTGTCAGGCCTTTTCGGTCAGTTGAAAAAAGGGATATATTTCAGTCCGGATATGTATGCCTACGTAGCCATCGCATTTGTAGCCGGATTATGCGGTGCTTATTTTGGCTCCCTTAAATTTAAACAAACCATTTTAAAAAATACATTGGGGCTGGTATTAGCACTGGCTGCCTACAAATTATTATTTACCCATGCATAAAAAAATACTTCAGCTTTTGCTGGTGCTTTTGTTGTCGGCCTCCTTTGCCCATAGCCAGGAAAATATACCGCCTACGGATAAATTTGTTGTGGAAGGCAAGGTGAAAAGCAGTTTTGGTTTTTCGCTCGACCAGGCAAGCCAGTACAAAACCATTGGCATCGACAGCATCGTAATTTACAATCACCTGCTGCAAAGAAAAAGGGCCATAAAAAATATAAAAGGTGTATTGCTGAAAGACATCATTGACAAAGCAGTAATTGATATGCCGTCGCCAAAATTATTGAGCGAAATATATATTACATGCGTTGCAACAGATAATTATAAAGTTGTTTTTTCATGGAACGAATTGTACAACACAGATGTAGGCAATAATGTAATAGTGATTACAGAATCAGATGGTAAACCTGCAAAGGAAGGAGAAGACAGAATCGCTATTTTGTCTGCCGCTGACCAGGCCACAGGGCGCAGGTTTGTGAAGAGCCTTGCAAAAGTTATTGTTGAAAGAGTTAAATAAAATGTAAGCCCCTTGTTTTGGAAGGGGTTTGGGGTGAATTGTTATGAAGGTAAAAATTATTTTATTTGGGCAGTTAACCGATATTACGGGCAGTGATACCGTTTTCATTGCTGATGTGCATGATACAGAGGGATTGGTGCATGAGATCAACAAATTGTATCCTTTAATGAATGGGGCTAAATACATCATTGCAGTAGACAAGAAAATTATAAGCACCAACACCGGGATCAACGAGTCGAGCAATGTAGCCTTATTACCTCCTTTCTCTGGTGGATAAACATGAAAAGTGATCATACATCATATGAAAGATATGTTCGCCAAACAACATTGAAAGAATTTGGTGAAGCCGGGCAGGAAAAACTTTTGCAGGCAAAGATCCTGGTCATTGGTGCGGGTGGCCTGGGTTGTGCCAGCCTGCAATACCTGGTGGCAGCAGGCGTTGGCACTATTGGTATTATTGACGATGATGTGGTTGCGCTGCACAATCTTCACCGCCAGGTATTGTATTCGGTAAATGATATTGGCTTGTCAAAGGCGGTACGCGCCGCTTCAATTTTGGGCCTGTTAAACCCGGATATCATTATTGAATCCTTTGATGAAAGATTAACGGTTGCCAATACATTGACACTGTTTAGCAACTATGATATTATAATTGATGGCACTGATAATTTTGCTTCACGCTATATGATCAATGATGCCTGTGTGCTGTTAAATAAGCCATTGGTATATGGTGCCGTGTCAAAGTTTGAAGGACAGGTAGCCATATTCAATTGTGTTATGGGTAGCAGGGAAGCGGCAGTTAATTACAGGGATCTTTTTCCGCAACCTCCTGCAGCAGATGAGGTTGCCAATTGTGCCGAGGCCGGGGTGCTGGGTGTATTGCCCGGTATCATTGGCACTATGCAGGCAAATGAAGCCATTAAGCTGGTTACAGGTATTGGTCACCCATTAATCAACAGGCTGCTGACCTATAATTCACTTAATAACCAGGTGTTTGAGCTGGAATTAACGGCGCATGAAGAAACGCGCGGCCTGGTTCCGGCGGATGCAAAAGCATTTATGCAAACGGATTACGACTGGTTATGCGGAATGGTGTCAGACCGGTATGAAATAGATTCGCAAACATTTGATAAACTTAGAAATGCTGGTAACCTGCTGATTGCAGATGTGCGTGAGTATGATGAGTTGCCGGCAGTTACTGAGTTTCAGCATATTCATATTCCGCTTGGCCGCATTGAAAATGATTTCCCGGACACGGAAAATGACACGATCGTTGTATTTTGCCAGTCGGGTAAAAGAAGTCTGCAGGCCGCAAAATTATTAACTGGTAAATTTGGGAATACTAAAACAATATTCAGCCTTGCAGGGGGCATCCTGCAGTGGAGGAAGGATCAGTCATTATAAAAAATTACCGTGCATACACCAAGAAATATATTTGTCAATGGGCCCATTGCATCCTCTTTTATAGGCGAAAGTATTCGGCAGCATGCGGCCAAAACGGCTATTGGTGGCCACAGTATTTTCCTGGGCCAGGTGAGGGCAGATATGATGGAGGGGAAAAGGGTGGCTGCCATTGAATATACTGCTTATGAAGAAATGGCCAATGAAAAAATGCATGTTATCCGCCAGGCCATATTTGAAAAATATGCGCTCACTTGTATGCATGTGTACCATAGCCTGGGTAAAATAGCTGTAGGTGAAATATGCCTGTTTGTCTTTACCTCTGCCCCTCACCGTAAAGCGGCTATAGATGCCTGTGAGGAAACAGTAGAGCGTTTAAAAGCGGAATTGCCGGTATGGGGCAGGGAAATAATGGAAGATGAATCTTATCAGTGGAAAGTTAATTTATAAAAGATGGTGAATATAACGCACAAGAACAATACCCTCCGCAAGGCTGTTGCAACGGCTATTGTAAAATGTTCTTCCCGGCAAACCATAGAAGCAGTTGAACAGCGCCGGGTGCCAAAAGGCGATGTGTTTGAATTTTCGCGGGCTGCAGGTTTGCTGGCGGTGAAAAAAACCAGCGATGTTATACCAGACTGTCATCCCCTTCCGGTGGAATTTGCTGCTATTTCTCATATAATAGACGGATTAAACATCATTATTACGGTGGAGGTGCATACTATTTATAAAACGGGCGTGGAAGTAGAAGCTATGCATGGCGCATCGGTTACAGCACTTACTATATATGATATGCTGAAACCAATTGATAAAGAGATAGAAATAAACTCAATAAAACTAATCAGTAAAGAAGGTGGTAAGTCGGGCCTTTTGCCAGCACCGGCATCATTAAAATGTGCAGTGGTCGTTTGCTCTGATTCGGTATCCAGTGGTGAAAAAACAGATACTGCGGGAAAAACAATTATAAGCAGGCTGCAATCAATAGGACTGGAAACATTGGTGTACGATATTATACCAGACAGTGCGGAAATAATCAAAGCAAAAGCAATTTCTTTAAGTAACGACGGTCACGATCTGATACTGTTTACCGGCGGCACCGGTGTTTCGCCGCGTGATATAACACCGGATGTAATAAAGCCCTTGCTCGACAAAGAAATTGAGGGCATCATGGAAAAAGCCCGCAGTTACGGGCAGGACAGAATGCCTTATGCAATGTTGTCGAGGGGCGTGGCTGGTTTCATAAAAAATAGCCTGGTGATTACACTGCCCGGTTCCACAAAAGGTGCAGCAGAAACTATGGACGCATTGTTTCCGCAGGTATTACATGTGTTTAAGGTAAAGGGAGGGGAGCGGCATGATTAAACTTTGTAACCTACAATAATTGTAAACCAACCAACTTCGGTTATACACGCTTTGCCATCCGTCTCTGGTTGCCTTTCAAAATAAATAGTCCCAGTATAGCCGCTGCAACCGAAGCCAGAAGGATGCTCATTTTAGAATCGGTAATGGTACTGTTATCATTAAAGGCAAGATTGGTTATAAAAATACTCATGGTAAAACCAATACCGCCTAACAACGATGCACCCAGTAAGTGCCCCCAATTTAATTCTGTAGTAAGACTGGCAATTTTCATTTTAACGGCCAGCCTGGAAACAAAAAATATCCCTGCAAATTTTCCCAGTATAAGACCGGCAATGATGCCGATTGAATTATTTGTTGTGAAACTGCTGAGCAAATGGTCAGGAAAAATAATAGCGGTATTGGCCAGGGCAAAAATGGGCATAATGATAAATGCAACAGGCTTGTGTAAAAAATGCTGCAATTTATGAGACATGCCACCGTCGGTTTCTTTATTAAAGGGAACGGCAAAGGCCAGTAATACGCCGGCAATGGTAGCATGTACGCCCGACTTGAGCATGCAGTACCACATAATAATCCCTCCTGCAAGATAAAGTGGAAGAAAATATATTTTTTTCTTTCCGGCAATAAAGAGCGCAAAAAAAATAACGACTGCCGCGGAAAAATAATAAAGGGAGAATCCTTTTGTATAGAACAATGCAATAACCGTTATAGCCCCAAGGTCATCAATAATAGCAAGTGCTGTTAAGAATATTTTCAGGGTGCCAGGAATTCTTTTTCCCGCAAGTGATAATATACCCAGTGCAAAAGCAATATCTGTAGCCATGGGTATGCCAAAGCCTTTCTGTGTATGGGTGTTTGCGTTGAATATAAAATGAATGAGCGCCGGGAAAAGCATACCGCCTGCAGCCGCAAGAATAGGCAATAAAGCATTTTTAAAACTGGATAATTCACCAATGTACAATTCCCTTTCTATTTCAAGCCCCACCAGTAAAAAAAATATAGTCATCAGGCCATCGTTGATCCAATGTTCGATACTGTAATTCAAATCAAGGTGAAGAAAAGAGAGATTGAGTTTTGTGTGAAAAAAATGTGTATAGGCTTCACCAAAAGAACTGTTGGCAATAATAAGCGAAACAATGGTGCAGCCGATTAAAACAAAGCCACCGGATTTTTCGCTTTCGGAAAAGTCTTTAAAAATCTTTGAGATTTTCATGTGTTTTGCAGCCATTATTTAGTTGTTACCAGGGTATAATTGGTCGAAAGTAATTGAAACTTTGCGTTCATGTTATTTTCTATGGCTGATTCTTCTGCTCATGCCATATGCGGATTTAAAACCAAACTTTTCATAAAAATGGCGCAGGCTGTCGCCGGTGTATAACCCAACCAGCGCATCAGCCACTGCATTGGCATCGAGCCAGCTGGTTATTTCTTGCATCATGGCAGTGCCAACACGTTTGTGCTGAAAAACCGGGTGTACCATTACATCTTTTATATAATAAAAACTGACATTGTCACCTAACAACAAGGCACAACCGATTGTTTGCCCGCTGGCAGTATCTTCTGCCACCACCGAAAAAACCGGGGCCGCCAAAACCATAGCTTCCTGTGCATCGCTTATAGAAGATGACCAGCCAACGGCCGTTATAAGGTCAAGGTGTTCTTTTGCAGTGGGTGATCTTTTAATAATTTTTATGGTGGGCGGAAGTGTTGTTTCCTGTATAGCGTCTGAAACGTGTACACCACAACCAAATCTTATTCTGTGTCCATCAGGATCTTCTACCAGCATTTCACGCATGCCCCATTCATAATTTTCAGGGGCATTTATTATGCGGGCGCCTGCTGCTTTTATTTGCTCATAATATGCGTCAACATCATCGACAAATATCGAGAACCAGGTGCCGGGGTTGCCCTGGCCTTTTTCGCAAAAGAAAATTTCTGCGCCATCTTTGCCAACACCGCCAAACGTGGGTGGGTCACCCCAGTTCCAATGACTTTCAAATCCGAGTATGTTTGTGTAGTATTCAATGCTTTTCACAACATTGGCAGAATACAATATTGGGTTCAGGTGCCTGAATTTCATAGTATAACAATTGAGCAGGTATACAATCACTGAGCATACTCAAGTTATTAAAAATTCAGTACTCTATGAGATGTTTAAAGAAAACGGGTGCATTTCAAATTGTCGCCGCATTTTTTCCTGTCCACCTGTGGTATAGAGGGGAAAGCGGAACGACAATTTGAAATGCACCCGGTAAAAACAGCCTTTCTTCATCGAAGAAAAGGCTGTTGACAAAAAAGTTTTTTTATTTTACCGCACCTTTTTCAAATAACTCATCAAGTCTTTCATAAGAATCATTTACGCCGCGTTCCATACCAGACTGCATCATGCCATCACGGTCGGCTACTGATTGAAAAACAGATTGGTTGGTAAATCTTGTTCGTCCGCCGGGTAGTTCTTCAAACCTGGCTGTCTCCAACGCCACATGTCCTTTTTCCGGCAATCCCTCAAACTCAAATGTCTGAATGATTCTTTCAGGAAATGTTACTTCATGCACCACACCACGAAAACTGAATGCATGTTCACCCCTTGAATGAATATAGCGGTAGGAACCGCCCGCCTTTGGCTCAAACTTTTCAATTTTCATTTCAAGATCACGCGGACCAAGCCATTGGGCCACCAGTTTAGGGTCTGTAAATGCTTTGAAAACAATTTCACGCGGCGCGTCAAACTCGCGGGTAATAAATACTTCCTGTTTGCCGGGTTCGGCTTTAATGCTGGTGATGTTTTTTGTTGTTGTCATTTTATTGAGTTTTTATAGTTAATAAATATGAGTTGAATGGTGTGTTATTTTTTTCGTGTTTTCTTTTTTTCTTTCGCCTGCATTTCTATCAGTAGTTTATCCAATACATCAAATTTGTCGGCCCAGAGTTTCCGGTATCGTTCAGCCCACTCGGCTACCTGGTTCAGTTGCTGCAATTTTGCTTCGCAATATCTTTCGCGTCCCTGTTTCTTAATAATGATGAGGCCGCATTCGGTAAGGATTTTAATATGCTGTGAAATCGCTGGCCGGCTCACGTCAAACTTTTCAGCGATGGCATTTAGGTTCAGCGATTGAGCTGCTATCAATTGAATGATTTCTCTTCTTGTTGGGTCGGCAATGGCCTGA
>Ga0068871_100002072_pt1 | contig 13566 bp, 16 predicted proteins | sample KBSMisM72_FD_72750 | JGI IMG/M metagenome (GOLD analysis project Ga0068871, IMG submission 72750) | Miscanthus rhizosphere microbial communities from Kellogg Biological Station, Michigan, USA - KBS Miscanthus M7-2 | ecosystem: Host-associated > Plants > Roots > Rhizosphere > Soil ... | reverse complement strand
TGAAGGTAACGCGCACATGCGCGCTGCTGCGGCGCGTCTCGACCCGGTGCCCCGGGTATTTCTTGAAGCCGGGCGCGGGATTGTTCATTTCAGTCTCCTTTCGCTTGCTAGATCGACCGCCCGTCAAACTGCTTGACCGGGATGGCCGAGAGATCCACGCCTTCGAGCGCGCGAATGTTGATCGCGGCCATCGGATTGCCTTTCGGGTCCTTCGCTTCGGCGTACGGATGGATGCCGCAGACGGCGCAGAACCTGTGCTTGATGGCGTGTCGGTTGAACGCATAAGTGCTCGCCGCGTCCTCGGGCGTGAGCAGATGGAGCTTCTCTCGAGGGATGAACCAGAGCAATGAGCCCTTGCGCTGGCAGATGGAGCAGTTGCACGCCAGCGCCCCCTTGATCTCTCCCTCGGCTTCGAATGCGACTTTGCCGCAGTGGCAGCTACCCTTGTAGTTCATGCGTCGTTCCTTTCAGGTCCGGACTGCGGCAAGATCGATGCCCGCCGGCCGGCGGAACGGCGGGAACGCGAGCGCGATCGCCACCGCGGCAAGGCCGACCGCGGCTGAGCCGATGTACATCAGCGTGTAGCGGCCGAACGTGTCGTAGATCCAGCCGCCGAGGGCCGGTCCCAGCGCCATGCCGAGGCTGGAAACCATGGCCGCGGCGCCGAACACGGCGCCGAGGATGCGTTGCCCGAAGTACTCGCGCGCGAGCACCGCATAGAGCGGCATTACGCCGCCGTAGGCGAAGCCGAACGTGGCGGCGACCGCGTAGAACTCGCCAAGCCGCGAGACGAAGACGAACATGCCGGCGGCGATCGCCTGGATCAGGAGCCCGGCGATCAGCACGCGCTTCACGCCCAGGCGGTCGGCGGCGACGCCGAGCGCGAGGCGACCGCCGAGCCCTGCCAGTCCCTCGACGCTGTAGATGGTCACCGCCGCCAGCGGCGCGAGGCCGCAGGTCTGGGCGTAGGTGACGGTGTGGAAGATCGGCCCGGCGTGCGCCGCGCAGCAGGCGAAGAAGGTGAAGGCGAGGACGAGGAAAGGCGCCGAAACGAAGGCGTCGCGCAGCTTCATGGGCGATCCCTCTTCCATTCCCGGTTGCGCCGCGCCCTGCCCGCCCGCCGCTTCGAGCGCGGGCGGCCGCCTGACGAACAGCGCCGCCGGGATGAGCGTCGCCCACACGAGCACGGCGAGCACGACCTGGGCGCTGCGCCAGTCCATCTGCGTGATGAGCCAGGCTGCGAACGGCGACATCGTCATCGGCGCAACGCCGACTCCGACCGAGACCAGCGCCACCGCGAGGCCGCGATGCTCGCTCATCCAGCCCATCACCGCTGCGATCATCGGCGAGAAGAAGCTGCCGATGGCGACGCCGACCAGCAGCCCGAAGGCGAGCTGAAACTGCAGCGGAGTCTGCGCGCGGCTGGCGAAGAACAGCCCGAGGCCGAGAAGCACCGCGCCGGCCAGCACGACAAAGCGCGGGCCGATGCGGTCGCTGAGCGCGCCCCAGCCGAAGCCCGCCGCGCCCATCGCCAGAAAGCCGATCGTCATCGCGGCCGACACTGCCGTGTGCGACCAGCCGGTCGACTCGGTGATCGGCTGCAGGAACACCGCGAGCGAAAACATGGCGCCGATCGCGATGCACGTCATGAAGGCACCGAGCGCCACCATCACCCAGCCGTAGCGAGGATTCATTTCTTTTTCGCCGCCTTCCGGGCCTTCGCTTTTTTCGCCTTGTGCTCCTGCCTGGATCGCATGGACGGCTTGAACAGGCCGTTCATGCGCCCTTCCGGGTCGGTGAACAGCGAAAGCCAGCCGATGCCCGGGACCTCCTGCTCCTCGACGTGGATCTTGCCGCCCGCGGCGACGATCTTCTTGCGGTACTTGGCGAGGTCGTCGACGCCGACGTAGAAGATCTGGTTGCCCGGCCAGGGCCCTTCGCGGTCGGGCTTGAGGATGCCGCCCATGATGCCGTCCTTGCTTTGGGTATCGAAGGTGCGGTAGTTGAGCTGCGGCATGTGATTCACCTTCCAGCCGAAGATCTTGGCGTAGAACGCCGCGACGCCGGCCGGGTCGGTGGACATCATTTCGAAGTGGACGACGGGGAGGCCCATGACTCTTTCCTTTGCAAGGGGTTGTCGTTGCGCAGAAGCGCCGCGCTCAGGATCGCCGCGATGGCGGCGAACAGCGTGGCAAGGATGAAGGCGGCGCGATAACCCGAGGCCTCGGCGAGAGCCGCGAGCACTGCCAGGCCGAGCGCTCCGCCCATCATGAACGCGGTGTTCACCACGCCCGAAGCGAGGCCGGACTCGGTCGGCGCGACTTCGCTCATGGCGATGAGCAGGATCGGATTGAGCGCCATGCCGCAGCCAACGCCGAGCAGGATCATGCACGGCAGGATATGCAGCGCGAAATTCGAATCCCCCGCCGGTGCGGCCGCGAAGAGAGCCAAGCCGACGGCCGCCAGGCCGAGCCCGAGCGCAAGCGGCAACCGGTTGCCGTAGCGCATGACGATCTTCGCCGACAAGCCGAGCGAGAACGCCGCCATGATCAGATTCGACGGCAGGAAGGCAAGACCAATCTGCATCGGCGTATACCCCAGCGAGCGCTGCATGTAGAGCGCCGAGATGAAAAACCACGCGAACATGGACGCTGCCCACAGCGCGCCGACGACGTTCGATACGGCCAGGCTGCGGATGCGCCAGAAACGCAATGGCATGAGCGGCGCCGCGACGCGCGATTCGATCACCAGGAACAGCGCGAGTAACGCCGCCGCGACCGCGAGCAACGGCACATTGCTGTTGACGATGCCGTAAACGGCGAGCGTTGATGACGCAGTCACCGTCGCCGCCCCGGCGTAATCCAGCCGGCCTTCGGCCCGCCCCGGCGTCTCCCCGATCAGCGAACGGCACAGCACATACACACCGATGCCGATCGGAATGTTGACCAGGAAAACCGAGTGCCAGCTCAGCGCACTGGTGAGCAGCCCGCCTGCAAGCACGCCCAGGCTGCCGCCCGCGGCGCAGACGAAGCCATAGACCCCCATCGCCTTCGCGCGCTCGGTCTCTTCCGTGAACAGATCGATGATGAGCGAGAGAGCGATGGCGGAGACGACCGCGCCGCCGAGACCCTGCACGGCGCGGGCGCTGATCAGGAGCCACTGCGAATTTGCTACGCCGCAGACGAGCGATGCGGCGGTGAACAGGGCGATGCCCGACAGGAACATTCGCCGGTGGCCGAAATAGTCGCCGAGCCTGCCGCCCAGCAGCAGGCAGCCGCCGTAAGTGAGCATGTATGCGTTCACCACCCAGACCAGCGAGGCCTCGCTGAACCCGAGACTGGTGCGGATGGAAGGCAGTGCGACGTTTACGACCGTCGTGTCGAGCACGATCATCAGCTCGCCGAAGCAGAGGACGTAAAGCGCCAGCCAGCGTTTTCCCTGGGCGACCAATTCAGCTCTCCAGCGATTTCGCGAGCGCGTCCATGAGGGCCCCGGTGCCGCGCTCGCGGCTGCCGGCATCGTCGTAGCCGTCGAGAAACGCGCCCTGCTCGGTCACCGTCATCCGGGTGCGGTTTGCGCCGAGCGCCTCCATCTGGATGGTGGCGAGCGAAACCGAGATCTTCTTCTCGTCGACATGCATGTTGTAGGCGTAGACGATGCGCTGCAGGGGGACGATGTCCAGGTAATGGGCCTGGAAGTCGGTGACCACCCCGCTCCGCGTCCATCGCCCACGCGCTCGCTCGCGGCCGCCGACGCGGAAGTCCATTTCGCGCTCGAGCGGCGTCCACTGGCCGCTCGGGCCCGAGAACCAGGCCGCCTTCGCCTCAGGCGTTGACCAGGCCGCATAGACGCGCCCGGCCGCGTGCGGCAGCTCGCGGGCGATAGTGAAGCTGCCGTGGACGGCGGAAGCGCTTTTCGTCATTGCTGGCCGGGCACGATGATCATCCAGGACACGCCGAAGCGATCGGCGAGCATGCCGAAAGCCGGCGAGAAGAAGGTCTGCATCAGCGGCTGCTGGACCTGGCCGCCTTCGGACAGCGCGCGGAATGTGCGCTCGGCCTCCTCCTTGGTCTTCAGGTCGAGCGAGAGCGCGATTCCCTGGAAGGCGGGCTTTCCCTGCATGCGCCCATCGGAGGCCATCACGGTGGTGTCACCGATCTTCAGCGCGGCGTGCATGATCTTTTCCTTGACCGCAGGGCCGCAGTCGCCGGGCATCGAGCCTTTTGGCGCATCCGCGAAGCGCATCATCATCTCCACCTTGGCGCCGAGCGCCTTCTTGTAGAACTCGATCGCTTCTTCGCAGCGCCCGCTGAAATCGAGATACGGCTGAACTTGCATTTGCGTCTCCTTACTGTTGCGCAACGGTTTTCGGATGGGCGAGATAGGCGGCGAACTGATCCAGGGTTCCGCCCCAGCCCTGCGTCATGCTTTCGCGGCCCTCTTCGAACGTCTTGCGCTCGAGCTCGCTCGAGCCTTCGGCGGGCGTCCACTCGACGGTCACCTTGGTCTTGCCGCCAGCCTGCTCCTCGAATTTGACGGTGGAATGAATGTGCAGCGGCCAGTTCGCGTTCCATGGGTGGCGCGCCTCGCCCGCCTTCGCGTCGGAAAACGAGACGATGAAGACCAGGCGCTCCTGCGGCTTGACCTCGCGGTAGATGAATTTGCCCCACATGTCCGTTCCGTCCGGCGCCGTCATGCCGTAAAGAAAGGTGCCGCCTTGCCGCAGATCGACCTTGCAGGTATGCATCTTGAAGCCGGCCGGGCCCCACCATTGCTTCAGCCTCTCCGCCTCGGTCCAGGAGCGCCACACGCGGTCGCGCGGCGCGTCGAGCAGCCTGGAAATGACGAACGGCTTCACAGGTCCACCGCCACCTTGAAGCCGCCGAATATCATGCGCTTGCCGTCGAACGGCATGGACCTGGGGTCCATCATGCTGGCGAGGCGCTTGTCCTTCATCACCTTGGCCATGATGCGGTCGCGCTGCTTGCGGTTGCGGTAGACGATGAACGAGAACCAGACGGCCTCGTCCTTCTTCAGCTTCACGCTCTGCGGGAACGAGGTCCACCTGCCGGGCTTGACGTCGTCCGCCACGCACTCCTTATAGTCGAGCGCGCCGTACTCGCGCCAGATTTTTCCAGCCTTGCGCGCCATTTTCAGGTAGGCCGCCCGCTTCCGCTTGGGCACCGGCAAAACGAATCCATCGACGTACATGAAACCTCCTGTGGAATCAGTCGGACTGCAGCAGCCGTCCCAGCCGCTTGAAGTCGCCGCGCCAGGCATCCGGCGCTCGCGGATCGAAGACCGGCTGCAGGATCTCGGTCAGCAGCACCTTTTCCATGCTCACGCGCCCTGCAGGAAGCGATCGAGCTTGACGAATGCCTCGCTCCATCCGCGCAGGTGGCCGTCGCGGACTTTCTCATCGAAGTGCCGTGCGTGCACGAAGTCGAGCTCGGTGCCACTACCCGCCGGCTTGAACGCGATCGTCACCAGCGACTCGCGCTCCGGCGTGGTGCGCGGCCACGTCCAGGTGAAGGCGAGCCTGCGGTTGGGGACGACCTCCGTGTAGGTGCCCCGCACTTCGTGCTCGTCGCCGCGCGGGCCGCCGAACACGATGCGGAAGCGCCCGCCGACCCGCACGTCGAGCTGCACCACCGAGACCGCCTCGGGGCCGCCGGGGCCCCACCATTGCTTCAGCGCTTGCGGGTCGGTCCACGCCCGCCAGACCTTCTCCGGTGCGACGGAGTAGCGGCGCTGGATGCTGAGCGAGGGCTTCTCGGCGAGCTTGGCTTGTTCCATGTCTGCAGTTCCTCTTGCTGATAAAGGTAGCGGGCGAGCGAGTCGAGCTTCTCGGTCCAGAATTTCTCGTAGCGCGACATCCACGTGGAGGCGGCCTGCATCGGCTGCGCCGAGAGCTCGCAGCTGACCACCCTGCCCTCCTTGGAGCGCGCGATCAGCCCGGCGTCCTCGAGCACCCGCAAGTGCTTCATGAAGCCGGGCAGCGACATCTCGTGCTCGTTCGCCAGCTCGGTGACCTGCCGGTCGCCGCCGGCGAGCGATTGCAGCACGTGGCGCCGGGTGCGGTCGGACAACGCGGCGAAAACCGTGTCGAGCTCGTCGTCCGAATACTTAACCATTAGGTTTAGTATTAACCGGCAGCGGGGCGGATGTCAACCCCGCTTTGTTACCGGTTCGTTATTTCAAGCTGTCGTGGTAGATCCGGCGGACCGTTTCAATCGTGTCCGCGTCCGTTGCCTGCTTGTCCGGCCGGTAGCCCTTCACGCGCGCGAAGCGCAGGGCAAGCCCACCCGGGTAGCTCCGGCTTTCCTGAAGGCCGTTGAACGCGATCTCGACCACCAGCTCGGGTCGGACGTGCACGGTCCACTCGTCGCGCTGCACTTCGCGTGCCTGCAGCTCGCGGGTCTGCCATTCCAGCAGCTCGTCGGTCATCCCCTTGAAGGTCTTGCCGAGCATCACGAACCCGCCGGTCGCGGGATCGCGCGCTCCGAGGTGCAGGTTCGACAGAAAGCCGCGCCGGCGCCCGCTGCCCCACTCCGCCGCGAGCACCACGAGATCGAGCGTCTTCGCGCGCTTCACCTTGAACCAGCTCGCGCCGCGTCGCCCGGCCTCGTAAGGCGCGTCCGGCGACTTGGCCATCACCCCCTCGTGGCCTTTCGCCAGAACATCTTCATAGAAAGCCTGCGCCTGCGTTGGGTCGGCGGTGACCAGGCCCGGCGTCACCTGCGTGAAGACTTCCTCGAGCGCCCGCCTGCGCTCAAGGGTGCCACGGTCCACGAGTGAAGCACCGTCCCTGAAAAGGCAGTCGAAAAAGAACACCGAGAGGGGCAGCTCACTACGTAGCGCTTCGACGTCGAGCTTTCTGCCGAAGCGGCGCATGGTGGTCTGGAAAGGGAGCGGCCGGCCGTCGGACTTCAGCGCAATCACCTCGCCGTCGAGGATCAGCGACTCTGCGCGCGAGGCTCTTACTGCCTCCACCACCTCGGGTAGCGCGGTCGTCACCTCGTTGAGGCTGCGCGTGTAGACCTTCACGTCGTCGCCCGCCTTGTGCACCTGGACGCGCGCGCCGTCGATCTTCCATTCGAGCAGCGCCGTTTTCAGCTCCGCCATCGCTGCCGCCACATCCTCGGCCGGCTGCGCGAGCATTGGCAGCACCGGCTGCATGAGGCGGACCGAAAAGCGCTCGAGGGAATCCCCGGCCAGCGCCGCTTTCGCGACCTGCGCCACGCCGCCCGCAAAGGTCGCCGCGCGCCGGATCTCCGCGGCGGGTCGCCCGGCTGCGGCGGCAACCGCATCGAACATGATCCCCTCCAGCGCTCCCTGGCGCAGCTCGCCGACGATCAGCCGGACGAGATAGTCCTGCTCTTCCGCGCTCGCCCGCTCGAACAGGTTTTTCAGCAGCGTTTCGCGGCGCTGCGCGGCGCCCTTGCCTTTCGTCGCCTTGATCTCGCCAAAAGCGGAGTCGACCTCCATGAGCGTCAGCGACGTCTCGGTGGCAGGCGAGGGTGAGGAGCGAAGCGCCTGGTAGCCGACCGACAGCTTGCCCTGCCGGATGTCGCCGCTCAGATAGGGGATGGCGATCTCGACCTCGCCAGGCTCGAGGCGTTTCAGGCTTTCGGCGAGAGTGCGAACCTTCGCCAGGCGGCTCGACGTGCGCGCCACCTCGTTCGAGGCGCGCACCACGTCGGCCAGCAGGGTCACGCCGCGGTGTCGGAGGGCCGGGCGAGCAGCAGGCTCAGGATGCCGTGCAGCTTGTCGCGCAGCTGGCGGCGGTCGACGATCATGTCGATCGCGCCCTTCTCCAGCAGGAATTCGGCGCGCTGGAAGCCCTCAGGCAGCTTCTGGCGCACGGTTTGCTCGATCACGCGCGGCCCGGCGAAGCCGATCAGCGCCTTTGGCTCGGCGATCACCACGTCGCCGATCATGGCGAAGCTCGCCGATACGCCTCCCATGGTGGGATCGGAGAGCACTGACACGAAAGGCAGCCTGCGCTCGGCGAGGTCGGTCAGCGCGGCGGTGGTCTTGGCCATCTGGGCAAGCGACAGCAGGCCCTCCTGCATGCGGGCGCCGCCCGAGGCGCTCACGCAGATGAACGGCAGCTTCTGCTCGATCGCCACGCGTACGCCGCGCACGAAGCGCTCGCCGACCACCGAGCCCATGGAGCCGCCCATGAAATCGAATTCGAACGCGGCGCAAACGACGCCGAGGGCCTTGATCGCCCCTTGCATGACCACCAGCGCATCGCCTTCCGCCGTCTGCTCCTGCGCCTCGGCCAATCGTTCCGTATAGCGGCGCGAGTCCTTGAACTTGAGCGTGTCCAGCGGCAGGACTTCGGCGCCGATCTCGAAGCGCCCGTCGGCGTCGAGCAGCGCATCCAGGCGCGGACGCGCGCCAAGGCGCTCGTGGTGGCCGCACTTCGGGCAGACGTTGAGGTTCTTCTCGAGGTCGGTGCTGTAGAGCACCGCGTCGCACGAAGCGCACTTTGTCCACAGGCCCTCGGGCACGGTCTTGCGCGCGGCGCTGCCCGGGCCGGTGCGCTGGATCTTGGGCGGCAGCAGCTTTTGCAACCAGCTCATGCGTCGAGGGCCTGTCGAATGGGTTTCAGGAAAGCCTTGACTCGCATCACTGCGGAATCGGCGCTGCCGGCCTCGATCTCCTGGATGATCCGGCTGCCGATCACCACCGCGTCGGCGGTCTGCGCCACGCGCCGCGCCGACTCCGCGTCGCGGATGCCGAAGCCGACGCCGATGGGCATGCGCGTCGCGGCGCGGATCGACGGTATTTTCTTCGAGATGTCGGAGATATCGATGTTCGCGGCGCCGGTGACGCCGCGCAGCGAAACGTAGTAGAGGTAGCCGCTGCCGCTGCGCGCGACCTCGTCGATGCGCTTCTTCGTCGACGTCGGCGCAAGAAGGAAGATCGGATCGACGCCGTTCTTCTTCATCAGCGCCGAGAACTCCAGGCATTCCTCTGGCGGATAGTCCACCACGATGACCCCGTCGATACCGGCCGCCTTCGCGCTCGCGGCGAATCTCTCCGTCCCCATCGCTTCGATGGGATTGGCGTATCCCATCAGCACGATGGGCGTGGCGTCGTCGGTCTTGCGAAAGTCCGCAACCATCGCGAGCACGTGGGACAGCCCTACGCCGTGCTTCAGCGCGCGCTCGCCGGAGCGCTGGATCACGGGTCCGTCGGCCATCGGATCGGAAAACGGCACGCCAAGCTCGACGATGTCGGCGCCCGACTCGACCAGGGCGCGCATGAGCGGCACGGTGAGCGACGGATGCGGGTCACCCGCGGTGATGTACGGAATGAGCGCCTTGCGCTTCGCCTTGGCGAGAGTCTCGAATCGTCCCTGGATGCGGGACATCAAAGCTTCTTGCCCGAGCGCTCGGCGACGGTGTGCATGTCCTTGTCGCCGCGGCCGGAGAGGTTGACGAGCAGGATCGCGTCCTTCGCCATCGACGGCGCCATCTTCATGGCCTGCGCCACGGCATGCGCCGATTCGAGCGCCGGAATGATGCCTTCGCTGCGGCAAAGCTCGTGGAACGCGGACAGCGCTTCATCGTCCGTGACGGCAACGTACTGTGCGCGCTTGCTGTCCTTCAGCCAGGCGTGCTCCGGGCCGACGCCCGGATAGTCGAGGCCCGCCGACACCGAGTGCGTCTCGGTGATCTGGCCGTTCGCATCCTGCAGCAGGTAGGTCCGGTTGCCGTGGAGCACGCCGGGCTTTCCCGCGCAGAGGGAGGCCGCGTGCCTGCCCGTCTCCAGCCCCTCGCCGGCGGCTTCGACGCCGATCAGCCGGACGCTCGTATGCGGAATGTACGGATAGAAGATGCCCATCGCATTGGAGCCGCCGCCGACGCATGCGATCACCGCGTCAGGCTGCCGGCCGGCCATCTCCTGCATCTGCACGATGCTTTCCTCGCCGATCACCGACTGGAAGTCGCGCACCATCATCGGGTACGGGTGCGGGCCGGCCACGGTGCCGATGATGTAGAAGGTGCTGTCGACGTTGGTGACCCAGTCGCGCATCGCTTCGTTGAGCGCGTCTTTCAGCGTGCGCGAGCCCGATTCGACGGGGACGACCTTGGCGCCCAACACCGACATGCGGTGCACGTTGGCCGCCTGGCGGGCGACGTCATCCACGCCCATGTAGACCACGCACTCCATCCCGTAGCGCGCGGCGACCGTGGCCGTGGCGACACCGTGCATGCCGGCGCCCGTCTCGGCGATGACGCGCGGCTTTTTCATGTTGCGCGCGAGCAGTGCCTGCCCGATGGTGTTGTTGATCTTGTGCGCCCCGGTGTGGTTCAGGTCCTCGCGCTTGATGTAGATGCGGGCGCCGCCGCACTTTTCAGTGAGTCTCTTCGCGAGATAGATCGGGCTCGGGCGCCCGACGTAATGCTTGAGCTCGTAGCGGAACTCGGCCTGGAACGCGGCGTCGTTGCGCGCGCTTTCGTAGGCGGCGCGCAGCTCGTCGAGCGCGGCGGTCAGCGTCTCCGCGACGAAGACGCCGCCATAGGGCCCGAAGTGGCCGCGCGCGTCGGGCAAGTCATACATCCGCATTCCTGACCTCCGAGATGAACGCGGCGATTTTCGCCGCGTCCTTGATGCCCTTCGCCGACTCGACGCCGCTCGATACATCGACGCCCCACGGCCGCAGCCTGCGCACCGCCTCGCCAACATTGCCGCGCTCGAGGCCGCCGGAAAGTATGAGCGGTCGATCGAGGCCCCGGGGCACGAGCGACCAGTCGAATCGCTCGCCGACTCCGCCATAGGCTTCGACGAAGCTGTCGAGGAGCCACGCCGCGGCGCTCGCAAAAGGACGCAGGTATTCTATCAAATCAACGCCTTGCCTTACGCGGCACGCCTTGACGTACGGCACGCCGAACTGCGCGCAGAACTGCGGCGTTTCCTCGCCATGGAATTGCAGCATTGCGGGCCGCACGCGGCCGAGCACCTGCGCAACCTGCGCCGCGTCGGCATTCACGAAGAGGGCGACGGTCTGCACGAAAGGCGGCAGTGCATCGCGGATCTCGACCGCGCGCTCGACGCTCAAGAAACGCGGGCTGGGCGGATAGAACACCAGGCCGATCGCGTCCGCGCCCGCCTGCGCCGCTGCCTGCGCGTCGGCCGGGCGCGTGATGCCGCAGATCTTGACGCGCGTCCTCATTGCGGAAGCCCCCATCTTGCCTCGTATTCTATTTTCTCGAGGTACAGGCCTTCCGGCCCGAAAGTCGGCGCCGCCTTGCCGCGATCCCGGGACAGCAGGATCTCGCTGACCTGCGCGGGCGCGAGGCCGCCCTTGCCGACATAGACCAGCGTGCCGACCAGGTTGCGGACCATGTGATGCAGAAATGCGTTGGCGCGCACGCGGAAGAAGATTCGCTCGCCTTCGCGGCGCACTTCGAGCGAATGAATCGTGCGCACAGGCGATTTCGCCTGGCATTCGGCCGAACGGAACGCGGAGAAGTCGTGCTCACCGACGAAGCTTGCCGCCGCCTCGCGCATTCGGTCGGCATCGAGCGGCAAATGGAACCAGCCGATCTGGGAGGCTGCCAGCGCCGGGCGCACTGCGCGGTTCAGAAGCTCGTAGCAATAGGTCCGCGCAAAGGCGCTGAAGCGCGCGTGGAACTCGTCGGGAACCGGATGCGACCACAGGACGGCGATGGAATCGGGAAGCAAGGCGTTGACGCCGCGAACCCAGGCCGACGCAGGGCGTTGCGCCGCAGTGTCGAAGTGCACGACCTGGCAGCGCGCGTGCACGCCGCGATCGGTGCGGCCGGCGCAGGTGACGCTCGTGCGCGCGCCTGCGATCTCGGCCAGCGCCGTTTCGAGCGCGTCCTGCACGGCGCCGCCGCCCGGCTGGGTTTGCCAGCCCAGGAAGCGGCTGCCGTCATATTCGAGTCCGAGGGCGATCCTCATAAAGCAAAAGCCGCGGTCGCTTGCGCGCCGCGGCTCGTTGGTTGGCGGTGCGGCGCTACGCCAGCTTGGCCAGCAGCTGCTCGGCCTGGCCCTTCTGCGCGGCGTCGCCGTCCTTCACGACTTCGTTCAGCAGCTCGCGCGCGCCGTCCTTGTCGCCCATCTCCTCGTAGGCCTTCGCGAGGTCCAGCTTGGTGGCGACCTCCTGCCATTTTGGATCGGAACTGCCGGCCGAAGGCGCGGAAGGCTCCGCGGGCGAGCCGAGGTCGAGGCTGATGGACGACAGGTCGGCCGCGCCGCCCGAAGGCTCGGGCTTGGCGCCCGGCAGGTCGTCCAGCTTGAGATCGAAGTCCAGCCCGCCGTCGGAGGGCGGCGGAGCGGCCGGAGCGGAGGCCGGGGCCGCAGGGACTTCGGTTTTCGGCGAGCCGAGGTCGAAATCCAGGCCCGACACCGTGGAATCCGGAGCCGGCGCGCCCATGATCAGCGTGCCCTCCGGGGTGAAATCGGTGGCCGGAGTTGCCGGCGCTGCCGTTGCAGCGCCCAGGTCGAAATCGACGCTGCCGCCCGCGGCGGACGGCTCCTGAGTCGGCGTATCGAGGGAAATGTCCGGCGCGGCCGCCTGGCCACCGCCGCCGCCGCCCAGGTCGAAGTCCAGGGCAGGCGAAGCAGCCGCCGGGGCGGCGCTCGAAGTGGAGGCGCCCGCGCCGCCGTACAGGCCGTTCTGCGGATCGATGGAGCGGCCCAGCGCCGCTACCTTCTCCCATTCGGGGCCGGCGCCATTCGTGAGGCTCTTCAGCTTCACCGCGCTCTGCTCGAACGCCTGCGTGTCTTTGCGATTGGCGTAAATCTCGAGAAGCTTGACGTGCACCGCGGTGCGCTTGTCGTCCTTCTGCAGCGCTTCCTTGAGGATTTCCTCGGCCTGAGCATCGCGCCCGTACGCCATATAGACGTCGGCTTCCGCGATCGGGTCAACCTCCTCGGTGTCCATGCCCGACGGTTGGCTGATCGAAGCCGAGGCGCTCGGCCCCGCGGAGACCGGAGCAGCCGAGGGCGTGCCGAAGACGGAGGCCGCGCCCGAGGTGGCGCCTAGAACGCTATCTTGAAACCTTGCCTGAGCCTTTTTTTTTCTGCTCCAGGCCCACGCACCGTAGCCGATGAGCAGCAGGACGACGAAGCCCAGGCCGCCGAGAGCGATCGGATTGTCGAGGAACTCGTCGAGGAGACTGGGTTCCTGCACGGGAGGCTTGGCAGCCGGCTTCACTTCCGGCGCTTTGGCTGCAGGCGCGGGGGCCGCCGGCTTCGCGGGCTCAGCGGCAGGCTTGGCAGGCTCGGGCGTCGGGGCCGGCTTCGCGGCCTCCGGCGCCTTGGCGACGATCGGTGGCGGAGGGGGCGCGGCGGGCTTGGCAGGCGACGGCGCAGGCGCCGCCGGCTTCGCGGGCTCGGGCGCTTTCGCTGCGGGGGCCGGCGCTGAAGCGGCAGGCTTGGCCGGCTCCGGCGCTTTGGCGGCGGGCGCCGGGGCGGGCGCGGGAGCAGACGCGGCGGGCTTCCCGCCGGCCTTCTTCTCCAGCTCGGCGAGCTGCTGGTTCTTCAACTCGAGCAGCTTCTGCAAGTCGGCGACGTTCTTCT
>Ga0068871_100002066_pt1 | contig 13609 bp, 9 predicted proteins | sample KBSMisM72_FD_72750 | JGI IMG/M metagenome (GOLD analysis project Ga0068871, IMG submission 72750) | Miscanthus rhizosphere microbial communities from Kellogg Biological Station, Michigan, USA - KBS Miscanthus M7-2 | ecosystem: Host-associated > Plants > Roots > Rhizosphere > Soil ... | reverse complement strand
CGGTCGCGGGGACGAACACCCGGTTCAACCCCACCGGACCTCGGAGGCTCGCGTAGTTGGCCATCGCGTCCGTGCCCGCGCCGGCAGGAATCTTCAGTCCACAGTCGAGCAGCCGGTACCAGATTGCGGCAGAAGCCTTGTGATCGGAGAATCCGACGACTTCGTAGTAGTCCACTCGCCCGAGCGCGGCGTCCACAGGAAGTCCGTTTGTCAGCGTTGCGTCCTTCGCGGGATCGACGTCTTCGTCGAAGGGATGGACGTAGCCGACCAGCGCCCGCTGCTGGTGCGCAAGATCCGCGACCATGCCGTTGTCCGGAAAGGGGCTCGCGACCGCGGTGAACGGATACGCGGTGTAGCCGGGGAGCAGGAGATGGTCGGTCAGGTTCAGGAGACCGATATGGCCCCAGTAGCTGCTGTGGAATTCCTGCCCGTGGAGCACCATCGTCGTCGCGTCTGAGGCCGGATCGACATCGGTTCGGAAGCTCGCCACGTCGGGAACGCGTTGCTCCTTGTTGACCACGAGGTTGTAGACGAGATTGAGGTCTTCCGAACGTGCCTGCGCGGCGAGCCGCTCAGGGGTGTCGCGGTAGTGGCCGCCGTAGTTCATGTGGACGTGGAGATCGCCGCTCCACCAGCGTCCCAGGTCGTCCAGTCCTGGCAGCCGCTTCAGCGTGACCGAAAGGGACTGCTGCGGCGAACGAAGATCGACAGAGACGTGCGCCACTTCGAACGACGGTCCGTGGCTGACCGTCACCGACAGCGGGCCGAGCGGAGCGGAGATGACACTGTCACCGGTACCGTGGAAATACCGCGTTTCCACCGTCTGCTGGTCGGGTACCAGCAGGTCGTCCGCGAACATCCATGCTTCGTCCGGCGCGTACGGCCGATGGCGCGCGTCGGCGATGCTGACTCGCGCGGCCAGCGCTCGCCCCTGTTCGTCGCGAACGCGCAAGGTCAGTGCACCGTGGGCGCTCAGATATCGGCGGCGCTCGATCGTGATTTGACGCTGCCTGCCCGAGAACGCATCGACGGCCCAGAGCGCCGTGTTGCCATCGCGATTGGAGATGAACGCGATTGTCCTGCCGTCTGGCGACCAGCGTGGCTCGGTATTGTCGTAGTCGCCGTAGGTGAGCGGAAACGGATAGCCGCCGTCCACCGGCATCAGCCAGAGCTGCTGCCATTGGCGGCCGACGTAGCTGCTGTAGACGATCCGTGTGCCATCCGGCGAGACATCCGGTCGCGCCTTCCACGACGTTTCCTCGTGCTGCACCACTCGCGGCCGGTCATTTCCGTCCACGGACTTGCGCACGATATCGCCCGTGCCGTGTCCGATTTCGTGGTTCGAGACGAAGACGAGGTCCTTGCCGTCGCGCGACCATGTCGGGTTGATCGCGTGATCGAAGGGGCTGTAGTAGTACCGTGACGTCTCGCTTTTCTGATCCGGCACGACGACCCGGCGCGTCGCCATCCGTCCGGAGTTCATGTCGGCGACATGCAGCACGAAATGTCCCGTGCCTTCGGTTGACACGAACGCCAGCCGCCGGCCATCGGGAGACCATCGCGGCTCGAGGTTGACGGCCTTGTTGGCGGTCAGCGCATGAGACTCGCCGGTGGCGAGGTCGAGTTGCATGAGCTCGACCGCGCGGCCGTCATAGCGGACGAATGCCACGGTCCGGCCGTCCGGTGAGCAGTCGGGTTGAGAGTCGGTTCCTGCCGCGTCGGTCAGCTGTTCCGCGACGTCGGCGTCGATGGCCTGACGCCAGAGCGTGCCGCCCATCGAATAGATCACGGTCTTGCCGTCAGGAGTCCAGGCAGGCGCGGACGGACCGGTGGTGATTTGCGGGAGGTAGAGTTCGCGGTAGTAGTAATGGTGCGGCAGCGCGATTTGTCCGAGGACCGGTACCCGCGCAGGTTCAGCAGCGACGAGCAGGGCCGCGCCGCCGCAAAGGCACAGAACGGTGGCCCTGAATGTCATGACCAATTCGATCCGAGAAGGAGCCGTTCGAGGAGCGCGAGCGCGCCGGCGAGATCCTGTTCCTTGATGACCAGTGGGGGTGCGAGCACGATCAGGTTGCCACGCGTGGCGAACGACACGCCCTGATCGCGCCCCTGCTCCACGAGCGAGGTCAACGATCGATGCTGGGTGGGCCAGGGCGACACAGGTTCGCGGCTGGCGCGATCGCGCACCAGCTCGATCACCGCGAACAGTCCGTGCCCGCCGCGCACGTCCCCAATCACGTCCACGCGATCCTGCATCCGGCGCAGCTCGTTGAACATCTCCGCGCCGAGGCGCCTCGACCGCTCAATCAGCCGTTCGTCGCTGTACGCCTGGATCGCGGCCACGCCCGCGGCACACGCGAGCGGGTGACCGCAATAGGTCAGGCCGGTCTGGAGCATGTCGTTCTCGAGGCCCGCGGCGACGTCTCGAGACAGCACCACCGCGGCGAGCGGCATGTGGGCGCCGGTCAGGCCCTTGGCGACCGTCATCAGGTCCGGCCTGCCGGCCTCGTCAGAGCGCTGCCACGCGAACCACTCACCACACCGTCCGAATCCGCTCATCACCTCGTCGGCGATCAGCAGGACCCCGCGTGTCCTCGTCACCTCGCGCAGCAACGGCCAGAACGTGTCCGGAGCGACGATGCCATTGGTTCCCGCGTTGGGCTCCATCAGGACGGCGGCTACCTGGCTGGCGCCGTGCTGGTCAATCGTAGAGGCCACGCTCGCGGCTGCGAGGCGGCCGCACTCGGCGGCGGTCTGCGAGCCGAATGGACAGCGATACGCGTAGGGAGGAGGCACGTGAACCACGCCGTAATCGGCCGAACGTACCTGATGCTCGGTCCGGGCGTCGCCGGACAGCGCCATCGCCGCGTAGCTGGCGCCGTGGTAGGAGCGATCCCTCGTGACGATCAGACCGCGCGGCTTCTGCGACGCCTGGCGCGCGAACTTGACCGCGTGCTCGTTCGCGTCGCTGCCGCCGAGCGTAAAGAAGACCCGCCCTCCCTCGAAGCCTGATTTCTCCAGCAGGAGGTTGGCGAGTTCCGCTCGCGGCCGGGCGCCCCATGACGAGGTCGTGAAGCACAGCGTCTCCGCCTGGCGGCGAATCGCCTGCACGACGGCCGGGTGCTGATGGCCGAGGTTCATGCACTCCGCCAGGCTGCTCATGTCAAGGTAGGTGCGGCCGCGATCGTCCCAGAACGTCGCACCTTCTCCGCCGACGATCGTGGGGGCGTCCCACGCCGTTTGAACGCACCAGCTGTGCAGGACGGCGCGATTCTCAGACAGATCGGGCTGGGTTCGGATCTCGAACATATAGTCGCAAGCCGAACCGAATTACAGGCCAGACCTGTGCCGATGTCAAACGCGGTTCGATCACCTTTGCACTTCTACAGGAGATCAGCTACTCTCCTGTCGAAGCCGAAGGGGGAGCCCGAATGTCCGAGTCACCGAAGATCGATCTACCCCAGGGAACCCTCGATCTCCTGATCCTCAAGTCGCTCGCGCTCGAGCCGCAGCACGGCTGGGCCATCTCCGATCGCATCCAGCAGATCTCGAAGGACGCGCTGCGTGTGCAGCAGGGATCGCTGTATCCGGCGTTGCATCGCCTCGAGCGCAAGGGCTGGATCAAGGCCGAGTGGGGCGCCTCGGAGAACAACCGGAAAGCCAAGTTCTATGCGCTGACGCGCAGCGGCCGCAAGCAGCTCGACGCGCAGGCCGGCGCCTGGCGCGCGCTCGCCGCCGCGATGGCCCTGCTGCTCGACGCGCACTGAGGCTGCCGCGATGCTGGCCGATCTGACGCACCGTTTCCGGGCGTTGTTTCGTCGCGAGGCCGTCGAGCGTGAGCTCGACGAGGAACTGCGGCTCCATCTCGAGCACGAGACCGGCACGCGCCTCGCGGCCGGCATGCCGCGGGAGGAGGCCGCCCGCCAGGCGCGGCTCGCGGTCGGCGGGTTCGATCAGATCAAGGAAGCGCACCGCGACGCCCGCGGCGTTCGCGCGATCGAGTCGATCCTCCAGGACCTCCGCTACGGCGCGCGGACACTGCGGCACACGCCTCTCTTCGCGGTGACGTCGGTGATGACGTTGGCCCTGTCCACCGCGGCTCTCGCGACGGTGTTGACGCTGGCCCACACGCTGTTCGTCCGGCGGCTGCCGGTGCCGCGCGCCGAGGAAGTAGTGGCCGTCTCAGGCACGCGCATCCGCTGGAATCCGGATCGCGTCGCTGTCCGAGACGCCGAACGCCTGCGCACCCTCGGACCCGTCTCGTATCCCGACTACGTATCGTTCCGCGATCGGGCGACCACGGTGACCGGTCTGGCTGCGCACTATCCGACCGCACCGCTGTTTGTCAGCGCCAACGGCAACGTCAAGGAAATCAACGGCGCCGTCGTGTCGGCGAACTTCTTCCGGCTGCTCGGCCTCGAGCCGGTGTCGGGCCGCTTCTTCCACGACGCCGAGGACCGCGTGCCCGATCGGGATCGCGTGGCCGTGATCAGCAGCAACCTGTGGCGCAGCTGGTTCGCGGCTTCTCCGGGCGCGATCGGATCCCACGTCCGGATCAACAGCGTCGATTTCACGGTGGTCGGTGTTGCATCGTCGGAGTTCGTCGGCACGACGCCGATCCCGATCGAGATCTACATTCCGACCATGATGCTGCGAGTCGGCTATCGCTGGTGCGACGACGCGCTCGCGGCCGACTGCGCGGCGCTGCAGATGATCGGCCGGCTGGCTCCGGGGCAGACGCTCGCGAGCGCCGCCGCGGAGCTGCCGACGGTGATGCCGGAGGCGTGGCGCCACGCGCGCGCCGGCGAGAACAGCGGCGTCGCCGTCACCGACCTGCGCGGCATGTCGGAGGACGACAACGAGCCGCGGCTGGTGGCAATCCTGGCCGGTGTCGCGATCCTGCTGCTGGCGGTCTGCTGCGCCAACCTTGCCGGCCTGTCGAGCGCGCAGTCAGCGGCGCGCGCCGGTGAGTTCGCGGTGCGCCTGTCGCTCGGCGCCGGCCCCGGCCGCGTCGTGCGCCAACTCGCCACCGAGTGGGTGATGCTGGGCGCCGCCGGCGGAATGGCCGGCGTCCTGCTCGCCCGTGCGTTCACCAGCCTGCTGGCGGCGGCGTTCTTCGCGGCCGACGACGAAGGGCATCCGTTGCGGTACGCGTTCGGCCAGACGCCGGCGATCGGGTGGCTGACCATCGGTGCGGCACTCGTCGCCGCGCTGGTGATCAGCGTCGGACCGGCGATCAGCGCGGTGCGGCGCGCCGCGCCCGGAGCCGCGACGCCGCGCTTCACCGCGCCCCGCCGGTGGACCGGCGCCTGGCTGCTCGGCGCACAGGCGACCGCGGCGGTGGCGATGGTCGCGCTGGCCGCGTTGTTTGCCGTGAGCGCACAGGCGATGGTCTCCGGCGGCAACTACGATGGGTCGCATCTCGCGCTGCTGCGGCTGCGGCCGCGGCTGCTGAAGTACCCGCCGGAACGGGCCCAGCGGTTTCAGCGCGAGGTCGTGGAGCGGCTCGCCGCGCTGCCGTCGGTGGAGTCGGTGAGCCTGGTCGGTATCGGCGCGGTCCTCGACGGGGGAGCGGCCGCGATCGCGCTGCCGGTGTGGACCGCCGGCCAGCAGGCGCGTGCGCGCTTCAACGAGATCGGCCCGCGCTACTTCGCGACGCTGCAGACGCCGATCGTCAGCGGCCGCGAGTTCGACGACACCGATCTGCCGCGGTCACCGCACGTCGCGATCGTCAACGAAACGCTGGCGGCGCGTCTGTGGCCCGACGGCAGGGCGCTCGGCGCGACGCTGCTCGTCAACGCGACGCCGCATCGGATCGTCGGGATCGTCCGGGACATTCGGCTCGGCAGCCGCACGGCGCCGTCGGAATCGTGGGTCTACACGCCGTTCTGGCAGAACACCGAAGAGATCGATTCGCGGCTGGCGATCCGGATCGGCGGTGATCCGGCGGCGATGCTCCCGGCTCTGGTGCGCGAAGTGAATCGCGTCGACCGCGACGTGCCGATCTCCGAGCCGATGACGATGCCGATGCGGATGGCCGGGCTGAAGCGTCCGGTCCGGATCGGCGCGGCATTCGTCGGCTACGCCGCCGCGCTCGCGGTGCTCCTGACCGGCGTCGGGTTGTTCGGGACGCTGTCGTTCGCGGTGGCGCGGCGCACCCGCGAAATCGGCATCCGCATGGCGCTCGGCGCGGCGCGGGCGCGAATCGTCGGGGCGATCGTCCGCGACGGGCTGGTCGTCGTCGGCAGCGGCGCAGTCGCCGGCATCGCCGCGGCGGTCGCCACGACGCGCGTGGTCCGCCATCTGCTGTACGGATCGGCGGCGGCAGATTGGCTCTACTTCGTCGGCGCCGCCGCGTTGGTGGTGCTCGTCGGCCTCTGCGCCTGTGTCGTACCGGCGCGCCGCGCCGCCGGCGTCGAGCCCATCGTCGCGCTTCGGTGTGAGTAGCGTCTGGTCGTAGGCGCGAATCACAGCCGCCACCTACTGAGCGCCGGTATAATCACCCACTCATTGGCCCTTCAGAAGTCGGTCACCGGAGTTCTTGATGGATTTGAGTCTTTCCCTCGAAGAGACACGGTTTCGCGATGAACTGCGTGCCTGGCTCGAGCAGCACGCCCCGAAAGACTGGGAACATCGCCACGACGGGTCGATCGAGGAGCATTTCGCCTTCCTGAGATCGTGGCAGAAGACGCTGTACGACGGCGGCTGGGCCGGCATTTCCTGGCCGCGCGAGTACGGCGGGCGCGGCGCCAGCCTGATGCAGCAGGTGATTTTCTGGCAGGAGCTGGCGCGGGTGAGCGCACCGCCGATGGCCAACGTCATCGGCCTCGGCATGGTCGGCCCCACCATCATCGCCTTCGGCACCGAGGCGCAGAAAGCGCGTTTCCTCCCGGGCATTCTCAGCGCCGATGAGATCTGGTGCCAGGGTTTCTCGGAGCCGAACGCCGGCTCCGACCTGGCCGGGCTGCAGAGTGACGGACGTCTCGACGGTGAACATTTCGTCGTCAACGGGCAGAAGGTCTGGACGAGCTATGGCTGGGCGGCGGACTGGTGCGAGCTCGTCGTGCGCACCGACCCCACCCTGCCGAAGCACAAGGGCCTCACGGTGATGCTGGTGGACATGAAGTCGCCGGGCATCGAGGTTCGGCCGCTGCGTCAGATGACCGGAGAGTCGGAGTTCACCGAAGTGTTCTTCCGCGACGTCCGCGTGCCGGTGGCGAACGTCGTGGGCAAGGTGAATCAGGGCTGGGACGTGTCGATCGGCACGCTGATGCACGAGCGCGGCACGTTCGGTGCGGGGCTGCAGATCACGTATCAGCGCAACATCGAACGGCTGATCGAGCTGTCGCGGACGATCGAGCGCGGCGGTCGCCCGGCGGCGGAGGATCCGGTGATCCGCCAGAAGCTCGCGCAGTGCTACGCGGAAGTGCAGATCATGCGCGTGAACCAGATGCGCGCGTTCAGCCGCATCAGCAGCACGGGTGTGCCGGGGCCGGAAGGATCGATTCAGAAGATCTTCTGGAGCGAACTGAACCAGCGCCTGCAGCAGATCGCGCAGGAGCTCCTGGGCCCGTACGGGCAACTCGACGCCGCGGATCAGCACGCGATCGATCACGGCGCGTGGTCGTACGGCTACCTGCGCGCGCGCGGCAACACGATTGAAGCCGGCACGTCGGAAATCCAGCGCAACATCATCGGCCATTTCGTCCTCGGCCTTCCGCGAAGCTACTGATGCACTTCGGATTGAGCGAGAACCAGGTCATCCTGCGGGACAGCGCGCGCGAGTTCTTTGCCGGCGAGTGCCCGATGGCGTTCGTCCGGCGCGCCGCCGAATCAGCCACCGCCTACGACCCCCAGCTCTGGGCCCAGCTCGCGGCCCAGGGCTACACCGGGATCACCATCGACGAGGCGGACGGTGGCGTCGGCCTCGGCATTGTCGAACTCGTGCTGCTGATGGAGGAGGCCGGACGGGCGCTCCTGCCAGGACCGCTGTTTGCGACCGTGGCGATGGCGGGCGCCGTGCTCGACGCCTGTGCGAACCGCGCGCTCCGGCACCAGTACCTCGCGGCGATCGCGCACGGCGATGCGCGCTCGACGCTCGCGTTTGTCGAGCCGGCGTCCGGCTGGGATCGCGCGGCACTCCGGCTGGCCGCCAACGACGGCAGGCTCTCCGGCGAGAAGCTGTTCGTGCCAGATGCCGGCGTGGCGAACACGATCGTGGTCGTCGCGCGTGATGGGGTGTACGCCGTCGATAGCCATGCGCCCGGCGTGCGCATCACGCCGATGGCTGGCATGGACCTGACGCGCAAGCTGTACGCGGTGTCGTTGACGGAAGTGGCTGCTGAAAAGCTGGACGCGTTCGCGGGACTCGATCGCGCGCTCGACATCGCGACCACGGCGCTGGCGGCCGAGATGGTGGGCGGCATGCAGCGGATGCTCGACGTCACCGTGGACTACGCCAAGACGCGAAAGCAGTTCGGGAAGCCGATCGGATCGTTCCAGGCCGTGCAACATCAGTGCGCGGACATGTATCTGGAAACCGAAAGCGCGCGCTCGGCCGTCTACTATGCCGCCGTGGCGCTGCAGGAAGGCGCGGCCGACGCGTCAGCCGCCGCGTCGATTGCGAAGCTCTATGCCAGCGACGCGTGTCGCACGGTAGGGAACCGCGCCATTCAGATCCACGGCGGCATGGGTTTCACGTGGGAGAACGACCTGCATCTCTACTACCGGCGCGCCAAGGCGTCGGAGACGGTGCTCGGAGACGCCACCTTCCATCGTGAACGGCTGGCACGATTGGTTGTGGACGCGAGGCGATGATCGTCAACGCGGCGCCATGCGGATCGCGCCATCCAGCCGCACGCATTCGCCGTTCAAATATCCTGTCGTGATCATGAACTCGGCCAGTGCGGCGTACTCGTCCGGGTGGCCCAGCCGCTTCGGGAACGGCACTGACGCAGCCAGCGCGCTCTTCACATGCTCGGGCAACCGGGCCAGCAGCGGCGTGTCGAAGATGCCCGGCAGGATCGTGTTGACGCGGATGCCCTCGCCCATGAGATCGCGCGCAATCGGCAACGTCATGCCGACGATGCCCGCCTTCGAGGCGGAGTACGATGCCTGGCCGATCTGGCCGTCCTGCGCCGCCACCGACGCGGTGTTGACGATTGCGCCGCGTTCGCCGTCGTCCAGGGCGGGCAGGGTCATCATCCCGGCCGCTGATTTCGCGGTGCAACGGAATGTGCCCACGAGGTTGATCTGAACGATGCGGTCGAAGTCGGCGGTCGGGAACGACACGATCGCGCCGGTGTTCTTGTCGCGGCTGGCGGTTTTGATCGCCTTGCCCGTGCCGGCGCAGTTGACCAGGACACGCTCCTGGCCGAGGGCGGCGCGCGCTCTTGCGAAGCCGGCGTCCACCTGCTCTTCGCTGGTGACGTCCACGCTGCAGAACACGCCGTCCAGTTCAGCGGCGAGCGCCTCGCCAGCGGCTTCGTTCACGTCGAACAGCGCGACCCTGACGCCATGAGCGGCGAGGCGGCGCGCGGTGGCCGCGCCCAGGCCGGAGGCGCCACCCGTGATGACGGCGGTGATGCTGGAGGAGAGTTTCATGGCTGAAGCTTATATCGTGGCGGCCGCGCGCACGGCAGGGGGCAGGCGCGGCGGCCGGCTTTCGGGCTGGCATCCTGCCGACCTGGCCGCGCACGTCATCGACGCACTGCTCGAGCGCACCGACGCAGACCCGGCCCTGGTGGACGACGTGATCATGGGCTGCGTGCTGCAGGCCGGAGAGCAGAGCGGCTGCATCGGCCGCATGGCGGTGCTCGCCTCGAAGCTGCCGCAGGCGGTGCCGGGCGTGACCATCGACCGGCAATGCGGTTCGTCGCAGCAAGCGGTGCATTTCGCCGCCCAGGCGGTCATGTCCGGCACGATGGACTGCGTGATCGCCGCGGGCGTGGAAAGCATGTCGCGCATTCCGATGGCGGCGTTGTCGAAAATCTACCAGGACGCCGGGCTGGGCCACTACATGAGCCCGACGATCCGATCGCGCTACCCCGGGCCCGAGTTCAGCCAGTTCATGGGCGCGGAGATGATGGCTGAGAAATACCGGCTGTCCAGGGAGGCGCTCGATTGCTACTCGCTGCAAAGCCACGAGCGCGCGAGGCAGGCCACGCTGAACGGAGGGTTCACGGCCGAGATCGTGCCGGTGGCGGTGCGTGTCGCCGAGAACCCGAGCACCGATGCGATGCACGCCGCGGACGAAGGCATCCGCATGGACGCGACGCTCGAAGGCATCCGCGCCGTGAAGCTGCTGCGCGAAGGCGGCCGCATCACGGCCGCGAACGCCAGCCAGATCTGCGACGGCGCAAGCGGCGTGTTGGTGGTCAACGATCGCGGTCTGAAAGCGATCGGCGTGCCGCCACTGGCGCGGGTTCACCACATGACGGTGATCGGCGGCGACCCCGTGATCATGCTCGAAGCGCCGCTGCCGGCCACGCACCACGCGCTGAAAAAGGCGGGCATGACCGTCGACGATGTCGACCTCTTCGAGGTGAACGAGGCGTTCGCGTCGGTGCCGCTGGCCTGGCTGCAGGCGACCGGCGCCGACCCGGCGCGGCTGAACGTCAACGGCGGCGCGATCGCGCTCGGCCACCCGCTCGGTGCTTCCGGCACCAGGCTGATGACGACGATGGTGCATGCGCTGCGGGCCCGTGGCAAGCGCTACGGCCTGCAGACGATGTGCGAAGGCGGCGGCCAGGCCAACGTGACGATTGTCGAGCGGCTGTGATGAGCGTCAGCGGGATCCATCGGCGACCAGCGTAGGCGGCTTGACAAGAACGCGAGGTGTGCCCACGATGGCGCATGAGGAATCGCTCGCACACCGTCTTGCTATCCGGCGTGGTTGCGGTCACCGCGATATGCGCCACCCGGTCGCTCGGCGCGCAGGCCGCCAAAGCGCCGGCTCAAACACCGGCGAAGGCGCCGGCTCGCGCGGCCGCCGGTCACCCACTCACCGCCGATCGCCATCCCGATTTCCAGGGGGTGTATGACGTCGCGACCACCACGCCCCTCGAGCGGCCGGCGGAAGCCAAAGGCAGGCCGACGCTCACCAATGAGGAGGCGGCGGCGGCCGAGGCCTACGACCGTCAGCACGAGGCCCAGGACGCCGCGCCGCTCAGCGGCGATCGCCAGGCGCCGGCGGTCGGCGGCGAACGCGTCGCGACGAAGACCTGGCTCGAAGTGGTCGAGCAATTCGCCGGCGGGGGGACGGGCGGGTACAACCGGTTCTGGCTCGAGCAGGGCCGGCAGATCATCAGCGTCGACGGCCAGAAGCGCAGCTCCATCCTGATCGATCCGCCGGACGGTAAAGTGCCGGCGATGAAGCCCGAAGCGCGGCAGCGCATCGCCCGGCTGCGGGCGGCCGCCGTCGATCCCAGCGCCGGTGAGGGGAACACCGCCTCCGGACCGCCCGGCGCGTTCGACGGACCGGAGTCGCGCCCGCTGGCGGAGCGGTGCCTGCTCGGCTTCAATTCCACAGCGGGTCCGCCGTCGCTGCCGAACTACTTCTACAACAACCTCAAACAGATCGTTCAGACGGCCGATACGGTGATGATCCTGAACGAGATGGTGCACGACGCGCGCCTCGTCCGCATCGGCGGCAAGCACCTGCCCTCGACCATCCGCCGCTGGATGGGCGACTCGATCGGTTGGTGGGAAGGCGACACGCTCGTCGTGGACACCACGAATTTCACCGACAAAACGCAGTTCAACGGCGCGAGCGAGCAGCTGCACGTCGTCGAACGCATCAGGCGCGTCGACGCCGGCACCCTCCTGTATCGCTTCACCATCGAGGATCCGGCGACGTGGGATCGTGCGTGGACCGGCGAGTATCCGTGGAGGGCGACCAGGGAGCAGCTGTACGAGTACGCCTGTCACGAAGGCAACTACGCGATGACGAACATGCTCAGGGGGGCGCGGTTCAAGGAAGCCGAGGACGCCGCGAAGAAACAGGAGTAGCGCGGCGCACGGCTAGAAATCCACGTGCAGGCGAAGCATCTCTACGAGGACCGGCCCACGATCCTGGTTGTAGCCCGGATGGTCGACGTACTCCAGACCGCCCGCCGCCGACACGCCGCGCCAAAGATGCGCGGTGTAGTAGGTCTCGACAATGTCCTCGCGACCATATCGCAGCGCTCCATCGCCAAGCAGGAATCCCTGGCCGCCGAGCGCCAGATACTCGCGGTGCGGTCCCGATAGACCGTTGGATACGACCGCGACGCCGAGCCGATCCTGCGAGCGATGCCACAACGCGCCGGTCAGATCGCCTCCGCCCTGCGCGCTGTTGTTCACTTCCGTGTACGCAAACGATTCGTTGTGCCCTTCGTTCCAGCCGGCACGTGCGAATACGCGCGCGAGTCTGGGGAACGCGTACTCGGCGTTCACGCCCAGCCCGGTCTTCACCCGACCCTGCTGACGGTAGGCAACGACGTCGGGCTTCGGATCGTGACCGGAGAGAAAACCGGCGATCGCCTCGTCGTAGCTGCCCATGTTCGCGTGGTTCGCGTAGCCGAGCAGCCTCACGACCAGGCCGCTCCTGGGGTGCAGGTCAAGCTCCAGGTTCTCGGCGCGGGCGCGGCCGATATTCCAGTCCATGTCGATCCCGTTGGCGACGGTCGGCATCAACGCCTCGCCGAACCTGAGGGACCACGTCGGCGTGTCGTACTCCACGATGGCGGCGTAGGTGTACCCGCGCGTGTCGGCCGCGTAGTCGTACCCACCGTTGTTGTCGACGGTCCAGTTCGTGAACTGCAGATGGCTGTCGCTGCCGACTGCGTTGACGTCGAAGAAGTCGGCCATCCCCAGCTTGCCGGCACGGATCTCGATCCGGCGCGCCGGGACATGTGCCGCCAGCGAGAAAGGGGTCGGCGTGGTGTCGACCATCTCCCGGCTGAGCGGCACGGCCACATGCACCATGGCACGGGCAATGTACGGTGCCGAGCCGAGCGTCGGATTCCGGACCACGTCCAGGTTCGTGAAGCCGGCCAGGCCGAGCGCGTCGCTGAGGCCACGACCACCGGCGCTCTCGACGTCGAAGAGCAGTTCGGTGTGCGCGGGCAGCTTGATGCCCGTGTAGATGGTCCAGATTCGCGACAGTGCCTGCTCTGCTTCCGGTCGCAGACTGTTATCCCCTTGGTATGGCGACGTGAATGGCCCGTGCGCCTGCGAGATGACATTTACTTGCCCGGACAACCACCAGCGGCTGTCATCCGGATGCGGAAACAGCGTCGTCTCGGCCGGGGCCGTTTCCGTGGTCTGTGCCGCCGCGCCGGTTGCGCCGAAGACGATCAGCAGCATCGAGAGAGAAGCGGACTGAAGGTAGCGTCGAATGGGCATCATGGTCCGTCTCTTCTCACAGCCCGGCGTGAACGCGCCGATGGATGGGAAGAACGTCGTCATCATGCTAGATCGAAGGGGATCAGCTCAGGTGTGCGCATAATGTGCACAGCATGACGGCCAAACGGTCCAGAAAGCGCGTCGCATCGGTGCGTGAGTACGTCGCGTCGAAGCCGAAAGAGTCTCGAGCCAGCCTCGAAGCGGTGCGCCGGGCGATTCTCAA
>Ga0068871_100002065_pt1 | contig 13612 bp, 16 predicted proteins | sample KBSMisM72_FD_72750 | JGI IMG/M metagenome (GOLD analysis project Ga0068871, IMG submission 72750) | Miscanthus rhizosphere microbial communities from Kellogg Biological Station, Michigan, USA - KBS Miscanthus M7-2 | ecosystem: Host-associated > Plants > Roots > Rhizosphere > Soil ... | reverse complement strand
TTTGGCGCTTCATGATGTGCGTTACCCCGGCCTTCACGTAGCCGATCCCGCCGTACATGTCGGATTTCGTCGTCTTCGTGTTGGTCATGGTGTTCTCGCAGGCGATCAGGCCGACGCTGTCGTCGAGCGCCTGGGCGAGGCCGCCGGCGACCTTCGATTCGCTTTTGAGCATCGCGAGGCCCGGGCCATAGGCGACGATCTCGATCTGCACATTCTCCTTGCCGAGGTCCTCCTGCACGTTGTGGGCGTTGTTCAGCGCGAGGCGCCACTTCGCCGGATCGTTGTCGCTCACCTGGAAAATCACCCGCTGCTTTTCCTGGGAAAAAGCCGGCAGGGACAGGGCGAGCATCAGGCAGCCGATCAGTAGTCTCATGTTCATTCCAGTTCGTCGATGTTGCGCGGCCAGCTCGCCTTGAGCAGGCGCGAAAGCGCGCGGTCGGCGAGGATCTTACCGCCGGTCTGGCAGCGCGCGCAGTAGTTCGTCTCGTTCTCGGCGTACACGATGCGCTGGACGGGCGCGCCGCACACGGGGCAGGGCTTTCCGTAGCGGCCGTGCACCGCCATGTCCTCGCGGAACGCCGTGACCTTCTCCGGAAAGCCGTCGCCCGTCTGGCGCCGCAGCGCTTCGGTCCATTGCTTCAGGGTCTGCTTCGTCGCTTCGTGCAGGCTGCGGACTGCCTGGTCGGAAAGCTGGGATGTCATCGCGAACGGCGACATCTTTGCCCGGTGCAGGATCTCGTCCGAGTACGCGTTTCCGATGCCCGAGAAGAGATGCGGATCGGTCAGCGCGCGTTTCACCGTGTGGTTGCCGGACCGAAGCCGCGCGCGAAACGTCTCGTAGTCCGCGGAGAAGACGTCGATCCCGCCGGGATCCATGGCGGCGAGCGCCGCTTCGCCTTGCACGAGGTGAAGCGACGCGCGGCGTTTGGTGCCCGCTTCGGTCAGCGTCAGGCTGCCGGTATCGAACTCGAGCACCGCGAGGCCCTTGCGCTTGCTGTCCCATTGCAGGCGGCCCGCGATCATGAGATGGATCACGAGGAACAGGTCGTCCTCGAGCGCCAGAACGATGCGCTTGCCCATGCGGCGCAGGCCGGCGACCTTCTTGCCCTCGGCGTTCGCGATCGGAGGGACCGCGGTGCGCAGCAGGAAGGGATTGAGCAGGCGGACCTTGAGAAGGCGCGCGCCGTCGACGCGGCGCTTGAGCGCGTCGAGGTAGACGGCGATGTCGGGAAGCTCGGGCAAGCGAAACCAGGGAGTGGGAATCCGGTTGGGACAGATCCCGATGATATGATTTTTGAGTGAGCCAGCTCCTAGAACAACTAAAAGCCGGGCAGTTCGTCGTCACAGCCGAGATCACGCCGCCGGTTTCCACCGATCCTTCCGAGTTCCTGCAGCGCGCGATGCCGCTGAAAGGCCTTGCGACGGCCATCAACGTCACCGACGGGGCGGGGGCGAAGGTGCATCTGTCCAGCCTCGCCGCGGCGCACTTCCTCGTGCAGGCGGGCATCGAGCCGATCTTCCAGATGACCTGCCGCGATCGCAATCGCCTCGCGCTGCAGGGTGATCTCATCGGCGCGTGCGCGCTCGGCATCCACAACATCCTGGTGCTCGCGGGCGATGACCCGAAGCTGGGCGATCAGCCCGAGGCGAAAGCCGTGTTCGACGTGAACAGCCGCGAGTTGCTGGCGATGGCGGCGCGGATGCGGGCCGAGCACAAGCTGCCCACGGGCGTCGAGATCAAGGGAAAGATGCACCTCGTCCTCGGCGCGGCCGACGTGCCGGTCGATCCGCCGGCCGACTGGAGCCCGAAGGGCCTGCTATCCAAGGCGGAGGCGGGCGCGGACTTCGTCCAGACGCAGTTCTGCATGGATGCCGGGGTCGTGCGCCGCTATGCGGCGCGCCTGACCGACCTGGGGTTCAAGCTGCCGGTCCTGATCGGCGTGGCGCCGATTCCCTCCGCGCGCTCGGCGCGCTGGATGCGCGAGAAGCTGTTCGGGACACTGATCCCCGATTCGACGATCGAGCGGCTGGAGAAGGCGGCGGACCCGAAGGAGGAGGGGGCGCGGGTCTGCATCGAGCTGCTGCAGGAGCTCGCCGAAATCCCGGGCATCGCGGGCGCGCACGTCATGGCGCCGCAGAACTTCTCGCAAATCCCGCGCGTCATCGCCGACTCCGGCGTCACGCGCCGGAAGCAGAAGGCTTCGCAGCGCGCGCGGGGCTAGGATTCGCCGCGCAAGCGGCGTTCGTAGGCGGTTTCCGACGGCTTGACCGAGACGGGGTCGCTGGCCGGGAAAGTTTCCTGTACGCCCGCATCGACCACCTCTTCGTGCGATGCGCCCGGGCGCAGCTCGATGTCGTCCATCGCGTCGCTGGCGTTGGTCGTCGATCCGTGCACGCGCCGTTTGCGGGTCTGCTTGTACAAAAAGTAGCCGGCGGCGGCGGCCGCGGCTATCCTGATGATCGGTAGAGCCATAGTGGCGGTTTCGGAGCAATCTACGTGCCCATGAAAATCCTGACTACGCATGCCGGCAGCCTGCCGCGCCCGCACGACCTGCTCGACGCCATGAAGGCCAAGGCGACGGGCAAGGGTTTCGACGCCGAACGCTACGAATCGCTGGTCAAGGCCGCCGTCGACGCCTGTGTGCGCCGGCAGGTGGACAGCGGCATCGACATCGTCACCGACGGCGAGCAGTCCAAGCCCGGCTTCTTTCTTTATGTGAAAGAGCGCCTCGAAGGCTTCACCCCGCGCCCGGGGATGAGACGAAAATTCTTCGAGGCGGAAGTGGCGGCGTTCCCCGAGTATTACGCGCAGTACTTCAAGCAGGCGATGGTCGGCGGCGCGGTGGCGCCGGTGGTGCCGATGGTGTGCACGGCCCCGGTGAAATATCGCGGCGAGGCGGCTGTCGCGCGGGACATCGCCAACCTCAAGGCCGCGGCCGCGGCCGCCGGCGCAAAAGGCGTCTTCATGCCGGCGGTGGCGCCAAGCGGCGTGGGGGCGAACGAGTATTACAAGACCGAGGAGGAATACTTCCACGCGGTCGGGGCGGCGCTGCGCAACGAATACAAGGCAATCGTCGACGCCGGCCTCACGCTGCAGATCGACGACCCGTTCCTCTCCGAGCTTTTCGCCGACGAGGAATTCGACATGAAGGGCCGGCGCGCCCGCGCCCGCATGTACGTCGAGGCGCTGAACGAAAGCCTGCGAGGCCTGCCGCCGGAGAAAATCCGCTTCCATACCTGCTATGGCATCAACGAAGGTCCGCGCATCCACGAAGCGGCGCTCGCCGACGTGGTCGAGTCGATGCTGGCGGTGAACGCCGGCGCCTACAGCTTCGAGGCGGCGAACCCGCGCCACGAGCATGAGTACCACTTGTGGGAGCGGGTCAAGCTGCCGCCGGGAAAGAAGCTGATCCCCGGCGTAATCACGCATGCCAGCAACATCGTCGAGCACCCCGAGCTGATCGCCGAGCGGCTGCTGCGCTACACGAACCTCGTCGGATCCGACGGCGTGATCGCCGGCGCCGATTGCGGCTTTTCCTCGCAGGCGACCTACCACACGGAAGTCCACCCGACCATCGTCTGGGCGAAATTCCAGGCGATGCGCGATGGCGCGCGCCTGGCGAGCGACAAGCTCTAGAGCACGTCGCGCAGCGCGGGGTTCTTGTCGAACACCGACTTCGCGAAGGGGCAGAGCGGCATCAGCTTCACCTTCGAATCCCGCGCCCACTGCACTGCGGCTTCCACCAGCCGCTTGCCGGCGCCCGTGCCGCGCAGCGCGTCGCTCACGTCGGTGTGCTCGAGAATCACCAGTCCAGGCGCGCCGGTGTAATACAGGCCCGCCAGCACCTCTCCGTCGCGTTCGATAACCCAGGCGCCCTTGTGCGGGGACTCTTCCCTGCGGACGATTTCGTCTTTCACAGTTACTATATTAAAGAATGCAACCGAAGGACCGCGTTCCCTATTCCGCCATCGTCGACCGACCTCCGCTCAAGCTGCCGGGCGGGGCGCGCGTCGCGGTGTGGACCATCGTCAACGTCGAGGAATGGTCGATCGAGCGCGCCATGCCGCGCACGGTCCTGCCGCCGCCCTATGGGCAGCCGCTGCTTCCCGACCTGCCCAACTGGGCGTGGCACGAGTACGGCATGCGGGTCGGCTTCTGGCGCTTCCTCGAGGTGCTCAACTCGTTCAAGCTGAAGGCGACGCTCGCCATCAACGGCTCGGTGATCCACAGCTACCGGCGCGTGGCCGAGGCGGGCCTGAAGGCGGGCTGGGAGTTCATGGGGCACGGGTACATCCAGCGGCCGATGCACCACGTCGAGGACCAGAGGAAGGCGATCGTCGATACGGTCAAGGCGATCCGCGATTTCACCGGCAAGCCGCCGCGCGGCTGGGAGAGCCCGGGCCTCACCGAGACCTTCGACACCATCGACTGGCTGGCGGAGGCGGGGATCGAGTACGTCGCCGACTGGGTGCTCGACGACCAGCCGGTGGACATCAAGACCAAGCACGGCACCGTGGTGTCGGTGCCCTATACGGTCGAGATGAACGACATCGCGATGATGGCGCTGCAGAACCATCCTTCGGAAGAATGGCTGCGCCGCGGCATCGACCAGTTCGACCGCCTGTACGCCGAAGGCGAGAAGACCGCGCGCGTCATGGCGATCAGCGTGCACCCCTACATTACCGGCGCGCCGCACCGCATCGCCTACCTCGAAAAGCTGTACGCCTACATCACCAAGCGCCCTGGCGCCGTCCTGTGGACCGGAGAGCAGATCCTTGACTGGTACAAGCAAGCACGATGAGCTGTGGGCGCGGGCGGAGGCGCTTCTCCCGACGCTGAGGGAGCGGGCGCCGCGCTCGGAGGAGCTGCGCCGCATTCCCGAGGAGACCCTGCGCGACTTCCATGCCGCGGAGCTGTTTCGCATCCACCAGCCCCGGCGCGTGGGCGGCGCCGAGCTGGATTTCGTGGCCGTGGTGACCTTCGGCGCGCTGCTCGCGCGCGCGTGCGCCTCGACTGCCTGGAACTGGGTCAACTTCACCGCCCACCACATGATGCTCGGGATGTTCCCGCGCGAGGCGCAGGACGAAATCTGGAACGTCTCGCGCGACGCGCTCATCGCCTCGTCGTTCGTCTTCCCGGCCGCGAAGGCGAAGAAGGTGAAGGGCGGCTACCTCCTTTCCGGGCGCTGGCCGTTCTCGAGCGGCGTCGACCCGAGCGAGTGGAACATGCTCGCCGGGCTCGCCTATCTCGACGAGAACGCGCCGCCGGAGCAGCGCGTGTTCCTCCTGCACAAGTCGCAGTACAAGGTGATCGACAACTGGTTCGCGGGCGGCCTGCGCGGCACCGGCAGCAAGGACGTGGAGGCGAACGAGCAGTTCGTGCCCGAGCATCGCACCCTCGCGGTGGCCGACACGAAGGGCGGACCGACGCCCGGCAGCGACGCCAACCCGGGACCGCTTTTCCAGCTCCCCGTGTTCGCGCTGTTTCCCTACATGCTTTCCGGCGTGGCGCTCGGCATCGCCGAAGGAATGGTCGACGACTTCCATGCGAAGGCAGGGGCGAAGGGAAAGATGACCGGCGCCCGGATTGCGGAGATCCAGAGCACTCAGATCCGCCTCGCCGAGGCGACGGCCTACGCGCGCGCCTCCCGGTTGGTCCAGGTGACGAACTGCCGGGAAGCCCAGGAGTTGATCGCTTCCGGGGAAATTCCGAGCCTGCCCACGAAGGCACGCTATCGGCTGGAGGGCGCGTACGCGGTGGAGTGGGCCGTAAAGGCCGTAGACCTGATGTTCGGCCTGAACGGCGCGAGTGGCCTCTACGAGTCCGGCTCCGCCCCGCGCTCGTTCCGCGACGCGCATGCCGTGAAGCAGCATTTTTCCTTCAATACCGATATCGCGGGCACCACCTACGGCCGGGTCGCGCTCGGACTATCCTCGGACAATCCCACGCTGTAGGAACTGCAACGGTGATGCCGCAGACTAATGCGTATGCGGCTCCTCGCGGAACGCGAAGTCGAATCCCTCCTGACCCGGGAGGCGCGCTCGCGCCTCAATTTGGGGCAGCAGGTGGTCCTCTATCTCGATCCGTTCGCGTTCTTCAAGGACGTGGGCGCCGGCCGCGAGCGGGCGCTTTCCTACAACCGCAGGATGCGCTGGCTGCTGCTGCCTTACCTGCGTCGCTGGCTGATGATCGCGGCGTCGCTGTTCCTCGCCATCGCGCCGGCTGAAGCGCTTGCCGCGCAGGCGACGATTGTGCCCGCCGCGGCGATCGCCGTCGGCTTCTGCGTGTCCGTTGCGGTGCTCGCCGTGATCGGCGCCGCCTACCTGATGCTGGGAGTGACCCGACGATGAAAAAAGCCGCCGTACTGCTGATCGCCACGCTGCTCGCAGCCTGCGCCACCACGGAAAAAGCCCGCGAGAGCTGGGCCGGAGCGAGCTACGACGACTTTGTGCGCACCTGGGGTCCGCCGAATGCAAGCACCAAGCTCGCCGATGGGGCCGATGTCTATACGTGGGTATCCGAAACGGGGCCGAGCTATCGCACCGGCCCGACGGTCGGCTTCGGCATCGGCGGCTTCGGCGTGGGCGGCGGCGGCCGCTCCGGCACGAGCGTCGGTGTCGGCGCGAGCGTGCCGGTCGGCGAAGGTTCCGTGAGCCCGCCCGCGCGGTGCCAGCGCACCCTGACTTTCCGCGACGGGCGCCTCATCGACCAGAACTGGATCGGCCCCGACGAGGTTTGCTCGGTCTACACGCGCGCCAAATAGGCGCGCTAGGGCGGGGGCAGCTCTTCGATGCGCCGGTCCGCGTCGAGCACCCACTGCTCGAGCAGCGTGTAGGTGACGGCGAGCACCACCGGGCCGACGAAGATTCCGACCAGGCCGAAGGTGACCAGCCCGCCGATGACGCCGGCGAAGATGAGGACCAGCGGCAGGTCCGCGCCCCTGCGGATGAGCATCGGCCGCAGCACGTTGTCGAGCAGCGTGATCACCGCCGTGCAGACCACCATGAAGATCGCCCAGCCATAGTGGTCCTGCCACCATAGCCACGCGATCGCCGGCAGAAGGACGAGCACCGGCCCGAGCTGCGCGATGCAGAGCATGAACATGACGCCGGTCAGCGCCATCGCGAAAGGCACGCCGGAGAGGCCCAGCGCCAGGCCGCCGAGCACGGATTGCACGAAAGCGGTGACGACGATGCCCAGCGCCACGCCGCGGACCGCGCGGCCGGCCAGCAGCACCATCTTCTCGCCGCGCTCGCCCGCCAGGCGGCGGCCGAAGCGCATCAGCCCGGCCGCGGCGCTCTCGCCGTAGGCGAACATGACCGCCGCGATGATGACGGTGAGAAGAAACTGCAGCAGGATCCATCCGGCGCCGCCGGCGCGGCTGGCGAGCCAGCCGAGCACCGCGGTCGCATAAGGCTTCGCCTGCTTCGCGAGCTCCGCGACGCCCGAGGTCGCCGCATCCTTCCACAGGTCGGCGACTTTTTCGCCGACAAAGGGCACGCCGGCCACCCAGTCGGGTGGCGGCGGAAGGTGGAAGTCCTGCATTCCGGCGATCCAGCCGACGAAATCGTCCGCGTTGCGGACTACCGAGATGATCCCGAGGGTCAGGGGAACGAACAGCACCAGGAGCATGAGCACCGTAATGGCGGTCACCGCGAGCCAGCGCCGGCCGAAGAGGCGTGCCTGCAGCCACAGCATGCCGTTCCAGGTGGAGATGACGATCATCGCCGCCCAGATCATCGCGCCGGCGAACGGCGAGATCACCCAGAGCGACATGCCGACCAGCCCGGCGATGAACGCCACCGCGAGCGTGATGCCGATGATGTCGACGCGCGGCCGCTCGCCGTTCATCGCACGCCCAGCTTCTTCAGCAGCGATTCGCGGCGGGTGAGCCACCAGCCATATTGCTTCGGCCAGCTCGAAAATTCCGGGTCGGCGCCGAGCGCCGCGGCGGCATGCGCCGCCCAGTTCGGGTCGAAGAGCGCTTCGCGGCCGACGGCGATGAGATCGGCGCGGCCGGCGGCGAGCGCCTCTTCCGCTTGCTGCGGAGTGAGGATCAGGCCCACTGCCATGGTGGCGATGCCGGCTTCCTTGCGGATTCTTTCCGAGAACGGCAGCTGAAAGCCCGGCACGCGCGGCAGCAGCGTCTTCGTCGCCGCGGTGGCCGAGCCCTGGATGCCGCCGGAAGAGCAGTCGACGACGTCGACGCCGATATTCTTCAGCTCGCGCGCGAACCTGATCGAGTCCTCGAGGCTCCATCCGCCCTCGACGTCATCGACCGACGAGATGCGCACGAAGAGCGGCTTTGGCCACGCCTTGCGCACTGCGGCGGCAACTTCGAGCGGGAAGCGCATCCGGTTGTCGATCGATCCGCCGTATTCGTCGCCGCGCGTATTGGTGATGGGCGAAAGGAAGGTGTGCAGCAGGTAGCCGTGCGCGGCGTGCAGCTCGATGATCTCGAATCCCGCAGCGCGCGAGCGCCGCACCGCCTCGACGAACGCCTTCGTGACGGTGTCGAAGTCGCCGCGCTCGAAGGCCCGCGGCGCGATCCAGTCGGCCCCGATCGGCGCGTCGGTCGGAGCCACGGTGCGCCAGGGCTTGTCGCCGCGCTCCAGGTCTGCCTGCGTCAGCGGCCCGTTCCCGTACCAGGGCCGCGCCATGCTGGCCTTGCGCCCGGCGTGCGCGAGCTGGATCGCCGGGACGGCGCCTTGCGACTTCACGAACTCGGCGATTCTCCTCAGACCCGGAATGTGCGAGTCGTCCCAGATTCCCGTGTCGCCGTGGGTGATGCGGCCTCGCTTCTCGACGGCGGTGGCCTCCGTGAACACCACGCCGGCGCCGCCTTGCGCGAACTTGCCCAGGTGCACGAGGTGCCAGTCGGTGACGTTGCCGTCCTCGGCCGAGTACTGGCACATCGGCGAAATGACGATGCGGTTTCGCGCCGTGACCCCCCGGATGGAGATTTCCTCGAACAGCGTCACAAGAGGAACACCCCTTTGCCGGTGCTCTGCGTGTCGAAGCTGCGATAAGCCTCGTCGGCCTGGTCGAGCTTCCAGCGGTGCGTGAAGATGCGCTCGAGGTCGATGTCGTTGTCGTCGATGAAGCGCGCGCATTCGAGCATGCCCATCGCGCTGAAGGTCCACGAGCCGATGAGCGTCACCTGGCGGCGCAGCAGGTCCGGGCTGACGTCCAGCTTTACGTCGCCGCCTTCGCCGACATAGCAGGCGGTGCCCCAGGTCTTCACGCAGCGCACCGCGGCCTCGCGCGCCGAGGACGCGCTGCTGCATTCGAGGGAAAAGTCGACGCCTTCGCCTTTCGTCTTGTCGCGAAGGCACTGCAGGACGTTCTCGCGTGACGCGTCGATGACTTCGTCGGCGCCGAAATCCTTCGCCAGCTTCATTCGCTCCGGGCTGGTTTCCACGGCGATAACGCGCAAGCCCATCGCCGAGCCGAGCAGCGTCGCGCTCAATCCGACCGGCCCCTGGCCGAACACGGCGAGCGTGTCGCCGCCGGCGACTTTCATTCGTTTCAGCGCCGAGAACGCGGTCCCGGTGCCGCACGCCACGGCGGCGCCTTCGGCAAAGGAGAGCTGCTCGGGCAGCTCGACGAGGGTTCGCGCCGGGACCTTGAAGTAATCGGCATGGCCGCCGTGCGCCGTCACGCCGTAGACCGTGATGCCGGCGCGGCAGAGCTGGGACCAGCCGACGCGGCAGTGCTTGCAGACGCCGCAGCCGGCGTAGTGGTGGTCCATGACGCGCTGGCCGATCGGCGCTTCGCGCTCGGAAACGCCCGGCCCGCGCGCCACCACGACGCCGCAGGGCTCGTGACCGGCGATAAACGGCTCCTTCAGGTTCCCCAGCCCGAGGGCCTTCTGCGCCTCCCCCGGCGGCGAGCGGTAGAACTTGAGATCGCTGCCGCACATGCCGGAGGCCTTCATCTCGATGACGACCTCGCCCGGCCCGGGCGTGGGATCCGGGAAGGTGCGCAGCTCGACCTTGCGGTCGCCGAGGAAGACGGCGCCGCGCACTAGCGGGACGCGCCCCGGGTCTTGCTCAAATTGGCCTTGCGGTCCAGCGTAAGGCTTCCCTTGCCCTGGAATTTCTTCTCGTCGACCGCCTCGCCCAGGAAGTTGAGCTCGATGGTCACGTCGTCGGGGTCCTTGAGGAAGATCTGGAACAGCTTCGCGTCGGGAAAGCTGCGCACGTGCATCTCGATCTTGTTCTTCCTGATGCGGTCGCGCACGCCCTCGGGGTCCTGCGCGAGGAACGCGATGTGGTCGACCGAGCCCGAGCCGTTGGTGCCTTTCGGGTGCTTCTTCAGCAGGTACTGGTCGCGGATCTTGTTCGGGTCCTGCGAGGCGAGGTGCACGCAGATGCTGTCGGCGGTCTTCAGCCAGTATCCCGGGAAGCCGAAGTCCGGCCGGTCGGCGAGCTCGAAGCCGAGCACCTGCTCGTAGAACTTCCGCGAGCGCTCGAGGTTCTTCGAGACGATGAGATAGTGATTCAGGGCGGTGACGGGCATGGTGTTTCGATGGAAGTTGGGGCGCCTCTAGTTTTACCATATGCCGACCCGTGAAGGTCGCCACCTGGAACGTCAACGGCATCCGCGCCCGCGCCGCGCAGTTCTGCGAGTTCCTCGAGCGCGAGCGGCCCGACGTCATGTGCCTGCAGGAGCTGAAGGCGGAAGCGGCGCAGGTGCCTCCGGCGTGCGGCCGCGACGACTACTACGTCTACTGGCACGGCCTGCGCGCCTATTCCGGCGTCGCCCTGCACATCCGCAAGGACTTCGCCGGCGGCGAGCCGCAGTTCAGCCATCCGGCGTTCGACATGGAGTCGCGCATCGTCCAGGCGCAGATCGGCAACACCGTTTTTGCCTCGGTCTACGTTCCGAACGGCGGCAAGAGCTATCCCGCCAAGGTCGAGTTCATGCGGCAGCTCGGCGAATGGGCCCGCCACCTGCAGGCCGAAGGGCGGGAGGTCGTGCTGTGCGGCGACATCAATATCGCGCGCACCGAGGTCGACGTGCATCCGCGCGAGCGCAAGCCCGTCATCGGCCAGCTGCCCGAAGAGCGCAATCTCTTCGAGGGACTGCTGGGCGGCGGCCTGATGGACGTCGGCCGGCAGCTCGATCCGCAAAACGACCGCTACTTCACGTGGTGGGCGCCGTGGCGCAACATGCGCGAGCGCAACATCGGCTGGCGCCTGGACTATGTGCTCGCTTCGCCGACGATCGCCGGCAAGGCGCTGAGCTGCCCCGTGATGCGGGAATTCGGCACCAGCGACCACGGGCCTGTAGTGATGACTACCGGCCCGCAGTAAACGTGAATCCGGCTTTTTCGAATTCCTGCGCGAGGCCGGGCCGCACGGACTCGATTTCCTGCCGCGCGGCCGGCGTGAAGGCGATGTCGGCCATGTCGTGCACGCCGCCGGTAATGATCACCTGCAGGATGCCTTCGTCCTCGCCGATGTTGCGGAAGGCGCGGCAGATGCCGGGCGGGAGCGAGATGGTGTCGAACTGCCCGAGCACCGCGCGCCCCGAGCCGTCATCGTTCCAGCGCACCTCGAAGCGTCCCTTGAGGACGGTGAACGTCTCATAGGTCTTGACGTGGTTGTGCAGGCCCGGCCCCTGGCCCGGCGGGCACACCGCGAGCGTCATCGTCATTCCCGCCGCGCCGATGATCGGCGCGCCGGCGTTGATCGGGCTGCTCGTGTCCTCGAGCCCGATCACCGACAGCAGCTTGCGCGCGTACACCACGTCGCGCGCCTTCTCCGGAATGTCGGGGCGCTGGATGGGAAGGGGCTTGAGGTCGCGGAACCTCGAGATGCGGTCTTTCATCGGAACCTCGCTACCAGTCGGTCGGCTTGTAGTCCTTCAGGAACTTGCCCCAGACGTGCTCGCCGGTGTTGGCGCCGGCGATGATCGGATCGACGATGCGCGCCGCGCCGTCGACGATGTCGAGGGGCGGATGGAAGCGCTCCTCGCGCGTCTTGCGCGCGGCGATCTCCACCGGGTCCTCGTCGGTCACCCATCCGGTGTCGACGCTGTTCATGTGGATGCCGTCGTTGTGGTAATCGGTGGCCGAGGTGCGCGTCATCATGTTGAGCGCGGCCTTGGCCATGTTGGTGTGCGGATGCTTGGTGGTCTTGAAGTTGCGGTAGAACTGCCCCTCGACCGCCGACACGTTGACTATGTGCTTGTCGCGCTCCGGCGTGCGCAGCATCAGTGCCTTCAGCCTGGCATTCAGGAGGAACGGCGCGACGCTGTTGACGAGCTGAACCTCGAGGAACTCCACCGTCGGGACCTCGTGCAGCAGCAGCCGCCACGAGTTGCGACCGCGCAGGTCGACCTGCTGCAGGTCCTGGTCGAGCGTGCCGGCGGGGAACAGGTTCTTCTGGTCGGTGAATTCCTCCGGCAGCAGCCGCACCTGCGAGAGCTCGGGCGCGGTCAGCGCTTTGGGAACCTCCTTTACCAGTGAATTCGAGCCCGAAGCGCGCGGCGCGTTCAGGGCCTGCTGCTCGCCCGCCATCATGTGCTCGTAGAACTCCGGCGGCCGGCGCACCGTCTGGCAGGCGTTGTTGACGATGAAGTCCAGCCGGTCGCGCGTCTCGAGCATATGCCGGCAGAACGACTCGACGCTCGGCGTGTGCCGAAGGTCGAGGCCGTAGATCTCCAGGCGATCCCGCCAATGCTCGAAGTCGGGCTCCTGGGCGTAGCGTGCGGCCGAGTCGCGCGGGAAGCGCGTGGTGACCACCAGCTCGGCGCCGCAGCGCAGCAGCTTGAGCCCGGCCTGGTAGCCGATCTTCACCCGCCCGCCGGTGAGCAGCGCCACGCGGCCGCGCAGGTCGGCGAGCTCGGTACGCTTGAAGAAATTGAACTCGGCGCAGGCAGGGCAGAGCTGATCGTAGAAGTGGTGCAGCTGGGCGTAGGCCTGCTTGCAGACGTAGCAGTGCTGCTCGCCGGCCGAGGCGCCCGGCGGCGGCACGCGGGGCAGGGACTTCGGCGCGAAAACATTCGGCGTCGTGAATACCGCCTTCCTGCGCAGCTCGCGGATTCCCGTGCCGTGCAGGATGTCCTCCTCGCGCCGGATCGCCTCCAGCCGCCGCTCGCGCTTGATTTCCTTCTGCCGCTTTCGCCTCGCGATGCGGTCGGGGTTGTGAATCGCGGCTACCGCCTTGTGCAGCCGCTTGCGGTCCTCTTCCGGCAGGCTTTCCAGCAGGCTCCAATCCGCTCCGATCGACTCGAGGCTGCCGATGGCGGCGCGCAGGCGCCGCAGGAGTTCGTCGTCCACCGGATTCAGAGAAGCTCGACGTCCCTCAGCAGCGGATCTTCGGCGACGGCGATCTCGTTCTCGATCAGCGTGCCGCAGCTGGGGCAGCAGAACTGGCGGAACTGGGGGAGCGGGTCGATGAAGCGGCCCGGCTCCCCGACCAGGGGGTTCGAGGCCTGGATGTCGTGGTCGCTGCGGGCGCAGTGCTCCTTGTAGTTCGCGCTCAGCGGGCCGAGGTCGGCCGCGCACTTCGCGCAGCACCAGCGCTCGCCGCGCACCGCGAGGCCCTCGGTGGCGCGCAGGCGCTCGCTGCCGCCGAGCGTTTTCGCCTTTGCGAAGGGCGC